>Ga0209713_10000071_pt1 | contig 59792 bp, 68 predicted proteins | sample ArcOceMetagenome_3_FD_187444 | JGI IMG/M metagenome (GOLD analysis project Ga0209713, IMG submission 187444) | Marine eukaryotic phytoplankton communities from Arctic Ocean - Arctic Ocean- Svalbard ARC20M Metagenome (SPAdes) (version 2) | ecosystem: Environmental > Aquatic > Marine > Oceanic...
ATCAATATCAACTGGTGGTGCCGCGATGAACGCGATAATGTAACAAGAAGTTGCTGTTAATAATGTAGGGAACATTAAACAACCAAACCAACCGATGTATAAACGGTTTTCAGTACTTGTAATCCAACTTGCAAAGCGTTCCCAAACTGAAGCTGTAGAATTTCTTTCTAATGTTGCTGTCATTTTTTTAATTTTTTAAATTTAGTACAAACTAAAATTATTAGTTATACTAATTTCTCCCCGGATAAATTCCGTTTTTCTCTTAAGTATTACTTATTATAAAGTATTTTGGTAAAAAAAAACAGATTATCTAAATTTTATTTAGATAATCCGTATTAACGCTATTTTTTACATTACTCTAGATCACGTCGATTGGGGTTACGTGATGGATCACTTGATAAGAAACCAAATATAAATAACGATACAAAGAAAATAACAGTTGTGTATACTAAAATTTTTAAAGTTAACATGCAATTTTTCCTAGGAACTGTTTTTAACATTACTTATTATACTAAAATATTTAAATTATAAATTTTTTAATTTGATTTTTAGAAAGGTAAATCAGTTTGTTTTAAATTTAAATTTGATATATCAGTAGATTTTTTATTTTTTAATAAAAAAGGGTATAATTTTGAAACTGTAAATTCAATTTCTTTATCTTTTTTTGTTCCAAAATTAGTGGAATGATTTTCTCTTAATGACAACGATCCTTCAATAATTAAATAATCGTTTATTTTATAATATTGGGCAACATCATGGGCTAAATTTCCCCAGACAGATATTTGAAAAATATCTAAATAATTTTTATTTAAAAATTGAGGGAATTGAACTAAAACTTCTGTAACAGAGGTGTCATCTTCAAAAAAACTTTGTTCCGGATTTTGAATAATTTTAACAATAAAAATTGAATAATTCATCTTAATTTATAAAATTAGATTTTTTTGTTTTTGAACATCTTCAAAATTAATATCTTTTAGACGTTTTAAAATTTTTATAAAGTATTCTTGGAAATAATCTTCTAAAGATAATAAATTATCACTTTTAATTTTAAAAGTCTCATAGATATTTTCTGTTGATTTTGTAAAATTATCTTCAACATTAAAAATTTCTACAAAAGCTAACCTGTCTGTAATATTTTGACCCCACTGAAAGAAACTTAAAACTTGTCTTGCAATTTTTAATAATGGAATTGGGATTTTGCTAACTTCAGCTTTTTGTCCAGCTAATTGTTCACACAGTTGAATAATATCACTTGCTAACCAACCTTTTGTACCTGATAAGGAAAAGATTTTATTTTTTGTTTCATTAATTATTAAAGCCCGAAGACAAAATTTAGAAATATCTTGTGTGTCCATATATGATACACACGTTTTTTCATTTGTAATCCAAATAGGTTGACTTTCTAGAATTGGAATGGCATATTGCCCAATTAAACCTTGATAAAAGCCGGTTAATCTAAAAATAGTATAAGGAATTTGAGATTCTTGTAATTTAATTTCAATACCTTTTTTCATTTCCATTAATGGAATATAAGAAAATTTTTCTAGATTCATTACAGAACAAAAAACAAAATGTTTAATTTTTGCAGATTTTGCTGCTTCAATAAGAGCTAATTTTCCATACCAATCGACTTTTTTTAATGAAGTTACATCATTTGGTCGACTGGTTGACGCATCAATAATAGATGTAATACCAATTAAACAAGGGGCAATTGTTTCGGGTAAACTTAAATCTCCATATACTAATTCAGCACCCCATTCACGTAAAAAATTTGCCTTACGAATATTTCGAACTAAACAGCGTACTTGATAACCTTCATTTAATGCTTGCCGAACAATTTGTCGGCCTAAAGTTCCTGTGCTACCAATGACTAATAAACTCATTATTTGCCTTTTATTTAATTACTATTTTAGTTATCTCCAAAGACTGTACTTTGTAAAAAATCTTCTGCTTGAAGATTTACTAATTCTTTTTTCGTTAAAACTGTTTCACGTGTATCAAAAATTCGATTTGCTTGTCGCATTCGAGCTCGATCTAGGGCATTTCGAATACTTCGAGCATTAGCAAATAATGGTTTTTCCATACGTTTTTCAATGTATTGTTCTAATGCTTTTTCACCATCAGCGGTTAACTGATATTGTTCTTCTTCTAGCATTAATTTTGAAATTTTTAATAACTCTTCAACAGAATAATCAGGGAAATCAATATGATTAGCAATACGTGATGATAAACCTGGATTTGATTCGTAGAATTTATCCATGGGTTCTTTATAACCAGCTAAAATTAATACTAGGTCATCACGTTGATTTTCCATTACTTGTAATAGAATTTCAATTGCTTCTGAGCCATAATCACGTTCATTATCTGGTTTATATAGATAATAAGCTTCATCAATGAATAAAACACCACCCATTGCTTTTTTTAAAACTTCTTTTGTTTTCGGTGCTGTGTGTCCAATATATTGACCTACTAAATCGTCTCTAGTTACTGTTAATAAATGACCTTTTTTAATGTAACCTAATTTATATAGAATATCGGACATTTTTAATCCAACAGTTGTTTTTCCTGTTCCGGGGCTTCCTGTAAATGACATATGTAAGCCAGGGTTTGCTGCAGCAATACCTAATTTAGCACGTAGTTTATCAACTAACAATAAAGCTGCAATTTCACGAATTCGGGTTTTTACAGGAATTAAACCAATTAGTTCTTCATCTAATAGATCTAATAAGGTTGCAATATCTGTTTTTTTATATTCTTCTTGTAAATTTACTACTGGAGTGTTCATATAGTTTTTGAGTGTGTGATAAGATTTATACATAGTATATTAGTATACTTAATAAACCGAATATTATTCGGTTTATTAAATACTAAAACTTGGGATGCTTAATAAACATATATAAGCAAATCCAGAACCACCAAAAGCGCCTACTAAAAAACCACCTTTGAATTGATCCCAGCCTGTTTTTGACTGTAATTCCTCTTTTGACTTGTTATCTTGGAACGTTGCATAACCATAAATAGTTAAACCTAATGTTGCAATAATAATTAGTCCTAAAGTTGATAAAAATCCAGCTAATAGAGCAACGTCTGTATTACGTAAAGGGCCTAAATTTGTAAATGGCCCAATTAAAAAATAACCATGTGCTAAACCAATTTCTAATCCACGTAATAATGGTGTCAAACCTGGTCTATAAGCAGGTAAATTCCCTAAAATTGTTCGTGTTACTGCTGATGAAGTAATTGGTGTTGCTAGATGACCTACAAACGGGTCATCATTATAAGGTTTAATAAAATTAGCCATGATTCTAACTTAATTAATAATTAAACTAACAAAAATCTTGTTATTTTAGTTATTTATAAAATTTAAATAAATTTTACCACAACTAAAATTTAAATAGAGATTACTATATAATATATACTAAGAAATATAAAAATTTTTATAAACTTTATTTTTATAATAAAAAAATAATATGGCAGTAGTTATTGATTACTTTGCGTTGGTTGCATTTTGTTTTAGTGTAGCAGCCGGCTTATTTTTAGGATTAAAATCAATTAAATTAATTTAATCGTAATAAAAAACAGATATTTACCTAATATATGCAAAATAATATTCGGCAAGACAGCGTAATAGGTTCACGTAGATTAAGTAATTATTTTTGGACTATTACTTTATGTCTAGGTGGGATAGGATTTTTATTAGCAGGATTTTCAAGTTATTTAAAAATAAATTTATTACCTTTTGCTAATTCAACAGAATTAGTTTTTATTCCACAAGGAATTGTAATGACTTTTTATGGACTTTTAAGTTTATTAATTAGTTCGTACATTGGAGCTACAATTCTTTGGGATATCGGTGGAGGTTATAATGAATATAATAAAAATGAAAATTTAGTTAAAATTGTTCGAAAAGGATTTCCTGGAAAAAATCGTGAAATTTTATTGACATATTCATTAAACAGTGTAAAATCGGTTGGTATAAAAATTAGTGAAGGCTTAAATCCTAAACGAATTATTTATTTGTGCTTAAAAGATGAGCGAAAAATTCCGTTAACACCTGTTCAAGAACCTATTTCAATTTCAATTTTAGAAGAAGAAGCTGCAGATTTAGCAACATTTCTAGAATTAAATTTAGAAAATTTATAATATATTATTGCTTTTTATGTTCGTTTAATTTTATAATAAAATTACGCGGGCATAGTTTAGTGGTAAAACCTTAGCCTTCCAAGCTAATGATGGGGGTTCGATTCCCCCTGCCCGCTTTTGGTTAAGTTATAGAATGAAAAACAATCATTAATTTTATAGGAGAATAGTATTTTATGTCTGGTGGATCTACAGGAGAACGTCCGTTTTCAGATATTATTACAAGTGTTCGATACTGGATTATTCATAGTATTACAATTCCGTCACTTTTTGTTTCAGGATGGCTATTTATTAGTACTGGTTTAGCCTATGATGTATTCGGAACACCTCGTCCCAATGAATATTTTACACAAGATCGTCAACAAGTTCCATTAGTAAATGATCGATTTAGTGCAAAACAAGAACTAGAAGATTTAACAAAAGGTTTATAAATAGGAGAAAATTTATGAGTAGAAATATTAATCAACCAGTAGCATATCCAATTTTTACATTTCGTTGGTTAGCAATTCATGGTTTAGCAGTACCTACTGTTTTCTTTTTAGGTGGTATTACATCAATGCAATTTATTCAACGATAAATATATATATAAATACAAGGATATATTTTATGACAGGTCCAAATCCAAATAAACAAGCAGTAGAATTAAACCGTACCTCATTATACTGGGGACTTTTATTAATTTTTGTATTAGCTGTATTATTTTCAAGTTATTTTTTCAATTAATAACACACATAAATATCTTTAATAAACAGGAGTTTCTTTAAATGGCAAATACAGGTCGAATTCCATTATGGTTAGTAGGTTTAGTAGGTGGTTTAGCTGTAATTACAATGTTATCATTGTTCTTCTATGGTGCATATTCTGGATTAGGTTCTTCTTTATAAATTATAGATAGAACTAATTTAATAAAAAACCCTTAACACAATTTTAAATAAAATTGTGTTAAGGGTTTTTTATTAAATTTCTTCTTTTTGAGAATACATAAAGAATAAAGCCATTGAAAATGCTGGAAAGACAAGTCCAACAATTGGAACTAAAATTGCAGGTAAATAAGTAGCTGTCATAAACTTTTATATAAAATTAGTAATACTAATTATACATAATAAATTTAGAAAAATATAAAATTGATAAAATACTTTTTTTAGATAAATAAAAATTTTAATTAAATTTATATTAAAATTAATAATATTGAACGTATTAAAATCTATTTAATATTAAATAAAATTTCAAAAAGGATCTAATCATGGAAGGATTACTTTTAGCACGATTACCGGAAGCATATATCATTTTTAGTCCAATTATTGATATTTTACCAATTGTTCCAGTTTTCTTTTTACTTTTAGCGTTTGTATGGCAAGCTGCAATTGGGTTTAGATAAATTAAATTATTAGAATTTAATTTATTTAATACATAATACTTTGCATCATAATTATTACAGGAAATAAAAATGGTAGAACCGTTATTATCTGGAATTGTTTTAGGGATGATTACAGTAAGTGCTTTAGGACTTTTTGTAGCAGCTTATCTACAATACCGCCGAGGAAATCAATTCGAATTATAAAAATTGGTAAAAAAAAAGAATAAATGGAAAAGTCCCATTTATTCTTTTTTTTTACCAACTAGATTTTGTTACACCAGGTAACATACAATCATGAGCCATTTCACGTAACACATGACGTGATAAACCAAAATCACGATAGTAACCACGTGGTCTTCCTGTTTTCCAACAACGATTACGTATACGAATTTTTGAACTATTTCTAGGTAACTTTTGTAATTTATTATGTAATAGAATTTTAGATTCAAAGTTATTTGCCTTTGAATATTCTAAAAGTAAACTATCTCGTTTTTCTGAATATTTTTTGTTTAATTTAATACGTTTGATTTCTCGTTGTATCATGCTTTTTTTTGCCATAGAAAATTGTTATTTCAATAATTTTTTATAGATATAAAATGAATTTGTATAAAACTTTAATATTATTATTGTATAAGTAGATTTATTACAGATCAAGATTTAAATAATTAATAAAGTTTTATAATTGAGAAATATAAGTATTACGTTTTATTGGTAATTCTGTATATTGACTTAAAACTTCTCTAAATTCATCTCCATCAATTGTTTCTTTATCAATTAAAATATCAACTAATAAGTCTAAAGCGGCACGATTATCTTGCATAATTGTAATTGCTGTTGCTTCGCAATATTTAATAATATCACGTACTTGATCATCAATTCGATCTGCAACACCTTCACCAAATTCAGGTCCTTTTGGTAATCCACCACCTAAGAATACTGGTTGGCCAGCGGATGAATTTTCTAATGCAACTGGTCCAATATTTGACATTCCAAATCTTGTTACCATTTGTCGGGCTAAATTTGTAACTTGTTGTAAGTCATTACTAGCACCTGTTGTTACTTCTTCATCCCCAAAAATTACAACTTCAGCAGCACGTCCACCTAATGTTCCTATAATTCTTGCTAAAAGTTGTGAACGTGAGACTAAACTTTGATCTTCACCGGGTGTAAACCATGTTAAACCTCTAGCGGAACCACGGGGAATTAATGTTACTTTTTGAACTTCATCATGAGATTTTAATAATGAACCTACAATTGCATGACCAACTTCATGATATGCTATTAAGCGTTTACTTTTACTATCTAATAAGGGTGCTCCTTCTAATCCGGCAATAACACGGTCAACTGCTGAATTAATTTCATCATTTGTAATTGCAGGTTTTTCACGTCTTGCCGTTAAAATGGCAGCTTCATTTAATAAATTAGCTAAGTCGGCACCAGCAAAACCTGGTGTACGTTGTGCAATATTTTGTAATTTTACAGTTTCATCTAAACGTTTATTTCTTGCGTGAACTTTTAAAATTTCTAAACGTCCTAAAGAATCTGGTGGATTTACTGTTACTTGACGATCAAATCGCCCTGGTCTCAATAATGCGGAATCTAACACATCTACTCGGTTAGTTGCAGCAATTACAATAATACCTGTATTTCCTTGGAAACCGTCCATTTCTGTTAATAATTGGTTTAGTGTTTGTTCACGTTCATCATTTCCACCACCAACGCCAGCTCCTCGTTGACGTCCGACGGCATCAATTTCATCAATAAAAATAATACATGGTGAATTTTCACTTGCTTTTTTAAATAAATCTCGAACGCGTGATGCACCAACACCTACAAACATTTCTACAAATTCTGAACCTGAAATACTAAAGAATGGTACACCTGCTTCTCCAGCAATAGCTTTTGCTAACAATGTTTTACCAGTTCCTGGTGGTCCAACTAATAAAACTCCTTTTGGAATTTTAGCACCAACAACAGTAAATTTTTCAGGTTGTTTTAAAAATGAAACTACTTCTTCAAATTCTTCTTTAGCTTCTTCAATACCAGCTACATCATTAAAAGCTACACCAGTATTCGCATCCATTTGAAAACGAGCTTTTGATTTTCCAAAATTCATTGCTTGACCTGGACCGCCTGGGAAATTATTGGAACGTTGGAATAAGAAAATTAGACCCACTACAAAAATTGTTGGAACTAATAAATTACTTAATAGTGTAAAAATAAAACTATCTGTTTTTGGTGGATGAGCATCAAAATCTACATTATACTCTTTTAATTTAACAACTAATTGTGATGCACCCGCTGGAATTTCTACTCTAATTCGTTGAGGTCGGTTTCCTAATTCGGGACTTAATGCTTCAACAATTGCTGTTCGACTATTATCATATAGATCAACACGTTTAATCCAACCCATATCAAGATATTCTAGAAAACGACCATAAGTCATTTTTGTACTTGTTACATTTGCACTTATGTCTGTGTTTGGTTTTAATTCTCCTATAACATTATTAGAACCATCTACTGGGAAAAGTATTTGCCATGTAAAAAAGCCAATAATACTAATAATTACAGAACATAAAATTAAAATACGCCATATTGATTTCATATATATTTTTTTAATATTTATTCGATAACAGATTAATACATTTTTTATCCCTTAAACAACTAAAATTAAAAAGTTTCTAAGAAAATTGTTTTTATTTAATATAAGCTTTAAGATAAAGAATATTAATAAAAAGGTTATACATAATTATGGTTAGTCGTGGGTCTGTTGTTCGTATTTTAAGAAAAGAATCTTATTGGTATAATGAATTAGGTAGCGTAGCTGTTATTGATACTAGTGGAATTCGATATCCGGCTGTAGTTCGTTTTGAAAAAGTAAATTATAGTGGAACAAATACAAATAATTTTGCCTTGGATGAACTTATTGAAATTGAAGCCCCTAAAACTAAAGTAAAAACTAAAGCAAAAGTAAAATCTTAAAAAAAAAGTGAGATCAATAATAAAGTTATTATTGATCTCACTTTTTTTTTATGTTAATATTTATTTAAAACAAAATACTTCGTTTTATCAGAACAGCAGGGAAAAATTTAAAAAATTTTTTTCACAATAAAGTTTAAATTTCTTATATATATATATATATTATGCTATGCCTAAATTAAAAACACGGAAAGCGGCGTTAAAACGTTATAAACGTACAGGTACTGGTAATTTTTTACGTCGCCATGCTTATAAAGGTCACTTACTAATGAAAAAAACAAATACTCAAAAAAGAAAATTATCAACACGTGTCTGTGTAACAAAAGCAGATCGTAACCCTATAAAATTAATGTTACCTTATTAAGAGAAAAAATGGTTAGAGTAAAACGAGGAAATGTAGCCCGAAAACGTCGAAGTAAAATTTTACATTTAGCAAAAGGTTACCGCGGAGCACATTCAAGATTATTTAGAGTTGCAAATCAACAAGTAATGAAAGCTTTACGTTATGCTTATGTAGGCCGTAAACAGAAAAAACGTACATTTAGAAAAATTTGGATTACCCGAATTAATTCCGCGTCCAAATTAAATGGTTTAACTTATAGTAAATTAATTCATTTATTTAAAAAATCAAATATTGATTTAAATCGAAAAATGCTAGCACAAATTGCCGTTTTAGATCCAAATACTTTTGATCAATTAATTGAAGCGACAAAACAATCATAAATTGAAGCGGGTGACGCGATTCGAACGCGCGACATCGACCTTGGCAAGGTCGCGCTCTACCACTGAGCTACACCCGCAAGAAGTAATACTATATTAACTGATTATTATTATTATTGTCAATAAAAAAACAATATTAATATCTAAAAATTGTAGTTATTAACTACAATTTTTAGATATTAATATTAAATAGATGATGAAATTCCATCAGCTGCAGCGATTACAAGAACTAAACTAACCCAAGCTTGAATTGCTCGATTATATGTTCCTTTTGAATTTTCCCAATCACCAGGTGTTGCTAATGATACAGGAACTGCTACAATTAAACCTAATGAAATTAAAACTAATAAGGCTGTTAAAGCGGTAATCATAAATATTCCTTAAAATTTTTATATTAACAATAGTATTTCAAAGTTACTATAAATTGCCTTTCTTTAAAGCTAATAGTACAATAACTGCAGGGCCTGATAACATAATGGCACCAATTGCCACTAATTGACCAATAACTTGCCAATTTATCATAGTTAAATTTTTCCTTGGTTTACAAGTTTGTCTCAAATAACAAAATAATTTATAATGTTATAAACAATTTTACTCTAAAAAAAATCAAAGTAAACATATTTTTTTAAAAATATGATATTTATTACTATTATAGTAAAATTAATTTATTAAATAGTTTAATATTTTTGAAGTTTTATGATAATATTATTTTATGTTTAGATATTTTATTAAGGGTTGCTAACTCAATGGTAGAGTACTCGGCTTTTAACCGATTTGTTCTGGGTTCGAGTCCCAGGTGACCCATTCTATATAAATTTACCAAATATTTTGTCAGTAAAAAATATTTGAAAGAATAGTTGACAATTCTCTTGAGATTATATTAAAATCTGTAATGTGTATAGATGATACACTCTAATAGCCCCCATCGTCTAGAGGCCTAGGACATCTCCCTTTCACGGAGGCAACAGGGATTCGAATTCCCTTGGGGGTATTTAAATAATAAAAAAAAGCTTAACTAAATTTATTTAGTTAAGCTTTTTTTTATTATTTAAATAAATCGGGATAGCAGGATTTGAACCTGCGACCCTCTGCTCCCAAAGCAGATGCGCTACCAAGCTGCGCTATATCCCGTATAGATTAATTATATAGTTAATTTAATCTATTTGTCTAGTGATTATCTTATTTTATTTTCCGTTTGAAGCAATATAGTCTACAGCATCTTGTACTGTTGAAATATTTGCAGCTGATTCATCTGGAATTTCAATTTCAAACGCTTCTTCTAATGCCATTACTAATTCTACAACATCTAAAGAATCTGCACCTAATTCTGTTGAAAAATTAGCACTTGCTTTTACTTGATCTTCTTCTAAACCTAATTGTTCTGCTACAATTGATTGTACCTTTCCAAGAATTTCTGTTGACATAAAAATTTACCTTCTAATAATAATTACTTTCCTTCCTTAATAGAAAGAATTAATATTATTTTACTATATGATACAAAATTTGTGTGATTTGAGGTACAGTACTATTGTTAACACTATAAATATTAATATTATATATATCGGCATTTTGTTTTAATTTTACATTTGTAAGTAAATGTTTTTTTAAACCTAAAATAATAGTGGCTTCATCGATTTCTTTAGTTATTATTACTTTAAAACCTATATTTTTTGCAGCTTTTAAAATTAAATCTGTTGAGATTGAGTAAGGATAAATTTTTAATGTTTTTGTCTTTTTAATTGAAAAATCCTTTATTCGATTATTTAAATTTGTTGAAATATTTTTCCAAGGTTTTGTCGTATTTTGATTATTGAAAAATGCTAAAGGATTATTTTCTGAAATTCCATACTTAATTTTTGTTTCACTATTATTTGTTAATTCACGAATTTGTAATATTGGTTGTTGACCTTGTAATAATAAATCTACAGATTCTTCGACATTTTCGTGAATTGTCCAAATATCTCGTTGATTAATTTCAATTGCAACTTGAAAGGCCGGGTAGGCTTTTCTTTCTAAAATGCTTTTTTGCGTCCCTCTACGTTTTGCTTCTTCATCACTTAAAGTTACGTATTGAATACCTCCAATAAGATCTGCTAAAGGTGGATTTTTAATTAAATTTTTTAAACAATTCCCATGTGCTGTTCCCACTAATTGGACTCCTCGTTCTGCAATAGTTCTTGCTGCTAAGGATTCTAATTCTGTCCCAATTTCATCAATAATAATAACTTCAGGCATATGATTTTCAATCGCTTCAATCATAATTTGATGTTGTAATTCTGTTTTTGAAACTTGCATTCGCCGGGCTCTTCCAATTCCAGAATGTGGGATATCACTATCTCCCGCAATTTCATTTGATGTATCTATAACAATTACTCGTTTTTCCATTTCATCTGATAATACTCTTGCAATCTCTCTAATCATTGTGGTTTTACCTACTCCCGGTTTACCTAAAACTAAAATAGATTGCCCTGATTCTAAAAGATCTCTAACACCACTAATGGTCCCAAAAATAGCTCTACCTACCCTACATGTTAACCCATTAATAATAAATTGTCGGTTACGAATACAACTAATTCGATGTAATGTTCGTTCAATACCTGCTCTATTATCGTCACTAAATTTACCAATCCGTTTTGTAGTGTAATCTAAATCTTGCCATGAAATTAATTTTTGCGATAAATATTCAGGTCCCGTTATAAACCGAGCCTCTGGACGTCGGCCTAAATCCATTATAATTTCAATTAATTGGTCTTTTTTTGGATGTTCATATAAGACATCTCTAATAAAAAAAGGCAAATTTTCAATTAATTTGTCTAAATCTTCATCAACAATCATACAATTATAATTCTTTATTCTTTTGACGATAATTATAATTCAAAAAAATTATAACAAATCAAAAAATAAATAGAAAAAAAATGTTAAATACAGTTATAATTAATAATGAAAACTCATATCCAATAATGACTTTAGTCATCTATTTTTATTATGAGAGTTTCATTGATTTTCGTCTCCCAACAGGAGAAACTTAATGGTAATAAACTCAACCGAACGTCAAACTAAAAATGTTCAAGTTTTAGTTGAAAAAGACGCTGTTGAAACTAGCTTCGCAAAATGGGCGCAACCTGGCCATTTCTCACGAACATTAGCAAAAGGACCAAAAACAACTACTTGGATTTGGAATTTACATGCGGATGCTCATGATTTTGATAGTCAAACAAGTTCATTAGAAGAAGTTTCTCGGAAAATTTTTAGTGCTCATTTTGGTCAATTATCAATTATTCTTTTATGGATAAGTGGTATGCATTTCCATGGTGCGTATTTTTCAAATTATTCCGCATGGTTAAATGACCCAATTGGTATTAAACAAAGTTCACAAGTTGTATGGCCAATTGTGGGTCAAGAAATTTTAAACGCTGATGTAGGTGGAAATTTCCAAGGTGTTCAAACAACATCTGGTTGGTTCCAGTTATGGCGTTCTGAAGGTATTACAAGTGAAGTAGAATTATATTGGACTGCTATTGGTGGTTTAATTTTATCTGCTTTAATGTTGTTTGCGGGTTGGTTCCACTACCACAAAGCAGCACCTAAATTAGAATGGTTTCAAAATGCAGAATCAATGATGAACCATCATTTAGCTGGTTTATTAGGTTTAGGCTGTTTATCATGGTCTGGTCATCAAATTCATATTGCATTACCAATTAATAAATTATTAGATGCTGGAGTAGCGCCACAAGAGATTCCGTTACCACACGAATTTTTAATTAATAGATCTTTGATGTCTCAATTATACCCAAGTTTTGATAAAGGACTTGCACCATTTTTTGGTGGTAATTGGGGTGAATATTCGGATTTCTTAACTTTTAAAGGTGGTTTAAACCCAGTAACTGGTGGCTTATGGTTAAGTGATATTGCTCATCACCATTTAGCTTTAGCTGTATTATTTATTTTTGCTGGCCATATGTATCGTACCAATTGGGGTATTGGGCACAGTATGAAAGAAATTTTAGAAGCTCATAAAGGTCCTTTTACTGGCGAAGGTCATAAAGGTTTATATGAAATTTTAACAACATCTTGGCATGCTCAATTAGCTATTAATTTAGCAATGATAGGTTCATTAAGTATTATTGTTGCTCACCATATGTATGCGATGCCACCTTATCCTTACATAGCAACAGATTACGCAACACAATTATCATTATTTACACATCATATGTGGATTGGTGGGTTTTGTGTTGTAGGTGGAGCTGCACATGGGGCTATTTTTATGGTTCGGGATTATACTCCTGCTAATAATTATAATAATTTATTAGATCGAGTATTACGTCATCGTGATTCAATTATTTCTCATTTAAATTGGGTTTGTATTTTTTTAGGAACACATGCATTTGGGTTTTATATTCATAATGACACAATGCGTGCATTAGGTCGTCCACAAGATATGTTCTCAGATAAAGCAATTCAATTACAACCCATTTTTGCTCAATGGATTCAAAATATTCATTTATTAGCTCCTGGTACTACAGCTCCAAATGCTTTAGCAACTACAAGTTATGCATTTGGTGGTGATGTTGTTTCTGTGGGTGGAAAAATTGCTATGATGCCAATTAAATTAGGTACTGCTGATTTTATGGTACATCATATTCATGCTTTTACAATTCATGTAACAGTATTAATTCTTTTAAAAGGTGTACTTTATGCACGTAGTTCTAAATTAATCCCTGATAAAGCGAATCTGGGTTTCCGTTTCCCTTGTGATGGTCCAGGTCGTGGTGGTACTTGTCAAAGTTCAAGTTGGGATCATGTATTTTTAGGATTATTCTGGATGTATAATTCAATTTCTGTTGTAATTTTCCATTTTAGTTGGAAGATGCAATCAGATGTTTGGGGTACAATTTCTCCAGATGGTGCAATTTCCCATGTTACAGGTGGTAACTTTGCTCAAAGTAGTCTTACTATTAATGGTTGGTTACGTGATTTCTTATGGTCACAAGCATCCCAAGTTATTCAATCGTACGGTTCAGCATTATCTGCGTATGGTTTAATTTTCTTAGGTGCACATTTTATTTGGGCATTTAGTTTAATGTTCTTATTTAGTGGTCGTGGTTATTGGCAAGAATTAATTGAGTCAATTGTTTGGGCTCATAATAAATTAAATTTTGCTCCAGCAATTCAACCACGAGCTTTAAGTATTACTCAAGGTCGTGCAGTAGGTTTAGCTCATTATTTATTAGGTGGTATTGGTACTACTTGGGCATTCTTCTTAGCACGGTCAATTTCTATTGGATAAAATATAAGAGGTAAGAATATTATGGCAACTAAATTTCCAAAATTTAGCCAAGCCCTTGCTCAAGATCCAGCAACACGCAGAATATGGTATGGTATTGCTACAGCCCATGATTTAGAAGCCCATGATGGAATGACAGAAGAAAATTTATACCAAAAGATTTTTGCTTCACATTTCGGTCATTTAGCGGTTATCTTTTTATGGACATCTGGTAATCTATTCCATGTTGCATGGCAAGGTAATTTTGAACAGTGGGTAGCAAATCCTTTAAAGGTAAAACCAATTGCACACGCAATTTGGGACCCACATTTTGGTGAAAATGCGTTAAAAGCATTTTCAAAAGGTAATACGTACCCAGTAAATATTGCATTTTCTGGTGTTTATCAATGGTGGTATACAATTGGTTTCCGAAAAAATGTAGAACTTTATACAGGTTCTATTGGATTATTGTTATTATCATGTGCATTATTATTTGCAGGTTGGTTACATTTACAACCAAAATTTAGACCAAGTTTATCGTGGTTTAAAAATAATGAATCACGTTTAAACCATCATTTATCTGGTTTATTTGGTGTAAGTTCATTAGCTTGGACAGGGCACTTAGTACATGTTGCAATTCCAGCATCTCGGGGTGTTAAAATTGGGTGGGATAATTTTTTAACAACACCCCCACACCCAGCAGGTTTAAAACCATTTTTTAGTGGTAATTGGACTGCCTATGCAGAAAATCCAGATTCAGCTACACACATTTTTGGAACGAGTGAAGGTGCTGGTACAGCAATCTTAACATTTTTAGGCGGTTTTCATCCACAAACGCAATCATTATGGTTAACTGATATTGCTCATCATCAATTAGCAATTGCTGTTGTATTTATTGTTGCAGGTCATATGTACCGTACTAATTTTGGTATTGGTCACAATATGAAAGAAATTTTAGATGCCCATCGTCCTCCAGGAGGTCGATTAGGTGAAGGTCATGTAGGATTATTTGAAACAATTACTAATTCGTTACATATGCAGTTAGGTTTAGCTTTAGCTTCTTTAGGGGTTGCTACTTCTTTAACAGCTCAACATATGTACGCTTTAACTCCATATGCCTTTTTATCAAAAGATTTCACAACAGAAGCAGCTTTATATACGCATCACCAATATATTGCTGGGTTTTTAATGGTAGGTGCGTTTGCACATGGAGCAATTTTCTTTGTTCGAGATTATGATCCAGAATTAAATAAAAATAATGTTTTAGCTCGAATGCTTGAGCATAAAGAAGCTATTATTTCACATTTAAGTTGGGTTTCATTATTTTTAGGTTTCCATACATTAGGTTTATATATTCATAATGATACTGTAGTTGCTTTTGGTCAACCTGAAAAACAAATATTATTTGAACCTTTATTTGCTGAATATATCCAAGCCGCTTCAGGTAAAGCTATTTATGGTTTTAATGTTTTATTATCATCAGTAGATAGTCCTGCAACTATTGCGGGAAATCAAATTTGGTTACCAGGTTGGTTAGACGCAATTAATAGTGGTAAAAATGATTTATTCTTAAAAATTGGTCCTGGTGATTTTTTAGTTCATCATGCAATCGCTTTAGGTTTACATGTTACAACATTAATTTTAGTTAAAGGTGCTTTAGATGCACGTGGTTCAAAATTAATGCCAGATAAAAAAGATTTTGGTTATAGTTTCCCTTGTGATGGTCCAGGTCGGGGTGGTACTTGTGATATTTCAGCTTGGGATGCTTTCTATTTAGCAATGTTCTGGATGTTAAACACCATTGGTTGGGTAACATTTTACTGGCATTGGAAACATATGACCATTTGGGGCGGTAACCCAGGTCAATTTGATGAATCATCAAATTATATTATGGGTTGGTTACGTGATTATTTATGGTTAAATTCATCACCATTAATTAATGGTTATAATCCGTTTGGGATGAATAATTTAGCTGTTTGGTCATGGATGTTCTTATTTGGTCATTTAATTTGGGCAACAGGCTTTATGTTTTTAATTTCATGGCGAGGTTATTGGCAAGAACTTATTGAAACTTTAGTTTGGGCTCATGAAAGAACTCCGTTAGCTAATTTAGTTCGTTGGCGTGATAAACCAGTTGCGTTATCAATTGTTCAAGCTCGATTAGTTGGTTTAGTGCATTTCTCTGTAGGTTATATTTTAACTTACGCAGCATTTGTTATTGCTTCAACATCAGGTAAATTTGGTTAAATATTTTAAAAAAAAAAAATGTAAGACTTTAAATCTTAAAGTCTTACATTTTTTTTTTAGAAATATAACCCTAACATATCGGGGAAAAAACGATTTAACTCGATAATAAACCCAGCAGTAAAAGTCATCCAAATAGTTAATAATACTGGAGCTGTTGATAAATATTTTTGAAAATCATTCATAAATAATTTTATGTCCTTTATAAATTATTACTTAAAATTAGAATTAACGAGGAGAAACTGTTACTTCATTATCCGATGCTATTAATTCTCCACTTATTAATTCTTGCCAAGCTGAAATTGGCCAAATATAACCTGTAGTCATAATTTTTAAGGCTAAAGGAACATTAATAATAATTTCATTTTCAGTAGGGTTTGAAGATTTACTAACCGCACGTACATATTTACGGCCAACCCAACCAATCCAACCTGTTGTATAGATAAAACCAAAACCTGGTAAAATAAATTCAGCAGCATGACTCCATCTTCCATCTGCAATTAAATGAGGTAACCCGTCTGTTCCACATAATAACTCTGAACGTCTATATTTATCAAAACGGGACTGTGTTCGTTCAATTTGTTGTTTTAAAGCTAATGCTGGTGGCGAATCTAATTCGTATTTTGCCATTCTTTGTTCTAATTTTTTAACACTAGCTTTTGATCGTTTATTAAATGCAGGAGAATTACTACATTTTGTTAAACCTCCAATGTCTGCAAGTGCAATTTCTGGTGCATTAATTAATAAAAACATAACAAGCATACTTGTTAATTTTAAATATTTCATAAAAAACTAAATTTGATATTTGTAATTTTGTAAAAAAAGAAAGAAATAAAAATCTACCTAATTAAATGTTAATTTAAAATTTAATCAGAATGATAATTAATTTAAATTAATTATCATTCTGATTAAATTTTTATATGACTATGTTTAAACATTATAAATTTTAAAACAAAATTTATTATTTAATTTTTTTTGAATAAGAAAATAGTCTTTAAATTAATTCAATTCTTAAAAAATAAGTTTAGTATATTATCTAGACTAAAGTTTAGTTTATTTATTGCAAAGTTTCCTATATAATTTAAATTGGAAGTAGTTATATTTACTTCATATTTATTAGTTATTAAGAAAAAATGAAATTAGCGTATTGGATGTATGCCGGTCCAGCTCATATTGGTACTTTAAGAATTGCAAGTTCTTTTAAAAATGTTCATGCAATTATGCATGCACCTTTAGGAGATGATTATTTTAATGTAATGTCTTCTATGTTAGAACGTAAACGTGATTTTACACCCGTGACTGCTAGTGTTGTTGATCGTCATGTTTTAGCCCAAGGTTCAAAAGAAAAAGTTGTTACAAATATTACACGTAAAGATAAAGAAGAAAATCCTGATTTAGTTATTTTAACACCAACTTGTACTTCAAGTATTTTGCAAGAAGATTTACAAAATTTCTGTTACCGTGCTTCATTAGAATCAAAATCAGATGTATTATTAGCTGATGTTAACCATTACCGAGTTAACGAAATGCAAGCGGCCGATCGAACATTAGAACAAATTGTTGCTTTTTATTTAAAAAAAGCAGAAAAAAATAAAACAATTGATATTACAAAAACAAAAAATCCATCTGTAAATATTATTGGGGCTTATAATTTAGGTTTTCATAATCAACATGATATTGCGGAATTAAAAAGATTATTTAAAGATTTAGAAATTGAAATTAATGAAATTATCCCTGAAGGTAATTCTGTTCATAATTTAAAAAATCTTCCAAAAGCTTGGTTCAATATTGTTCCATACCGAGAAGTTGGTAATTTAACAGCAGATTATTTAAAAATTAATTATGATATGCCGTTTATTGATATAACACCAATGGGAATTGTTGAAACAGCTAAATTTATTCGATCAATCCAACAAATTTTAAATTCTTTAGGTCTTAATAAATGTTATGAATCGTTTATTGATAACCAAACACGTTTTATTTCACAATCAGCTTGGTTTTCACGTTCAATTGATTGTCAAAATTTAACAGGTAAAAAGGCTGTTGTTTTTGGTGATTCCACTCATGCAGTTGCTATGACAAAAATTCTAGTTAAAGAATTAGGGATTAAAGTTGTTTGGGCGGGAACCTACTGTAAATATGATAAATCATGGTTTACATCACAGTTAGAAGGTTTATGCGATGAAATTATTTTAACAGATGATCATAATTTAGTTGGTGATTTAATTGCCCAAACAGAACCTGAAGCGATTTTTGGAACCCAAATGGAGCGCCATGTTGGAAAACGGTTAAATATTCCGTGTGGGGTTATTTCTGCGCCCGTTCATATTCAAAATTTTCCATTGAGTTATCGACCATTTTTAGGTTATGAAGGTGCAAATCAAATTTCTGATTTAGTTTATAATTCGTTTACTTTAGGAATGGAAGATCATTTATTAGAAATTTTTGGTGGTCATGATACTAGAGAAGTTATTACTCAATCGTTATCATCGGAATCGGATTTACTTTGGTCAATTGAAGCGCAAAATGAATTAAAGAAAATTCCGGGGTTTGTCCGTGGTAAAATTAAGCGGAATACAGAAAAATATGCCAAAACAGAAAATATTACTGAAATTACATTAGAAGTGATGTATGCTGCTAAAGAATTTCTTAATACTTAATGATTTTAGTTTTTAATTTAAAACTATAATCTAATAAATTTTTTAGGTAAAAAAAAGAACTGGATAATAATAGATATTATTATCCAGTTCTTTTTTTTACCTAAAAAATTTATTAGATTATAATTTTAAGGATTAGTAACGGCTACCTGAACTATTAGCTTCAACAGCATAACTCTTAATTGTGTATGTAATATGACGAGATTCACCTTCTTGACGATCTAAGTAAAAACCTGGTTCGTTAGATGGACGGTTCGCGATAAATGACATAACACAACTTTCAACACCATAAGATGCATCAAAAGCATTCATACGGATGTAGCTTTTAGTAATAGCTTTACGTGCTTCACCTAATTCGAACATTACAGATGCAACATCTTTAATATCGAATAAAGGTAAACCCCATAATTCCCAGTATGAGTTACGTGGATGTGGATCATCAGTGTACTCAACGTTCATAGCCCAACCTTTAGAGATTGAGTATGCGATTTGTTTTTCAATTTGAGCGTCAGTTAAATCAGGTAAGAAAGAGAAGCAACCTTGTGTAAGTCTCACTATTCAAATACTCCTTAATTATTAATTTGGTAAAATAAAATTATACGTTAGCAGTCGCTGTTTCAACGAAATCAGCTGTATCTGTAGAAGTATAGTTGAAAGCAATATCTTTCCATAAATCTAAAGCTGTTTGTAAAGGACCACATGTTTTCGCTGCGTCACGTAATACTTGAGGACCAACTTCATCACTAAATACTTCAGCACCTTCGTTACGAGCTAATACCATTGCTTCTAAAGCAACACGGTTAGCTGTAGCACCAGCTTGAATACCATCAGGGTGACCAATTGTACCACCACCGAATTGTAATACTACATCATCGCCTAAGTAGTATAATAATTGGTGCATTTGACCAGCGTGGATACCACCAGAAGCTACTGGCATACATTTACGTAAACTAGCCCAATCCATTTCGAAGAAGATACCAAATGGTAAGTTAACTTCTACAGTAGTTAAACGTAATACATCGTAGAAACCTTTAATCATTAAAGGATCACCTTCTAATTTACCTACTACAGTACCGGCATGGATATGATCTACACCAGCCATACGCATCCATTTACAAATAACACGGAAATTAATACCGTGATTTTTTTGACGTGCGTAAGTTGAGTTACCAGCACGGTGTAAATGTAAAATCATATCGTTTTTACGAGCCCAGATAGCAGAAGATTGAATTGCTGTATAACCCATTACTAAATCGATCATAACAATTACTGTACCTACTGATTTAGCGTATTCAGCACGTTCGTATACTTCTTCCATGTTACCAGCTGTAATGTTTAAGTAAGAACCTTTTACTTCACCAGTTGCAGCAGCAGCACGGTTAATACCTTCCATACAGTTTAAGAAACGTTCTTTATAACGCATGAATGGTTGAGAGTTGATGTTTTCATCATCTTTTAAGAAATCTAAACCACCTTTAAGACCTTCATACACTACACGACCGTAGTTTTTACCAGAAAGACCTAATTTAGGTTTTACAGTAGCACCTAATAAAGGACGACCGTACTTGTCTAAACGTTCACGTTCTACAACAATACCAGTTGCAGGACCTTGGAATGTTTTTAAGTATGAGTGAGGGATACGCATATCTTCTAAACGTAACGCAGATACAGCTTTGAAACCGAATACGTTACCAATAATAGAAGCTGTTAAGTTAGCTAATGAACCTTCTTCGAATAAATCACATTCGTATGCGATGAAAGCAAAGTATTGATCAGTTGTATTTGGAACTGGATCTACACGGTAAGCTTTCGCACGATATCTTTCACAAGCTGTTAATAAATCTGTCCAAACTACAGTCCATGTAGCTGTTGAAGATTCACCAGCTACTGCAGCTGCAGCTTCTACTGGATCTACACCTGGTTGAGGCGTAACACGGAATAATGCTAAGATATCAGTTTCTTTAACTGAGTATGAAGCATCCCAGTAACCCATTTTTGCGTATGGAATTACACCAGATTCGTAACGGTCACTTTTAATTCGAGTCCGTTCTGATACAGATTGAGACATGTATTTCTCCTTAAAATAGAGGCAATATATATTTTTAGAATATCTAATTAAAATTAATTAGTTCTAACGGGTTGATTTATAACAACAACCTTAACAATAAATATATCATCACTTCTCCAATAGTGGGATATAAAAATATTTAATGTATCGATAACTTTTAAGAATAGTTGTTAATTTTAATATTATTTTAATTCTTTTAAACCATATAAAATATAAGTTATAATCTACATTAAGTATTGCAAGTATATTTAATTTAAATTAGTAAATTACAATATTAATTTATTATTTATTAAAATATAAATTAAAAATTATAGAATTTTTTAGTTAATTATGAGTGAAAAATCCAATAAAATTTTAGATAGTAAATTAACAAAATTAGTTAGTCAACCTTATAAGTATGGTTTTTCAACACAAATTGAGAAAGATACTATTGAAAAAGGATTAAATGAAAGTGTAATTCGATTAATTTCGAAAAAAAAGAATGAACCTGAATTTATGTTAAATTTTCGTTTAAAAGCTTTTAAAAAATGGAAAACATTACAATCTCCTACTTGGGCAGAACTAAAATTCTCTGATATTGATTATCAAAATTTAGTTTATTATTCTGCACCAAAAATTAAAAAAAAATTAAACTCTTTAGATGAAGTTGATCCCGAATTATTAGAAACTTTTGAAAAGTTAGGTATTTCATTAACAGAACAAAAACGTTTAACAAATGTTGCTGTAGATGCAGTATTTGATAGTGTTTCAATTGGGACAACTTTCAAGAAAGAATTAAGTGAATATGGAGTTATTTTTTGTTCTATTTCAGAAGCCGTTCAAGAATACCCGGATTTATTAGAAAAATATTTAGGAACAGTAGTTCCAATTGGGGATAATTATTTCACGGCATTAAATTCAGCAGTTTTTACTGATGGTTCTTTTTGTTATATTCCCGAAAATGTTCGTTGTCCTTTAGACTTATCTACCTATTTTAGAATTAATGATCAACAAGCAGGACAATTTGAACGGACACTAATTGTTGCAGAAAAAGGGAGTTATGTAAGTTATTTAGAAGGCTGTACAGCACCACAATACGACGAAAATCAGTTACACGCTGCCGTGGTTGAATTAATTGCATTAGAAAATGCCGAAATAAAATATTCAACAGTTCAAAATTGGTATGCAGGTGATGAGGAAGGAAAAGGAGGTATTTATAATTTTGTAACAAAACGTGGGTTATGTTCTGGTAAGAATTCTAAAATTTCTTGGACACAAGTTGAAACTGGGTCAGCAGTAACATGGAAATATCCTAGTTGTGTGTTAATTGGTGATAATTCAAAAGGTGAATTTTATTCTGTAGCATTAACTAATAATTACCAGCAAGCTGATACAGGTAGTAAAATGATTCATATTGGGAAAAATACAAAAAGTCGTATTGTCTCAAAAGGAATTTCCGCAGGTAATTCAAAAAATAGTTATCGGGGATTGGTGAATATTAATCGGAAAGCATTTGGATCAAGAAATTATTCTCAATGTGATTCTTTATTAATTGGTAATTGTTCAAATGCAAATACTTTTCCATTTATTTCTGTTCAAAATTCAACAACAAAAGTTGAACACGAAGCTTCAACATCAAAAATTGGTGAAGAACAAATTTTTTATTTTTTACAACGTGGAATAAGTATTGAAAAAGCAATTGAATTAATTATTAGTGGTTTTTGTAAAGATGTTTTTACTGAATTACCACTAGAATTTGCAGCAGAAGCAGATCGATTATTAAGTTTAAAATTAGAAGGAAGTGTAGGATAATGAATAAAATTAAACCTATTTTAGAAATTAAAAATTTAAATGCTTCAATTAACGATATACAAATTTTGAATAATTTTAATTTAAAAATTAATAAAGGTGAAATCCATGCGATTATGGGAAGAAATGGCTCTGGAAAAAGTACTTTTTCAAAAATTATTGCGGGTCATCCAGCTTATACCATTAATGATGGGGATATTTATTTCAAAGGTCAAAGTATTTTAGATTTAGAAGCTGAAGAACGTTCACATTTAGGTATTTTTTTAGCTTTTCAATATCCTATAGAAATTCCTGGGGTTAGTAATGAAGATTTTTTAAGACTTGCTTATAATGCAAAATTAAAAAGTGAAGGAAAAGAAGAATTAGGACCAATTGAATTTTTTAGTCACATTACAGAAAAATTGAAAGTTGTGGAAATGGACCCCACATTTTTAAGTCGAAATGTTAATGAAGGATTTTCTGGTGGAGAAAAAAAACGAAATGAAATTTTACAATTAGCTTTATTAGATTCAGATTTAGCTATTTTAGATGAAACGGATTCTGGTTTAGACATTGATGCGTTAAAAATTATTTCCGGTGGAATTAATAAATTAATGAATGAAAATAAAGCGATTATTTTAATTACGCATTATCAGCGTTTATTAGATTATATTAAACCTGATTATATACATGTCATGAAACAGGGGCAAATTATAAAAACAGGTAATGCGGATTTAGCAAAAGAATTGGAATTAAAAGGTTATGAATGGTTAAGTAATTAACCTTATTAATTTTTTTAAAACATTTATATAAAAAATTACTTGAATAGAATCAAAACAGAGTATAATTTAAATTGTTCCTGTATATTTTTTAATATTAGGTAATTTACTAAATTAGCTAAATTTTATGTACCCAGATAATTTTTATTCAAGTACGTCTACAATTTTAGCGGAAGCGGAAGTAGGAAAGCACTTTTACTGGAATATTGAAGGATTTCTAGTTCATGGTCAAGTGTTAATAGTTTTATGGGTTGTTTTTGCAATTCTTTTAACATTTGCTTTTTTAGGTTCTCGTAACGTTGAACAAATTCCACGCGGATGGCAAAATTTTATGGAATCCGTTGTTGAATATGTTGCTGACATTGCTAAAGATCAATTAGGCGAAAGTTTTTATAGAGAATGGTTACCATTTATTGGTACATTATTCCTATTTATTTTCGGGTGTAACTGGGCAGGTGCTATAATCCCGTGGAAATTAATACAATTACCAGAAGGTGAATTAGCGGCTCCTACTAATGATATTAATACTACTGTTGCTTTATCACTATTAACATCTGTTGCTTATTTTTATGCCGGCCTTAGTAAAAAAGGTTTAGGTTATTTCAAACACTACATTGAACCTATTCCATTACTATTTCCGATTAAGGTTTTAGAAGATTTTACAAAACCTTTATCATTAAGTTTCCGACTTTTCGGAAATGTACTTGCTGATGAATTAACCATCACAGTACTTACTGCATTAGTACCGTTAATCATTCCATTACCTATTATGTTATTAGGAATTTTTGCCGGTTCTGTACAAGCATTAATTTTCTCAACTTTAGCTGCTGCATATATTGCAGAAGCTCTTGAGTAAATTTTAAAAAACAATTTTTCTCAAATTATATTTATATTTATTAATTAAGATTTATTATGGATTCTATCATCTCTGCTGCTTCTGTTATTGCTGCTGGTTTAGCTATCGGGTTAGCTGCTATCGGCCCTGGTATTGGTCAAGGTAACGCCGCTGGCCAAGCTGTAGAAGGTATTGCTCGTCAACCTGAAGCAGAAAATAAAATTCGTGGTACTTTATTATTAAGTTTAGCTTTCATGGAAGCCTTAACTATTTACGGCTTAGTAGTTGCATTAGCATTATTATTTGCTAACCCATTCAACGGATAAATCTACAATACCAAATAAGTTTTTAGTATTTTATCAAAACTTATTTGGCTACTTTTTAATCGCATAAAGCAAAACATATATCTATTTTATATGCTTAATCTTTCAATATTAATTTCAAGTTCAGAAACAGAAGGACCTGGTGGTCTTTTTGATATTGGTGCGACTTTACCACTAGTAGCAATTCAATTTGTTTTATTAGCTGTTGTTCTAAATGCTATTTTGTATAGTCCGTTATATACTGCTATTACCGAACGTAATGATTTTATTTTAACAAACTTATCAAAAGCATCTGATACATTAGCAAAAGCAAATGAATTAACTACTCAATATGAACAAGAATTGAATAGTGTCCGTAAAGAAGCACAATTGGAAATTGCAAATTCACAAAAAATTCATAAAGAAATTTTAGATATCGAACTAAATATTTCACAAAAATACATTGATGGTTTATTAGATAAAATTACTAATGAATTCTTAACTAAAAAAGAAAGTGTTCTTAATAATTTAGATAATGAGATTCAAGTATTGTCTGATCAAATTGAAACTAAATTATCAATTTAAATTTTTTGTTACAAGTAATTTTCCCCTTTTTATAAGCCAAAAGTTTACATAAAAACTATAAAATATGGAAAATTTCGATCAAATTTTTACATTAGTTGCTGAAGAAAAAAGTATTGGATTTAATTCTGATATTTTTGAAAGTGGTTTAATTAATATTATTCTTTTGCTTAGTATTTTGATTTATGTAGGTCGTGATTTTTTAGGATCTGCATTAGAACAACGTCAACAAGAGATTATTCAAAGTGTTCAAGATGCTGAAGAACGTTTAACAGAAGCGAACACTCGTTTAAATGAAGCCCAGAAACAACTAACGCAAGCTCAAGTAATTATTGCAGAAATTAGAAAAGAAACGATGAATACTAAAAAAGTATTATTAGAATCGGATTCGACTCAAGCAAATGGAGAGCTAGCTACTCGTTTTGGCCGTGCATTGGCAACATTACAAAGTCGAGAGACACAAGTATTTAGTGAAATTAAACAACAAATTATTTCACTAGCTTTAAAAAATGTACTTGGTAAAGTTAAAAATGATTTAGGTCCAGTAAAACAAGCAACATTAATTGATCAAGGTATTGTTAAATTAGGAGGGCAATTATAATGGCTACTGATCTTTTAGGAGCAAAAATTGCCAACCCGTATGCAGAAGCATTATTAAATTTAGCAAAATCACAAAGTTCAATTCATGCTATTACATCAGATGTTAATAATTTACGTGAATTATTAAACTCAACTCAAGCTTTAACTGATTATTTAAATAATCCAACTGTTAGAGTTGAAGCAAAACGTGAAATTATTAAAAAAACGATGAGTCCACAAATTAGTGAACAAACATCAAATTTTTTATTAATTTTAGCTGATAGAAATAGACTTAGTTATCTGGAAGCAATTGCAAACCGTTATTTAGAGCTAGTTTATGAATTAGCAAATATTAAAATTGTTGAAATTACTTCAGCAACTGAAATTTCTGAAGAACAACAACAATTGTTAATAGATAAATTACAAACAATGACAAATGCAAAAGAAATTAAATTATTAATAACTTTAGATGCAAGTCTTATGGGTGGTTTTTTAGTAAAAACTAATTCACAAGTAATTGATTTAACTGTAAAAGGTCAATTAAATGAGTTAGCGAAACACTTAGATAGTGTTTTAGAATTTTAAAACAAACTTAAATCTTTTATTAACTTTTTTATTTTAAAAATAATACAATGATAAGTATTCGTCCAGACGAAATTAGTAGTATTATCCGTGACCAAATTGAAAAATATGATCAAGAGGTTAAAGTAGATAATGTGGGTACCGTTCTTCAAGTAGGTGATGGTATTGCACGTGTTTATGGTCTTGATCAAGTAATGTGTGGGGAACTTTTAGAGTTTGAAGATAAAACAATTGGTATTGCACTTAACTTAGAAAATGATAATGTTGGTGTAGTATTAATGGGTACAGGTCGTCAAATTTTAGAAGGTGGTACCGTTACTGCAACTGGCCGTATTGCTCAAGTTCCTGTAGGGGATGGTTTTTTAGGTCGTGTAATTAATCCATTAGCAACTCCAATTGATGGTAAAGGTGATATTACTCCAGATGATTCACGTTTATTAGAAGCAATGGCTCCTGGTATTATTAGTCGTAAATCTGTCTGTGAGCCTTTACAAACTGGTATTACATCAATCGATGCGATGATTCCAATTGGTCGTGGTCAACGAGAATTAATTATTGGTGACCGTCAAACAGGTAAAACGTCAATTGCAGTTGATACAATCATTAATCAAAAAACTGAAGATGTAGTCTGTGTTTATGTAGGTGTTGGTCAAAAAGCATCGACTGTTGCACAAGTAGTAAATGTTTTAGAAGAAAAAGGTGCTATGTCTTATACAATTGTTGTATTGGCAAGTGCAAATGATCCTGCAACATTACAATATATTGCTCCATATGCTGGCGCTGCAATGGCAGAATACTTTATGTATAACGGTAAAGCAACATTAATTGTTTATGATGATTTAACGAAACAAGCTATGGCTTATCGTCAAATGTCACTATTATTACGTCGTCCTCCAGGACGTGAAGCTTATCCTGGTGATGTATTCTATTTACACTCACGTTTATTAGAACGTGCTGCTAAACTTAGTGATGAGCTAGGTGGTGGTAGTATGACCGCACTTCCTGTTATTGAAACACAAGCAAGTGATGTGTCAGCGTACATCCCAACAAATGTAATTTCAATTACTGATGGACAAATCTTTTTATCTAATGATTTATTCAATTCGGGTATTCGTCCAGCTATTAACGTAGGTATCTCAGTATCACGTGTAGGTTCAGCAGCCCAAACAAAAGCGATGAAAAAAGTAGCAGGTAAATTAAAACTAGAACTTGCTCAATTTGCTGAATTAGAAGCATTCTCTCAATTTGCATCCGATTTAGATGAAGCAACACAAAAACAATTAGCTCGTGGTTCACGTTTACGTGAATTGTTAAAGCAACCTCAAAATTCTCCTTTGTCTGTAGCTGAACAAGTTGCATTAATTTATACAGGAATTAATGGTTATTTAGACGATTTAGCAGTTGGTGATGTAAAAGCATATTGCGCTAGTTTATTAAACTATATTGCGACTTCAAAAATTAAATATACGGAAATCATTTCTACAACTCAAGCATTTAGTGATGAAGCTGAAACATTATTACAAGCAGCTATTTCTGAATCAAAAGAAAATTTTAAAGCAAGTATTTCATAAATTAAATAAAATTAGCTAATTTTTATCTTAAAAAATTTAAGATAAAAATTACTTAATTTTATTTAATTTAAATAATTTTTGTTATATTCACTTATAATACTAGTGTGACTAACTATTTTTATAGTTTATTAGTAAGAAAGTCAAAACCTATTAGTTATATTAAGGAATTTAATTACTATGGCACTTCCATGGTATCGTGTTCATACAGTAGTATTAAATGACCCTGGTCGATTAATTGCAGTGCATTTAATGCATACAGCATTAGTATCAGGTTGGGCTGGTTCTATGGCTTTATATGAATTAGCAGTTTTTGATCCATCAGATCCAGTATTAAACCCTATGTGGCGTCAAGGTATGTTTGTTATGCCATTTATGACTCGTTTAGGTATTACTGATTCTTGGGGTGGTTGGAGTATTACTGGAGAGAGTGTTTCAAATCCAGGTATTTGGAGTTTTGAAGGTGTAGCATTATCACATATTATTTTATCTGGTATGTGTTTCTTAGCAGCAATTTGGCATTGGGTTTATTGGGATTTAGAATTATTCCGTGATCCAAGAACAGGTGAACCTGCATTAGATTTACCAAAAATCTTTGGCATCCATTTATTTTTATCTGGGTTATTATGTTTTGGTTTTGGTGCATTTCATGTGACAGGTTTATTTGGACCTGGTATTTGGGTTTCAGATGCATATGGTGTCACGGGTAAAGTACAACCTGTAGCTCCATCATGGGGTGCAGATGGTTTTAATCCATTCAATCCAGGTGGTATTGCAGCACACCATATTGCTGCAGGTATTTTTGGTATTTTTGCAGGTATCTTCCATTTAACAGTACGTCCACCTCAACGTTTATATCGTGCATTACGTATGGGTAACATTGAAACTGTTTTATCAAGTAGTATTGCAGCTGTATTCTTTGCAGCATTTATAACATCAGGTACAATGTGGTATGGTGCTGCGGCGACACCAATTGAATTATTTGGTCCAACTCGTTACCAATGGGATAGTGGTTATTTCCAGCAAGAAATTGAACGTCAAGTAGAAACTTCAGTAAGCGAAGGTTTATCAGAAAGTGCTGCTTGGTCTCGTATTCCCGATAAATTAGCTTTTTATGATTATATTGGAAATAACCCTGCCAAGGGTGGTTTATTCCGAGCAGGCCCTATGGATAAAGGTGATGGTATTGCTGAAGCATGGTTAGGTCATCCAATCTTTCGTGATAAAGAAGGTCGTGAATTAACAGTACGTCGTATGCCAGCATTCTTTGAAACATTCCCTGTTATTTTAGTAGATAAAGATGGTATTATTCGTGCAGATATCCCTTTCCGTCGTGCAGAATCTAAGTTCAGTATTGAACAAGTGGGTGTTACTGTAGATTTTTATGGTGGTAAATTAAATGGTCAAACATTTAAAGATGCTCCTACAGTTAAAAAATTCGCACGTAAGGCTCAATTAGGTGAAGTTTTTGAATTTGATCGTACAAGTTTAGAATCTGACGGTGTATTCCGTAGTAGTCCACGTGGTTGGTATACTTTTGGTCATGCTAATTTTGCTTTATTATTCTTCTTGGGTCATTTATGGCATGGTGGCCGTACAATTTTCCGAGATGTATTCACAGGTATTGGTGCAGAAGTAACAGAACAAGTAGAGTTTGGTGCATTCCAAAAACTTGGTGATAAATCGACTAAGAAACAAGGTGCTGTCTAAGCTTTGTTTTTTTAACAATTACACAGATTAAAGGATTAAAAAATGGAAGCTTTAGTATATACATTTTTACTAATTGGAACATTAATGGTCATTTTCTTTGCTGTTTTCTTCAGAGATACTCCTCGTATTCTTAAAAAATAAACCACAATTGTGGTTTATTTTTTTAATCTTCATGCTCTTCAAATGGGTCACGTAAATTTTTTGCAGCTGGTCCAAAAGCAGTGTAGATTGAATACACAGTAATTCCTAGAAGTAAACTTGCTAGAAAAATAACAATAATCGTTGCAGTTTCCATAATATAAATAATAATAGAATAATCATCTATTATTATATGTTATGTGAAACAAAATTTAATTTATTAAAAAAAATATTCGTATGGCATTAAGAACAAGATTGGGTGAAATTTTACGCCCTTTAAATGCGGAGTATGGAAAAGTAGCTCCAGGTTGGGGTACAACACCTATTATGGGTGGTGTAATGTTAGCCTTTTTAGTATTTTTATTAATTATTTTACAAATTTATAATTCATCATTAATTATTGAAAATGTTGATGTTGATTGGGCAAATGGTATTGTCTAATTAAAAAATATTTAATATACTTTGAAGATCAGTAAAAATAATTGGTCTTCAAAAAATTATTTAAAAAAACTACAAAATATGGATATTATTAGTTTAGGTTGGGCTGGTGTAATGACAATGTTTACATTCTCATTATCTTTAGTTGTATGGGCTCGAAACGGATTCTAACTTTTCATTAGTTAATTGAATCTAATTTTTAAAGAAAATTTAATTTAAACATTATGGAATTTATCTTAAAACTTTTACCTTTTGCAAATGCTGAAATTTTAACAGCAGCAATTACTTGTTTTTTTATGACTTTATTTGGTTTATCCCTGGGTTTTGTCTTATTAAAAATTCAAGGTGAATAATACAATTTAATAATTCTATTATTAAATTGTATTTATAGTTAATAAAAAATACGGGACTGACGAGATTCGAACTCGCAACTTCCGCCGTGACAGGGCGGTGCTCTAACCAATTGAACTACAATCCCAGATGAAATCCTATTACATTATAGTAATATTTATATCTAATTGTCAAATAATTTAACATTTTTAATTAAGGAGAAACAGGGATTCGAACCCTGGGTACAGTAAACTGTACGATAGATTAGCAATCTATTGCTTTCGACCACTCAGCCATTTCTCCTGAATTAATAAATAATTTTTAATAGTTTACTTTTAATGGCTCTGGTGGGATTTGAACCTACGACCTTGGGCTTATGAATCCCCTGCTCTAACCACTGAGCTACAGAGCCTTAAACTATTCTATTATTACACATAAACATTATAGCATGATAATTCATTTTATAGTACTCTAATTTTTAAAATTTTAATATGAGTGATTTTTGGAATAATATTTTACGTTATCCTCGATTTTTTATTAGTAGTGTCTCTGGTTTAATTTTGGTTATTTTGACCCCATTTATTAATTTGATTAAAACGCCAAAATCAAGAATTTTACTATTAGTTTTTACTACTTTTTTATTTATAACTTTATTTTTAATATTAAAAAATATGCTAGCCGTATAGTTTAATAGACTTATTTATTTTCAATATTTTTATATGACTTTTCAGACCCAAATTTCAAATAAACAAACAGGTGCTTTTGCTTTAATCGATAGTTTAGTACGTAATGGTGTCGAAGATATTTTTGGTTACCCAGGTGGTGCGATTTTACCTATTTATGATGAATTATATTTTTGGGAAGAACAAGGTTTAATTAATCATATTTTAACACGCCATGAACAAGGTGCTATTCATGCTGCCGATGCTTATGCACGTGTTACTGGTCGTGTGGGGGTTTGTTTTGCCACTTCAGGACCGGGTGCGACAAATTTAGTTACTGGTATTGCTAATGCTCAATTAGACTCAGTTCCTTTAGTTGTCATCACAGGACAAGTAGGCCGTGCATTTATTGGTACAGATGCATTTCAAGAAACTGATATTTTTGGTATTACTTTACCAATTGTAAAACATTCATATGTTATTCGAGATCCTCAACAAGTTACAAAAATTGTTTCTGAGGCTTTTTATATTGCTCAAAATGGACGACCAGGACCAGTTTTAATAGATATTCCTAAAGATGTTGGATTGGAAGAGTTTACAAATTATAAACCAATTCAACAAAAAGATATTTTAAAATTGAAAGGATACCGTTTTCAATTCAAAACTAGTGATAACCAAATACTACAAGTTTTAAAAATGATTAGTCAAGCATCGCAACCTTTATTTTATGTAGGGGGAGGTGCCATTATTTCTAATACTCATAAAGAATTATTAAAATTAGCTGAATTATTTTCTATTCCAATTACAACAACATTAATGGGAAAAGGTTCGTTTAATGAAAACCATCCGTTGTCTTTAGGTATGTTAGGGATGCATGGAACAGCTTATGCCAATTTTGCTGTTAGCGAATGTGATTTATTAATTGCTATTGGAACACGTTTTGATGATCGTGTAACTGGAAAATTAGATGAGTTTGCTTGTCATGCAGAAATTTTACATATTGATATTGATCCTGCTGAAGTTGGAAAAAATCGAACGCCACAATTAGCAATTGTAGGGGATGTGAAAAAAATCTTAACAGAAATTTTAAAAGTATACGATAGTAATGTAAAATATCAAATTGAATCCAGTAATACACAATCATGGCTAGAACGTATTCAAAAATGGAGACAAACATATCCATTAATGATTCCAAAAATTGAAAATAAATTATCGCCACAACAAGTAATTAATTTAGTTGGAAATACATATTCAAATGCTATTTTTACTACTGATGTGGGTCAACACCAAATGTGGTCAGCACAATTTATTAAATGTGGTCCGAGAAAATGGGCTTCAAGTGCAGGTTTAGGAACTATGGGATATGGTTTACCTGCTGCTATTGGAGCTCAAATTGCATTTCCACACCTACCTGTTATTTGTATTTCAGGTGATTCAAGTATTCAAATGTGTATTCAAGAATTGGGTACAATTGCTCAATATAAATTACCAATTCGATTAGTAATTATAAATAATCATTGGCAAGGAATGGTACGTCAATGGCAAGAATCTTTTTATGGTGAACGTTATTCACATTCCAATATGGAAGATGGAAAACCAAATTTTCCAGCTTTAGCAAATTCATATGGAATTAAAAGTATTCAAGTAGTAAATGAAACAGAATTACAAACAGCCTTAAATGATTCAATAGATTATGACGGACCAATTGTTTTTGATATTGCAGTTGTTGAAGATGAAAACTGTTACCCTATGGTAGCACCAGGTAAAAGTAATTCACAAATGATGGGTATTCAAAAACAAACAAGAACTACAATTACTAAATAAATAAATGGGCCGAGTTGGATTTGAACCAACGTAGCATGACGCAGCGGATTTACAATCCGCCCCCTTTAACCACTCGGGCACCGACCCTTATAAACAAATTATATTATAGTTTGTTTATAAGGTCAATATAAAAATAAATTTAATTTTTATATTGACCAATTATGGTATTACATGTATTATTATAGTATTCCAATTTTTATTTGGGCGATTAACTCAGCGGTAGAGTGTCTGCCTTACAAGCAGAAGGTCACAGGTTCAAATCCTGTATCGCCCACTTATTTTTGTATTTTTAGAGTAAAATTGTTTGTTAAAAAATTCTATCGTAACTCACTTTAGTCTAATAATTCAGAAAAATAATTTTTTTTGAAATCGGATTCCCCGCAAGATTAAATGTACACACAAATTATTTTTAATATCAGTGTTTATTTCTACTTTAATATTAATTAATTCAACAATTGAGTGAAATTTCATTAGAATAAAGAATTTAACAACTAAAATTATATATTTTAAGATAATTTTTATTCACAACAGGAGTTGTTTATTATTATTCGTGAGTCTATTTGTAGATTAGTGCACAAATATATTAATTGTGTTTCCAATCTTAATTTGAAATTAAAAAAAATTAAAAGCTGATGAAGGGACTTGAACCCCCGACCTACTGATTACAAATCAGTTGCTCTACCAATTGAGCTACATCAGCAAATTATAATATAGATATATAAGATTTAATAAAAAACTATTAGATTTTTATAAAAGAAAATAAAACTATATCTTAACTATAACTTGTTGAGGTTAAATAAACAAGTATTAAACTTAAAATAAATAATTTATTTTAAGTTTAATGAATTACTAGGCCCAGTAGGAATCGAACCTACATTAGAAACTTAGAAGGTTTCTGTCCTAATCCGTTAGACGATAGGCCCAAAAATGATACTTAAGTTTTAAATACCATTTTAAAAATTTATTCCCCTAAATTAAATCTAACGAAACGGGCAATTTTAATATTTTCCCCAAATAAACTAATTTTCTGTTTTAAATAACCTTCTACGGTTAAATTAGAATCACGAATATATTCTTGTTCTAAAAGAATTTTAGTTTTTAAAGTTTTATTTACTCGACCTTCAACAATTTTATTTCGAATTTCTTCTGGTTTATTTGCTAAATCCTCTTTTTCATTTTCAAAGTCCCATTGTTTTTGTTTAATTTCATTTGAAATATCATCCATACAAATTAATTCAACATCGGGACAAGCTGCAAGTTGCATACCTAAATTTTGAACTAATTCTTTAAATTCGGGTTTACGAGAAACAAAATCAGTTTCACAATTTACTTCTAATAAAACCCCTAATTTACTTCCTGTATGAATATATGATTCAATTAAACCTTCATTTGCACTTCTTGAAGCTTTTTTATCTGCAATAGCTTCACCTTTTAATCTCAATGCTTCTACAGCTTTCTCAAAGTCCCCATTATTTTCTGTTAAAGCTTTTTTACAGTTCATCATACCTGCACCAGTTTTATCCCGTAATTCTTTTACGCGTTTGGCACTAATTTCCATAGTCATAAGGTTTTAATATCTTAATTAATTAATTTTCAACGAATTTTTCTGATTTTTGTTGTCCTAATATAATGTTATCTGTTAACGATTGTAAAATTAATTTAATAGAACGGATAGCATCATCATTACCAGGGATTGGTATATCAATTAAATCAGGATCACAATTTGTATCTAAAATTGAAATAACTGGAATTCCTAAAGTTCTACATTCTTTAAGAGCAGTCATTTCACGTTTTTGATCAACAATAATAGCAACATCTGGTATTTTTGTCATATTTTTAATACCATTTAGATGTTTACGTAATTTTTCTAATTCTTTTTGACGTTGTGAAGCTTCTTTTTTTGGAAGTAATTCAAATACTCCATTAGCTTCTTGTTCTTCTAATTTTTTTAGATACTCAATTCTACTGCGTAATGTAACCCAATTCGTTAGCATACCACCTAACCAACGATGATTTACATAGTAGGAATTACAACGAGTTGCTTCTTGGGCAATAACAGCACTTGCTTGACGTTTTGTTCCAATAAATAAAAACGTTTTACGTTGTTCAGCAGCTTGTTGAGTGTAGCTATTTGCTTCTTTTAACAATTGTGCCGATTGAACTAAATCTAAAATATGAATGTTATTTCTTTCAGTATATATATATGGAAACATTTTTGGATTCCAGCGGTAAGCTTTATGTCCAAAATGAACACCTGCTTCTAATAATTGGGCTAAAGTAATCTCAGCCATAAATATTTTAACTCCTAAGTTAAATAAAAGTATCTTACATATAAATAAGATAACAAATTAAAAACATACCCGTCTAGTCATTAGCTTTAAAAAATTGTTTTAAGTTTTCGGTATCATTGTTAATATTTTTAACCAATTTTAAAGTACTGTCTGATAAATCACTGTAACTATTAAACCCTGTTCCAGCTGGAATTAAACGACCGATAATTACGTTTTCTTTTAAACCACGTAGCCAATCAACTTTTCCTTCAATCGCGGCTTTTGTTAAAACTCTTGTAGTTTCTTGGAAACTTGCGGCTGAAATAAAACTTTCGGTATTTAAAGAAGCACGAGTAATTCCGAGTAATACCGGGTGATAAAATGCTGGTATTTTTCCATCGTTCTCAATAGACTCATTAATATATTTAATTTGTTGTAAATCAATTAATTCATTAGGTAATAAAGGTGTATCACCTTCATGTGCAATTTTTACTTTAGCAGTCATTTGTTTAATAATAACTTCTAAATGTTTATCAGAAATGGTTACGCCTTGTGATTGGTATACTGATTGAATTAAATTTAAAATTAATCCTTGAACTTTTTTAATACTTCTATAAGTGGCTTCGTATAATGTTTCTCGAGTTATATAATATTGAAAATACAATGATAATAAATTATGTAAATTAATATTTTCATCACTTGCTAATGATGTTCCAATTTTAATAAACTTAAAATTAAGATTCAAATCAGTTTTATTAATCAACGAAGTATTTCTACTTTTTTTACTTTTTCTTGCTTCTAAAATTTCTTCAACCCTGGGTAAACCTTGAACAATATCACCTGTAATTTCTTTTTCAAAAATTAATTGTCCAATATTATCATTTTTTTCGATTAAATTTCCTGTTTGACATCTTAATTTAGCTCCTTTAGGGAAAAAATAAGGGCGCCCTTTTTGCAAAATTATTTCTGTTAAATTTTTTGAAATAATTCGACCTTTATAAGATAAATTTTTTGGATCATTAATTAAATCATTTAATGTTAAAGAATTAAACTCATTATTATTTAAAGATACTTTTAAGCAATCTTTGTTGGTAATTAAAAAAAGTTTTTTGTTTTTTTGGCCTCTCTTTTCTGTAAATCGTGTTTTAACTTTAACTAAATTTAACGTGGTTTTTGCAATAATTTCTAAATAACCTAAAATTGTTGAAGAATTTATAAATTGGTTATTTTGAACAATTAAATTAATATTAATATCTGATTTTCTTAATTGTGTAGGGATGTAATCATTTAACCAAATTTTTTCTGAAGTTAAAAACTCCAATTCATTTTTTGTATTTAAATTCGTTAAAATTTCTAAATTTAAAGTTTCAAAAGGAATTGTTTCATTTAAAAGATTAAAATTTAAATGCTGTTCCACTAATTCTAAACTTTTATTTGTTTTAATTTTTTCTTTGTTATTAATGTTTAAACGTACAGAATTTTTAAAAGTAAATAAATTTTTAATATTAAAATTTTGTGGAATTAAATTTAGAATAGATTTAACAATGGGTACATTGTATAAAGTTAAAGGACGTATTAAAATTTCGGGTCCTGTTCGTGTATTTACAATTTCTGACATTGAAATCTCAGAGATTTTAATATTATCAAAAATAATTTCACCAGGATAAAAAACTTTTTGATCGTAGTCTGAAAAATTTTGTACTTTATATAAAAACCCAGGTTTAATAGAAATTTCTTGTAAAATATTATTTTTTTCAGTTATAGATATAATTCCAGGAATTTTTGAATATAAATCTGTTACAATCTCAAAATTTTCTGTTACATATTCCGAGTCTTCAACTTTTAAAACACTGGAATCTCGATTTATGGTATGGCTTTCTTCAGGCATCCATAAAAATGCCGTCGTCGTTTTTTGTCCGTGGGAATTTAAAAAATAAGGTGTACCACCAGTATTTGTATCATAAACGTTTGTAATGAATTTTCCAACAGGTTCATTATGTTTTAAACCAATTGCTTTTTTTTCGATTTGATCAAATTGACTAACACTAAACCTATTTATTTTATTAATTTCTAAAATATAATTTAAATTATTTTGATTAGGTTTAACTTTTTTAACTTGAGTATTTGGAAAATTTATTGAATTACTTAATATTTCAATAACAGTTTTTGATAAATCAATTTTATCTTTAACTATTTTAACAGTACCAGCATTTTTATTAATTAATTTAGTCCGTGAAATACAACTATTTTTTAAAATTTTATAATTTGCATTAATTTTTAAATATGATTGAATAGGTAAATCAAATAATTGTCCCGCTAAGACCCAAGCAATTTGGCTTTCATTGTTAATAAATTCACCTTTTTTAACAAGAATTTCACCCGTTAAATCACTTAAAACTGTTTTTGTTTCGATTTTTGTTTGTTTACTACTTTCAATTAATTGGCCTAATAGTTCTTCTTTGTTAATTCTACTTTTATTTTTAATAAATAATAAGGTTTGTGCTGGAATTTCAATTTTTGTTACGTTACCATTTTCAAGTGTAATTATTAATGACCCAGAATTTTCTGTTTTTAATACATTTTCACCTCTATTTGTTCGAAATGGAGAGGTTTTTAAAAATTCAGAAAATTCTAATGTGCCATTTACGGAACTTAAAATTTGTTGGTTTGACCCAGCTGTAAAAATACCACCAGTATGGAATGTTCGCATTGTTAATTGAGTACCAGGTTCTCCAATTGATTGACCTGCAATAATTCCAACAGCTTCACCTAAATCAACTAAGTTTTCATTTGCTAAATTCCATCCATAACATTTTTGACAAATTGAACGGTTTAAATTACAACTTAAAGGTGAACGGACCAAAATTTTAGTAACTTTATATTCTTTTAATTTAGTAATAATTTCTGGGGTAATTTGAATACCTTTTTTCAATAAAATATCATTTTTATCATTGGGGTTAGAAACATCTTTATTTAAAATTCTACCTAAAATTCGATCGTAAAATGAACGTAAAATAGCCGAATCTTTTTCAATATTAACAAAAACAATTGACCGATTAGTTAAACAATCTTTTTCTCTAATAATAATATCTTGTGCTACATCAATTAGTCGACGAGTTAAATAACCAGAATTTGCTGTTTTAAGAGCAGTATCTACAATTCCTTTTCGTGCACCATAACCAGACATTAAATAATCTGTAATTGTTAATCCTTCACGGAAATTTTGTTTAATTGGAAGATCCATAATTTCTCCATTTGGATCTGACATTAACCCTCTCATTCCAACTAATTGTCGCACTTGGGATAAATTGCCTCGGGCCCCTGAAAAAGCCATCATATAAACAGAATTTAACGGGTCATAGTTTCTAAAATAAGAAACTACTTCATCCTTCAAAGTTTCACTAGTGATATTCCAAGTATCAATAACCTTTTGAAAACGTTCAACTTCTGTAATATTTCCTTTTAAACAGGTTTCTTCTGTATTAACAATTTCTTTGTTAGATTTTTCTAACATAGAATTTTTAATTGGGGGAATTCGTAAATCTTCGATACTAATAGAAATCCCTGCTTTAGTTGAATATTTAAAACCTAAATATTTTAATTCATCGGCTAACAATGAACCTTGAACAGATCCGTAATTTGTAAATGTCCAAGATAAAATTTGTTTTAATTGTTTTTTACTAACTAAGGTATTTTGAAATGTATATTTTTTCATAAAAATTTAGATTTACTTTTTAAGTAATTTGTAAAGTTTTTTGAATTGTTGAATTAAAAATAATTCGTCCAGGAGTTGTTTGTAAATATTGCGTTAATAAATTATTACCACGATCAAATTTTCTTTGTAAATGAACATATTGTTCAACATATGTACCATCACCTAATTCAAATTTATTTAACAGTTTCTCTGGAATGTTAAGATTTCCTTCATAGCGAACCCAGATTAATGCATGTAAATCTACTTGGTTATGCTCATATGCTAACATTACATCTTCAGGATTTGCAAAATAATGGTTAGATCCTAATAAACCTTTTACATTATTTGCTGTTAAATAATAACAACCTAAAATCATATCTTGACTTGGCATAATAATAGGTTCACCTGTTGCTGGTGATAAAAAGTTATATGGTGTTAGCATTAAAATGTAAGCTTCAGCTTGAGCTTCTAATGATAATGGTACATGAACCGCCATTTGATCTCCATCAAAATCAGCATTAAATGCGGAACAAACTAAGGGGTGAAGTTTAATTGCTCTACCTTCAACTAAAACAGGTTCAAAGGCTTGAATACCTAAACGATGTAAAGTTGGGGCTCGGTTTAAAAAAATTGGGTGATTAACTAAAACTTTTTTTAATACATTCCCAACTAACGGTTCATTTTGGTGAATAAACTTTTTAGCTACTTTCATATTACTCGCTAACCCTTGATTAATTAATTCATGAATAATAAAAGGTTGGAATAATTCAATAGCAATTTCATAAGGTAATCCACATTGATTTAATTTTAATGTAGGTCCAACAACAATGACTGATCTACCTGAATAATCAACTCTTTTTCCAAGTAAATTTTGACGGAAACGACCTTGTTTCCCTTTAATGATATCTGATAAAGAACGTAATGGTCTATTATTAGCTCCTAAGGCTTTTTTTCCGCGTTTTCCATTATCAATTAACGCATCAACAGCTTCTTGTAACATCCGTTTTTCATTTCTAATAATAATTTCGGGTGCATAAATTTCTAATAATCTTATTAAACGGTTATTTCTTGTAATGACTCGTCTGTATAACTCATTTAAATCAGAGGTTGCAAAGCGCCCACCTTCTAATTGAACCATTGGTCTTAAGCCTGGTGGAATTACTGGTAAAACTGATAGAATCATCCATGAAGCACTAGACCCTGTTGATATAAAATTTTCTAAAATTCGAACTCGTTTAATTAATTGCTCACGTTCTTTTAGATGTTTAGCAATATAAACCCCCGATTCTCCTTCTTCATTTAAAATACTAATTTCTTCACGTGTTCGTTGAGCTTCTTCAATTAAATTTAAATTATCTAATTGTCGTTTTATTGTTTCAGCCCCAATATTAAATAAATTTTCTTCTGGAGTATCTGAATCTAATTCACAGTATTTTGTAAAATAAACAATAGATTCTAATTCTTTTCTTGTAATTCCTAATAATAATGCAATAAAACTGGGAACACTTTTTAAATACCATATATGAGTAACTGGAGAAATTAAACCAATATACCCCATTCGATGTCTTCTAACTCTCGATTCTGTTACTTCAACACCACATCGTTCACAAATTAAACCACGGTAACGTACACGTTTATATTTTCCACAGTGACATTCCCAATTTTTTGTAGGTCCAAAAATTCGTTCACAAAATAAACCATCCATTTCTGGTTTAAAGGTCCGATAATTAATTGTTTCAGGTTTAGTAATTTCCCCAATTATTTGTCCATTTGGTAACAATCGTTGTCCCCATTCTTTAATTCTTTCAGGTGAGGCTAATTTTATTTTAATATAATCAAAATCTTGATTAGGTTTTGGCATAATTAACTTTTATTAATAAAATATTATTTAAAAAAGAGACATAGGTGAAAAACGTTTAGAATCAGCATCGTAAACTTCCATTAAGTCAACTTCAGTATTATAATTTGATTCTGAATTTAATTCTCCAATTTTATAAGTACTGATATCCAGACCAATTGCTTGAAGTTCGCGCATTAAGACTTTAAATGATTCTGGTACACCGGATTTTGGTATTGGACGACCTTTTACAATTGCATTTAAAGCATCATTTCGACCTTGCATATCATCCGATTTAACAGTTAATAATTCTTGTAAAGTATGAGCAGCCCCAAAGGCTTCTAATGCCCATACTTCCATTTCTCCAAACCGTTGACCACCATGCTGAGATTTTCCTCCTAAAGGTTGTTGTGTTACTAAAGAATAAGGACCTGTTGATCTTGCATGAATTTTATCATCTACTAAATGAACTAATTTTAACATGTAAGCTTTTCCAACCGTTACTGGGTTTTCAAAAGGATCACCAGTTCTACCATCAATGAGTACCATTTTTCCAGGTGAATATGGATTAAAGACCCAAGCTTCATTTTTTTCAAGTGACGCTTGGCGTAATTTTTTATTAATCAAAATTCGTGATGTATCTTCTCCATACATTTCATCAAAGGGTAAAATTTTAAATCGTCGGTCAAGTTTATCACCAGCTAATCCAAGTAAACATTCATATAGTTGCCCTACGTTCATTCGTGAAGGAACACCTAAAGGGTTTAAAATTACATCTACAGGACTTCCATCGGGTAAATATGGCATATCTTGTCTTGGTAAAATACGAGAAATAATACCTTTATTTCCATGTCTACCAGCAATTTTATCACCAACTTGAATTTTTCTAATTTGGGCTAAAAAAATTCTCACTAGTGTATTGACACCTGTTGGCAATTCATCTCCATTATCTCGATTAAAAACTTTGATTTCTAAAACTCGTCCATGTTCTCCATTTGGAACTCTTAAAGATGTATCTCTAACATCTTTTGCTTTTTCACCAAAAATTGCTCGTAATAATTTACCTTCAGGTAATTGATCGGATTCTCCTTTCGGTGTAATTTTTCCAATTAAAATATCACCTGGTTTAACAAATGCACCTTTATAAATAATTCCGTTTTCATCTAAATTTTCAAGAGCACTTGCATTAATATTTGGAATTTCACGTGTAATTTCCTCAGATCCAACTTTTGTTTGTCGTACTTCAACATCATATTTTTCAATATGAATTGATGTAAAAACATCATCATAAACTAAACGTTCATTAATTAAAATAGCATCTTCAAAATTATAACCTTGCCATGGCATATATGCGACTGTAATGTTTTGTCCTAAAGATAGTTCGCCACCATTAGTACCAGGACCATCTGCTAAAACTTGACCAGACTCAACTGTTTCTCCAATCCAAACAATTGGTCTATGATTTATACAAGTATCTTGATTTGAACGATTATATTTTTGTAATTTATAATTTGTTTTTTGTTGATTTTCTTCTTCAACAATAATATGTTTTGAAGAAACTTCTATAACAATTCCTTTTCTAAAAGCTGTTATAACCATTCCAGAATCAATAGCAACTTGATTTTCTAATCCTGTTCCAACGATTGGTTTCTGTGGAATTAATAAAGGTACTGATTGACGTTGCATATTTGAACCCATTAATGCTCGATTTGCATCATCATGTTCAAAAAAAGGAATTAAAGCCGCTGCAGCTGATACAACTTGAACGGTTGAAACGGCAATAAAATCTACTTCTTCAGGTTTAACGGTTATAAAATCTTGTTTATAACGAACTGGAATTGAATTTTTTGTTATAAAACCATCATTATTAATATTAATATCTGCAGGTGCAATCTTAAAATTATCTTCAATATCTGCTGTTAAATAAACAGGTGCATCTAATTTTAAAATTTGTCCATTTTTTACTTTCCAAAAAGGAGTTTCAATAAAACCATAAGGGTTAACCCTTGCACAAGTGGTTAATGATGCAATTAAACCAGCATTTTGACCTTCGGGTGTCTCAATAGGACAAATACGTCCATAATGACTTGGGTGAATATCACGAACAGCAAAACTAATCCGATCACGATTTAATCCACCAGGACCTAAACCACTAATTCTTCGTTTATGAGTTAAAGCTGATAAAGGGTTAGTTTGGTCCATAAATTGTGAGAGTTGGCTTGACCCAAAAAATTCTTTCATCGTCGCCATAACAGGTTTAGGATTAATTAAACTAGTTGGTTTTAATGTAAGTGGATCAGAAATCGTCATCCGTTCTTTAATTGTTCGTTCTAATCTATTTAAACCAATTCTAAATTGATTTTGAAGTAACTCGCCTACTGATCGGACTTTTCGATTTTGTAAATGATCAATATCATCTTCAACACCTAATTCATCTTGTATTGTTATTAAATAATCAAAAATAGCAATAATATCTTGATAAGTTAAAGTATGGATATTTTCTGAAATATTCAAATTTAATTTTTGGTTTACTTTTCTTCGCCCAACTCGGCCTAAATCATAATATCGTTGATCAAAAATTTTTGAAAAAATTGAGCTTGTTTCACCAAAAAAAGGCGTATCTAAATTTCCTATTTCTTTATAAGAGTTTTCTCGATCAGATAATTTAAACGCTGCTGTAAAATAACTTGGAGTTTTAACACTTTGTGCAATTTCCGTGTTATTTAACCCCATTTCATTTAATAATCTCGTGGCTGTAATTTTTGTTGATTTATCAATTTTAATAAAAATATTTCTTGATTTTTTTTTTTTTTTAGAGTTTTCTAAAACGTAATCTTCTTGATCAAATTCAAATTTTAACCATGAACCTCTATTTGAAATCAATGTTCCATTATAGCGTGGACGTTCTTTTTTAATTACTTTTTTAAAATAAATGCCAGGACTTCTAATGATTTGACTAATAATAATTCTTTCACAACCATTAATAATAAATGTCGCTTTATTTGTCATTAAAGGTAAAGTACCAACAAAAACATTTTTTCGATCTGTAATTTTATTTAATTGACGGTTTCGAATTTCGATAGGAATATAAATACGCGCAGAATAGGTACTGTCCCTTTGTTTCGATTCAAATTCACTATATTTTGGTTTTTTTAATTTATATTCATTACCAAAAATACAAACTTCAATATTCCCAGTAAAATCAAGAATTGAAGAAAAATTTTCTAATTCTTCACTTAAACCTTGTGAGATAAACCAACAAAAACTTGTTTTTTGAATTTCAATAAAATCAGGTAAAGTTGTAATGTATGTTTTGTGATTTTGCATTTTTTTCTTAAATGACAAATGGATAGCGTTTTATAAAAAATAGAATAGGTATAACATTCTGTGGGGGTTAATTTTTAAATAGTTAAAATAATTTATTTTAACTATTTAAAAATTAGATTGTTTTTAAATAACCAGCTAATTGAGATTTTTTTCTAGCTGCTTTGTTTTTATGAAAAATATTCTTTTTAGTAGCTTTATCAATTTGACTATAAGCTGTTTTTAATAGTTCTTCAATTTTTTGACGGTCTTCAATTGCATTTGATTTTTCATATATTTTTAATGCATCTAAATATATTTTAATTGTACTTTTAATATTTCCTTTATAGGTACGGTTTTCTAAACGGTTTCGTTCATTAATTTTAATACGTTTTTCTGAAGATTTAGTATTTGCCATAATTTTTTACAGTTGTTTTAAATAATTTTTGTTATTATGATTGGTAATCAATTTTATAATAAAAGAAGTTTTTAGCCTAGTGTTTAGTTTAAATTTAAAAAATTAATATTTTTTTACGTTAATTTTATTAAACCTTGAAAAGAGTAAAATTTATATGCGATAATAGTATTAAAAATATATTCATATTAACAATATTTAATCTTTTCAAAAATTTAATATGGCAAAAAATAAAGGATCTAGGGTTTTAATTACTTTAGAATGTACAGATTGTCGTTCAAATACGAATAAACGAACGCCAGGTATTTCAAGATATATGACTCAAAAAAACCGTCGTAATACTCCCGATAGAATCGAGTTAAAAAAATACTGTCCAAATTGTAATAGACATACTATTCATAAAGAAATTAAATAAATTATGCAAAAACAAAATTTGTCACCTATTGAATTAGATCAAAAAATTGATTATAAAGATGTTGATTTATTAAAAAATTTTATTACTGAACAAGGTAAAATTTTACCACGCCGTGCAACTGGTGTAACAGTACAGCAACAAAGAAAAATTACAAAAGCTATTAAACGAGCACGAATTTTATCATTATTACCATTTGTATCCTCAAATTCATTTTAAAAAATAATAAGAATTGTTTAAAACAATTCTTATTATTTAATTTTTAATATTTTACTGAAATATATTTATAATTTAAGTTAAGGAGAAATTAATGGGTCGTAGCCAACGAAATGACAACTTTATTGATAAAACTTTTACCGTTGTTGCCGATATTTTATTAAAAGTATTACCAGCTAGTAAACAAGAAAAACAAGCCTTTTTTTATTATAGGGATGGGATGTCAGCCCAATCTGAAGGTGAATATGCAGAAGCATTAGAAAATTATTATGAAGCTCTTCAATTAGAAGAAGATCCGTACGATAGAAGTTATATTTTATATAATATTGGTTTAATTTATTCAAGTAATGGTGAATATATGCAAGCACTTGAATATTATCATCAAGCATTAGAATTAAATTTAAATTTACCGCAAGCATTAAATAATATTGCTGTTATTTATCATTATCAAGGTGTTAAAGCATCTGAAAAAGAAAATTTAGAAATTGCAAAAGGATTATTTGATAAAGCCGGTGAATATTGGCGTCAAGCAATTAAATTAGCTCCTAATAATTATATTGAAGCACAAAATTGGTTACGAACAACAGGTCGGATTGGATCAGATATTGCCTTTTAAAATAAGTAATTCGTAAATCAAGAATTTGATAATTTTTGTTGTACAATGTTATATAGTAATTAAATTTCAATTCTTTTTTTTTAATAAAAAATTAATTGATTTTAGAAAGTATTTTTATTTTTAATAATTTAAATAAATTAAATAAATAATGTTAGAAACTGCAAACAAAGGTTACGTTGTACAAATTATTGGTCCTGTATTAGATATTGAATTTCCAGATGGAAATTTACCTCCAATCTATAGTGCCATGAGCGTTAAAACTGATGATGGTACAAACATTGTTGAAGTACAACAATTATTAGGTGGTAATAAAGTTCGTTGTGTATCAATGCGTTCAACTGATGGGTTAAAACGTGGTGCAGAAGTAATAGATTTAGGTAGTCCAATTAGTGTTCCAGTTGGAACTCCTACATTAGGGCGAATCTTTAATGTAATTGGTGAACCAGTAGATAGTCAAGGAGATGTTGTTTGTGAGGAAACATTGCCAATTCATCGAGATGCTCCGTCATTTGTTGAACTAGAAACAAAACCATCAATTTTTGAAACTGGTATTAAAGTTGTAGATTTATTAGCTCCATATCGCCGTGGTGGTAAAATTGGTTTATTTGGTGGTGCTGGTGTAGGTAAAACTGTATTAATTATGGAATTAATTAATAATATTGCGAAAGCACACGGTGGTGTGTCAGTATTTGGTGGTGTAGGTGAACGTACACGTGAAGGTAATGATCTATATGAAGAGATGAAAGAATCTGGTGTAATTAACGAAAGTAATTTTGCAGAATCTAAAGTGGCTTTAGTATATGGTCAAATGAATGAACCTCCTGGAGCCCGTATGCGTGTAGGTTTAACAGCTTTAACAATGGCTGAATATTTCCGTGATGTTAATAAACAAGATGTTTTATTATTTATTGATAATATTTTTCGTTTTACACAAGCAGGTTCAGAAGTATCAGCTTTATTAGGTCGTATGCCTTCAGCGGTAGGTTACCAACCAACTTTAGCGACTGAAATGGGTGCTCTACAAGAACGTATTACTTCAACAACACAAGGTTCAATTACTTCAATTCAAGCAGTATATGTACCTGCGGATGATTTAACTGATCCAGCACCTGCAACAACATTTGCACATTTAGATGCAACAACAGTATTATCTCGTAATTTAGCAGCAAAAGGTATTTACCCTGCAGTAGATCCTTTAGATTCGACATCAACGATGTTACAACCAAACATTGTAACAGCGGAACATTACGCAATTGCAGAAGAAGTTAAAGAAACTTTACAACGTTATAAAGAACTACAAGATATTATTGCCATTTTAGGTATTGATGAATTATCTGAAGAAGATCGTTTAACAGTAGCACGAGCACGTAAAGTAGAGCGTTTCTTATCACAACCATTCTTCGTAGCTGAAATTTTTACAGGTTCGCCTGGAAAATATGTAAGTTTAGAGCAAACAATTAAAGGTTTTAAAATGATTTTAACTGGTGGTTTAGATGATTTACCAGAACAATCTTTCTACCTTGTTGGTGATATTGATGAAGCAATTGCTAAAGCAGAAACTCTAAAATAAGGAGTAAAAATGACTATTAATATTCGTGTTATTACTCCTGATCGAATAGTTTGTTCAACAACAGCTGAAGAAATTATTTTACCGAGTACAACAGGTCAATTAGGTATTTTAGATGGTCATGCACCATTAATTACTGCCTTAGATATTGGAGTTTTAAGAATTAAAATGGATCAAAAGTGGACTCCAATGATTTTGTTTGGAGGATTTGCAGAAGTAGATCAAGATCAAATTACTATTTTAGTAAATGATGTTGAAGAAGCAGCATCTTTAAAATTAAATGAAGTAACTATTGCATTAGAAGAAGCAACTCTTGCTGTTGAGCAAGCTAAAACTAATCGCGAAAAAATTGAAGCCTCTCAAAATTTAAAAAAAGCATCTGCTCGTGTACAAGCAGCTACTTTTTTATCTTAAATTTTAAAAAAGTTCTTGGAAACAATTCTAAGAATTTTCTTTCTAAAAGTATTAACATTCTGAGATATCTTTTTAATTATATAAATATTCCAAAAATTAAATTATGATAAGGAATTCAGATTTTAAATTCCATGAAAATTTTGAATTAGCACTAGAATTACCTTTTTCTGAACATATTGAAGAGTTACGTCAACGAACATTTCAACTTGTTTGGATTATCTCGCTTTTAACTTGTGCCGCATTTTTTGAAGTAAAAATTTTAGTAAAAATTTTAGAGTTACCTGTTACTAATGTAAAATTTTTTCAATCAGCACCCGGTGAATATTTTTTATCAACATTAAAAATTTCATTTTATACGGGTTTATTATTTGGAAGTCCATTTGCATTGGGACAAATTTTATTATTTTTATTGCCTGGGTTAACAGAAAATGAAAAAAAAATAATTTTACCTTTATTATTGGCATCTTTAGTTTTATTTGGATTAGGATTAATTTTTTCATACTATGCCTTAATCCCAGCTGCTTTAAACTTTTTTTTAAATTATAGTGATGAAGTAATTGAACCGTTTTGGTCATTTGATCAATATTTCGAATTCATTCTAGTTCTTTTTTATAGTACTGGTTTTGCTTTTCAGATACCGGTTATTCAAGTTATTTTAGGACTTTTAAAAATTGTTTCAGCAAAACAAATGATTGGGGTTTGGCGTTATGTAATTTTAGGTTCTACTATTATTGGTGCTATTTTAACACCCTCAACTGATCCATTAACACAATTATTGTTATCAGGCGCTATTCTGTGCCTGTACTTTTCAGGTGCAGGTATTTTATTTTTAATAAAAAATTAAATCATTTAAACTATACGTAAACATATTCTAACCATGAAAACGCAAAAGTTCTTAAAAAATATTTTATGCAGCTTCACACTAGCCATTAGTTTTTTTGGGTTTTCCATTGACAATGCAAATGCATATCCAGTATTTGCTCAACAAGGGTATGCTAATCCGCGTGCTGCAAATGGAAAATTAGCATGTGCAAATTGCCATTTAAACCAAAAAGCTATTGAAATTGAAGCTCCACAAGCTGTATTACCAAATTCGGTCTTTGAAGTTGAAGTAAAAGTTCCTTATGATACAAACTTAAAACAAATTGGTCCTACTGGAAAACCAGCAGGCTTAAATGTTGGTGGAATTGTTATTTTACCGGAAGGATTTAAATTAGCTTCAGCTAATCAAATTTCTGATGAAGTAAAAGCAAAAAACAAAGGTGTATTTATTTCGCCCTATAGTACTGAATTAAGTAATATCTTAGTTGTTGGACCAATTGATGGAAAAAAACACCAAGAATTAATTTTCCCTGTTGTTGCTCCAGATCCTTCAACAAACCCTGATATTAAGTATTTAACTTATCCATTATATGCTGGGGGGAATAGAGGCCGTGGTCAAGTTTACCCAACTGGTGAAAAAAGTAATGTAAATATTTATACTGCTTCAAAAGCCGGTCAAATTAAATCGATCCTTGAAGAAGAGAAAAAAGATAGAGTTGTAACAATCTTAAGTTCAGACGGTAAAGAAACAAATATAACTATCCCAAAAGGTTTAACTTTATTAGTAAAAGAAGGTGATATTGTTACCTTAGATCAAGCTTTAAATGTTAATCCAAATGCTGGTGGTTTTGGCCAAGAGGAAACAGAAATTGTTTTACAAAAACCTGCTCGTATTTTTGGTTATTTAGCTTTTTGTTTCTTTGTTCTTTTAACTCAAGTTTTCTTAATCTTGAAGAAAAAACAATTCGAAAAAGTTCAAGCAGCGGAATTAAATTTCTAAAACCAAAAAAAAGATCTTTTTATTTTATATTTGAATATAAAATAAAAAGATCTTTTTTTTGGTTTTAGTATAAAGCGTCTTCTTGATGAACTAATATTTCACAATCTGATGTTGGGTATACAACACAAGTTAAAGCAAAACCATCAGCCATTTGATCATCATCTAAGAATGATTGTTCTGATTGATCAATTGTACCATTTGATACTTTACCAGCACATGTTGAGCATGCACCTGCACGACAAGAATAAGGTAATTCAATACCTTGTTCTTCTGCCGCATCTAGAACAAATTGATCATCTGGACAATCAATTGTTACATCAATACCATGTTCTTCACTTAATAAGTGTACTTTATAGTTAGCCATATTAAACCTTTTTATTGAAGTAAAAATAGAAGCAAGTATTTCTACTATAGCCTTCCATTATAGTATTATATAATTTAAAAAAAATAAATAGAGATACGAAATTATTTAAAACGTTGTTTTAAACGGCTAGCTTTACCACGTAAATTACGCAGATAATATAATTTTGATCGACGAATTTTTGATGAACGTAATATTTGAATTGAATTTACTTTTGGAGAATGAATTAAAAAAACTCTTTCAATTCCAATTCCTTGTAATACTTTTCGAACTGTAATAGTAGTATTTACAGATGTATTTTTTTTAGCAATTACTGTTCCTTCGTAAAATTGAATTCGTTCTTTATTTCCTTCAACAATTTTAACACCAATTTTAACGCCATCACCAATTGCAATATCTGGTAAATTAGTTTTTAAATGTTGATTTTGAATATCATCAATATATTTTTGTTTATTTGAAATAATCATAATTTAAAAAATAGAAAATAAAACTTATTAGTATTAATAATACTTGTATAAATATAAAAAAACAATGTTTGGTTAGAATTTATTTTGCATCCGACTGGGTTTGAACCAGTGACGTTCCAATGGAAAACGGATTATGAGTCCGGTGCCTTCAACCACTCGGCCACGGATGCTCATTTGGAGCTGATGGGAATTGAACCCACGTCCATTAAAAAACATTAAATTTACTCATTCACAAGTTTAGTTTCAAAAAACAAGTTAACAAATTTAAGTATAAACTTAAACGAAAAATAAAAAATCTATTATAAATAGATTACCTAAAAAATTTTAAATCTGTCAAAGAAAGGTAACTTTTTTCAGATTCCAAAAAATAATTAAGCGAAACTTAAAGCTTTTCGGTTAAAAGATAAAATGTTATTTGCATTTATTATTAAAGTTGATTTTTTAACGAAGTACATCTTCTTCGACTTGTATCATAAATTTAAATTAATTTTTAATGTCGAAACCATTACAGCCCCTATTAATAATTAATTTAATTATACTCATATTTTAATTTTTAAACAAGCATGAAGGGAATCGAACCCCCGACTCTCAGAATCGGAATCTGATGCTCTATCCACTGAGCTACATGCTTAAAAAATTTGTTAATACTAATATTGTATCAAAAAAATCAGAATATAAAAAAGTATTTATTTTTAGACTTCATATAAATATGAAATCTAAAAATTGAAAACGGTAGTTTATTTATTATTTTAATAGTAAATTTTACCACCACCCCATTTTTCTGTTACAATTTTAGGTTGTAACATAATGTGACCACCAATTGTAAATAAATCGTCATCAGTTAAAGAACGCATACGAGGATAAATATCTGCACTTTTTGTACTTGGATGAATTTCAGCAATTGATTCTAATCCATCATATGTTGTTGGATTTTTCATAAAATCAACTAAAGCCACAATATTATCACGACGTGGTGTTGCTAAACTTAAACCTTCCGGATCTAAACCCACATTAGGGTTTGTTTTAGTAATACCACCTAAATGACAAGCTCCACAAGTAGCATTAAATAACCGTTTTCCACGTTTTACTTGTTCGGCTGTTAATACAGTTGTTGTTCCTGAACCATCGACTGCAACAGTACGTGTTGCTTCATCTAAATCAATAGCAAATGCCGGAGAACTAAAAAAGTTAAAAAAACAAAAGAATGATACTACAAAACCTATTAAATATTTTTTAAACATAAATTTTTAAAAATATAACTTTTAAAATTGAAACCAAGAAAATAAAGATTCTAAAGATCTTTATTATTTATTTTGGATGCATTGGTTAATAAACCTCTTAGACGAATGTTTTCCCAACCAGCGACTAATAATGAAGTAATAATTAATACTTGACTAAAAAGTAAAATTGGATCTAAGCGCCATCCATGAACTATTAAAATACAACTATACAATAAACCAATAGTTGTAAAAAAAATATCTTCATCTCGAGCTAATTCTGGTTTTACTATTCTTAATAAATAAAGTAACATTACTCCAATCACCAGAATAAATCCTAATAAAATATTTGGACCAAATCCAATATTTATCATAAATAATTAATAATAGTTGTTTTTTATGAACGTGTTACTCGATCTGATTGACTTACAATTACTAAAGCAACTGCGATTGCTCCAATAACAAAAGTACCTGCTGCTAGACTTGCTAAAAAACTACTTAATGAAGTTGTCATTTTTTAATTCCGTTTATATTAAATACAAGTTAAAAATAGCTTTTTCAATCTAAGAAGTTAAACTTTTTTATACCTAACTCCTTAAATTGAAAAAGCTAACACTTCTATATATATATTATATAAAATTATATGAAGAAATTAATAATTCGAATAAAAAAAATTTTAATAAATTGTAAAAGACTTAGCTTAAATACTAATTTTAATATATTACTTTATGCTGCTATCTTTCAATCCTGACATGTTAAGTAATTATAAAAATTATCTAAAAGACTAAGCCTTAATACTATTCTACTGAAATTCATTAAAGATAGCAAGAAATAAAAATATTAAGTATTGTGATCTAACCCATTTTCTGGTACACTATTTTTATCTAAGCCTGGATAGCTCAGTTGGTAGAGCAGTGGATTGAAGATCCTCGTGTCACCAGTTCAAATCTGGTTCTGGGCATTTAATTTAAATTTTTAAAAAATGTAAATTCTGATTCAAATAATAATTTCACTAAACCAATTGGCCCATTCCTATGTTTCGCAAGAATTAGTTCGGTAATGTTTGGTTCATCTGTGTCAGGGTTATAATAATCGTCTCGATATAACATTAATACTAAATCAGCGTCTTGTTCAATAGAACCACTTTCACGTAAATCTGAAAGAATTGGTCGTTTGTTAACCCGACTTTCAACATTACGACTTAATTGTGATAAAACAATAATTGGAACATTAAATTCTCGTGCAAGATTTTTTAATCCACGTGTAATTTGAGATAGTTCTTGAACCCGATTATTCGTTTTTGTCGGATTTTCCATTAATTGTAAATAATCTATTATAATTAATCCTAATTTTTGTTGTTCTAAACGAATTTTCTTAATTTTTGCTTTTATATCTTTAATTAAAATATTTGGTGTATCATCAATAAAAAATGGTAACTTTGAAAATCGTTTTATAACATTATTTAAAATTTCCCATTCAGATTTTTTAATATTTCCAGATCGTAATCTTGTACTATTAATTTTAGTTTCACTAGCTAATAAACGATAAATTAACTGTTCTTTTGACATTTCAAGACTAAAAAATAAAATCGGTAATTTAGTTTTTTTAAGAATATTAGTGGCAATATTTAAACAAAAAGCTGTTTTTCCCATGGAAGGACGACCAGCAATTATTATTAAATCAGATTTTTGAAAACCTTGAGTTAAAGCATCCAAATCATGAAATGTTGAACTTAAACCAGGTAAAGATGTTTTTAAAGATTTTTGTTGTAATTCAATATAAACATTTGTTAATAATTCTGCACTTGTTAAAATTTTATTTGTATCAGTTTTTTTTGTTAAATTATCTAACTCACTTTCTAATTCATAAATAATATTTTCTAAAGAAATATTTGTAATATAACCAGAATTAATAATTTGATACCCTAATTTAATTAAACTACGACGTAAAAATTTATCTTGAACTAAACTAATATATTGTTCTAAATTTACTAAATTAGGAACTTGGTTTATTAATTCAGTTAATGTTGAAACCCCGCCAACACTTTCTAACAAACCTTCATCTTGTAAGTATGATGTTAATGTAGTTATATCAATTAATTTTTTTTGTTTATATAAAATTAATATTGCTTTATAAATTTTTTGATGACTTTCAAAATAAAAGGCTTCAATACTTAAACTTCTAATTGTTAAATCTAAAGCGTCATTACTAATTAATAAATTCCCTAAAATAATTTTTTCAGATAAAAAATTGTGTGGTAAATATTTTTCAATTAATAATGTACTTGTAGCTATATCAGAATTTTCCATTTTTTATTTTGTACACTTTTTATTATTTTTTATAAAAAAAACTAAATAAGACAATATATTGATTTTTTTCTTATTTTCATTATACTATATAATAGCGTCCTTAGTTCAGTTGGTAGAACGCTAGTCTCCAAAATTAGATGTCGAGGGTTCAAGTCCTTCAGGGCGCGCTTCCCTTTTAAAGGGGTTTCGAAAAATCTTATAGAATTTTAAAATATTTTAATTAAAAACAATTTATGCCAAAAAAAATTACAGCATTAATTAAATTAGCTTTACCAGCTGGTAAAGCAACACCAGCTCCACCTGTAGGACCTGCATTAGGTCAACATGGTGTAAATATTGCTGCATTTTGTAAAGAATATAATGCACAAACTGGTGATAAAGGAGGTTTAATTATTCCCGTTGAAATCTCGGTTTATGAAGATCGAAGTTATACATTCATTTTAAAAACTCCACCCGCTTCTGTATTGTTAGCAAAAGCTGCAAAAATTAAAAAAGGTTCTTCAACACCTAATAGTGTTAATGTTGGTTCAATTACTACAGCCCAATTGGAAGAAATTGCTAATATTAAATTACCTGATTTAAATACTAACAATATTTCAAGTGCAATGAAAGTAGTTGAGGGAACAGCGCGTAATATGGGTATCTCCATTGTCGATTAAATTTTTAATACTGGAGAAAATATATATGCAAAAAATATCACGTCGTCAAAAAGAAAATAAGCAAAAAGTTGAAAAAGATTTATATAACGTTGAAGAAGCTGTAAATTTATTAAAATCTACAGCCAATGCCAAATTTAATGAAACAACTGAATTACATGCCAATTTAAACATTAATACAAAATACGCAGATCAACAATTAAGAACAACAGTGACGTTACCTCATGGAACTGGAAATAGTGTTAAAATTGCTGTCTTAACATCTGATGATAAAATTAATGAAGCAACTTTAGCAGGAGCTGACATTGCTGGTAATAATGATTTAATTGAAGAAATTAGTCAAGGGAACTTAGAATTTGATTTATTAATTGCGACACCCGATATGATGCCGAAATTAGCCAAATTAGGTCGCGTTTTAGGCCCACGCGGCTTGATGCCCTCTCCAAAATCAGGAACAGTATCAACAAATTTAACTGATACTTTAAATGATTTTAAAAAAGGAAAATTTGAATACAAAGCTGATAAAACTGGAATTGTACACATTAGTTTTGGAAAATCAAGTTTTACGAAAGTTGAATTGAAAGAAAATTTAATTGCATTGTATCAATCAATTGAACAAAATCGACCTACTGGTGTAAAAGGTAAATATTTTAAAAATATTTACATTTGTAATACAATGGGTCCATCTATTAAATTAGATTTAACAACATTTGAATAATATTAATTTAAAAAGGAAAAAATTATGTCAGAACGTATTGATGAAATCGTAGAACAATTAAAAACACTAACTTTATTAGAAGCTTCAGAATTGGTAACTAAAATTGAAGATACATTCGGTGTTGACGCATCTGCAAGTGGTGGTGGTATGATGGTTATGACCCCTAATGCCGGTAATGAAGAAGAAATGGAAGAAAAAACTGAATTTAATTTAATGTTAGATGAAGTACCAGCAGATAAAAAAATCGCTGTTTTAAAAGTAGTTCGTGGTTTAACAGGTTTAGGATTAAAAGAAGCAAAAGAATTAGTTGAAGCTGCTCCGAAATTAGTTCAAGAAAGTATGGGTAAAGATGCGGGAGAAGAGGCTAAAAAACAAATTGAAGAAGCTGGTGGTAAAGCATCTTTAAATTAAATATTAAAACCATAAAAAAGGGTAAGATTAAAAGACATACATATGTCTTTTAATCTTACCCTTTTTTATAGTTTGTAGACCTGATCAAAATTAGAACAAGTTATAATATTTAATAAAATTTCATTAAAAAATGATATAAGAATCCTAAAATAAAATTAGGAATAAATGCTGACCTAAATCAGATTTATTTTATAATATTAGCTTTTTTTAATAAATTTTCGACTGTTTGAGTGGGCTTTACACCTTGGTTTAACCAATTTACAATTTTATCAGTATCAAATTTAGATTCTTTTGTAATTGGATTATAATAACCTACTTGTTCAATAGGACGTCCATCTCGTTTTGTATCATTAGTCATAACAACTAATCTATATGCTGGCTGACGTTTACGTCCACCACGTTTTAATCGAAGTTTTAACATAATTTTCTTTTATAAAATTTGATCAATCGTTAATTGATTAATAATTTCAATTAAACATTGAATCCATAGAATTGCCACAATTGGAGAAAAATCAATACCAAAAATGGCTGGAATTAAGCCCCTAAATAAACGTAAGTAGGGGTCAGTTAATTTAGCTAACAAATAAAAAGGTTGTACAAACGGATTGAAATTAGGAAACCATGTCATTGTTAACCGTAATGAAATTAACAAATTATAAAATTTAAAAAATGTTAATAATGATTCCTGTAAAACTAAAAAAGTTTGACCGAAAAAAGAACCAGAATCCATTTAATTGATGTCTCCTTTTCTTTGTTTAAAAAATAAATTCTTAATTAAAATAATATTAAACTAATTTTATAAAAAAATACAACAAATAAAAAAAGGAAACAATTTATTAAATTGTTTCCTTTTTTTATTTGTTGTATTTTTTTATAAAATTAGTTAATCAATCGGACGCATTGATAAAACTGGTTCATTTGCACGATTAATACCTTTTTCAAAACCAGCAGCAGCAGCACGTGCACGACCTGAGTGCCACCAGTGCCCAATTAAGAAAAAGAATGCTAAAAAGAAATGCGAACAACATAACCATGATCTTGGAGATACATAATTTACTGAGTTAATTTCTGTAGCAACACCCCCTACTGAATTTAATGAACCTAATGGTGCATGAGTCATATATTCAGCAGCACGACGCTCTTGCCAAGGTTGAATATCGTTTTTAATTTTATTGATATCTAAACCATTTGGACCACGTAATGGCTCTACCCATGGTGCACGTAAATCCCAGAAACGCATTGTTTCACCACCAAAGATAATTTCTCCACTTGGTGAACGCATTAAATATTTACCTAAACCTGTTGGACCTTGAGCTGATGATACATTCGCACCTAATCGTTGATCACGTACTAAGAATGTAAATGCTTGTGATTGTGATGCTTCTGGACCAGTTGGTCCATATAATTCACTTGGATAAGCTGTATTGTTATACCATGCATATAAAGCAGCAGTGAAACCCATTAATGAAATTGCAGCTAAACTGTATGACAAGTATGCTTCACCTGACCAAACAAAAGCACGACGTGCCCATGCAAATGGTTTAGTGAAAATATGCCAAATTCCACCTGTGATACATAATACACCTACCCATATGTGACCACCAATAATATCTTCCATATTATTTACAGCAACTACCCAACCGTCACCACCAAATGGTGAACGGAATACATAACCAAAAATTACAATTGGATTTAATGTTGGAGTTGTAATATAGCGTACATCACCACCACCTGGTGCCCATGTATCGTATACACCACCTAAATACATTGCTTTAATAACTAATAAGAAAGCCCCTGTTCCTAAAAGACATAAATGAATACCTAAAATCGTAGTCATTTTGTTTTTATCACGCCAATCATAACCAAAGAATGGGAATGATTCTTCTAAAGTATCTGGACCTAATAATGAATGGTAAATACCACCAAAACCTAAAACTGCTGATGAAATTAAATGTACTACACCTACAGCAAAATAAGGAACAGTTGAAGTAATTTCTCCACCAGGACCTACTCCGTAACCTAATGTAGCTAAATGTTGAATTAAAATGAAACCTTGTTCATACAATGGTTTTTCTGGAACAAAATGTGATACTTCGAAAAGTACCATAGCACCAGCCCAAAATACCATTAATCCAGCATGTGCAACATGTGCACCTAATAATTTACCTGAGACATTGATCAAACGTGCGTTTCCACTCCACCAAGCGAAACCTGTTGATTCAATGTCACGACCTGCTATACTACTATTAAAGGGCGTTTCCACGTGGTAATACCTCCTCAGGGAATACAAAGTTTTCATGTGGTTGATCTTGCGCAGCCATCCATGAACGAATACCTTCGTTTAATAAAATGTTTTTAGTATAGAAAGTTTCAAATTCTGGATCTTCTGCTGCACGAAGTTCTTGTGATACAAAATCATAGGCACGTAAGTTTAATGCTAAACCCACAATACCGATAGCACTTGTCCACATACCAGCAACTGGTACAAATAACATAAAGAAGTGTAACCAACGTTTGTTTGAGAATGCTACACCAAAAATTTGTGACCAAAAACGGTTTGCGGTTACCATTGAATATGTTTCTTCTGATTGTGTTGGAGTAAACGCACGGAATGTGTTTGCAGCATCACCATCTTCAAATAATGTATTTTCTACAGTTGCACCATGAATAGCACAAAGCAAAGCACCACCTAAAATACCTGCAACACCCATCATATGGAATGGATTTAATGTCCAATTATGGAAACCTTGTAAGAATAATAAAAAACGGAAAATTGCTGCTACACCAAAACTAGGAGCAAAGAACCAACTTGCTTGACCTAATGGGTATAATAAAAATACTGAAACAAATACAGCAATTGGGCCTGAAAATGCAATTGCATTGTAAGGTCGAATACCTACTAAACGTGCAATTTCAAATTGACGTAAACAGAAACCAATTAAACCGAATGACCCATGTAAAGCGACAAATGCCCATAAACCACCAATTTGACACCAACGGGTAAAATCACCTTGTGCTTCTGGACCCCATAATAGTAATAAAGAATGACCCATACTGTTTGCTGGACTTGAAACAGCAACAGTTAAGAAGTTACAACCTTCTAAGTAAGAACTGGCTAAACCATGCGTATACCATGATGTAACAAATGTGGTACCTGTCATCCAACCACCTGTCGCTAAATAAGCAGTGGGGAATAATAATAAACCTGACCAGCCAACAAAAACGAATCTATCTTTTTTTAACCAATCATCAATAAGATCAAATAAACCACGTTCTTGGTTTTGTCCAATAGCAATGGTCATAAGTGAAAATCCTTAAATAAAATATTTTGTAAAGTAAACTCAAGGTTAACTTAACATATAACCATAGCTTTTACTTCAATCTTTTCAACATGTATTTATAATTATAAAACTAATTTTATAACTTTCATATAAATAAAATAAAAAGTTTTTAAACAAAAAATATAAAAATTTATGTTTTAAGGGTTGACATTTTTCTACTCTCCCGGTTAATCTAAATCTTGTGGATATGAAAAAGAAAAATATTTTAATTAATGTTTTGAT
>Ga0209713_10000074_pt1 | contig 57879 bp, 50 predicted proteins | sample ArcOceMetagenome_3_FD_187444 | JGI IMG/M metagenome (GOLD analysis project Ga0209713, IMG submission 187444) | Marine eukaryotic phytoplankton communities from Arctic Ocean - Arctic Ocean- Svalbard ARC20M Metagenome (SPAdes) (version 2) | ecosystem: Environmental > Aquatic > Marine > Oceanic...
AAAGGAATACGCGATTGATCTGATCGAACGCGAAGGTGGTCCTGAAAACTGCGTCCAACCTTTCCATCCCTCTATAGATCAGGTTGGACCCTATACCGGCCGCGGCAACGACAATGTTTGGGGTGCCAAATACTCGGATATTTTGAACCGCATTATGGGCGCCGATCTGGGTGTTATCCCTGCAGAATATGACCGTGCAGTCACTGGATTTTACCCCGGAGGAAAGGAACTGATTTCCACCGATGGCGTTGATGATTTTTGGATCGGCCTGCGCGCGGCTTTCCCTTCAGCCTCCTTTACGATCGATCATCAAATTGGACGCGAAGACCCAATGATGTCACCACGCGCCGCAATTCGTTGGAGCCTAACGGGCAAACACGACGGTTGGGGAGCATTTGGCAAACCTTCTGGAGCGGAAGTTCATGTAATGGGCATCAGCCATGTTGAGTTTGGTCCTTGGGGCATCCGCCGCGAATACACATTGTTTGATGAAACTTCGGTCTGGAAACAGATCGCAATGAAGACAGGGTAATCCCATGACACCAGCAGAAATGGAAAAACGTATCGTTCGCTACGGTGACCTGATCCCGTGCAAAACAGCCTTTATCGATGCCCACACACCGGGCAGTGATCAGAAGGAGAACTTTACGATCATTGGTGGCGGTGTAAGCGAAAGCGCAGATCAGCATGTTCACATTAACGACACACCCGGCTTCAATATCGGGGCAGCAGGTCAGCCGCCCAAATGTCGCAATTCATTACACAGTCACACCACTGCTGAGGTGTTCTTTGTCCTCAAAGGGCGCTGGCGCTTCTTTTGGGGACGTTGGGGTGATGCAGGTGAGGTCACGCTGGAAGAAGGCGATATCATCAACATCCCAACTGACATTTTTCGTGGCTTTGAAAATATCGGAACCGATTATGGTATGATCATGGCTGTCCTTGGCGGTGATGATGCCGGTGGCGGCGTGACATGGGCACCGCAAGTGATCCAAGATGCCGCCGAACACGGGCTGGTTCTAGGTGAAAATGGTAAGTTATATGACACCAAACAAGGGGTCACATTGCCCGAGGGCGTGCACCCCATGCCCGTTTTGAGCGATGCAGAACTTGCCAAAATACCGGAGCCGGCCGCTTTGGACGTGATCCCACGCCATGTCGCGCGTTACCTTGATCTAATGGGGCTTGCGGGCAAATCGCCCGCCAAAGTCATTGGTTGTGACGCCATTTTACCAGACAAACCTGGCTTTGATGTCGAATTCATTACACGCGGGTCTTTGACGAACGCCTCCATTGCCATCGATCATTCTGTGGTTTTGATGCCGATGCGTGGCCACTGGAAGTTATCTTGGGATGGTGGATCATCAACATTGAACCCTGGTGATACGTGTCTGCTGCCAGCAGGTCATGCTCACACGCTACAGCCCTCAATGACAGGCGAAGCAAGCCTGTATCGAGTTATTTCTAACGACGATCCTTCGGGGCCAACCTGGACCGGAAAATAACATCGGACCAATGTTTATTTTGAAAGAAGCACCATGACCAAAATCCTAACCTCACATGTTGGCAGCTTGCCGCGCACCCAAGATGTTGTAGATTTCATTTTCGCACGTGAAAACGAACAACCTTTTGACCAAGCTGCTTTTGATGCGGCTATGACGTCAGCAGTTGATGAAACTGTAGCAAAACAGGTCAAAGCGGGTATCAATATTGTCAGTGATGGCGAGACCTCAAAAATCTCATATGCCACTTATGTTAAAGACCGCTATACTGGTTTTTCTGGTGACAGCCCGCGCAATGCGCCAGCGGATTTAAAAATGTTCCCAGGCTTTTTAAAACGTCTGGCAAACGATGGTGGAACACCTCAATACGCGCGCCCAATGTGCACCAGTGATGTAACGTCAAAAGGTCAAGGTGAACTGCAAAAGGACATCGACAATCTGAAGGGGGCAATGGCGAACCACGGGGCCAAACGCGGCTTTATGAACGCTGCATCACCGGGCGTGATTTCATTGTTCTTGCAGAACGATCACTACAAAACCCGCGAAGCGTATTTAGCAGCTCTCGCAGATGCGATGCGCGAAGAATACGAAACCATTGTCGCCTCTGGCCTTGATCTGCAACTGGACTGCCCAGACCTCGCACTATCGCGCCACATGCTGTTCCAAGACCTATCTGACAAAGAGTTCCTAAAGGTTGCAGCCTCCCATGTGGAAGCCCTGAACCACGCCTTAGAAAACGTCCCAGAGGACAAGGTGCGCATTCACATCTGTTGGGGCAACTACGAGGGACCGCATTGTTGCGACATCCCGATGGACACTGTTTTTTCGACCCTTATGTCGACCAAGGCGCAATACCTGTTGTTTGAAACATCAAATCCACGCCATGCCCACGAGTGGACAGTTTTCCGTGACCGCAAATCTGAAATTCCTGACAACAAAGTTCTTGTGCCCGGCGTTGTTGACACCACCACAAACTTTGTCGAGCACCCAGAGTTGGTGGCGCAACGCATTGAACGCTTCACGGGGATCGTTGGCTCAGATCGGGTTATTGCAGGATCTGATTGTGGATTCGGAACCTTTGCTGGCTTCGGTGCCGTTGACCCAGACATTGCATATGCAAAACTAACCAGCCTCTCTGAAGGCGCTGCATTGGTGAAGGGATAACAGATCATGACACCATCACTTCTAAAACTCCTTCAATCTGTGGACACGCCTACAGTTTGCAACGCCATCGAAGTCGCTCAAGGGAAACGCGGCTTCGATGCATTTACTCGTGGTACAATGCTGTGCAGTGCACCGGATGAACCGGCAATTGTTGGATATGCCCGCACGGCTAAGATCGCTGCCGTCAATGCACCACCCGAAGCCCCTGAAGTAATCAAAGCGCGCCGCATGGCCTATTACAAACATATGGCCGATGCCCCAATGCCTGCAGTGGCCGTTGTTGAGGACACCGACTTCCCTGATTGTATCGGTGCCTATTGGGGAGAGATAAACACGACTGTGCACAAAGGATTTGGGCTGTCAGGCACGCTGACAAACGGTGTTATGCGCGATCTAGGGGATGTCCCAACAGGTTATCCAGTTATTGCAGGATCAATCGGTCCAAGCCACGGCTTTGTTCACGTTAAAGAGATTGGAACTCAAGTCGAGATTTTTGGGATGAAAGTTACCGAAGGCGATTTGATCCACGCCGACCGTCACGGTGCCTTAGTAATACCAGAGGACGTAATTAGCACACTAGAGAAAGCAATCGAAAAGTTGTTGTCGACAGAAAATTTAATATTAGAACCTGCCCGCGGAATGGGGTTTGATTTCGAATTGTTTGAACAAGCCTGGATAACATTTGAAAAGTCTCGCACCTAGAGCTTTAACAAGTGACCATAACCGCAAAAAAGTGACACAATATCTTTGCAAAGCCTCTGATCGGCCACGTCTAAACCCAAAAGTGGGCATTGTACAAATGGATTAAAAAACTAGCTGCAACATCGTTCATTGTGCCTTTGGGGATCACCGCTTAGGCCTCGATAAGCACGACAAATAGGGCCGTCATGCCCGCTTGCTGGGCGGTCAGCTAGTTAGGAAATGGTATTTATCCACACTCATCTTGATATCCTCTAAAAACATCAGTCAAACTACCATAAAATTTCTCAAATCAAAACCACAGCCTGAGCCAGAAAATATTTTTTTGGTAGATGTGATTATGCCATGCCCAAAGCGACTTTTTTCTGGTCAGCCCAAGTGCGGATCAAATGATCCACAGCCAGACCAAGAAATGCAACGCAAAGCCCCAACATCAGACCGTTTCCGATCCCATTTTTATCCGACAAAGCCTTCAATATATATTGACCTAAATCATCCGTACCAATCATTGCCCCAATAATTACCATGAAAAGGGCAAAAACTACCGTTTGGTTGACCCCAAGCATGATATGAGGAAAGGCAAGCGGCATCTCGATGTTGACCCAACGCTGCAGCTTATTGACCCCAGACATGGAGCCAGCGTCTTGTAAAGTCGCGGGGACGCTGCTCAGACCTTCAACTGTATAGCGCACAGCTGGGATAGTAGCGTAGACGATGACAGCAATCAAAACAGAGGTATCTGTGACCCCGAATAGCATTATAACCGGGATTAGATAGATGAACGACGGGAAAGTTTGCAGCGTGTCGCAGACAACCAGAATAAGCTTACTGGCAAAACTATTTTGTGCACAGAGTGAACCCACCACGATGCCGATGAGGGCAGATACTAATACAGCAAACGATGTCATATAAGCCGTGATTAGCGCCCGGTCCCACCATTCCGTGAAGGCGATAAACAGAAGTAGCCCACCCACAATCAACGCAGAGCGCAGCCCACCAATGATGAACCCAATTCCCATCACCAAGACGAAAGTTGCACTGACGGGCATGCCTAAATAAGCTGTTTTCATTGGCATAAGCACATCTATGATCAACCAGTTATTGAAAGTTTGAAGACCGCGATACCAATTCTCAACCATCCAATCGACGCCCGACTGCCAAAATAACTCAGTGGTTATGCCCTGATTGTGGGGAATGAGGTGGAAATAGTTAATGCCACCCGCGAAGATGAACTTGCCCAAAACGCTGAGCATCACGCATGTAACTAGAAAAACTAAAAAGAAGATGCCATATTTGTGTCGTTGCACAAAACGGTAATCAGCAAAGTAATCTGTTTGTTTGTTTGCCCAAGCCAAGGATAATTTGTCCAAAACAACTGCGATCAACACGATACATATACCCAGTTCAAGTGCCTGGCCAATCCGTAACTGGTTCAAAGCCAACAAAAGGTTAAAACCCAACCCCTTAGCCCCAATGAAAGAGGCAATAACTGCCATCGCCAAGCACTGCATGATGACTTGGTTGGTACCAATCAGAATATCGCGCCGCGCTGTTGGGATCAGAACCTTCAACATCATCTGAGCATTGGTACAGCCGTTCATAGCACCGGCCTCAATCACTTCTAGCGACACACGTTTGAGCCCCAACAGCGTCAAACGGATCATCGGTGGGGTAGCAAAAATAATGGTGGCAATCGCACCGGCGTGATCACCTACTCCAAAGAAAACCATTACCGGAATAAGATACGAGAAATGAGGCATAGTTTGCGCCACATTGAGTAAAGGCATCAGAATTGTTTCAGCGGCCTTGCTCTTGTAGGCAACCGCACCCAAAAACAGACCCAACAAGCAAGACACAGGGGCTGCAATTAAGACAAAAGACAACGTCTCCATCGCCGGCTCCCACTGTCCAAATATAGCTATATAAGCCGTCGCAAGCCCTGCCAAAAGCGCCAAAGCCTTCCCACGCAGTGCATAGCCAAGCAACATGACTCCACCTGAAACGACCGTCCAAGGCAAAGCAGGCCAAACCGCCCATTTATTATCACCGACAAAATCCCAACTTGTGAACACAACAATGGTTTTCACCCCACCCAGCAGGATTTCCCGGACAAACTCGATACAAAACAAAACCCCTCTAGAGAAGCCTCTGGTCAGTTCTCTTACAAGGGCGGAGGTTTCGTATTCTTCAAGCTCAGGATCATAGATTTCTACCGGAAACCAATCATACATAAGGTGCTCAGCAAATCCATTAATACTCCCCGGAAGGCCTGCAAACAGTGGAGGTAACCTCCAGAGTATGTTTGTTTCATTCGGGGTAACTGTCAAACATAGCAAGAAAAACACAGTTAATAATGCAATGAAGTGCACATATTTAGGGTGATTTTTTAATAATTTCATTCTGCCACCCTATACTTTGTCATGAGTTGCATTGCCCTGACCAAACAACATACTAATGATTTTTGCTGAGTGAATAGAGCCCACAACCTCCCCAAGAGTATTAATAACGGCCACATGTTTCGGCTCAGTCAAAATAGCTTCTGCCACAGTGTAAATGATGGCACCATTGGACACCTGCAATGGTCCAAGTAAAGACGCATCAACAGCAGGATCCATAACAGACTCAATCTTTAAGACCTTTTCCCGCGGAACTTCTTCGGTGAATTTGCGTACGTATTCTGTGGCAGGACGCAGAACAATATTGGCTGGTGTGTCGAGCTGTTCGATCACACCATCTTTCATAATCGCGATACGATCGGCAAGGCGAAGCGCCTCATTAAAATCATGTGTTACAAACAAAATCGTTTTATTTAAAACCCCTTGGAGGCGCAAAAACTCATCTTGCATTTCTTTGCGAATTAACGGATCTAGTGCTGAGAACGGCTCATCGAGGAACCAAATGTCAGGCTCAACCGCGAGAGAGCGGGCAATCCCAACACGTTGCTGCTGACCACCAGACAATTGCCGCGGAAAGTAGTTTTCTCGACCATCCAGACCCACAAGCTTCACCATTTCAAGCGCACGCTTCACACTGTCATCTGTTGATTTTCCTTTGATTTGCAGAGGGAAAGCGATATTTTCTAAAACTGTTTTATGCGGTAACAATCCGAAGTTTTGAAAGACCATTCCCATCTTGCTGCGGCGTAATTCAATAAGCTGTTTAGAGGTCATAGCCAACAAATCCTGACCATCAATGAAAATATCTCCAGCTGTCGTATCTGTCAGCCGCGAAATACATCGCAGCAGAGTTGATTTTCCTGAGCCCGATAGACCCATGACAACGAGTATTTCACCTTCATACACTTCAAAGGAGGCGTTGTTCACTCCAACAACACAGCCAGCATCTTTGAATATTTTAGCATCAACGCGCCCATTGGACTTAGCCAATAACTTCTTAGCATTCTCACCAAAAACTTTGTAAACTGAAGAACATTTGATAACGGGTTTGGCCCCATTTTTAATAGCTTGCGAAGTCATTTTTTTTCCTATTGAGCGTCCGAGGCTGTATATTTTGTTTTAAGATCAAGCTTACTCAAACAAGTGTGCTTCAATTAATTAGCAAGTCTCATGTGGGAACTAAACCACAACTCAAAGCGTTGGGTCCTGCAACCCCTTTCAGCGTTGCAGGACGTTTTAAACCTTACTCAGTGAAAGGTTTCCAAACATCTTCATGCGCAGCTAGCCATGCTTTTGCAGCATCTTGGTGGCTCATTTTGTCTATATCAACCAACGCAGCCATTTGGCCAATGTCTGTTGAGGTAAACGAAATTTTGCTGAATGCAGTGTACGCAGCTGGGTGTGTTTTCGGGAACTTGTAGTTTGCAGCTTTTTTCAGCCAACCTTTTGGTGAACCACATGCGCCGTCACCACCATCACCAACGCGACAGCCTTGGAAGAACTCTGGGAATTCAATGAAGACAAAGCCTTCAGCATCCGTAAAGTTTGGCGTCCAGTTGAATGTGATGACGCCTCGGCGTTCTTTTTTGGCAGATTCGAGCTCAGCCCAAAGTGCATCTGCTGAACCAGCAAACTTTACCATGTATTTATCATCAAGACCGAGACCAGCCAAACGCTCTGGCATTTGATCGCCGTGCCAGCTTTGTGGACCTTCCAGCCAACGGCCTTTGCCACCAGAATCAGCCGTCGCGAAAACTTCAGGACAGTTTGCCAGGGCTTCCCAGTTTGGCAGGCCTGGGCAAAGGTTGTCATCAATCACGTACTGCGGAACGCCCATTTCTTCGAGGGTCATAGCAGCGTGTGTGCCGGCATCGATAATTCCACCTTTTGCCATCGCATTATAAAATGAAGCGCCAAAGGTTGACTGCCATACTTCGTGGGAGATGGTCACATCTCCATTGCGAATGGCTTCGTAAACAGCTTGAGTGTCAGCAGGAACATATTCAACATTGTTACCCATGTTCTCAAAAATTCCGCCAATGACATAGGCCATCACCACTTGGCTTGACCAGTTGTGTGTTGGAATTACGATTGGTTTACTCGAGTCTTCAGCAAAAGCCTGCCCTGAAACAGAGGCAAGCGTCACGGACAAGGCAACAGCAAAACTTCGTGTAAGATTTCTCATTTTTTTCTCCCTATTATATTAAGAGATATCTGCAGAATGTGCAGTCCAAACGCGGGAGTGGTAGGCACCTGCGATAGGATTCTCTAAGGCCTAGTCTTGCATGATTTTCCTTACAATCAAGTTTTTTTCTTGTGGCGGCGCGTCCCTATTCAGGCGACTATACCTAAACGAACACTAGGCGAGGTCCGATTCGATGAAATTTACGTCGGTTTTTAGAACTAGTTATGCAACCACTTTGAGTAACTTTTGAACTAGAGGAGTTTGTTTCATGCAGTATTCTGGATTCAAAGTAATTAAGGAAGCACTGACTGGCCACAAAGGCTGGAAGCCTGCGTGGCGCGATCCGGAGCCTCAAAGCAATTATGATATAGTGATCATCGGTGGCGGCGGTCATGGATTAGCGACGGCTCACTATCTGGCGAAGATTTACGGCGAGAAAAAAATCGCAGTCCTTGAAAAGGGCTGGATTGGTGGTGGCAACGTCGGCCGCAATACTACAATTGTAAGATCCAATTACCTGCTTGATGGCAATGAACCCTTCTATGAAATGTCGCTGAAGCTATGGGAGGGCCTAGAGCAAGATCTGAACTACAATGCGATGATCAGCCAACGTGGGATCATGAACCTGATCCACTCAGACGCCCAACGCGATGCCTTTGTCCGCCGGGGCAATGCGATGATGTTGAACGGCGCAGATGCAGAATACCTTGATCTAGACCAAATCAAAAAAGAATATCCTTTTCTTAATTTCGATGATGCCCGTTTTCCGATCAAAGGTGGGTTGGCCCAGCGCCGCGGCGGCACAGTGCGCCATGACGCAGTGGCTTGGGGCTATGCCCGCAGTGCCGATAGTCACGGCGTTGATATTATCCAGAACTGTGAAGTCACAGGATTTCGCATCGAAAATGGAAAGTGTTTGGGTGTTGAAACATCACGGGGTTATATTGGAGCCAGCAAAGTTGGCTGTGCGGTAGCCGGCTCTTCTGGCCGTTTGATGGCTAAGGCAAACATGCGTCTACCAATTGAATCCCACATTTTACAGGCTTTTGTATCTGAAGGCTTAAAGCCAGTTCTTCCTGGTGTGATCACCTTTGGCGCAGGCCATTTCTATGTCAGTCAGTCAGACAAAGGTGGTTTAGTGTTTGGCGGTGACCTAGACGGGTACAATTCTTACGCTCAACGCGGAAACCTACCCGTTGTTGAAGACGTATGCGAGGGCGGTATGGCTATCATGCCAATGATTGGTCGCGCCCGCCTTTTACGCATGTGGGGTGGGATTATGGACATGTCGATGGACGGTTCCCCCATCATTGACCGAACGCATATTGACGGCCTCTATTTCAATGGTGGTTGGTGTTACGGCGGTTTCAAAGCGACGCCTGCTTCGGGCATGGTCTTTGCGCACTTACTGGCAAAAGACGAACCACACGAGACCGCAACAGCCTATAGATTTGATCGCTTCAAAACCGGTCACATGATCGATGAAAAAGGCATGGGCAATCAGCCCAACCTGCATTGAGGGAGTACGAAACATGATTATCAATCACCCACTCCTTGGCCCCCGTGACAGCGCCGAATTCGTTTATCTGGGCGATGCGTCTTTGATAGAGCGCCCAGATCCCGCAGCAGAAACTGCATTGGTGGATTTTGTAGACTATGCTTACATGCGTGAAAACCCTGCGGGTAGTTTGCGCGAGCTATGGTTTCACGAAGCTGGCGACCGCTCATGGCTGGTTGTCACACGTAACACCATGACCCACGAAATTTCTGACGTTCAAATGGCCTGCGATGTGGCCCGAAAAATAGGGCGCTCTAAATGACCCAAGTCAATCGTTTAAAAGGCGGTCAAATTGATCGCACCCAAACGCTGAACTTCACCTTTGATGGCAAGTCTTACCAGGGGCATGGTGGCGATACTTTGGCCTCTGCCCTGCTTGCCAACAATGTGCGCCTTATGGGGCGTTCATTCAAATATCACCGTCCACGTGGACCGTTGACGGCAGGTTCTGAAGAGCCGAACGCGTTGGTGGAATTGCGCAGCGGTGCGCGCCAAGAACCAAACACACGTGCTACGACGGCTGAATTGTTTGAGGGGCTGTCTGCAAACTCTCAGAACCGCTGGCCTTCGTTGAAATTTGACGCGATGGCCATCAATGACCGTTTCTCAAACTTCCTGACCGCAGGCTTCTATTACAAAACATTCATGTGGCCGGCAGCTTTCTGGGAAAAGGTTTACGAACCAATTATCCGCAAGGCCGCAGGCTTGGGTTCGCTTTCCATGCAGGCCGATCCAGATGAATATGACAAAGGGTTCCGGCACTGTGATCTTTTAATCATCGGCGCGGGCCCATCCGGAATCATGGCTGCATTAACTGCTGGGCGATCTGGTGCGCAAGTGATCCTCGCCGATGAAGACTTCGCCTTTGGTGGTCGCCTCAACAGCGAAACTTTTGCCATCAACGATGAAGCCGCCGATATCTGGGTACAGGCCAGCATTGTAGAATTATCTGCATTGTCAAACGTACGTCTTATGACGCGCACAACTGTCATTGGCGCTTTTGATCACGGAATTTACGGCGCAGTTGAACGGGTTTCAGACCACCTAATCCAACCGAAAAGTGGTAAACCACGTCAAATACTATGGCGTATATACGCAGCAAAAACCATTCTTGCAGCTGGTGCAACTGAACGCCCAATCGCGTTTGAAAACAACGACCGCCCTGGCATCATGCTCGCCTCAGCGATCCGATCTTATGCAAACCGCTGGGCTGCAACCCCTGCACAACGCATTGCGATTTTCACCAACAATGACGATGGACACCGTACCGCCACAGACCTTCATGCGGCTGGCGTTAAGATCGCTGCGGTTATTGATACACGTGCGGATGCTCCCCGCAGCTTAGACTATGAAGTCCTACAAGGTGCCCAAGTAACCGATACCAAAGGGCGCTTGGGTCTGTCATTCGCCGAAGTAGAACTAGCCGACGGCTCGATGCGCACAATCGAATGTAACGCTATGGGAATTTCTGGTGGTTGGAACCCCAATGTTCATCTGACGTGCCATCAACGCGGTCGCCCAACTTGGGATGACGGACTGGCGGCATTTGTTCCGGGTGAAATCCTGCCCCCAGGAATGAGCGTTACAGGTGCTGCGTTGGGTCACCTATCAACTCACGGTGCCCTAGAAAATGGGGTCAAAGCAGCAAAAACCGCACTTGGCTTAAAGGGGCGCACGGCGAAATTGCCATCTGCCGAGGACGCACCCGTCACACAAACTCCGTTCTGGTATGTTGAAGGGTGCAGTCGCGCATGGCTCGATCAACAAAACGATGTGACGGTCAAGGACGTAAAACTGAGCCACCAAGAAGGCTTTCGATCTGTCGAACACCTTAAGCGCTACACTACTTTGGGTATGGCGACGGATCAGGGCAAAACATCCAACCTTGGTGGCCTAGCGATCATGGCGGAACTTGCTGGAAAATCCATCCCAGAAGTGGGTACAACAATTTTCCGCCCCCCATATACGCCCACAGCAATCGGTGTAATGGCTGGTCGGATCAGGGGCATGGACTTTCACCCGACGCGCCTAACTCCGTCCCATTATTGGGCTAAGGAACGTGGCGCGGTGTTTGTCGAAGTCGGCAATTGGTTGCGGGCGCAGTGGTTCCCAATCGAGGGCGAAACACATTGGCGTCAATCAGTTGACCGTGAAGTCGCTGCAACACGCGCTTCAGTTGGCGTATGTGATTGTACAACTTTGGGCAAAATAGACGTGCAAGGCACTGATGCTGCTGCGTTTTTGAACAAAGTTTACTGTAACGGTTTCGCTAAGCTTGCTGTTGGCAAGGTTCGCTACGGCCTCATGCTGCGCGAGGATGGGATCGCTATGGACGACGGCACTGCGGCGCGGTTGGATGAGGATCATTTCGTGGTTACCACCACCACAGCAAATGCAGGCAAAGTGTATCAACACATGGAATTTGTACGCCAGTGTTTATACCCAGATTTGGATGTGCAGCTGATCTCAACCACCGAATCGTGGGCGCAATATGCCGTTGCTGGACCGAATTCCCGGGCCTTACTGCAAAAAATTATAGACGCAGATTACGACATAACCAACGAAGGCTTTCCGTTTATGGCCTGTGCAAACATCACCGTGTGTGGTGGATTGAGAGCAAGACTGTTCCGTATTTCGTTCTCTGGAGAATTAGCTTTCGAAGTCGCAGTCCCTGCCCGCTACGGCGATGCGCTCATGCGTAAATTGATGGTGGAAGGCGAAGAATTCAACGTCACACCTTATGGTACTGAAGCCCTTGGCGTGATGCGCATCGAGAAAGGCCACGCCGCCGGAAACGAGTTGAATGGAACCACAACGGCCTTAAACCTTGGCATGGGGAGAATGGTTTCCAAAATCAAAGACAGCATTGGATCTAAGTTGTCTGAGCGTGAGGGTTTGAATGAGGCAGAAGCGCTGAAAATGATTGGTATCAAACCGATAGATGGAAATGACAAAGTGACTGCAGGTGGCCATTTGATGAACAAGGATGGCCCCGTCAATGCGACCCATGATCAGGGATATGTCACCTCAGCCGCTTTTTCACCCAGCTTGAACAGTATGATTGGCCTTGGCTTTCTCAAGAACGGTGATGAGCGGTTGGGCGAAAAAATGCGCCTTGTCTCACCCGTAACTGACCTAAACGTCGATGTTGAAATTGTTTCGGCTCACTTTATCGATCCAGAAGGAGGTCGCCAACGTGCATGACCTAACCCCCATTACCGCGCTTGGCAGCGACGAAGCCCGCGTTGATACCATCGGTAATCTGACTTGCCATGAAGTGCCCGAAGTTGCGCTAGCCGCCGTTTCTGCCCGTATGGGAAAAGAAAGCCAAACACGAACCGCCATTAAAAAGCTCATCAAAGCAGATGCTCCAGATGTTAGTCGCTTTGACGGTGGCACTGTTAGTGCATTTTGGTCAGCGCCCGAACAATGGATGCTCGAGGCACCCTTTGACGGCCACGAAGATTTGGCAGCACGCGCTAAAGTTACCCTAAAAGCGAACGCTACTGTAGTTGAACAGACAGATGCGTGGACACGATTTGATATATTTGGCGACGATGTATTGGACGCGATGGAATTGCTCTGCAATGCGAACACGCGTTCCATGATGGCAGGAGCTTGCACCCGCAGCAGCATTCATCATCTCGGTTGTTTCATCTTATGCCGCAACACCAATCAATTCAGTATTTACGGCCCGCGTGCATCGGCAGGATCATTGCACCATGCGATTTTGACTGCTTTGCAAACAATCGCCTGATAAGGAATAAATTCGGCCTCAAAAATCCATTTTGTCATTTTTTCCATTGCTCGAGACAATTTAGACCTATAGTGGACCTTATTTTGTGCAATTAGGGAATTGCCCACAGACCAAATGATCCTTACGCAGCACCGGAGAAATTATATTATGAATTCACTCGATATGGCCAGTATGCTGACGCAAGATCCACACCGCACGCGCGAGAATGAACGCGAAAAGGTACTCGAAGTTGCCATTGGCCGCGAGGTCCGAGCTTTTCGTCGCCAACAGGAAACAACAGTTGCTGATCTGTCTGCCCAAACTGGCATTTCCATCGGGATGTTATCCAAGATCGAGAACGGCAACACCTCCCCGTCACTCACTACGTTGCAAACCTTAGCCAACGCCCTGAGCGTTCCCTTGACCAGCTTCTTTCGCCGTTTTGAAGAAAGCCGTCAGGCTGTCCATACAAAATCAGGCGAAGGACTTGAGACGGACCGCGAAGGCACGCGCGCAAACCATCAATACAATCTGTTGGGCCACATCGGGGCAAATGCATCAGGTGTAATTGTTGAACCCTATTTAATAACCTTGACCGACAAGTCAGATGTTTTCCCGACGTTCCAACACGGTGGGATTGAAACGATTTACATGCTGGAAGGCGAAGTTGATTACCGTCATGGTGATGAAGTTTATTCGCTTACCCCTGGTGACACGCTGTTCTTTGACGCCGATGCACCTCATGGGCCCGAAAAGTTGGTGAAGCTCCCTGCCCGCTATCTTTCTATTATCAGTTATCCGCAGACTTCTAAATCTTAATCAGACTTCAACGGTGGTTCACGGTCGATCTCGGGCCAGATTCCGTTTGACGTAGGCAACCCGTCATCAAACTGTGACAGATAATCCAGCATCATTGGGCGATTGTCGATAAAGCCTTTGTATGTTGCCAATTCCTCAGGCAAATCGCGGATCACGCGGTGCAAACGACGGCCCCATTTGGGAACAGTCATCAAATCTTGGAATGCGCAAAGATAACAACGGATTGGGAACACCAATGCGTTTGATCTTGGCAGACGGAAAAAGGTTTGCAATTCAACCCGAAGGTGCTGTTTGGCCCCGATGTTTTCGGGTGTCAAAGATGTCTTTTGGATACCCCATTTGTGGTAGTTCTCTGGGCTGGTATCGAGCAATGGATTGACCGTCATAGTCCAATTCAACCGCCGTGCAGGTGCCCCCTGTTGAATGTTGAGCAAGAATTTAAGCGCGCGCACAAAGATACCTTTTTCATGGGCCAAGGGCACTGGTGCGTGCCATTCAAAAAAGTTCATGCCAATGTCGAAATCCAGGGACCAATCCGCTTGGGTCGTTATCGTACCCGCGTCCATCCATAGATTATCATCACGTTGATCTAAAACGCAAAAATCCCCTTGGGTTTGGCGCGTGATGTATTCCATTGGTCCATATTGTAACGTGGTTTCGTCCATAAACGTAAAGTGATCATCGATGCCGAGCGGTTTGTTAACCCAGTGCCATTTGTCACCGTCACGGTGCAGCTCAAACAGATCCGGATAGTCTTCGGACTTGGATACCATGATCAGTTCCAACAGATCCCAACCCGCAAGCGTCATATGCGGCAACGACTGGCAACGCAGCGGATCGTCCGCCAAAACCATTGCGCGATCCCGCATTTCTGAAACGTAGTGCTCATCTACATCAAACCGTTTCTCATAGATGCTATCTGATGGACCGCCGCGGTGATGCTCCATGTTGACGGCATACATGTAGCTGTCTTTGTCGAACGGAAACGGAAACCGCTTTATGGCACGTTCAGAATTGTGAAACGAATAATCGTCGCGGAAGGTTTCGTCGTTAAATTGAAGTGTCATATCAACGGTCCAATACTAAAGTTTTGCCTTCAAAGCGGGACACGCATGGCATAATTTTTTCGCCTGATGAATGTTCTTCATCCTCAAGCCAGTGATCACGGTGGATGAAGTTACCAGTGTAATCGATCACTCGCGTTTCACACATGCCACAGGCACCGCCACGGCATAGGTAAGGCGCATCAACACCGCTGCGTTCCATCGCTTCTAACAAGCTTTCTTGTTCACCCACTTGGATCACTTTGTTGGACACAGCCAGTTTTACCTCAAACGGTTTGCCCGGTTGTGGTGCCAAGAATTCCTCGTAATGGATCGCTTCGCGAGGCCAGCCTAGTTCGGTCGCTTTTCCACGAACCCAATTGATCATCCCCTTGGGACCACAAACATAAACATGTGTACCCAGAGGCTGACCGCTGAACAGGCTTTCAAGATTAATAGCCTGTTCTTGGTCATCATAATAGACGTTCACGTCGTTAGGATGGGTACTGGTCAGATAATCAACATAAGAACCCAACGCAGCGGAGCGACAAGCATAGTGTAATTCCCAATTGCCGTGAGCGCGATCCAGCTGTTTGATCTGCGCAAGAAACGGCGTGATACCAATTCCCCCTGCAATCATCAGGTGTTTCTTCGCCCGCAGATCTAATGAGAACAGATTTACAGGATTGGATATCACCATTTCATCACCAACACAGACCGAATTGTGCAAGAACAATGAACCGCCTCGCCCCTCATCATCGCGCCGCACTGAAATCGTATAGGCAGTTTGATCGAAGGGGTCAGACATTAGAGAATAAGGGTTCAGGCGTGTTACATCACCGTCCTTCATCTCTACAACAGTGTGGGCACCGCCAGAAAAAGTCGGCAAAAGTGCCCCATCAAGTCTCTCAAAACGGAACCGTGTAACAAGCTCGTTCAAAGACGTCACTTCTGTTACACGGACTGCGATTTTTTCTGCACCGCTCATTCGTACAATCCCTTTTGTGCTGGAACATTGCCAGGGTCTTCGGCATCAATACAGACCGCCTGATACGCAGCGAGACGGCGCGAATAGTGATCACGCACGAACAGGTTCAAATTGCAGTGGCTGCATTGAAATGGGTCTATCGCAACATCTTCGGTAATACCTTTGCAATGCACACATTGCATACGACGTGCGATTGATCCGCGATGCTCAGTTTGGATCGCAGTATGCGGAATTCCGGCCTTCATCGCCTCACTTTGCACCTGGCCCATCAGCCCTTCTGTCCCCGCGAGATACAGTTGCAAACCCATCGCGGCATCTTGCAAGACCCTCTGGATCCGGCTGACAGAAGCGGCATAAGATGGTCCCTCGTAAAATTGAGCAGGGTTCAAAGTGCGTAGTTTATCGGCAAAATCAGTGCCTTTAGGAATGAAAATAATGTGGGTCTTGGCCATAAGATCGGGAGTGGCAATATCTAGGATCGCCTCGGCACCTTCCGCATCCGCGATCATCAGATGTTGATGACCTGGACGGGCCTCAAGAACGCCATAGACTGGGCGACTTAGAATCGACGTTGGAAATTCAAATTTTGACATAGAACCCTCAGGGAATGACAAAAGGGGCGCACTCATTTTAGTGCGCCCCTTGTAAGGTTAACCTTTTGCGGTACGGATCGATTTGTCCAAATCGTAGAACGGCATATCGGATGCGATCGCTTTTATCTCGGTTCCATCCGCATTGCGTACGGTCAAAGCAGTGCCCGGTGTGGCGGCAGCTACCGGCATACGCGCGATACCAACATTGTGGCCATTTACATCAGAGTACATACCGAAGGTAACATCGCCAACTTTTTTACCGTCTTGAAGCAACTGAGCTCCTTCGTCGGCTGCAACTGTGCCTTCAAGTTTAACACCATAAATCTTGAAGCGTTCTTTGCCTTTGGCAGAATAATGGTTTTCTGCACCGATAAATCCAATTTTTCCTGGTGAAACGGTAAACTCAAGACCCAGTTCCCACAATGTATCGCCGCATGGCCCATCCTCAAACGGATAGGTCTCAGAGTTATCGCCCGGATAGAACAGTAAATAGCTTTCCGTGCGGAGCAAATCGAGTGTCGAGAACTGGACAGGACGGACGCCCATGTCTTTGCCCGCTTCCAAAATGCTGTCCCAAAGATGCACTGCATCCTTGGCGCGGCAGAAAATCTCATACCCCCGCTCGCCCGTATAACCTGTACGCGAAATCATGACATCACGGCCATAAAGGCGCGTCTGCATAATACCAAAGTAGGCTAAATCGCGAATGCCAGCCACTTCAGTAGCCAAAAGATCAACAGAAACTGGACCCTGCAGCGACATATCGTGCAGGTCATCATCAAATAGGACGGTGCAATTTTTGCCCGCGGCGACAGATGTTAGGGATTCCATCCCCGTGCCTGTCCCGATAACAACCATCCAAGAATTCACCGCGAGGTGATAGATGACGCAATCATCAATGAACTTGCCTTGCGAATTCAACATAGCTGCATAAACTGCACGTCCTGGCGCAACTTTTTCGACATTGCGTGTGGTGCAACGGTCGATGACGTAGGCCGCATCTGCGCCAGTAACGTGGCACTTTTTAAGCCCAGAAACATCCATCAAACCCGCTTTGGTACGGATCGCTTCATAATCGGCTTTAGCGCGTTCAGGTGTGTGGTCATAGAACCAGGCGGTCCCCATGCCGTTCCAATCTTCAAGCTCCCCACCGATTTCTGCGTGACGGTGTGCGAGCGCGGAATGTCTCCAGATGATGGACATTTGATTTCCTTATTTTTACACGACCCAGTTTTATCCTGAGTCTTCATTAACATCATTCAGCCTCAGGCAGAGTCAAAAAGCAAGAATGAGATGCAAATTTATTTCCTGTCAGGCAATTTTATTTACTAACTCAAATGCAAAAGGGCCACCCGTTGTGGGCAGCCCTTGCGTAGATATTGGATTTTTAGCTTTAGTGCTTTGCTGATTTTTCAGCCTCGGACTTATGTCCGATGAACAATACAGCCACGCAGATAACTGCCGCGATCAGAGTATAGACGCCAGGCATAATGCTACCGTGGCCCATATACATGGCACCATCAACAACGGCCCAGTTTGCTTCATCATATGGAAAACCCATGGTTCTCTCCTTTTCTAAAGTTATTCAGCAGGTGCTGGTGACGTTGGGATACCTTCAGGATAACCCTGTGCAGGTATCTTGACGGTATCCATACCCGCAATTTCTGCACCTTCTGGAACACGCAACATTCCCATCCCTTTTAGGATGTAGGACACTACGTAACCCGGTACGAAACCGCACAAGAAGAACACGACTGCACCAACGATCTGGCCAAACAGGCTGATAGTTGCGACGCCTTCACCTTGTAGCGCGGGATAGCCAGATGCGAAAACACCCAACATAACCACACCATAGAGGCCGATTGTACCGTGGACTGTCACCGCGCCAACCGCGTCATCAATACCGCGCCGTTCCAGCCATGCTGCTGCGGGTGCCACAATGATACCGGCAGAGAACGCAATTACAAAGGCAAGAGCAGGGAAGTAGATATCCAAACCAGAAGCGGTCGAAATAATCCCAGCAAGCGCACCAGACATCATCCAGAAGGGGTCTTTGGTCCATATCCATGCACCAATGATTCCACCAGCAACAGCCATCAGGATATTAAAGGACAGCGCAGATAGTGTGATTGGCGTGCCGTAAATGGTTGCGAACTTATCGCCAAACCAGCTCCATGCTTCGCCCGGTACAATAACGCAGGCCATTAAAAAGCCCCAGAACCCAACAATAATCAGCATCAAGCCAACAACAGTCAATGGCATATTGTGACCGGCGATGTGGTTTGCGCTACCATCAGCGTTAAACTTACCAATGCGTGGTCCAAGATTGATCAAAACACCAAGTGCAAAGAAACCAGCAACCGCATGCACAAGGCCCGCCGCGCCAAAGTCGTGAACACCGAATTTCGTAACCAACCAACCGTCAGCGTGCCAACCCCAAGCGGCCGCAACCACCCAAGCAAAGCTGCCAAGTACAATGGCAAGGATCACAAACCCAACAGTCTGAATGCGCTCAATTACAGCACCAGACATGATGGAAGCTGTTGTGGCGGCAAACAACGCGAAAGCCCCAAAGAACACACCAGATGCGTTGTCTGCAATGTTTGGCCCCATATATTGAGCGCTTTCACCCCAACCAAACGCGATCGAGCTAGCATAAGCGGCACCCGAGATACCTGCTTCACCAGCTGACAGGGTTAACCCTGTTGGGAAGCCCCAATAGACCCACCAACCAAAGAAATAAAACGTCGGTATCATAAAGGCGAACGCCAAAATGTTCTTAACGCCTGATGAAAGGACGTTTTTCATACGTGACGATCCCATTTCGTAGGCTAAAAAGCCCGCGTGAATGATGATCATCAATGGAATGGTGAGGTAATAGAACATCTCGGCGAACATAGTGTTCGTCGTTGCCCCTCCACCTTTCAATGCGGCTACTTGAGCCGTCAATTCTGCTAGTTGTTCTTCCACAATTTATCCCCTGTTAGGTTTGGAATTCTGTTGGCAAATTCAGTTCTCTTGGTGCACCGTCGTATGCAGTCCCGCGGTACTGCCAAAAAGAACCACGATACACCCCACTCTGGCTAGTAATTTCTTAACTATAGTGAAAAATAGTTTCCTGATGGTTGAGAAGATAAAACTTTGGTGCTAGCGTTTGAGTCGCAATGACATCAAATTTCGGGAGGCCAACGCCATGTGCGGGATCGTCGGACTATTTCTCAAAGACCCAACGCTTGAGCCAATGCTTGGCGACATGCTAACCGACATGTTGATTACAATGACTGATCGTGGCCCCGACAGTGCTGGGATCGCGGTTTATGGCGCTGAAACAGTCGGTAACGCCAAACTGACAGTCCAATCAGACACGCCCGATGCAGACTTTTTAAAGCTCGATATTGACCTGCGTAAACTCGTAATGGGTAAAGTTGAGATGTCGACCAAGGACACTCATGCAGTGCTGGAAATGCAAGCGGATCAGCTGGATATCGCACGCGCTGCCCTTGGTAATTTGCGCCCCAATGTGCGTGTCATGAGTCGTGGTGACACGCTTGAGATTTACAAAGAGGTTGGCCTGCCAAAAGATGTAGCCTCTCGTTTTGACGTACGAACAATGTCGGGAACACATGGAATCGGACACACACGGATGGCAACGGAATCAGCTGTAACAACAATGGGTGCACACCCCTTCAACACCGGTCCAGATCAGTGCCTTGTGCACAACGGTTCGCTATCCAACCACAATTCATTGCGCCGCCGTTTGCGCCGCCTTGGTGTTCACATTGAAACCGAGAACGACACTGAAGTTGGCGCAGCTTACCTCACATGGCGTATGCAAGAGGGTGCCACCCTTGGCCAAGCCATGGAAAGTGCCCTTGAGGACTTAGACGGGTTCTTCACATTTGTTGTTGGCACCAAGGACGGTTTTGGCGTCGTCCGTGACCCAATTGCCTGTAAGCCCGCCGTGATGGCCGAAACCGATCAATACGTCGCCTTCGGGTCCGAGTATCGTGCACTGGTGAACCTGCCGGGCATAGAAAAAGCCCGCGTTTGGGAGCCAGAGCCAGCGACAGTATATTTCTGGAGCCATAACGAGGCACCAACGTCAAAAGAGAAAGCCGCCTAATGCAAAGTTTCGATCTTGAAGCGCAGGGGTTGCGCGTGTTGAACTCAACGCTGAACGCTCAATCTACGGAAACCAACCAAACCGTTTGGGAGGTAACCAATCCCAAAGGCAGCCATGCTATAGCCGTTGGTCTAGACGCCCCACTTGAGGTGAACGTTAAAGGATCCACCGGATACTACTGTGGCGGCATGAACAAACAGGCCACCATTCACGTTCATGGTTCGGCCGGTCCGGGGACTGGCGAAAACATGATGTCCGGGAAAATTATCATCGAGGGCGACGCCAGCCAGTATCTTGGAGCCACCGCCCATGGTGGGCTGATCGTTGTCAAAGGCAACGCATCCTCGCGCTGCGGCATTTCGATGAAGGGCGTGAATATTGTCGTACAAGGCAACATCGGCCACATGTCCGCGTTTATGGGCCAATCTGGCAACCTGGTTGTGTGCGGTGACGCAGGCGATGCGTTGGGGGACAGCTGTTATGAAGCACGTTTCTTTGTACGCGGCTCAGTTAAATCCCTTGGCGCTGACTGTGCGAAAAAAGAAATGCGGCCTGAGCACATCGAATTCCTGAGAGAAATCATCGCGGAATCTGGAGTGGATGCAAAGCCGGAAGAATTCACGCGCTACGGCTCTGCCCGCACGCTCTATAACTTCGACGTCGATAACGCCGGCGCGTATTAAGGATACTGAAAATGAATAGCCACGACGATAAAGGTATCCCGCACACGACGCCACGGCAGTCTGCGACCTTCTCCGCTGATGTAAACAGCGACATCCGCCGCGCCGCAGCCACGGGTATCTATGATATTCGCGGCGGTGGGGCAAAACGCAAAGTTCCATCCTTTGATGACTTGTTGTTTATGGGTGCTTCCATCTCGCGCTACCCTTTAGAAGGCTACCGCGAGAAATGCGACACCTCCGTAACCATCGGTGGGCTTCACGCCTCTAACCCGATCCACTTGGATATACCGATCACCATCGCGGGCATGTCTTTTGGTGCCCTATCCGGCCCAGCAAAAGAAGCTTTGGGCCGAGGTGCATCCATGGCGGGCACATCAACGACGACTGGTGATGGCGGCATGACACCCGAAGAGCGTGGGCATTCAAACAAGCTGGTCTACCAATATCTACCATCACGCTATGGAATGAACCCCGACGATCTGCGAAAAGCGGATGCAATCGAAATCGTGGTTGGCCAAGGGGCCAAACCTGGTGGTGGTGGCATGCTGTTGGGCCAAAAAATCTCCGACCGTGTCGCTGGCATGCGCAATCTTCCGAAAGGGATCGATCAGCGTTCTGCTTGTCGTCACCCGGATTGGACAGGCCCCGATGATCTAGAAATCAAGATATTGGAACTGCGTGAAATCACAGGTTGGAAAGTGCCAATCTATGTAAAAGTAGCCGGTGCACGTCCTTACTATGATGTAACATTGGCCGTTAAAGCCGGTGCAGATGCAATCGTTCTGGACGGTATGCAAGGCGGTACTGCGGCGACCCAAGATGTGTTCATCGAACACGTCGGCCAACCAACGCTGGCAATCATTCGCCCCGCTGTTCAGGCCCTACAAGACCTAGGCATGCACCGCAAAGTGCAATTGATCCTTTCCGGCGGCATCCGTTCTGGTGCTGATGTGGCCAAAGCCATGGCGTTAGGCGCGGATGCTGTTGCCATCGGCACAGCCGCTTTGATCGCACTTGGTGACAATGATCCGAAATACGAAGCCGAGTACAATGCGCTTGGTACAACCTCAGGCGCATACGATGATTGGCACGAGGGCAAAGACCCCGCAGGCATAACGACCCAAGACCCCGAGCTGATGAAACGATTTGACCCGATTGAGGGTGGACGTCGCTTGAAAAACTACCTCAAAGTTATGACGTTAGAGGCGCAAACCATTGCGCGTGCTTGTGGTAAAAACCACCTGCACAATCTAGAGCCAGAAGATTTGGTGGCACTGACAATGGAAGCGGCGGCAATGGCCAAAGTTCCACTCTGTGGGACCGATTGGTACCCAGGAAAACCAAACACATCATATTGAAAATTAAAAAAGGGGTGCGGCACATTGGTGCACGCGCCCTAATTCATAAAAATACAAAGACAACAGGGATAATTGATCATGGCTACTGATCTCGCAAAATTTGCCGAAGAGAACGGCATCAAATACTTTATGATTTCCTTCACCGATCTGTTTGGTGGGCAACGGGCAAAATTGGTTCCTGCGCGCGCTATCGCAGGAATGCAGGAGGATGGCGCTGGCTTCGCCGGTTTTGCCACATGGTTAGACCTGACCCCAGCCCACCCCGATATGTTGGCGGTGCCCGACCCAGAGGCAGTGATCATTCTTCCTTGGAATAAGGAAATCGCATGGGTCCCAGGCAACTGCGTCATGGAAGGCCAAGACGTCGCCCAAGCACCGCGCAATGTATTACGCAAACTGATCGCTGAAGCTGCCGAAGAGGGCATGCATGTCAAGACAGGGATCGAAGCCGAGTTCTTCTTGCTCACACCGGCAGGCGATCAAATCTCAGACGAATTTGATACAGCGGCTAAACCTTGTTACGACCAGCAGGCGTTCATGCGCCGCTTAGATGTGATCCGTGAAATCTCAGATTACATGCTCGAACTGGGCTGGGGCGCATATCAAAACGACCACGAAGACGCGAACGGCCAATGGGAAATGAACTGGGATTTCGATGACGCCCTGAAGACAGCTGACAAACACAGCTTCTTCAAGTTCATGACCAAATGCGTCGCCGAAAAACACGGTTATCGCGCCACATTCATGCCTAAACCAATTGAAGGCCTTACAGGCAACGGCTGCCATGCGCACATCTCTGTTTGGGATGCACCTGGCTCTGCAGCCAAAACAAACGTCTTCGCAGGGGAAGGTACAGGCCAAACGGGTGAGCTTGGCTTATCAGAACGTGGCAAACACTTCCTTGGCGGCATTATGAAACACGCGTCCGCCTTGGCCGCGATCACAAATCCAACAGTGAATAGCTACAAACGCATCAACGCGCCACGCACCACCTCTGGTGCAACGTGGGCACCAAATACTGTCACTTGGACAGGTAACAACCGGACACACATGGTCCGTGTCCCTGGTCCTGGCCGTTTCGAACTTCGCCTGCCTGATGGCGCCGTAAACCCATACTTGCTTCAAGCGATTATCATCGCAGCTGGTTTATCAGGTGTCCGTTCCAAGGCAGACCCTGGAAAGCGTCACGACATCGACATGTACGCCGAAGGGCACACCATCACTGATGCACCAAAACTGCCATTGAATATGCTAGATGCGATGCGCGAATACGACAAAGACGTTGGGCTAAAAGCTGCCATGGGCGAAGAATTTTCTGCCGCTTACCTCAAAATGAAAATGCAAGAATGGAACGACTTTTGCGGACATTTCTCCGCATGGGAAAAAGCCAACACCTTGGACATTTAAAATCGTAGCGCGGGCTTCGGTCCGCTCTACGCCAACTTCATCTTACAGAAGAGACTCCCGCCGGAGGCTCCACATTTCTCAGTCCCGCAGCGGTTCGAAATAAGGAGTAACTTATGACCAAACGCGTAGCAATTATCGGTGCAGGCCCCTCTGGACTTGCGCAAATGCGTGCCTTTCAATCGGCAGCAGCAAAAGGCACAGAAATTCCAGAAATTGTTTGCTTTGAAAAACAAGCAAACTGGGGCGGATTATGGAACTATTCGTGGCGCACGGGTCTCGATAAATACGGTGAGCCAGTTCATGGTTCAATGTATCGCTACCTTTGGTCGAATGGGCCAAAAGAAGGCCTAGAGTTCGCTGACTACTCTTTTGAAGAACATTTTGGTAAACAAATCGCCTCTTATCCGCCACGGGCTGTCTTGTTCGACTATATCCAAGGTCGTGTTGAAAAGGTGGGTATTCGCGACTGGATCAGGTTTGAAACTGCAGTTAGGAACGTCAGCGAAAATGACGGCAAATTTACTGTCAAAGTAACCGACCTCCCTAACGACCGCGATTACTCAGAGGAATTCGACCATGTGGTCGTTTGCTCTGGTCACTTTTCAACCCCGAATGTCCCGCATTTCGATGGCTTTGAAACTTATCAAGGCCGTGTCCTGCATGCCCACGACTTCCGAGACGCAATGGAGTTCACAGGCAAGGACATCTTGATCATTGGCACTAGCTATTCAGCCGAGGACATCGGCAGCCAACTTTGGAAATACGGCGCAAAATCCATCACAGTCAGCCACCGTACAGCCCCAATGGGCTATGCATGGCCCGACAATTGGCAAGAAGTGCCGCTGCTACAGAGAATGGAAAGCAAGACGGCCCATTTTAAAGACGGCACGACCAAAGATGTCGACGCTGTAATCTTGTGCACCGGTTACAAGCACCACTTCCCGTTTATGGACAACGCAATCCGCTTACGCACGCCAAATGTGCTCGCCTCTGACGATTTGTACAAAGGCGTAGCATACATCAATAATCCGAATGTTTTTTATATTGGGATGCAAGATCAATGGTTCACGTTCAATATGTTTGATGCCCAAGCTTGGTGGGCGCGCGATGTCATGATGGATCGAATTGTAGTCCCTAACTCAACCGCGATGCAGGCCGATATCGACGATCGCCAAACACGAGAAGCGGCGGGTAGCGATGATTACGATGCAATTTGGTATCAGGGCGATTACGTCAAGGAATTGATTGCTGAAACAGACTACCCATCCTTTGATCTCGAAGGGGCCTGTCAGGCGTTCAAAGCGTGGAAGGGGCACAAAAAGACCAACATCATGACCTTCCGCGACAATGGCTATAAGTCAGTAATCACAGGCACAATGGCGCCAAAACACCACACACCGTGGAAAGATGCGTTAGACGATAGCTTAGACGTCTACCTCGAAAACTAAGTAACGCCTTGCTGCCTGAATCTTAAGCTTAAAGGCAGCAAGGAATACGGCCGAGAGGGTGCACAATCCACAGCATTGGAACTCTCAAAATTAGAAAAGTTAACATTTAAAACAGTAAATTACGAGGCATTTAGTTAAAAACCCTGCCGCGAATGTCTATATTTACCTCATGGGTCAAAATGTGATCCATGTGTTAAGGAAAGGCAATATGATGCCAAAGCTCGATCGTCGTCGTTTTTTGCAAGTGCTCAGTGCTGCAGGTTTGGCCCCTGCAATACCCGCGTTTGCGGCAAGCGCAACAACGACCACAGCGGCAGGTCTAACGACTTCGCAAATGCTCTGGCGTAGGCTGTACGCTCAAGCAGGCAGCGTGCAAAACCTGGGTGAAATCACACGTGGCATGGGGATTTCGACCACGGCGACACATAATGTCTACACCAAATTGATCCAAAACTATGCCTTAACGGCACACGGTGCCAGCAGCCTCACCCGCATCGCACGCCCTGCCCCGCCCCCAACCATGGCTGCCGCGCCCGTCAGCAAAGCCACAGCGCCACGACTGATCAATGTCGACCTTGATCGACTATTGGGCGATGATATTCCAGACAAAGTCGAAGTCATCGACCAAGACGAGACCAATCAAAATGAAGAATAGATTACGACCTTGGGCGCGACTTAGTCGGATCATAATGCGCAAACGGCACCACCTCGGCAGGAATGCGCATCTGATGCCCATCTAGTTTGCCGATCTCGACCTTCGTTCCTATGTCAGCATGGACTACATCTAAGCGTGCCAAAGCGATATTTTTCCCGAGCAAGGGCGAACGCATGGACGATGTCACTTCACCAATCTGCGCGCGTCCAATGTGAATGCAATCACCGTGGGACACGTCGATATTGCTATCGATATCAAGGCCTACCAACTTGCGCATAGGATTCTCTTTTCGACGGATCAGAGCATCACGACCGATGAAATCATCCGTTTTGGATTTAAGCGGCACAGTGAACCCAATGCCCGCCTCGAATGGGTCGGTTTGATCAGTAAAGTCATAGCCCGCGAAGATAAGACCAGATTCGATGCGCACCATATCGAGAGCCTCAAGGCCCATTGGCCTGATCCCATGGTCTTGTCCAGCCTCCCAAATAGCGTCAAAAATTTCGGCGCAATCTTTTGGGTGACACATAACCTCATATCCCAACTCACCGGTGTATCCTGTACGCGAGACCACAAACGGCGTTCCACTTTCATTGTTTAGGCGTGCGGGCGTAAAGCGGAACCAACCCAGTTGATCAAACTCCGGATTGTGCGGTGCTGTCCAAACGATCTTACGCAGTAAATCGCGGCTCTCTGGCCCTTGCACCGCGACGTTGTGCATTTGATCAGTTGAGGAACGGACCAAGACGTTAAGCCCCAACTTTTCAGCCTGCTCCCGCATCCAATCGCCACCGTAATCATTACCACCTATCCAGCGGAAATTATCCTTGCCCAGACGAAACACCGTGCCGTCATCAATCATGCCGCCATGCTCATAGCACATGGCCGTGTAGACGACACCGCCAATGGCCAAAGTCTTCATATTTCGAGTGAATATATATTGGCACAATGCCTCTGCATCTGGTCCCGTAATCTCAAACTTGCGCAATGGCGACAGGTCCAAAATCACTACTTTTTCACGACAAGCATGGTATTCTTCGATTGGTCCTGCTTCAGCGAAACAGCTCGCCAACCAGTAGCCATTATATTCGATGAAATTACGGGTGTGCTCGGCGAATTTGTCGTGAAAACCGGTTTGCTTGGTCATAATGGGGTCCGCATCTGGTGTGGGGCGGTACGCGACCGACCGTTGAAATGTTTCTTTGCCGCTGTAGGTTCGTACGTGAATGTCTGTCGGGTTCCACCCGTTTGCCGCACTGGTGTCATCAGGGCAGGCAGAACTAACGCAAACGATATCGGTCAATGCGCGTAACAACACATAGTCACCTGGTCGGGACCAAGGTTCGTCGAAATACATCACACCGTGATCGTCCAAGAACGTGTTGAAGAAGAAATTGACCGCCATCCAACCTTTGCGCGGTGCGACGTTAAAATTGGCCAATGCACCGTTGAAGTTGTCAGAACAATTTATGTGTCCTGGATAACCGATATCATCGTAATATTTCGCCGAACAAGCCAACGCAAAGGCATCATGACGCCCACAGGTGTCCTTAACCACCTCGACAAGAGGTAGCATTTCCTGATCATAATACTTTGCGTGTAAACCGGGCATTGGATAGGCATGGCCCATCAGCGTGCGCGTGGTGGTAACGTCCAAAGCATGCTCGATCCCTTTGTCTAGCTTTCTGGCGCTGAAGCATTCAAAATCCGAACATTGGCGACCATCTACATCAGTGATTTGGATGTAGTCGCCCGCTTTTACAAAAAAGGACTCAGCAGTTTGTGAGTGAACACGAATATCAGCGAGAGGGTCAGCAAGTGGATCAGGTACTTCAAATTTCGTGTGGCTTTTTATAACAGCGCGTTTAACCATCACCGTGATTGGCGTTGTTGTGTCTTGGGCCTCTGCATCCATCGGCCCACCGGGTGCCGCGATGAGCACGGCACCGTCACGTTGAACGCGGAACGTTTCTTCGGTCTTGGCGGCGCTTAGTGCGTCAAAAATATGGATGGCCTGAGCCCCACCCAAATTAATTCCACGCGCCTCTAGCCCCATGCGCATTCCGCGCAATGAGTATTCAGAACTGGTCAAAAGGGCGCGCAAACCGTCTGCAGGGCCATTAGCTGTCGTCCCGATCACGGACGCGTCGATCAAACCGCCTACACCAGTCGCTACGATTTCGCAGTGCTGCCCTCCTTCGGTGTTGATCAGCGTAATTTGATCGTTGGCTTCTACGGGAATAAGAACAACACTATTGCCTTCAACAACATAACGCTCTGTGCCTTGCGGCATCGAAAACTGCAAAGGCCTATAAGCCTGACTTGGACGCGGTGGACCAGGCTGGACCTTCGGATAAGGGTCATCGAGCATACAATATCTTTCGAACGTGTTCCACTCAGAATATTGCCTGAGCGGAATATTTATTTATTAAAAAGAATATCCATAAATATGCATCACGCAAGTGATTCTCGACGGCATTAGAAATTGACCAGATCGACTGTCCGTCGCTCACGCATTTTGGCAGGGGTTTGACCGTACTCGTCCTTCACTGCTTTTGCTAACGTCGAGCAAGAACCAAAACCAGTTGCCACTGCTACGTCGATGATTGGAAGCAATGTTTCCTGAATCATAACCCGCGCTTGTTTTGAACGGATCCGTTTGTAAAACTTCGCAGGTGTGTCGTTGAAAACCTCTCGAAACTGACGTTCTAATTGTCGTGTTGAAACACCGAGCTGCTGCGTGAGTTCAGCCATAGACAACGGGTCGCTGATGTTGTTTTCCATCAGCTGAATTGCCGCAGTGATACGCCCATCGAAAAAACTGGCGTTGTGACCGATGCCGCGTGGCTGTTCGGTATTCGTAGAACGAATATTTTGCAGCAGCGTCCAGTTCCCAATCTCTGCAAGTTGGGGTGCGTCAAAGAATGGCGAGATTAACGCGATTATCAATTCCTGGGTAGAAGACCGCCCACCCGCCGTGATAATGCCATCTGAACTTTCAGCCAAATTGTTTGTTAACTTCGGGTGGTACCCGGTTTCAGACAACATCAAAGCGTCATGCCAATGGGTTGTTACCTTGCCAGCAGGATTTTTGGTTTCTTGAATGTACGCGGTTGCCGCATCAGACAGTAAAACAACCGGAAGCAATCGCCTTTGCATAGATCGCAAACGCTTTATCCATGGCTCAAAGTGCCCTTGACACCCACCCACGACAATCATGACATCCGCAAACCCGTAATCAACGATAGCAGGCTCTGCGCGCAACAACATGTTATTAGAACCTGAAACCACCCCAGGTCTGTCCGACACATAACGATATTCAAAGGCGTTCTGGCCTAAGATTTGGTTAGCCAAGGTAAGGGTGTGGGTTACTGCGGCTACCTCAAGCTCACAAAAACCTTTCGATACGAAGATTTCAAACCTAATAGACTGCGTTTCCTGTCGTGAACCCACGAAGAGCGATACGATCGTTTTCTGATCTTGCCTACCCTGTCGCATATCATTTTGCCCTCAACAGAAATTTACATCTATGATTGGCAAACTAGGCATCCCAAATCATATCTAAATGGTACGCCTTTGGTCACCATATAATTTCTCTAAGGTAAATATATTTTCCTAAGGGTCAAGTTTTGTTGTTATTGATTTTCGATTCACAGAACACTTTGCACAAGCGTGTTCGGAAATCGTAGGCAACCTTTCATATTGTTTACCGTTGGAAATGGAAAGATTTGAAGGGACATTTTGGTACAAATGTATTGTATTGGTCTTCGATCCACCAACTTAAACCAGTCAACGAACCATAGAAAACTAAGCGATGGGGCCGAAACGCCCTCCAAAAACGACGAACCCCGCTGTCCGAAGATCGACCAAATTATAGATGAGCGGAGCCAATTCAGTCCTCAGCCAAGATGACACATTCCTAAGAGCGCCTTCATTATTCATCACCCCTAATAAGGAGAAGTGCAAACCAATGCCTCCCTACCAGACCAGGAGGCATACCACGTGCGTTTCGCGACTCCATCGACAATAGCGAAAGAAACTGAAAAGGCTCGTCGTGAAATCCACTCAAGACTCAATGCCACTGGGATCACGCCATTCGCGCCAAACGACGAGAATTATGATTGGCTCTACTTGCGTATCGACGTCGAAGGCATTTTTTAGATCAAACAGATACGATAGCGATTTGGAAAATCGTCAACTTTGGTTGAGCGGATCTGAAGCGCAAAAATGAACCGCCCTATTTATAAGGCATGAGCAACATATTACTCTTTTTTGCGCTTAATCTTCTTTTTTTATAACACGCTGTCATAGCAAGAGCAAATGCACACATGAAAAAACTCCCCCTGATTTAAATCACAAAAAATATCAAGAAGCATAAGTTTGCTCAACAGAGACATAACCTGCACAAACAAAATCAAAGGAGCTAATGTAGCCTTCTCCGCATTTGCGCTCAAGGTCTGCAATACGAGCAAACCTGATTTTGCAGCCAGCGCGCTCAGCGACCACGTACCAATTGGCACATTGATGTTGAAACAAACCTTAGATCGAAAGTGGGCTGTCTCTGTAGTCGGAGTTTACGAAAATAATTTGTTAAATTAAACTTTTATTTCATGAGGTGTCAGCGTTTGAACTTTCTAACTTCTGACCCGATTAGAAAATTGATTGGTACCCGAAAAATGCACGGGCTTCTATTGTCGCTGGCCTGTTCCTAATGAGGTCGAGCCACCTCGTGAGGTGTTCTGCCTTTTCCAGCGACAAACCGAGATGCTCGTAAATGTGCAACCATGGGAAAAGCGCAATATCGGCTATGCTATAGGCGTCACCACATATGTATTTTTTATCGCTCAGCTGGTCGTCCAAATATTTTATTGTTTGATTCGCGGCCCCACGATGTCTCGCCAATGCGTCTGGATTAGGTGCGTTAGCAAACCGCAACCAATGTTCAACCTGTCCAAAATGTGGTCCTTGAGTAGACGCCTGATAAAAGAGCCAAGCAAGCAGTCGATCGTGCATATTTGGATCGTCTAACAGTCCCCATCCTGTTTTTTGGGCCAAGTTGAACAGTATCGCATTAGACTCTGTCCGGTACTGTTCTCCATCAAAAAGCACAGGGATTTTTCCAACGGGATTTATCGCGAGAAATTCAGGTCCATGTTGCTCGCCTGCGCGGATATTGATCGGAAGGTACTTAAATTCCACTTTCGTTTCGAGCAGGAACACCAATACCTTGAAGGTGTTGATGGTGTCGAATCCATATAATTTCATCATCAGTTTAAGTCTGCCAATACGTGGGCATCACTGGCGTCAGCGCCAGCAGTGATTTAGTGTATTCCGCCTTTGGAGCGGTATAAAGCGCATGTGTCTCGCCAACCTCTTCGATCTTACCATTGCGAAGAACCGCAGTGTCGTCTGCCATCTGGCGCACAACGGCAAGGTTATGGCTGATAAAAAGGATGGTCAGGCCAAACTTGGTCTGTAGGTCTTTCAGCAAGTTCAAAATTTCAGCCTGAATGGACACATCTAATGCAGAGGTCGGTTCGTCACAAATCAAAAAGCGCGGTCGCGCCAAAAGGGCGCGCGCCACGGCGATGCGTTGGCGCTGCCCCCCTGAAAATTGGTGCGGATATTTGGTGATCACTTCAGGTTGCATCCCAACTAACGACAGCATAGAGACCGCCAGTTTCTCGCGTTCCTTCGCATCTTTAACAAAACCATAAAACCACAAAGGTTCGGTCAAAATATCGCCGACTTGGTGACGCGAATTCAGGCTGGAGTAAGGGTCTTGAAACACCATTTGAACCAATTGGCGTGACGGGTGATGGCGGCTGCGTGATTTGCCAAATGGCAGCGCAGTATCGCCTAACGTCATTGTGCCACGACTGGGCGTAATCAATCCGGTGATGGTTTTTGCTAGTGTCGATTTGCCCGATCCACTTTCCCCAACCAGCCCCATAATCGATCCTGGTTTGATATTCAGCGTAACATCATCCAACGCGGTATAAGGAGGTGGTTTACGAAAAAAAGATGTGCGCGGACCAGCAAAGCGCACGGTCAAATTCTTCAAGGACAATCCTGTTAGATCGTGTAGTTGACCTTCAAGCAGCCAGTTTTCTGCAAAGTCTCCCAAGGTCGATACAGTGTCACCCACATCTGGTACGCGGAAACGGTCAATCTTGCGGTCCAGCGGTGGAACTGCGTCCATAAGGGCCTGTGTATAGGGGTGTTTGGGTGTGCCCAATACTTGCGCTGTGTTGCCCGTTTCTATAACGCGCCCTTTGCGCATTACCGTGACACGGTCAGCCACTTGCGCAATCACACCGATGTCGTGCGTGATCAGCATGAATGCAATTTGGCGTTCTTTCGCCAACTGTTGAATTAAGTCGAGAACCTGCGATTGGACCGCCACATCTAGGGCAGTTGTGGGTTCATCCGCGATGATCAATTCTGGATCGGTACTGACCGCCAGCGCGATCACCACCCGTTGGCGCATCCCGCCAGAAAATTGATGCGGGTAGGCTTTGATCCGCTGAGCTGCGTTTTTGATTCCGATCTCTTCAAGTAGATAAACCGCGCGCTTACGGGCTGCGCTTACGCTGACATCCGAGTGGGCCTGAATGGTCTCTATCAGCTGATCCTCAATGGTCATCAACGGGTTTAGGCTGGTTTGTGGATCCTGAAATATCATCGAAATGCGGTCACCACGTACCTTATGGGCTTGTGCAAGTGTCAGAGTGCGCAGGTCCGTGTCACCCAGTGTCAGGGTGCCGTTCGATACATACCCCGGCGATTGCAGCAGCCCGATCGCTGCCGCACCGACAGTGGACTTACCAGCGCCACTTTCCCCAACCAGCCCGTGAATCTCACCGGGCTTGATCGTCATATCGACGTCTTCGATGGCTGTAAAATCGCCAAAACGGGAGGGAAATTTAACTGTAAGGTTTTTTATAGTCAGCATTTAGCGCAACCTCGGGTTAAAGACGTCACGCAGGAAATCGCCAAGGATGTTTATGGACACGACCAGCACTAAAAGGAATACCGTTGGGATCCACAGTATCCACCATTCGCCTGACAACAGGAATTGCATCCCAATACGGATCAGCGTGCCAAGGCTGGGGCTGTCCGCGGGCAAGCCGATGCCAAGGAACGACAGGGTGGCCTCCAGCAAAATCGCCGAAGCCAGATCAACAGTCATGATCACCAAAAGTGGCCCCAAGATGTTTGGCAGGATATGCACAAACATCACCCTCAAAGGATGCTGACCCATTATAATTGCAGCCTGCACATATTCCTTATTCATCTGCACAAAGGTAGAGGCGCGGGCCGTGCGGGCAAAATTCACCCAAAGCGACAGTGCGATGGCCAAGGTCAGTACCGCGACCCGCAGGTCTTGTTGGATTGCAGCGGGCAAAATACCTCGCGCAATGCCGTCGATCAGCAAGGCAGTCAGGATCGCGGGTAATGCAAGCTGAACATCTGCAATGCGCATAACAATGGCATCAAAGCGCCCACCATAATATCCGGCGGCCAGGCCCAGTCCCACGCCAAGAACCGCAGCGATGGCCAGGGCCGACAAGCCGATGACCAGCGACAACCGTGCACCGTACAAAATGGAGGAGATCATATCGCGCCCCTGATCGTCAGTTCCCAGCAGGTACTTAGGGTTCGCCCCGTCCAACCAAACCGGCGGCAACAGGCCATCAAACAAACTGAACGAGGCTAAATCATAAGGGTTCACAAGCGCGATCCACGGTGCAAAAACAGCACCCCAAAGGATTACAACAGCAAAAACTGCAGCAACCATCGCCGCGGGTGAGTGCACGAACAGCCACAACCCTTCGTATTTTTTTACAAACGCTATCATGACACGTCCCTTATGCGGAGACGTGGGTCGATGGCGACGTAAAGCAGATCAACAATAAGGTTTACCAACACAAAGAAAAACGCAATCACCACAAGGTAAACACCCATCACAGGGATATCGACAAAACGGATCGATTCAAGGAACAACAGGCCCATACCAGGCCATTGGAACACGCTTTCAGTGACGATGGAAAAGGCAATGACACCGCCAAACTGCAAGCCAATGATCGTTATCACTGGCACCATCGTATTTGCGAGGGCGTGTTTGTAATGAAGGCTCCGCATCGGCACGCCTCGGGCCATAGCAAAGCGGATGTAATCGGACCGCATGACCTCCATCATCTCAGCGCGGACCAGCCGCATGGTCAGGGTCAATTGGTAAACGCCCAATGTGATTGCAGGCAAAAACAGCGCACGCCACCCATCAATGGCGAACAGCGAACTTTCCCAAGCGCCGATCTGAACTGTGCCACCCCGTCCGAAAGTTGGCAGCCAGCCCAGTTGAACCCCAAAGATAAAAATCAACATAATCCCAATCACAAACGTTGGGATCGACACACCGACAAGTGTGGTCATTAAAATGCTCTGGGTCAGAACACCGCGCGGCTTAAGCGCCGTGTAGACCCCAGCCGGCACCCCAACTAAAAGCGAGATAATCAACGCCACCACCCCTAATTCCAACGTCGCTGGAATACGGCTGGCAATCATATCTGCCACAGGTTGACGGGTGCGATAAGAAAACCCAAAATCGCCTTTCAGCATGTCGCCTGTAAAGCGCGCGAATTGGTAAATAAACGGATCGTTCAATCCCAGTTCTTCACGCAAGCGTTCCTGATCCTCGACAGAGGTTTCCACCCCCGTCATCTGGGTGATTGGATCACCCACAAATCGGAACAACGAAAAGGCTAAAAAGGCGACAGCCAGCATCACAAATACGGATTGAACCATCCGTTTCAGGATAAAATATACCATCGCCCTTTTGCCCTATTTCAAGATCAGTTCACTGTAACCCAGCGCAACATAAAGAAGTTGTCTGCACGTTGTGTCAGGTCGACATTGTCTTTCGCCGCCCAGATCAATGGCTGGGTATAAAGCGGGATATAGGCAACTTCGTCTTGTGTGATTTTCACAACTTCGTTGACCATGCCCTGACGCGCGGCAGGATCGATTTCTTGCTGAATAAGGGGCAGCAATTCATCGACACGTGAATTGGAGTAGTTACCAAAGTTCCACGAGCCCAGTTTACGTTCGTCGTCTTGACTGTGCATTAGGAACCGGATTGGGTGCTCCATATCAAACGTGCCCGGTGACCAGCCCAACAGGTACATGTCGAACTCGTCTGCGCGCAGCTGTGGCCAGTAATCGCGAACCGGACCTGTGCTGAGTTCAGCATCTAGACCAACTGCGGCGAACATAGACGCTGCTGCACGGCACAAGGCTTCGTCGTTGATGTAGCGATCATTGGGGCATTTCAGACCAAACGAAAATCCATCAGGATACCCAGCTTCGGCCAACAACGCTTTGGCGCGTTCCGGGTCAAACGCTGGGCGATCTTTGTTCCCTTCCGAGAAACCGGAAATGCCTTCTGGCACCAACTGGCTTGCTGGTTCAATTTTGCCACGGAACAATACGCGGTCGATAGACGCGATATCGATCGCATGCGCCGCTGCCAAACGCACACGCGGGTCTGTGAACGGGTTCGCATCAGTCACGTCAGAGGAATAAAGCAACGCTTCATGTTCGTGGCCAAAGCCGAACATAATCACACGGGTCTCTTCGCCCTCTAGCACCTTAAAGCCATCGCGCCCCTCAACTTGGGCGACGTCTTGCAACGGGATCGGCTGGATGAAATCAATCTCGCCTGACAAAAGCGCGGCTAGACCTGTGGCGGAATTGCCGATGGGTGTGAACACCGCCTCAGTAATATTGTGATTGACCTCGTCCCACCAGTTTTTATTCGGTGCGAGTGCTGTACGTACTCCAGGATCACGGCTGGCCAAGGTAAATGGGCCTGTGCCATTGACGTTCATGCTCGCAAAGTTTTCTGCATCTCGCGCAGGCAGGGCAGCATCGTTGGCCATCGCCCAGTCCTTATCAAGGATCATGAAGTTAGCGATTGAATCTGGAAAAAGCGGGTTCGGCGCAGAGTTGACGAAATCGATCGTGAACTCGTCCACGACCCGAACATCTGAAACAGGTGCAAACCACGAACGTACATCTGCAGCCTTATCAGAGGCGCGTTGGTAGGAAAACAACACGTCCTCAGCAGTAAACGCAGACCCATCTTGAAAAGTCACACCTTGACGCAGATTGAAACGCCAGCCGTTTTCTCCCGCCAATGGCTCCCACGATGTGGCCAAAGATGGTTCGATAGACATGCCCTTGCCGCGCCGGACAAGTCCCTCATAGATATTGTTCAAGAACGACAAAACCGGTGCCGAGTTCACGGCATGAGGGTCCATTGTTTGTGGGTCGGTGGTTGACGCCCAGCGAAATGTTTCTGCGGATGCGCCCATTGCTGAGATACTCAGCGCGCCTCCCAGTAGTGCAAGTTTCAATGTGTTCATTTTTTCTCTCCGTTGGTTTCAAGCCGCAATTTTATGTTGGTAGACAAGCATACCAGTTCAATTCAAACAATAGGTGATCGAAGGTAGATCCGCGCCTTGCGCCTTTTCTCATTGAGGCAATGTTCCGATATTTTGCACCGCTGTAATTTGTCGCCCCCCCACCACCACAAAAAAGTCAGCAAAAACACCTATGGGCAAGGCCCGTCAAATAACTTACGTTTCCGGGTACCGACCGCTGATTGATCCCTGATAGAATTTTGCAATGCACGGAGGTCCGCAATTCGAAAACCGAACTTCAACAGCGCAGCCCGCGTTAAAGGTCCGGTTTGGGCCGTTTGAGGCGCTCCTTAGATGAAGGTCACTGCCCCCACCCAGACTGCTATTTCTATCAAATTATCTACAAAAGAATTACCGTTTTTGGTTTTTTTGTTTGCTAGTCTTTTTCTGTGTCACTTTTTTTATTTGTATTTTATTTTCGCGGGGTGGGGATGCATCCAAAGAACTTCCAGACCTGTCAGCTGAACACAAACGCCCCTGCGGGATTGGTGTTTAAGTAATTATTATTATCGATAATATTTTTAGAGAGAGCTCGGTTTTGGACACTGTTCTAAGAGAGTTTTAAGGTGAATATTTAAAAATCACAGAAGGTATCACGCAAAATTATGATGTTATCATTTTTACGCACGTTAGATCACCCAATAATAAAGCTCAGAAACACGATAACGGCTTAATAGTCCCACATCGTCCCGTCTTGCAGGCGCACAACCGGATGGCTGCCGGGTTTGTATTCGTACATCGCGGCTTCGGTCTCGTCAAAATCCATACCAAGACCCGGGGCATCGCTGACATACATCATCCCGTTTTGCATCACATGATCTGACGGAAATAGCGCATCGCATTCCGGCGAGCCAAGCACGAGGTATTCTTGGACCCCAAAATTTGGAGCCCATGCGTTCAAGTGATGCTGGGCCGCCATCGAAATTGGCGAATGGCTCGGCGCTCCGTGAAATCCGGTGCGCACATGATGCATGCCAGCCAAATCAACGATCCGTTTCATAGGGGTAATGCCACCACCATAGGTCACAGCGATGCGAATGAAATCGATCAATTCATTTTCGATCAGCTTGTTGCAATCCCAGACTGAATTGAATACCTCACCGATGGCGATAGGCGTCGTCGAATGTTGCCTGATCAGGCGCAGCGCGTCTTGGTCTTCAGCGGGGGTCGGGTCCTCTAACCAATATAGGTCCACGGGTTCGACAGCTTTGGCGAATGCTGCCGCTTCACGCGGGCGAAGCCGGTGGTGCACATCATGCAGGATTTTTAGTTCGGGCCCAAATTTGGCACGAATATCGGCCAAGGCTTGCGGCATGTAGCGCATGTATTGGTCCGTGTCCCAAATCTCAGTCTTGGGAATGATCCCACTGAAATCGGTCATATAATCGCCCTTGCCACCCTTCTCCTCGGGAACCGCATAACCCGCAGTGGCCATGCCCGGAATGCCACATTGTACCCGCACAGCCTTGTACCCTTGCTCGACATAGCGCGTGATGTTGTCCATCAGGTCGGGTAAATCGGCACCTGTCGCATGGGCGTAAACCATCGCTCCATCCCTGCTTTTGCCGCCGAACAAATCATATAGCGGCATGTTCGCAAGCTTGCCCTTAATGTCCCAAAGCGCCATGTCGATCGCGCCAAAGGCGGCCATCGCAATCGGGCCGCGCCGAAAGTACGCGCCACGATAAAAGAACTGCCATATTTCTTCACTTTTCCGCGGATCCATGCCGGTCAGATTTGGAATAAGGTAGTCGGTCAAATAGGCAGCGGGCAGGGTTTCGCGGTTGTTCAGCGTCGCATCGCCAAGGCCGTAAACCCCTCGATCCGTCATGATTTTGAGCGTGACATAATTTTTGCCCGGCCCACCAACAAAGACCTTTGCGTCTGTAATTTTCATGGTGCGTCTCCTTTTGCTGTTTGGGGCTCATCCGTGCCGATGACGCCCCCCGATTGGCACGCCCAAAACGTGGCATAAAGCCCACCAAGGCCCAGTAATTCGCCGTGACTGCCTTGCTCGATAATGCGCCCTGATCCATCATGATGATCCTGACGAGTTCAGCTATCGTGGACAGGCGGTGGGCAATCGCGATGACAGTTTTGTCTTGCAGGGCAGCCTGAATTTTCGTCTCGGCCGAGCGATCCAGTGCGTTTGTTGCCTCGTCCAATATCATGATCGGCGCATTCTTTAGGATCACGCGGGCCAAGGCCACACGTTGACGTTGCCCGCCCGACAGTTTCACACCGCGTTGGCCGACATGGGCGCCATAGCCACACCGCCCTTCGCTGTCTTGCAGCCCAAGGATAAAGTCATGGGCGTGGGCGTGTTTTGCGGCGTAGGTTGGTCTTAAGCATCGTATCCTCCCATGATGCGTGAATAATATGTGCAGCTCTTAGGCCGCTACGTCAGATCGCTTCCAGTTTCCACGCCAAAGGCGGCGATGAAACAGTGGAAATTTCAAGAGTTCTTCCCAGAACATCAGGGACAAGACCCATGCCGGATGCACGTCAAATATAAGTACGGCGATAGCTGTCGCAGGCACACGGAACAGCCATTGCGAGCAAACAAAAATATGCATCACATAGATCGTGTCGCCGCTCGCACGCAGCGTGTTGCCACAGATTGCGTTGGATTGCTTGGGAAACGGCAGCACCAAAAGGACCAGCGCAAAACTAGCCAAATAGGCGCGCGTGTCGGATCCAAGTTGCGGATAGATTACGTCTGGCAAAAGGCACAAAATCCCGTAAACGGCGGCCACCAAAGCGGCAGCAACAAAGCCCACTTGCCAAGAAGCGCTTAGAAATTTGTCCAGCGTGGATTCGTCTCGTTTTTGGCCCAAAAGCTGTGCCACGATGATCCCCGTGGCTTGCGCCCATTGCATCCCAATCGTGCCCGCAATCATAACCCACGGCATGATCAGGGTCATAGCCGCAAAGGCCGCGATGCTCATCTGGGAAAAGATCAGCATGCTAACACGGGTCGAAAAATTCGCGCTGATAAAGGTAACTGCGATGGGCCATCCAAATGTCACATGGCGCCGGATCGTTGCCCCGAATGTCCCGTTGCGCCAGCCTTTGACTTGGCGCAGGTCGCTGTCAAACCGCCAAGCCATCGCGGTTAGAAACCCAGCCTGCACCACAATCGCAATCGCGCTGCCCAGCGCAGCACCTGCAACGCCCATTGCAGGAAAGCCAAAGTAGCCATGGATCAAGATCACACTGAGACAAATGTTAATCGGCACCGACAACATATATCCATACAAGGGCAGCTTCGTTCGCCCCGAGCCATTAAAATGAGAGCCGATATTTTGGCCGACAGATTCAGCCAAGATTACGAAGATGAAAATTGACAGATAGGCCCAAGCATCGGCCGCGACGCTGGCGTCTGGAGCAATTGCCAACAGGATCGCTTGGCCAAAAAGAAGCAACACTGTCACCCCTACAACGCCGATCCCGACCCCCAGAGCAAGGCCAGATGCCAGCACGGATTTCATGAACACCAGATCTTTTGTCCCGAAGGCCTGTGCTGTCCGGATTTGCAGGGCGCTGGAAAACGCAAAAATAAAGCCAGAAACGAAACCCGCAATTGTTGCGGCCAGTCCCATTGCTGCCAGCGACACCTCGCCCAGAGACGAAACAAGCCAGCCGTCGATGACAACCGTGCCATGCAGCAAAATCGCCTTGACGGTCATCGGCCAAGACAGAGAAAACACGTCCCTCGCGTCAGGCGTGGATTGCGCTTCTAAAGGTTGCTTGCGCATATCCTAACCATCATTATTTTCGAAATAGTTGGCGTTCGTGGCCGTAATGCTCGCGATAGTCGCATCAAGTCGGGACAAATGCGCCATGCCTGCGGTGATCGCAGTGTCGACGTCATGGGCACAAATCGCGGCGGCGATGGCCTTATGATCTGCGACAAGCTCCGGCATCCGCCGTTCTTTTTCAAGACCAAGCATGCATAGACGGTCGACTTTGGCTTTTTCCTCCAGGATCACCTCGAAGGCGTAGTCCACCTGACCGATTTCGCACAGGGTCTTGTGGAATTCATAGTCCAACCGCCCGAACAGATCGACGTCCTTGTTCTTTACAGCTTCTTCTTGCTGGGCCAGTTCTGACTGCAACAACGCCTGCCCCTTGTCGTCACACAATGCCGCGGCACGGCGAAGGACTTCAGTTTCAATCGCGGCACGGATAAAGCGCGTCTTTTCAATTTTACGCATGGAAAACCGGCGCACTTCGGTGGCGCGTTGCGGGCGGATCAACAGCATATCCAGATTGGCGAGCCTGCTGAATGCATCACGCACAGGTTGGCGGGACACGCCAAAGCGCGCAGCAATCTCTGCTTCGGAAATGCGGTCTCCGGGCTTTAGCTCTAATGATAAAATCTGGTCGTGCAGATGATCGAATACTTCGTCGACGCTGGTGCGCCTTGCCGCTTGGGCGGTCGCATGTGGCATTTAAAAAGCTCCTTCCCACCGACTAATATCCCAAATTCTACGGAATAACAATCTGGTATGTTAGACTAGTATTCCATGTCAATTCGACTAGTATTCCAGTTAGTGAACGTGATTCGCTGGGCGTAGGAGTCAGCAAGACGACGTAAGGGGAGATGACGATGTCCGGTGTAGATCTTAGCAATATCGTAAAGAAATACGGCGCCTTTCAGGTGGTCCACGGGATCGATCTGACGGTTGCGGAAAAGGAATTTGTCGTGCTTGTTGGCCCTTCTGGCTGTGGCAAATCGACGACCTTACGTATGATTGCAGGCCTAGAGGAAATCACCGCAGGCGAGCTGTCAATTGATGGCCGTCGCATGAACCGCGTTGCCCCAAAAGACCGCGATGTGGCGATGGTTTTTCAGAACTACGCGCTTTATCCACACCTGAATGTGGCCGACAATATGGCGTTTGGTTTGCGCATCCGCAAAATGCCCAAGGCCGAGATTAAGACGACGATTGATGATGTCGCAGGCATCCTTGGGTTGACCGAATATCTGGATCGCCGCCCCGCTGATCTGTCTGGTGGACAGCGCCAACGTGTCGCCATGGGCCGCGCCATTGTGCGCCATCCCAAGGTATTTTTGTTCGACGAACCGCTGTCCAACCTTGATGCGAAACTGCGCACCCAGATGCGCGCTGAGATTAAGCGCTTGCACAAACGGCTTGGCGTCACGTCGATCTATGTGACCCACGATCAGGTCGAAGCGATGACGCTTGCTGACCGGATTGTCGTGATGAACGATGGCCGGATTGAGCAGATCGGCACCCCAATGGAATTGTTCAATAACCCCGCCAATACATTCGTTGCAGGCTTCCTTGGATCGCCACCGATGAACCAAGTGAAGGGTGTTTTGACAGCCATGGGCGCCAAAATCGGCGATACCGAAATCAAGATCGACGGTGTAACAGCCGCCGATATCGGGCGTGCCGTCACTGTTGGCATTCGCCCCGAACATGTCGCGCTGAAGGCAGGCCAAGGTACGTCGCCCCTGCCGATTGATCTGGACCTTGTCGAACCTCTTGGGTCCGAGGCCCTGCTGCATGCGCGGTTTGGCGACATTGAAATGGTGTTCAAGGCCGAAACCCACGGTGACATCGGGCATCTATCTGGCGTGACAGACATTCACGTCGATGCGTCTCTGGTAATGCTATTTGACGGCGAAACCGGCCAAGCGCTGAACCTTGGGGGCTAAACGGATGAGTGATCAAAACGTCCCAAACGATGGCCGCTTTGTCCGGCTTTACGATCACTTCAAACGTGAATGGCAGATCTATGTGCTGCTTTTGCCGATGATCATTTGGTTCTCGGTATTCCTATATAAACCGATGTATGGGCTACAAATCGCGTTCAAGGACTATTCTATTTTTAGAGGGATCGCCGCCAGCCCGTGGATTGGCTTCGAGCATTTCCAAACACTGTTGGGCAGCGACCAGTTCATGCGCGCGCTGCGCAACACGTTTATGATCAGTATGCTCAGCTTATGTTTCGGCTTTCCTATGCCGATCATTCTGGCGTTGATGTTCAACGAGGTCACGAACCAACTGTTCAAACGCACCGCCCAAACAATTGTTTATCTGCCGCATTTCATCTCGACCGTGATCATCGCGGGTATCGTGATTACAGCGTTTTCACCGACTGCTGGGGTCGTGAATACCGTACTGGAATGGTTAGGGTTCGAGCCGATCTATTTCCTGATCAAACCCGAATGGTTCCGACCGATTTTCATCGGTTCTGGCATTTGGCAAGAGGCCGGGTTCTCGTCCATCGTGTTCTTGGCCGCCATCGCAGGTGTGAACCCGTCCCTGTACGAATCCGCCGTGGTTGATGGAGCAAGCCGTTGGCAGATGATATGGAAAATCACACTCCCGTCGATTTTGCCTACGATTATCATCATGCTGATCATCCGCATCGGCAACCTTCTTGAGGTCGGGTTCGAGCTGATCATCGTGCTGTATCAACCTGCCACCTACGAGACGGCGGATGTGATCAATACATACATCTATCGCCAAGGTGTGCAGGGTGCCCAATACGATTTGGCTGCCGCAGCTGGTTTGTTTAACGCCGTCATCGCGTTTGTTCTGGTGATGACCGCCAACACAATTTCAAAGCGTTATTCACGCACATCGCTTTGGTAGGAGGCTGAAAATGGCAAACATGAATCTTTACTCTCGCGGCGACAAATTCTTTGTCTATATGAACATGGCCTTGATCGCATTGTTCACACTGTCGACGCTATATCCGTTCATCTATATCACGGCAGTGTCGTTTAGCGACGGGTCCGCTGCCAGCGCAGGAACTGTGGTCTATCGGCCAATCGCCACTACGATTTCGGCCTATAAATACGTACTGTCAGAGCCATTGTTTTGGACGTCCTATGTGAATACGTTCATCTATACGTTCGGCGGTACATTCGTCAGCTTGCTGATAATCATTCCAGGGGCCTATGCGCTGTCGCGTCCGCAATTGATCGGGCGCCGGTTTTTCAACCTGTTTGTTGCCTTTACGATGTGGTTCAACGCGGGTCTGATCCCGTTCTTCTTGAACATGCGCGACTTGGGATTGATGGACAGCTACTTTGGCCTAATCATCGCGTTCGCCTGTAACGCGTTCAACATCATTCTTTTGCGCAACTTCTTTGAAGCGATCCCAGAGTCGTTTGAGGAAGCCGCACGCATGGACGGTGCCAATGAATTCCAAGTGCTTTGGAAAGTGTTCATCCCCTTGTCCAAACCCGCCATCGCGACGATCATTCTGTTTTGCATGGTCGCCCGCTGGAACGGGTTTTTCTGGGCGATGATCGTTTTGAAAGACGAGCAGAAAATTCCGCTGCAGGTGTACCTGCGCCAAGTGATTGCGACCCTTAAAGACGACGAAGAATTCGGACTTCAGGTTCTGAACTTCAGCTATTCTGTCGAAACCGTCACGGCAGCGATCATGGTGTGTTCCATCATCCCTGTCCTGATCTTCTATCCGTTTATTCAGAAATACTTCAATAAAGGCATCATGCTGGGAGGCGTAAAAGAATGACCGTTGAAGTGCACAACAACCGCATAATGGGAGGAAATATCTATGCGTAAACTGACTATGATGGCAGCCGCAATGCTGTCCACAGCGATGGTGACGCCTGCGTTCGCAGACGGGCATCTTCGGATCACGGATGAACCGGTCGAGCTGACCGTTCACCTGCACAACAAACGCTATTTCTACGATTCAGAATGGCCGGTTGAGCAAGCTGCGCGCGCGTTGACTGGCGTGTCCTTGATCGGCGCAACATTCGGCACCAACACCCCAAGCTCTGCCGAGGCCCACAACCTGATGCTTGCATCCGGCGACATCCCACACATCGTTGGCGGTGATAAGATCAAAGACATGGTCAACGAATACGGCCCACAGGGTGCATTTGTTCCCCTGAACGATCTGATCGCCGAGCACGCGCCGAACATGAAAGCGTATTTCGAGCAGTATCCAGAAAAAATGGCGGCTGTTTCGTCCTTTGACGGCAACCTCTATTACATCCCGTACTTGCCAGATGGCAAATATGGTCGCGCTTATTGGATGCGTCAGGATTGGCTTGATAAACTCGGCTTAGAGACGCCAACAAACGTCGAAGAACTACACACAGTTCTGACCGCGTTCCGCAACGACGATCCAAACGGCAACGGCCTTAAGGACGAAGTACCGTTCTTCGTGCGTCAGTGGCAGGAATTGTTGCGTCTGGTCACACTTTGGGACGGTCGTTCCTCTGGGTCTGACACAGCACACGACTTTTTGGTTGCAGATGGTCAGATCGCCCACGGCTACGCTGGCGAAGGCTATCGCGAGGGTATCAAGAACATCCACGCATGGTACGAAGAAGGCCTGATCGACGCAGAAGTCTTCACCCGCGGTTCCACTGCGCGTGAATATCTTTTGTCCGAAAACCTTGGCGGCATGACCCACGATTGGTTCGCGTCTACTTCGGGCTACAACCCTAAGCTGCGCAACAAGATCGAAGGCTTTGACCTTGCCGTAATCGCGCCGCCTGCGTCCATCTCTGGCGTTCAAATAGCAGAGCACCGCCGCATTCCGGTAAAGCCAGATGGCTGGGCAATTTCGCACACCAACCCTGATCCGGTCACAACGATCAAGTACTTCGACTTTTACTTCACACCTGAAGGCCGTCGTTTGGCTAACTTTGGTATTGAGGGCACGCACTACGAAGTCGTCGACGGCGAAGCGATCTTTACCAAAGAGTTCATGGATGCCGGTCCTGTAAACAGCCAGCTGTACCAAGTTGGTTCACAGGTTCAGCGCGGATACCCACAAGATTTCAAATATGAAATCCAGTGGACAAACCCATCCGCGATCAAAGGTATCGAGCTTTATGATGCTGGCGATTATCTGGTCGAACAGTTCTTGGGCGTTGCCTTCAACGAAGAAGAGCAAGGCGTCTACGACAAAAACTGGAGCCAGATCCGCACCTATATGCTTGAGCGTCAGCAGGCTTGGGTTCTCGGTGGCGGCATCGAAGAAGAGTGGGACGACTACATGGCCACACTCGACAAGATGGGCTTCAACGACGTTCTAGCCGCGATGCAATCTGCATACGACCGTCAGTACAACTAAACCAATCGGGGGCGGCATGTTGTGCCGCCTCCTACCCTACTAATTTTTCGCAGGAATTCTGATCTATGTCTGCCAGCACTCTTCCCCTTCTCGACGAGCCAAAAGCAGGGCGTTTGACTATTCAATATAGTCCGACTGCCGACACAGGCGTGACCGAAAATCCGCCTCGTTTCATGTGGATTCCGGTGGTTGATGACGATGCGCGCTATGTGCTGCGCCTCTCGACCGATCCAGCATTCCCCAAAGGCAAAACGCAACAGTTCACTGACCTGCCGCTGAATTTCTTTACACCCGATGCGACGCTTGGCCCTGCAGATTACCACTGGTCCTATGCAACATGGGACGGCGATGCTGTGACAAGCACATGGAGCACGCTCCGCAGTTTCACCATCACTGAAGGCTTGGCAGAGACGCCTTTGCCGTCCCGTGATGAGCGCCTGAATAACGTCGCAATGGACCATCCACGCCTGTGGATGACCAATGACCGTTTGGGCGATTTCATGAATGCGGTGAAGGCCGATCCCGATCACTGCACTTGGTCCACGTTCTACGACAAATCCGTGGCACCATGGATGGACCGCGATATTATCCGCGAACCTGCGGGATACCCCAACCACCAACGCACTGCCCCAATCTGGCGGCAAACCTATATCGACCTGCAAGAGGTCTGGTATGCGATCCGTCACCTTGCGATTGGCGGCAAAGTCACCGGCGACGCTGCCATGACCGCCCGCGCCAAAGAATGGCTGCTCGAAGCCGCAAGCTGGGACCCGATGGGAGTCACATCCCGCGCCTATACCGACGAATGGGCTTACCGCGTGTGCAATGCGCTGGCGTGGGGTTATGACTGGCTGTATGATGAACTGTCCGAGGACGAGCGCACAACCGTGCGTGCCGCATTGCTCGAACGGACCCGCGACATCGCTGAACACGCGATCCTGAGCGCGAAAATCCATCTATTTCCCTATGACAGCCACGCCGTGCGGTCAGTGTCATTAGTGATTGTGCCTGCTTGCATCGCGCTGCTTGGCGATGACAAAGATGACGACGCCCGCGACTGGCTGAACTATTCCATCGAATTCCTATCCACCGTCTATTCTCCTTGGGGCGACAGCGACGGCGGTTGGGCCGAGGGCACGCATTATTGGATGATGGGTATCGCCTATTTAATCGATTCCGCAAACCGGTTGAAATCCTACATGGGGCTGGATCTTTATAAACGGCCGTTCTTCCAAAACACCGGTGATTTCCCGTTGTATTGCAAGGCCCCAAACACCCGCCGCGCGACGATGGGCGACGACAGCACCATGGGCGATCTGCCGTGCGTGAAAACCGGCCTGAACCTGCGCCAGTTCGCAGGGGCCACCGGCAATGGCGCGTATCAGTGGTATTGCGACGAAAACCTGCGCACCAATCCGGGAACGGAAATGGCGTTTTACAACTGGGGTTGGTGGGACACGCATTTCGACGAGCTTGTGTTCCAAACGGATTTCCCCGTGGTGCCTGCAACCTCACCTGAAAGCGGCCTACGCCATTTCAAAGGCATCGGGTGGGTTGGCGTGCAACACGCGATGGACGACCCCGACAGCCATGTGCATTTCGTGTTCAAGTCGTCGCAGTTCGGGTCAATCAGCCACAGCCACGGCGATCAAAACTCTTTCTGCATGTCGGCCTTTGGCGAAGATATGGCGATCCAGTCGGGGCATTACGTCGCCTTCAACTCTAGCATGCACCGCACTTGGCGCCGACAGACGCGATCCAAAAACGCGATCTTGATCAACGGAAAAGGGCAGTACGCGGAAAAAGATAAGTCCAAGGCCATGGCCGCGACGGGCCGGATTCTTGCCGCGGAAACCCATGATGATCATTACTTGATCCGCGGCGATGCGACGGGAGCCTACCAAAGCCTGTCACCAGAAGTCACCCGCGCCGAACGCGAAATTTACTTTGTGCGCAATTCCTATTTCGTGATCATTGATAAGGTCGACGCCGAAACGCCTGTGACCGTCGATTGGTTGCTGCACGCCAACAACCCATATGATCTGGGCAAATCGTCGTTCCGTAACACTGGCGAAAAGGCAGGTTTCTACGGCCAAGTCGTCTGGTCCGAGGCTGGTAAACCGCAGATCAGCCAAGACACAGGATTTGCAGGTGTGGACCCTGCCGATTATGAAGGGCTACCCATCAGCACGGTATTGAAGGTGCATTATCCCGCCGCAACACGCCACCGGATTGCGACGCTTTTGGTGCCGTATAAACTGGACGAACCAAAGCGGATTTTCAACTTTATGGACGATCAGGGCTATGACGCCGATCTGTATTTCACCGACCCGGAGGAACACACCTTCCGCGTCGTGATGAAGAAACTTGCCAATAGCTAAGGGCCAAAAAGATGACTATGAAAAACCATTTCCCCGGACAAGACGGCAAACTAGAAACAGTGGCCGATGGCCTGTCGCGTAAAATCGGCGCGCATAACGACAATCTGATGATCGTCGAAGTCCATTTCGACGCGGGTACCACCGCGCCGCTGCACCACCATGTGCACGAACAAATCACCTATGTGATGTCCGGTAAGTTTGAGTTCACCGTGGGCGATGACACCTACGTCGTGAGCGCGGGCGACTCACTTTACAAACAACCCAACATCGAACATGGCGCAACCTGCCTTGAGGCTGGCACGCTTTTGGACGTCTTTACGCCGCACCGCGAAGACTTCCTGTGATCCCATTTAAAGTAACGGAGTATTTATCATGACCAAACCAGTGATCGGCTTTATCGGCCTTGGCCTTATGGGCGGCAATATGGTCGAAAACCTGCAAAATCGCGGGTACGAAATGGTCGTGATGGCCCGCAAACAAGACGTGCTTGATACGGTCATGGCGCGCGGCAATGCGCGTATCGCGACGACGCCAAAGGAGATGGCAGAGGCCTGCGATATCGTCATGCTGTGCGTGACCACGTCTGAAGTTGTCAAAAGCCTGATCTACGGCGACAACGGCATTTTGGCAGGCATCAAAGAGGGCGCAACTGTGATCGACTTCGGCACATCGGTCCCCGCATCGACGCGCAAAATCGGCATCGATTTGGCCGCCAAGGGCGCGGGCATGATCGACGCCCCATTGGGCCGTACGCCCGCACACGCCAAGGACGGGTTGCTTAATATCATGGCCGCTGGCGACCAAGCCACATATGATAAGGTAAAACCGGTTTTGGAAGACCAAGGCGAAAACGTATTCCATCTTGGGGCCTTGGGCGCGGGTCATGTGACAAAATTAATAAACAATTTCATGGGCATGACAACCGTCACAGCGATGAGCCAAGCCTTTGCCGTGGCTGACCGCGCTGGCGTTGACCGTGCGCAATTGTTCGACATTATGTCGGCTGGGCCGTCCAATTCGCCCTTCATGGGGTTTGCCAAAAAATACGCGGTTGATAACGTTAGCGACCTTGGGTTTTCGCTCAATAACGCGAACAAGGATTTGGGCTATTTCCTCAAAATGGTAGAAGACATGGGCACCCGCGCCGAGATCGCAGAAGGCACGTCCAACAACCTTCAAGCTGCGGTGGATGCGGGGATGGGCGACGGAAATGTCCCCGAAATTTTCGACTACTTTATGAAGCTCAACAGTTAAGGGATTATCCATGAAACTTGCAGGGAAAACAGCCATAGTCACAGGTGGCGGGCGCGATATTGGTGCTGCAGCAGCCAAGAAGCTTGCCGCCGAAGGCGCGAACGTCGCGCTCAGCTATTTTGAAAGTTCCAAGGGTGCAGACGCCGTTGTCGCCGGCATCACAGCCGCTGGTGGCAAAGCGATTGCCGTGCAGGCCGATCTGAATGTGCAAGAGGGTGTTGATAAACTGGTCAGCGCCACAATTGACAACTTTGGTGGCGTTGATGTTTTGGTGAACAATGCCGGTGGTCTGGTCGCCCGAAAAACGATAGCAGAAATGGATCTTGCTCATTGGAACACGGTCATGACCCTGAACCTGACAAGCACGTTCATGATGACCAAAGCCTGCCTTGAGCACATGTCCAAAGGCGTGATTGTGAACCTTGCGTCCCAAGCGGGCCGCGATGGTGGCGGGCCAGGATCGTTGGCATATGCCACGTCCAAAGGTGCTGTGATGACCATGACACGCGGGCTTGCCAAGGAGGTCGGACCAGACGTGCGGGTCAACGCGCTTTGCCCTGGTATGATCGACACAGATTTCCACAACATCCACACACCAGATGCAGGTCGTCGCGGGTTCGAAGCCAACGCGCCAATGAAACGCCAAGGTCATGTTGATGATGCTGCAAATCTAGTTCTGTTCCTTGCGTGTGACGACAGCGCATTCATCACAGGTACGAACATCGACTTAAACGGCGGAATGCTGTTCAGCTAATCGCTTTCAAAAGGATAAAGCATGACGGATTTTCCAGTCATTAAAGTAGGCGAAGATATAACGAGGCAGGTTCTTTCGGATTATCCTGAAATGATGGTCGTCGCATTCCGGTCTGCCGCTACTGGGGCCATTGGAGCCCTGCACAATCATCCCCACGTGCAATCGACCTACGTCGAAAAGGGACGTTTTCGATTTATTTTGGCCGACGAAGAGCGTGAGGTCGGCGCAGGTGACAATTTTGTCACTCCTAGCGACATGGTCCACGGCTGTCTGTGCTTGGAGCCAGGGACGCTCATCGATTATTTCACGCCCCGGCGTGATGATTTTTTGTAGAGAAGTATCATGAAAATTCTCACAATCGGGGAATGCATGGCGGAACTATCGCCTCAAGATGAGGCCGGGACATTTCGGCTGCAGTTTGCGGGTGATACATTCAACACCGCTTGGTACTTGAAACGGTTCAATGCCGATATCGACGTGTCGTTCTTTACAGGTCTAGGAACTGACGCGATTTCAGACCAGCTGCGCGATGCAATCTCAGATGCCGATATAAGCGTCGATTATGTGATTGAAGTGCCTAACAGAACAGTTGGTCTTTACCTGATTTCGCTTGAAAACGGGGAGCGCAGTTTTTCCTATTGGCGCGGTCAATCTGCTGCACGCTGCCTAGCATCCGATCCTGCGGCCCTGAAAAGCGCGATTACCGATCATGACGCGATTTACTTTTCGGGCATTACTTTGGCGATACTCGACCCAGAGGGGCGTGACGCCCTTTTGTCCGCCCTTCGCGAGGGGCGTTCTGAGGGGAAGTTAATCGCCTTTGATCCCAATCTACGTCCACGCTTGTGGGACCATACAGACACCATGTTAGGGGTCATCATGGCCGGTGCAGAGGTATCCGATATCATTCTGCCGTCATTCGAAGACGAAGCCTCTTGGTTCGCAGATGCCACCCCGAAAGCAACGGCTGCAAGATATCTGTCTGTTGGGGCGAATACGGTCGTTGTGAAGAACGGCGCTGATGCAATTTTTCACCAGAGTCCTGATAGCGAGGGCACGATTGCTGTTCCGCCGATTACTAAGGTTATCGACACAACTGCGGCAGGCGATAGCTTTAACGCAGTTATTCTTGCTGGCCTAAGCGAGGGTAATTCATTGCCAGCTACCATCGCTGCGGCATGCGAATTATCTGGCGCAGTCGTCCAAGCGCGCGGGGCGCTTGTGCCCATCACTTCAAGGTAAGGACACACCACCTTATGCCAAATCCCGAAATCGCTGATAACATTCCATTGAGACCCGACACACTTCAGTTTTTGAAGGGAGCAAGCACCGCGACAATCGCAACGCTTCTCTACAAACGTGGATATCTAAATTGCTACGTTCAAGGGATCGCGCCACTTGGGTCTGCTAAACAAGTGATGGTCGGCCCTGCTTATACTCTTCGCTACATTCCTGCCCGCCCTGACACCGACCCCATTAAAGCGTTTCGTGAACCGTATCACCCTCAGCGAGTCGCGATCGAAGAATGCCCTGAGGGTTCCGTTTTGGTTATGGACTGCCGCGGCGATGCATCTGCGGCCTCGGCGGGATCTATCTTGCTCACACGCTTGCAGATCCGTGGTGGCGCTGGTGTCGTATCAGATGGTGGTATTCGCGATGCAACGGGCGCGGCTGCGTTGGATATGCCTGTGTTTGCAGCCAAGCCATCTGCACCCACGAACCTAACCAAACACCACGCTGTAGATATCGGCCTGCCCATCGCCTGTGGCGGTGTCGCGGTTTATCCTGGCGACATCGTTCTGGGCGATAATGACGGCGTGATGATCATTCCACGTCACCTTGCAGACGAAATCGCACAAGACAGTGTTGAGATGGAATTGTTCGAAAAATTTGTGCTTGGCGAAGTCCTTCGCGGTGTATCAATTCGTGGTCTTTACCCACCCTCCGATCCAGAAACATCCAAACGGTATGCTGAGTGGCGTGAAAGCAACAGGGACTAAAAAATGCGGGAAAAATGGCGCTGGTTCGGTGAATTTGACCTGATCCCTTTAGATCAATTGGCACAGACAGACGCGCAAGGAATTGTTAGCGCGCTATACTCTGTGCCCTAAGGCGAAATCTGGTCGTGCGATGATATTGCAGCCCGTCGCGACGAAATTACAGCGGCCGGCTTTACGTGGGACGTCGTTGAAAGCCTGCCAGTCCACGAAGACATCAAGCGGGGAACTGGTGATCTAAACACTCTTTTTGCCAACTACCGATAATCGCTGGCCAATCTAGGTGCCGAGGGTATCAAAACAGTCTGTTATAACTTCATGCCAATCTTGGACTGGACGCGCACAGACCTTGCCGCTCCCGTCGCGCGGGACGGCACCTGTCTGCATTTTTCTGCGGCAAATATGACTGCTTTTGAAATTCACATGCTGGGGCGTGCGGGCGCGCGTGTGGCCAGTTCACCCAAAGACATGGCCAAACAATGCGACATTATTATGCTCTGCGTAAAGACCTCCGATGTTGTCGAAGGATTGATCTACGGTGATGACGGTATTCTTGCAGGGATCAAAGACGGCGCAGTTGTGATTGATTTTGGAACATCTATTCCCGACTCCACACGTAAAACTAGCGCAGATCTTGCCGCTAAGGGTGCTGGTATGATTGACGCCCCACTCGGCCGCACACCCGCTCACGCTAAAGATGGTCTGCTAAACATCATGGCGGCAGGTGACAAAGACACCTTTGACACCGTGAAACCCGTATTGGACGTGCTTGGTGAGAATATTTTCTACCTCGGTGCACTTGAGGCCAGACATACGACAAAACTTATCAATAACTTTATGGGAATGACCACGGTCAGCGCAATGAGCCAAGCGTTCGCCGTCGCGGATCAAGCGGGCGTGGACCATCAGCAACTTTTCGATATTATGTCGACAGGTCCATCGAATTCGCCGTTCATAGGGTTTTGTAAGAAATACGCGGTCGGTGGTGTCAGTGATTTAGGCTTTTCCATCGCCGATGCTGACAAAGATCTCGGCTATTTTCTTAAGATGGTTGAGGATATGGGCACGCGATCTGAGATTGCTGGAGGGACATCACATAACCTTTAGGCTGCCGTTGATGCAGGTCTTAGCCAAGGCAACGTTCCTGAAATTTTTGACTACTTCAAGACGCTTAAAAATTAAGGGCGCAACTGATCAAAAGCCTGCACTCCAGCCTCCGCGATGGCCAAGTCCTGCGCGGGGGTTCCAGAACTTACACCAATTGCCCCAATGACCTCGCCCGCCACGAAAATCGGCAAGCCACCTGCGATCACGATCATTCTGCCGCCCACTGTAGACGTAAGTCCGTAAACAGGGTTGCCGGGCATGCTTGGTTCGGCAAGCTCATGCGTCGGCTTGCGCGTACCTGAGGCGGTGTAACTTTTGTCGATCGCCAATGTGATGCTCGGGATCTTGCTGCCATCCATGCGTTGGAACGCCAGTAGATTACAGCTTTCGTCGGTTATGGCGATACACATCCCAACACCGATCTCTTCTGCTTTTGCCCTAGCACCCTTTAGAATTCGGGCGGCATCACTGCTGTCGAGCCTTTGAAGTGTTAACATCAGATCATTCCAGTCTTGGTGAATTGTAAGGAAACTAACGCGCATAAAAGGCCGCATCATACCCACTTCATACTAGATTATTACCTGGTATTCTAGTAGCGTAGATGTAGATTTTCATGGAATCCTCGTTCCAGTCCCAAATTTTTAGGAGTCTGAAATGCCTACGCCCAAACCAATCCCCGGAAGTATTTTGAAGCCTATGACATTTCCCAAGGTCAACGGTGGTAGCATTACCGTCGGCGGTCAAAAGAAAAACTGGACCCTACTCGTGGTTTATCGTGGCAAGCATTGCCCACGGTGCAAGAAATATCTCAACACCCTCAATGATATGCGGACGCAGTGGGCAGATGCTGGGTTCGACATCGCCGTGGTTTCAGCGGACTCTCAAGTGAAAGCGACGGCTGACCAAGCCGAGTTCGGTTGGGGGTTCGATCTGTGTTATGATCTTAGCGAAGAACAAATGGCGACGCTGGGTGTATACGTAACCGAACCCATTTCCCCTGAAGAAGCAGATGGCCGTTTCGCGGAGCCGGGGACTTTCGTGCTGCGCGGGGATGGCAGCCAAATTGTTGTCGCAATTTCCAATGGCCCTGCGGTGCGTCCAGAGCTTGCTGAATTATTGGACGGGATGATCTTCAACAAAACCAAGGACCGCCCCCACCGTGGCACTGCCTAAGCAATGCAACGATCGATTGAAATCAAGAGTGAAATAACAGGCTTGATTGACTTTGGTTTTCATTTTAAATACTAGTATACCTGTTTACGCAATCGACTGATTTATTACCTTTTATTGATCACTAAAACCAAAAATGTATCTGGGAGGATATCATGAACTTAAACGTCACAATTCGCAGTGCTCTTATCGGCAGCTGCATCGCACTTGCAGCGTCAAGTGTTTCAGCACAACAGCTTCGCGGCTGGAACATCCACGTTGAGGATTACCCTGTTTCTATAGCAATGGAATCTTTTGCGGACGCAGTCTCTGAAGGGACTGGCGGCGCAGTTACGGCAAAAACATTCCACAACGGCGTTCTCGGAAGCCAGCCAGATGCGATTGAGCAGCTTCGCCTTGGTGTGATCGATTTTGGTGAATTCAGCCTTGGCCCATTTGGAACGTCTGTTCCTGAAGCCAACGTTGTGTCCTTGCCTTTCATCTTCGGTAGCATTCCAGAGATGTACAAATTGATGGACGGCGCAGTCGGTGATGCCATCGGCGAAGGCATGAAGAAACGTGGTGTTGTTCCGCTCGGTTGGTACGATGCTGGCGCGCGTTCTTTTTACAACTCGATGCGCCCGATCAACACACCTGCTGATGTGGCAGGTCTGAAAATTCGCGTTATGAACAATGATCTGTTCGTGGACATGGTTGCATCCATGGACGGCAACGCAACCCCTATGGCTTTTGCTGAAGTGTATCAGTCAATCCAAACGGGTGTTGTCGATGGCGCGGAAAACAACCCACCATCATACGAGTCCACAAGTCACTTTGAAGTTGCCAAGTATTACTCACTCACAGAGCACCTGATCATTCCAGAATGCCTGTGCATGAGCAAAATCTCTTGGGACAAGCTGACACCTGAGCAGCAGGACGTCGTGATGAAAGCCGGTCGCGCCAGCGCAGAGTTGCAGCGCGAGTTGTGGCAGGCACGTGAAGCGGCCAGCATGAAAATCGTCCAAGACGGCGGTACAGTGGTTAATGAAATCGCAGACAAAGGCCCATTCCAAGCAGCAATGGCCCCAGTATACGATAAGTTCCTTGCAGCGAACCCTGACTTGGCTGGCTTGGTCGACATGATCCGCAACGGCGGTTAATCGACCTCAAAGACCTGAACGGCCCGCGATCACCTAATCGTGGGCCGTTCAGCCATTTTCTTTTGATAAATCGCGAGTTACGAATGACTAACCGAAAGTCTATTATCGTCCATATTGAAAAGGTGCTTGGCATCATTCAATGGATCAGCATGTTTACAGCGTCGCTCGCACTTGTTGTTCTGGTCGTAACCTTTGGATGGTTGGTGTTCGGACGCTACATTATGAATTTCACACCGACATGGGTCGAACAGCTCGCGCTCTTGCTCGTGTGCTATATTGCATTTCTTGGTGCAGCCTCTGGCGTCAAAGACGACACGCATCTCGGCGTCTCCCTGTTTAGGGATATGATGCCAACCCGAATCCAGAAGATAGTCATGGTAGGGATTGATTTTATCCTTGCCGCCTTTGGCGGCGTAATGTGCTACGCAGGCATTCAACTGATGCTGTTTGGCTGGGATTCATATCTGCCAATGCTCAATATTCCAGAAAGCTTTCGCACACTCGCAATAACCCTATGCGGTGCATTGATCGTACTGAATGCCGGCGCGCGCGGTATTATTCGCATACTCACTTTCTCGCAGTGGCTGCCAAGGCCAGAATTTCAGGAGTCCTGACATGGGCCTAGCCATCCTTATGCTCGTATTCGCGATTGGCGTCGTGGTCGGCATTCCTGTTGCGTTTGCTATGGGCCTCGCGGCGGCATCTGCCTTTTGGTACGAAGGCTTTCCGATGCTCATCACATTCCAGCGCGCTACAGCTGGCGTGTCGGTCTTTTCATTATTGGCCATCCCGTTCTTCGTATTAGCGGGTGAAATCATGCTTCACGGCGGCATCGCGATGAGGCTGGTCAAACTTGCCTCTGCATTGGTCGGTCACCTCAAGGGTGGCCTTGCGATGGTGAACATCTTCTCCTCGATGCTGTTCGGCGGCATTTCAGGCTCTGCTGTGGCGGATATCTCGGCGCTTGGATCAATCCTTGTTCCAGTGATGAAAGAACGCGGCTATCGCCCTGATTTCGCAGTGAACGTCACTGTCACATCCTCCATCGCGGGCATTGTAATTCCACCAAGCCACAACATGATTATCTTTGCGGTCGCTGCGGGTGGCGGCATTTCAGTGTCCAAGTTGTTCTTGGCTGGCGTCATTCCTGGCATGTTGATGTGTTTGAGCTTAGCTATCGCCGCCTACATCCTATCCATCAGACACAACTATCCGTCCGAACCTTTCCCCGGTTGGAAAGAAGTTGGACGCACGGCGGGCGACGCCATTCCAGGATTCATGACGGCTGTTATCATTGTTGGTGGTACGCTGTCCGGCGTCTTTACGGTGACTGAATCAGGTGCATTTGGGGCGATCTACGCAATCCTACTTACCACCTTCTTCTATCGCAGTCTGACTTGGCAATCCTTCATCACAGCAATCACGGGCACTGTGCGCACGACGTCAATGGTGATGATCCTGATCGCCTTCGCAAGCTCGTTTGCGTATCTTTTAGCACTCTACCAAGTGCCTGCTCGCCTCAGCGATGCTCTGGTTACGATTTCTGACAATCCAATCATCATATTATTGATGATTAACGTGATCTTGTTGATCCTCGGAATGATCATGGACATGGCTGCACTGATCCTGATCTGCACTCCGATCTTCCTTCCCATCGCCAAAGGCCTTGGCATGGACCCAACACAGTTTGGCATCATGATGCTGATGAACCTCGGCCTCGGCCTGTGTACGCCGCCTGTAGGCACATGTTTGTTCGTTGGCTGTGCTGTCGGAAAGATCAAAATTGAAGAGGCGATGAAATCTATTTGGCCATTCTATCTCGCTATCTTAGGTGCGTTGATCTTAGTTACCTATGTTCCCGCAGTCTCACTCTGGCTTCCGTCCCTATTCTAAGGGAAGGGGCCAGAGGAACCGTCTTGCTGACAGCCCAATCGGCTACATGACTGCGCCAAGCTGCCATGGGAAAACGCAAAAAACGCCAACTCATTGAGTCAGCGTTATTTTTGTTGGTTGCGGGAGTAGGATTTGAACCTACGACCTTCAGGTTATGAGCCTGACGAGCTACCGGACTGCTCCATCCCGCGTTGTTTGTTTAGTTGTTGGTTTAGGTTTGCGCAACCCCAGCTGTTGTTCT
>Ga0209713_10000075_pt1 | contig 57722 bp, 53 predicted proteins | sample ArcOceMetagenome_3_FD_187444 | JGI IMG/M metagenome (GOLD analysis project Ga0209713, IMG submission 187444) | Marine eukaryotic phytoplankton communities from Arctic Ocean - Arctic Ocean- Svalbard ARC20M Metagenome (SPAdes) (version 2) | ecosystem: Environmental > Aquatic > Marine > Oceanic...
GTGGAAGGCATAATGATATCAAACAAAACAATCAATTTGGAAAGTCCCATATTACAATCAAGAGGTAAACCCATTCCCTTATACATGTATTTCGTTTTTTCGTTAAGAACGACATTGGGTGGTGATTTGATGTACACATACGACCCGTTCGGATGTTTGATTCGGGACGTGAAGCCCAACAACGCTTCCGCCAGGCTTATACTTTGACGCAACACTAGATTGTGATGATTGTCGATCGTAAATACATTATGTTTGTGGGCCTTGATAATCACCGTAAGTCCAAGTTCGTGTACCTTTACGCACGTACCCGGCGAAACACCGATCGGTATGCGTACATGTTTCCCATTGATATTGAGCGTTTTTTCCTTGAAAAACTCCTCCAATGTAAATTTTACCTCCACCGTCCTAGACATGTTGTTCATGTGGTTGAAAAATTCTTCGAATACGCTGGAACCATTTGAACGGAACGAAAACCCAGGGGGGAATCCAGACGAATCCATGGGTCCATGGTCGAACTCGGGAGTTGGATCGGTCAACTTTGTATAAGCTTCGTTAACTTCTTTGAATTTGGTATCGTCGTTATTGTTTTTATCCGGATGATATTTAATGGCAAGTTTTTTGTATGCCTTTTTGATGTCTTCCGCGCTTGATGAAGGTGGTATCCCCAACACCTCGTAAGGGTTCATGTATATATGACAATGATACGATGCATAACCTTAAACATTTTCAAATGTAAAATCATCATTCGCGTTTTCCGATAACTCGTTAATCTCCGAATTTAGAAAAGTTTGTGAAATTTCCTTGTATGATATGAGTTGTTTGATGTCATTATCGTTGTAAACGTGAATCACATCAACCTTATCATCTTGAAAGGAACGAATACTGACCAACACCACATCATTCTTGGAAATGCGATGAATGTGTCTTTTTCTCATTTTCCCGCAAATGATTCCGATGATAGGGTTGTTATTCCCGTGAAGAGTGCATCTTACCCGATTGTTCCCCAACATATCGTTAATGTATGCATATTCCTGATCGTGACCGTCTTTGAAAACCAACATTTGCGAATGGTCAACAAATTGATCGCTTTTCATCTTACGATGGCTTTTCCCACCTTTGCCGCAATTCTTAACCATAGTGAATCGTATACTATTGAGTCACCATCGTGTTTAAGTGAAATTGTTATTTTGTTTGCTAGGTCGATTCACTACGGGTCTGTTGGTTAGTACATTGGTCTCCGGTGCGATTACAGCGGTGGGGTCCTGATTGGGAGTAAGCGTGGCGGGAGGTTCCGTGGTACGAGCGCCCTTGTTTTTAAAATATAGTACCCCGCATATGATACCAAGCAACAACGAAATAATTCCTATTGACAAATAATCCATGTTGAACATGTTCTCGTTCGTAAAATAAAGCAAACAGAAAGTGATGACAAAGACGATCGCGATAATTCCCATGGACCTGGAATCTAATTTATTTAACATTTAAAGTATTTAAGCAAAAAAAAAACATCAGTTAAACGATACTTTCAAATTCACACTGTACATGTTCGCCCCCTTCGATGCTTTTGAAAGCTCCTTCCGTTTGTTCAATTTGTCATCGCAGCAATGTAAACCGTTAACACGATGTTGTGTGTGATTATCCATATGGGTTTTGATGAGTTTCTTATGTTCTAATGCATATGTAATGACATTGTTCTCAATTGCCCACTTAAAAAAGGTAAGTTGAGCAACCGTCGTCTCCAAAAGCTTACTTTGAAGCACGGCACAATCAATGTACACACGATTGTGTCTACGAAAAGGGTCAAACATTTTCTTTGAATACGCTTTCAGCATGTTTTTGTAACTTTGATGCATATTAAACGATTTTCCATTCAATTCGTATACGATATTTAATGATTTCGAATAATTTGTGACCAACCAATCAATTAATCGCAATGACACCTTGTTGTTGTCCATTTCAATTTTGGACGGCGTGTGAATCACGTCTAAAACGATTTGCAGTTTATCGACATCATTATAATAAGCCTTCAGAAATCCCAACAACTTTTGGGATTTATTTTCCATGATTAGCTTGTATACATACGTGCCCAATCTTTAAACAGCTTTCAAGTACTTGTACGCCACCTTCCTACAAATGATCCAAAAAACTACAACGAATGCGGCGTTAAACGACACCCCAACGATTGATAGTTGATTGAGTTCGAGGTTGTACATGCTCGGTATTTTGCATGAAACCATTTTTTGTACCGATGGCAATTGAATCATAAAGGTTAACAGAAAAAGTAACGCGATGTCGGTTTGAAACATATTATCCGCCCCCAAATCATTCAAAGGATCATCGTCGTACGCTTGTGAATCGTCCGAGCACACAGATGCGGTTTGTTTCGACGGAACCCGTTTACGAGGTCGACGAGGTTCGTTATTCTGAATGTGTTGCATTTGTTGTTGATGTTGCATTTGTTGTTGATGTTGCATTTGTTGTTGATACTGCATTTGTTGTTGTTGTTGCATTTGTTGTTGTTGTTGTTGTTGTTGCATTTGTTGTTGTCGTGTATCTTGTATCGGCGTTTGAACAACGGACTCGGGAGGGACATTCATTTCGTTTTTCATGTTCTGAAGTATATCCGAATACGAAACGTTTTCTAGAGAGGACGGTCGTTTTTCGGAACCATCAGAGACGGCCATTTGTCGTGGTTGAGACGGACCCGTTCCGGACAATTGGGATATTGGTGTAGCAAAACTCATTACCTTTACACAATTTCTTTATTTTAAAGATTAAACGATTTGAATTTAAATAGATGCCCAAAAAGGTTGCGTGTTGGTGTTGGTGGTGTTGTCATCCTACTCCTAATGCGGTACTTAACATGCCAATCGACTACGACCAACATAACAACACGTACACGGGTATTGGACAATTTTGTAGTTTTCCATGTATGAAAAGCTACAACAACGACACAAACTCGAATGTAACTAATAAATTTAATACAAACATGTTAATAACGCAATATTTACAAGACAGTCAAAACGACCCAATGATTGAAATGCATTGTGCACCACCTCGACAGGCGTTAAAGGTATTTGGTGGTTCGATGGGTATCGATGAATTTCGAGGGAATACCAATTTGATAAATTTCTCCTTGCCACCTATCAAGCTCATTCTTTACGATATTGAAAAACATCAACACACCTCAAAACACACGAATATCGCGGATTATACGGACTATGACGAGACTACGGACGATCTTTTTGGCGGTTCATCTAAACCGAAAATAATTAACAATCCTTTGAAAATTAAGAGCGCTAAAGGAAAATCTACAACAATCGAGCATGTGCTGGGCATGTTGCAACAACAATGAACGTTTATTGGTTGCTTAGTATGAACGATGTTTTTTCATACAACACATATAACAACATCGCCAACAACATATACATGTATCCATTCGACATGGAGGGTGATCGGTCGTCAGATGCTTTGTAAAACTCGATCTGATTGCTTCCCATGTTGTCCGGTTGGCGCAAATACGACGAATTTGGGGCGGTGTTAAAAATCGGTTTGTATGTCTCAATGTTCGCGGAGGATTTGGGTGGGTTTTCAACCCGATTCGTTTGGTCGGGTGGTATTTCGAATCGATTATTTTGTTTGGGTTGTATCGACGCATTGGGATTTTCATTGAAATAGGTCAACAACACCTTGGTAGCTAATGCTTGTTGTTCGGTGTACGACAATTCCTTCATGTGTTTTATCAAGGCGGTGTCTGAAATCACCACATCGATTCGGGCTGGGTTAAACCCATCTAAATTAATTGTCATCGAGTCGTAGGACCCACCGCTGTTCGAAGCTTGCACTTCATCGTTTTGGCTTTCCGAATCGCGTTGCACATTTCGGGCGACGGTATTGTTGCGTGTTCGAAGTTGATACGTCGACGAATTTGGTGAATCGTTCGGTGTTCTATTTTTCGGGTTCGAGGAGTTTGGTGCATCGTTTGTGTTCAGGTCCCATGCTTCGTCAAGAGGAGTGTACGTCAAAATCATTTGCAATTTATATACCTAAACATATTATTTAAATCGACATTGTATTTTCAGAGGTTGATTTAATGTTCGATTTACGTCCACGTTTAGACCGCGTAGTCGTTGTCTCACTTTCGTTATACGAAATCACTTTTGTTGCCGTATCACTTTCTAAAGAGGATACACTCACACTCGAAGCGCATGGACTTGGCATGCGGATTGGGGTTTGCACCGTGGTGGACACGACAGGATTATCGGCAGTTCTACTATGAATCGGTTGTGTAAATATGGAATTGTTTATTGGGGTACCGGAAGGTATCGATGCAGGCGGAATATGGATGTTTCGATCCATCGGAATCGGTGGTGGGGGGATTTGGACTCCTCCCCCACCACCTGGATTCAACATTCCCATGACACTTGATATATCGAACATAGGAGGCTTCATTTCGCGTACATTCCCTTCGTTTTGGGTGGTTGAACCAACGGGTTCTGTGTTGGGTGTGGTTGTCGACGGTTTTGCTTGTGCCATTGATTTCATCAAATTTTGAATGATATCGGGATTATTCTTTGCGATATCGTTTAAATTTGGCATGTTTGTCATCATCGTATTTGTCAAATGAAACATAAACGCACTTCCTGCCAATGATAACAACAATTCGATTTCTGGTGCCATTTGCACCTTTGACGAATATTTGTCGTGTAATTTTTCAAACACATTATCATAATCATCGATGCCTTCCATCACACATTCGGACCAACCTTCTAATTTAACATCGAATGGATCGTATCGCTTGTTCAAAAACTCCATTCCGGTAACACAAGCCATCAACATTCGTCTTGAAAACTTAATGCTTTGATTAACGTCCATATCCCGTTGGATACGATGAAACTCTCGACGCATTTCGTGCACATCCGATGCCATGTTGTATTTTTTATTGACCGGTATACCCTTTGTTTGCATTCTGTAAAATTTGTAGATTAAATCTTGTTTTTCGTCATCAATTGTCTGAAAGCCATCCGATGGCTGATCTTCCAACTCTTCTTCATCCTCCATGTATTGATGGTCACGTGAATATGGAGTTGGTATGGACAACTCCGACCCCGTTTCTTCGTTGGATTGTTCGGATACCGGCGCACGCATCTTCTCCGGGTTCGTAAACATATCGAGTCCCTCTTGTAACCGTTGAGGCGGTGCGCGGGCAGGTTCAACCGGTGTATGTTGTTGTCGATGAGTGGGGGTTCGTTTTTTATGTTTTTTTTGTTTTATGACAATATCCGATTCATCACTCGATTCTTGATACAAATCGATCATTGCAGCATCGTCTTCTTTACTTATTTGTATGCCATCCACGGACATGCTATTAGTTTGTGTTACGAAAGTTTTTTTTAAAGTGTTACGCACTTCGGATTACATCGATATGTTTCATAATACTGTTGTAAAACACGCTCCTAAACTGTTTGGGTGATCCTATGATATCATTCATCGAAAAAAATTGAAGCTCATCTTTTTCTATAAACTTTCTCAACATTGGATCTGGAACGGCTTTCAGAAAACGATTTTGGTTTTTGAACTTTTCAATACATGATTCATCGATTTCCATTCGTAAGATGTACATATAGTACCTTTTCTTCCGATAGGATGTACATTCGATTTTGCTTCCATGTTTTTTCAACATTGAGTACATGTTCGATTTACTAAGCAACACTCCACTTGTTTCTTCGTAAAACTCTCTCGCGGCAGTTTCTAAAGGATCGCTTCGATCCTCCACATCCACCTTGCCTCCGAAATCGCTCCAGCTTTGATATTTGGCATCTTTGCCTAACAAAAATAATTTCTCTCCATTGTGTTCTATATAAACTAATATCCCAGCACTGTAATCGAGCATTACTAGTATTTACAAATCTTTTTTTTTTACTTTTTATTCTTATCACGAAATGAGACCCATACATTGTAATGCATGGTATGCAGCGTGTTGTTCCGCTTGTTTTTTACTTTTCGCAACCCCTTCCCCTATCGCATTCGTTTCTATACTCACACTCACAACGAATTGTTTGTTGTGATTGGGTCCGTCTTCTCGAATAATTGTATATTCAGGTAATTTGTTGTTATTCGATTGTGTGTATCGCATGAGAATATCCTTATAATTCGTATCCACTAGCATTCCCGTAATATCCAATTGCGTTAAGAGGTCATTAATTATGTATTCCGTTGTTTTTTGAATTCCTTGGTCGAGATATAAGGCTCCGATAATGGCTTCAAAAGTATCCTCCAAAATTCGTGGATTCGTGTTCCATCCTTGACGTAACGCCTTATCGTTCATTCGTATATATTTATGAAGCTCGAGATTACTTGCTAACTTCGCCAAACATTGACCACTAACGATTCGAGTTCTTAATTTCGTCATGAACCCTTCGTTTTCCGTCGGGTACGAATCGTATATCCACCTTGCTATTATAAGATTCAATACAGAATCTCCTATGAACTCTAACCGTTCGTTTGATAATTGAACATCATAAAGTTTCACAGCAGATTTGTGAAGCAAGGCTTCCTGGTACAATTGAATGTTCCGAACCCTGAATTTTAATATTTTCTCAATCTCTTCTCGTTGACACAATGATTTATGGACTATTTCCATCTATTTCGCTTATTTCTATACTACGAAGTTACATTTTAAGTTACATTTACTTCGTTGCCGTTTTTTTTGCTCTCGTTTTTTTAACGGCAGCCGGTTTCGCTTCAGTTGTGTCATTGACCGTAACTACCGGGGGTTCGACAACGACCGGTACGGTATCGTCAGTTTTAATGTAATGTCCTTTCAGAAGACGTTGAATATTAAAGTATGTAACATCTTCTCCGACGGGGGGAGATAACAAGGTTGTCATCGCTTGATCACAATCGATTACGCGATGATTTTCGGAGTTTTGAAGGTTATTATCCTTCACATATGCTAACAGACGTTTGGTAACCTCCGTTCTGGCTAATTCCGACCCGGTATCCACTTTCAGGAAGGTACATAATGCGGGAGATAAGTAGGTTGGTTTCGCGAACCCACTCGGTTTACGGGGTTTGCGTTCACTCTCAGGTACCATTTCTTTTTTGAGTTTTCGAAATGCCTTTTCTTGACGGTTTAATTTGGTCTCTAATACGCTCATCCTTTGTTGTAATTCAGCGATAATAGTTTCCATACTTTATCTTATCATACACACTATACAAATTTTCCAGCTTTATAACGCACCTTCTTCTAGGAACATTACAGTTTCCTGTGTATACCCATCTATATTAAATCCGGTTTGGAGATAATAAGACTCTCTTTTTTTGTATTGACTATAAAAGGGCCCCCATTTGTCCAAGATGTCGATGATTAATGGATTATTCTTTTTCCCTAACGTTTCTCGTAAAATTCGACCAACTGCCTGCACTATGTTAGATTTTGGAGTGATTAACATCACCGTGTCTAACGTTGGTATATCAAGACCTTCGTGCGCTAAGGTGTATGTCGCGATGATGATGCGTTTCGTTTCACTTTGTTGTAATTCTTCTGATTTCATGCCTCCTATGTACAAGCCCACCTCCGATACACCCAATTCGGATTTTGTTCTTTCGTACAACATTTCACAATGTATACGACGGTCGGTCAATACGATGATCTTGCGTCCGGTGGCGTATAACTCATATAATTTGGCCATTATCATATCATTTCTATCAGCGAGTTCCACTAGTTGTGTAATCGCGAGTGGCAAATTGGTGTTACCATTATTGTTTTTGGGAAATGGGGTGGAATATAACGGGTTTGTGTACGGCATTACATTCACATATACATGATGTTGTTCTTTACGACTTGTCGTGAATCCGATGTCTCCCAAATACCAGTGCAAAACATTCGTTAAACCATCCGACCTTTCGAGCGTCGCGGAAAGTCCTAGGATATATTTGGTGTTAAACTTTTTAAAGATGTTCGAAAAGGTTTGACTACACACATGATGTGCCTCGTCGATGATCGTCATTCCAAATGTATCAAACGTGTTCACATCGTATGATTTCATCGATAACGATTGCAACATTCCCAACACGACATCCTTATTCTCAGTATCCACGATACCTCCTTGTATTTTCCCGATTTTACAATCGGGTATGAACTCAATTATTTTCCGGTGCCATTGTTCCATCAGAAATTCCTTATGCACAATGATCAACGTCTTCACCTTCATCACCGAAAGCACATGCAAAGCTACCGTCGTCTTTCCATACCCGGTAGGTAAATTCAACACACAACCCCCTTTCATGTTCAATGATGATATTACACGTTCGGAAGCTTCGTTTTGACACGTATTGTCCCGTAGTGTTCCAATGAATTGAATGTTATTTATGATTTGGATTCTTTCACACATAACGTCGGATGGCCATGCGGGGGTGGTCCATCTTTTGAAGAATCTCGGCACATATAAATTATTTTTCGTTTGTAAATATAATTTATATCTAACGGGATATCGTTGATAGTCGGATTGTTTCGGGGATACCGTTAGCTCGTCCTTATACATGGCCACATTTGGATCATGCAGACCCAACTTCACACCATATCTGGTCAGCATGTACATAATTTCATTGTTTGTTCCTTAAGTAATTTGTTTAACGATTACCAATATCAATACAATAAGTGCATTCATTCATCACCGCGGTTTCACACACCTTTTCCGTGTTTTTCATCAAGTCGAGTGCATTTTCTTGCAAAAATCGACGATATTCGTTGTTACTCATTTGTTTTTCATTCATCATATTTGAATTCAACTGACAACTCGAAATATATGTGGTGAAGCAACGTCCATCACTCATCCCAGGTAAAACCATTTATATTACTATGTTAGATATATTTTTTTAGCGCTGACAAGTATTGCCGAATTGGGTATCCATCTATAATATGGTCGACTTTTTTATCATTTTTGACCGAGATATGCGTCTCACGCCGGATTTCAGGATTGCATTTGATCGTATTCGTTATGAAAAAATACGCCTTTGATATATCATCCATCGATTTACTTCCGGTGATCACGATATTCCCTGTTCCAAATATGAATATGGAGATTGTCGATTTTGCATGCGTATATTCAACATGCTCATCATTCACGATTTTCATGTTGATGGCTGGGTAACTTTCCGGATTGTATATGGACATCACTTTATCATTTCGGTTTAAGATGTTATTAAGTCCCGGCAAATCCAATTTTTGGTTCATGGAAAAGTTACTATTTATCATGCCAATATACGAATGTGATATTTCAATACATTCAGATGCAAAAATCTCGTTTAACCACCGTAGCACCATCGTCATGACATGATTACATTCCCAATAACTAGAGATTCCGGTGATTTGAAGTTTTGCATTTGAAAATATTTTTATTGATTTTTTGGAAATATCAGTGTAGTTTAATGTCACCTGATTGAAAAATGTTTTTTTTATCTTTCCGCGTTTCGATATTTCAAACTCTTTATTACTCTTTGAAACTTTTATGGTCACATCTTGTTTGTTGAATCTTTCCGTAAAAAATGGGATATCGAGTTTTTCCTTGTTTAAATTACATATCAATGTAATTGTTGATATGTTCACATTATGATGATTTAATCGTACTGCTGTCATAAATTTGACATATTTTTCAGAATATGATTCCAAATCCATGTTTAATTGATACACCATTCGCTCTTTAAGTGAATAAAGTATCCATTGATTATTCACCGATTATTCGTTTTCCATGATGCAATCAACATATGTGTCTTGGACACACGGTCATACTTCATGTACACGTGAATCGGATCAAAAAATTCATTCACCATTTCATACACGGATTTCAACCCCTTCGTCTCGAAAAAGGATACGTCTTTATTCCATCGCATCGGTCCCTTCAGCAGAAATATATTTTGAAATTCGTCCTCGTTCGATTTTTCGACTGTACATTCAAACAACACCGTCCCGAAATTTCCATTATTACTTGCAATTTCCATCTTTTCCTCACTATCTCGGATAATCGAATCGAATAACGTTTGAATTGCTGTTTTCATTCGATCATCACGTTCTTGCAACTTGATTTTTTTCTCATGCATATTTCGTTCATAAGAATCGAGTGATTTTTCCTGTAGAACTTTGAGTCGTTGGGTCATTATTTCACGATTCATTGTTTGTTCACTCATTTGTTTCTTACTTGAATTCTTATTCTTTTAAGTGCTTTTTTTAGAATGTCGCGCGCAAAATTCGAACCCTGTTTTTTTCACTTTGGCGTTACAAACATGTCCATCCATTTTAAACGCACGGCAAAATACGATTACAGTGGCAGGCTTTATAACGGCTTTTGGCGGTTTCTGGACAACCACCGACGGTGTGGTTTTAAACCGTTCATCATGTTTATCAAACAAACGATAGTATTCCGCGTTCGTTAACAATATCGTACGTGGACGATGCGTTCGAATATATTCATAATTGGTTCTGATTGTCTTTGCGCTTTCTTCAATGTTATTCGAACCCATTTGTGGTATACCCTTCGGTGTACAGGTCTTTAGGTGTTTTTTTTCATTTTCCATCTAGGGTCCAATGCGTGGAACAAACCATGCATCTTGCAAACACTGTAAGTGGCTCATCCCCGCCTCTCGTTTGTACTTCCACATACTTTGTTTTCATCGAGTTACACTCTTCATTCACGCATTTCAACAACCCTTCACATTCCTCTCCACCTTCCCACAAAAGAGAATTCATGTATCGTATTTGATGTTTTTCTAAGATTGGATCCCACAATTGGGGACACAAACGGTAATGATGAACCATGGCCACCTCCTTCGGTTCGATTTGTTCATTGGACAACAACTCTTTAATTTTTTCAATGTTGAACATCACACTTCTGTATTTTCGCAAGTAATATCTACGCACATCGATATCACTCCATCGCATGACTTTCTTTCCTTTTTCCTTCGCATGACATTTTGTGTACTCCAATATCGACTTTTCGATAGCCACACAATCGCTTCCTACGTGCATTCGCAACTTGTTCATAACATACGTGCGGGTCTCAATAAGTTTCATATGATACATGAATTCGACTGCATCTTAAAGTGATTTGATATTTTATTGGTTTGTATATAATAATGGTCTCTTCAATCTGTATTTCACTATTAACGCTCTTGTTGTTGTTTATTGTGTATCAAAAGAAACTGCTCCTCAAAAATCGTACGCTCTTCGTGTATCCGATGTGGGGAATTGGGAACCGACTTCGGGTCATCCGTAAATGTTTCACTCTTTCGAAACTATTACACCGTGACCTTGTTATCGTCGAACATCATGATGATGGTTTCAATTCCAACATTAAAGATTTATGCAATTTTAACTGCAAGTATGTTTCCGCTCAATATTTTGAAAATTTCATCATGAAAATATCTAACGTCGTATTGTTTAAATTCAACAACGAATGCACGTTACAAACCACGGTGCAAGCGTTTGATCCGCATGTGCATGACAATATTTGCATTTACGCATGCGAGTTACATGTAGACGGGATCGATAACGAAGATAACTCGTTATACAACCAATTTCGATATAAAATACCCTACAAACACAAATCAGTGGTAGATCAAATTGTTCTCCACAAGGGGAACATTATGGGGGTTCATGTTAGACAAGGCAATGTTAATGACTGGAAACGTGGCTATTATTTTGGGGACGAATGGAAAGATATTGATAAATTACAACCAACTTCGTCACCACATTTTTGTTGTTTCGATGACGTTTCTAAAAATCTTTCCGCATGTCCTTCAAATATTCAGACACTCGATGTGTATATTGAAAAGATGAAAGAATATCCGTCACACATGTTTTTTGTGTGCTCGGACCGAACCGGTTGCTACCTTTATTTACATCAAATGTTTCCTGGTAGAATTATTATGAATGAATTATATTTAGAAACTGAACATATCGATTCAAACAGGGGGTTCATTGACTTTTTCTGTCTCTCATTATGTGACGAGATTATCGTTACCAAAATTAGTAGCTTCGCGGACGAAGCAAGTCGGATCAATGGTGTTCCGTTGATTGAGTGCTAACCTCTCGTTTACTTAAGATTCCCTGAACTTCCGTTTGCAAATCGACCACTTCGATCTTTTTATATTTATCATAATCTGGATGACAACACACCAAATACATATCTCTGATGTTTAGCCCATATTTGGTCTCTAACATATATTTGTATATGTTCAATTGTAAAGAGTAATGTATATAATTACAATCTGGATAATTTAGCATTTCGTGTAATCCATGTTTTCGGTATCCATTTTTCATTTTTATTTCCTTTGTCCGTTTCCAATCGTATATCGAATACGTCCCGTCGTTATTTTTAAATATCATGTCTATGCTTCCTGCTAGGTCATATTTCTCGTCGTATATTTCCCACTCCGTTCGATACGCCGTCAATTCGTTTTCATGGTCTTTCGCAAATTCCAAAAACATTCCGAATTCAGGCGTATCAGGATGTGCGAGCTCCCACTTGTTATAATATTGTTCGATCGTCTTATGAAATTTGGTTCCTTCAGTCGTCGCAAGTAATCCATTATTGGACCATTGGTCCTTTATTTCTTCCTTGGTCATTCCGAAATATTTGTTTTTATACCAATATCTTGAGTTCATCATATTATCTATGATCCGATCACTTTCGAATTTTTCAAAATATTGATGGACCAACGTCGTCACCGAAGTTTTGATCGGGTTGTTTGATACGTAATAGATGTGTGGTTCTTCATCAAACACAATGTTATCATCTCGTTCATGTTTGTTAATGTTTTTTAGATCCATTTTATATGTGTCTATATCATAGTACCCTTACATTCTTTAAATGAAATGGATTTCGTTACGACACAACGGTCCCAAATTTTGGAATGTTTATTCAAAAGTTATCATAACACTTTCTTATGGCAAGCTTCAAACGGTATTAAATGATGAAAAAAGTACCTTGTTTATTGAATTTCACGCAAAATTTGTATGTCGACGCGATTCGATTCTTGTCATGAACTTTTGGAAATCTTTGCTCGGTGACAAATTCATACATTTTGCACCCTTTTTATCAAAGATTAAGGTTACAAAGATGCCAAACTCGAGACCTTTCATCCACCCCGTGGCGCCTCGCTATGATTTAGCCGTTATGGATGGCAAAGAGTTCGCCCTTTCCAATTACTCCATGGAATCCCCTCATATTTTCATCGGAAGAGGGACTCATCCCCTTCGGGGAACTTGCAAGTTTTCAATTCAACCCAACGAGGTTACCATCAATACGAGCGTGAATATTGCTGGGTTTAAAGCAAAAGGGTTCAAGGTGGTGACACTCAATGACAAATTTTGGACCGCATCTTGGAAGGACCCGATAACGCAAAGTTACAAATATACGAACCTACGTTTGGATGATGACTATATTCAGGTAAAAGAGAAATTCGACATCGCTCGAAAGTTAAAAAAAATAATCCCTTGTATTCATCGAAAAATTAACAAATTAATTTTGCTCGACCCGAAAAACGCTCAAATCGCCTTAGCGGTTTTTTTTATTGACCTTTTTTGTATTCGTGTCGGTCATGAAAAGGACACAACCTTCGAAACGGACACAATTGGGTGTTGTACGTTGAGAATAAACAAACACATTTTTATTGTCGATTCCTCCAAAAGACGCGTTCGCGTTGATTTCAATGGTAAAGACAATATACCTTTCAAAAAAACATTTGTGTTACCCCTTCCTTTTTTTATCGTCTTACGACAACGTTTTAAATCTCAACGTGATAACGAACTTTTGTTCAACCTCATCAATCCATCCATTATTAATTACTATTTGAACCGATTCTTACCTGGTTTAACAGCTAAAGTTTTTCGCACATATAACGCTTCGTTGATTTTCGAGAAGGTTTTATTGAAAACGAAAAACTTGACCCTCGCAAACTTCAAGGCTGCAAAAGTGTGCAACCATCATAAAACACGTTCCAACCGATTGACGCCCAATTTAACAACCTCTCGATGTAATTATATCGACCCGCGTATATACTTTGCCTTTATTAAATCAAACCCGAAGATGGATAAGAATTGGTTCGAAAAAGACAAAAAATGGGCCGGTTGCGTTTCATCTTCCTTCCGATTTTAAGCCAACAAATGTTGTCTCTCAATTTGAGTTATTTTTATAAACGGCTTTACCTCATTCTTATTCGTATCAAATCGTTTTTTAAATTGTCTAGGATTGTAGTTCGATAGTGTTTGCAATTTGAATGGCCCATATTTGCTACTCATCAAATGAACCTGTGGATGTAAGTCTTTCCGACGTTCATGTATGCGCTTCCAACACACATTCATCGTTAGATACTCTGGATTTTCTACCAATTGTTTGATTTGTTCCGGCACATTTCGTAAATACATTTCGGTATCGTTGTAACTCCTCATGTACTCGGCTCTCCATTCGCGCACATACTCATTGTGTGCGGTGCAAGCAATAAACCAACTTTCCATCATTAAATGTTCTTCTCTGATGGGATTGGTAAACCCCAACAAAGTACATTCGCTCCATCGTTGGACGTCGTGTATCCAATTCAAACTGGAGGTCATGTATATCGACGCGTCCAACCACACTCCGCCATTTCGTTCCAGTACCTCCAATCTTATTAGATCCGCATATTTTTGAACCTTTCCATGTCTAGTTGTTTTGGACGTTTCAGGTGCGTACTCACACAAATTATTCCCGGATATCACATGAAACATCCAATCGGAGTTATGATACGACCACGTTTTCATGCACATTCTCACGAAGTCCGTCTCCTTCACATTATCCGACTCCCAGTACGTGTACACATGTTTTGGGATCGGTTCTATATATCGTCCGTTACGCTTCAATAAAACGTGCATTATCAACACGCACAACATCAATATAGTCAAAATCCATTTGTTCATGAATGTATATCATATTTCAATGTTTTACGTTTTGAAATTGTACTTATTTCCATCGGTCGGTTTGCACGATTGTGTTCCATTTTTTTTCGAACGCATGCACAATGGGCAACATCTCGCTCTTCAGTAAGCTAGTAAACATTTTTGTTGATGTAAGCGACGGATACTCTTTCGTTAGCTTCGATTTCACTCGATTTACACATCGCATCAGCTCCATTTCCGCATCTTCGTGATCGCTTCTTGAAAACGGTTTTAACAAGCTATCTGTGTTTCCATTGGGATATTTACTTTGTTCATACATAACCTCCCTTATATACAAATCCGATTGTGATCCGATATCAACGGATAATTTCTCATCAATCGAACCGAACACGCGCTTTCGCGTCTCTCCCCGAAATGAATCAATTAGCTGCTGAGTAGGGCGTTTCTCCCATTGACCTTCCCCAATATGAACCTCGGCGGATACATCCTTTTTGGCACGTTTACGTATCGTTTGGTTCTCCGGAAAATCCGAATTGAAATGAACTAGTCGTAACAAACTCGCTGTGTCGCCATCGCGGACCATGTTCAAGAAAGCCTTGGGATATTTCGTCCGAATGGTATCCAGCAACATGTGATAATTTTCGTTTCCATGTATGTTTAATTGTATGGTCACGTTGTTGTGCACACTATTGTCAATAGTCACCGGCCCGTTATATTGATTTTGGATTTGGTTGTTCGTGGTAACACTCGACGATGAAGGGGGAGTCCTTGCACAGTTTACCCGTTCGTTATGCTTCCACTTTCCTTGTTGGGTGGTGAACATCCGCATGCACGTTTTACATTGCAACGAATTGACACCGGTGCAAGAAATTGAATGACTTAGTAACCTTTTATGACTTTTCAATATCTTGCTACATTTCGAACATTTGTGTTCAGGGTTGTTATTTTGTCCCGGAGGGTTGTTATTTTGTCCCTCAGGGTTGTTATTTTGTCCCTCAGGGTTGTTATTTTGTCCCTCAGGGTTGTTATTTTGTCCCTCATTTTTCGTGTTTTTGATAAGCATTTTACACGTCGTCAAATGGCGGATAAAATTGCATTTTATTTTCGTATTGTATCCGCATTGCTTACATATGAACATTATTATACAGTAAGCCGTAAATAACTTTATACCCCTTATCATTTATCAATGATAAATGATAAGGGGGGGGGGGGGGACATCAAAAAAAAAAAGAGAACCACTTGAAAAAAATATGAAATTGAAAAAAAAAACTGTTTTGTTTTTCTCATGCTTTCATGCACGAAATGTCAATGTTGCATAAATCATACACGATAACTGCGGTCAATATGATATGATACATTGTATTGATATCCGTTATTTGTAGATAATCACCAACGTGATTGACACACGTATATAACCGATGGTTCGTTTTACACATGTTGTTTGTAAATGTTGTAATTGGACAAATACCAAAGTACACATGAACAATCAACGATAGAATACACATGAGAAGATGTATCGAATGCCACCCGAATAGTAAAGAACCAAATAGTAACAAAACGTTAATTAAATGATGTAGTGCGATGCATATCCTACCAACATCATTGACACACGTATATACAAACGGGTCCAACAAATATTGTGATACCCAAAGGCTTACTAACAACAATAACCCATTACATCGCGAATACGACATAAATACATTAATACAACATAAAAGTAATTGAATGTTTTTATGGCCATACGGATCAATGATTCACGAATATCACTTAAGTAAACAGGGGTCTTCTTTTGTACCGATGGGTGTCGCGTTTATTCTCGAAAATGAACGAATGGAGTTACAACATAATGTTGTATGTATGGACGATCACGAGGTGGTTAAGGTAGCGCAATTGAAAGGATGGACATTCAAAAAAATGAGAAGGTTCCAAGATTTTTACGTGAATAAAGTATCATTGTGGTATGATGAGTATTGGAAATTTACTTGTGAACCGTTCACGTTAGAATTCGATTGTTCGTTTTGTGATGTTGAATGGTTCGATTATGAAAAAGTTTTGAAAGAAAGATTGAACAAACATTTGTATGCGAAGAAATCAACCATCCGGATCAAGTTTAAAGACCATATCATTGATGAAGTGGAGCAGTTGATAAGGGAATCAAGTTACAGTTTGAAAAATATATCAATACAATCTTTTGAGTACATCATAGTTGAAATAGGTCACTTATAATGCAATGAGTCTAGGAGAACGTTTGAATGTTACGACTGTGGCACTTTTACCTGAACCGAATTTGACTCGTTTTGAACAAGAGGGATTTTGAGAACGATACGCAAATGTTTTGGATTTACCGGTGGTTGCTGTTTTGATCGGGACAACGGACCGAGACCCGCCTTTAAAACTTTCCTTCACTTCACGCACGTGTATTTTCATCGCGCATTTACCCCTTATTTTCTTGCCCATTTTGGAGCACACGTGAGTGATCGCTTTAGAAGCGGCGGATGACGGGGACTTACCCTTAAACAATTGTTTAGGTTTTTTGGTCGGGGTGTTTCCTTGTCCAGGTTTTGTAACGCGGACGACTTCAAACTTACGAACTGACATGAATATATATAATACCCATCTAAAAAAATTCAAAGTAACTCATGGGGATACCATGCCCAATATTTGGGATAAAATCGCATTTGTAAGTCTCTCTTTGAGTCCCACGGATGAGTATCTTCATAAATATCGGGTTCAATGTCGATGGTATGCTCGTCCATGATAGACCGATCGTCGTCATCATCCCCCTCATCATCAAAATCGTCAATGGGTTTATCGACATCGTCCACGATCAAGTTGTAATCGGTGAAAAGGATTTGTTCAAACTCATTCATTATTTTTGTATGTGTATTCTAAGTGTATAGATTATACTACATCAAGCCTTAAATGAACGATATCGACATAAACGAAAAAAACGGGATTGGTTCCCTTATTCAATTGAGTGCGAAAAGCGAGTTCGAAAAAAATTGGAATTTCAACCCACAATTTAGTGTGTTTCAAACGGATTATAAACGACATACCGTGTTTGATAAAGAGTCTATCGAAATGCCATTACGAGAACATAATTTTCAAGAGTTGATAGTGTTCGAAATTTCATGTAAAGAATACGATTTTTTGAGTGATTTAATCCTGAAAATAGAAATTCCATTGATCGAACCCGCATACAAATGGACAAATAACATTGCATCATCATTGATCGATCATATCACTGTGAATGTGGGCGACCAAGAATACGCGACGTATACCGGACAATTGCTGTTCACACAATTATTGTTAACAAGTCGGAAATCAAATTATAATGGATTGTGTGAGATGATCGGTCGTAAACATACATTACATAGCTTAAACGGGAGGAAAGGGTGTTTGTACTTGACACTACCATTTTTTAAAAGTGCCTTGGATCGACAAATGTTCCCATTGATGTGGATGAAGGAAAGTAAGTTGTCCGTGTGTGTAAAATACAAATCGCTGAAGGATTGTGTTTACATCCCATCAAACACCCCACTGAAACTGAAATTGAATGTCGTGGATCCGCATGATCAAATACAATTGAACTTGTCATTGAAAAATGAAGTAAATATGGACGTAAAGATGAAAACAACGTTATTGTTTGATGCCTATTGTTTGACAAAAGAAGAGAAGATGTTGTTTAATCATTCAAAAAGTACAATTTTGTACCAAACATATCAATATCGAGAGACAATATTTCGACAAAATGCAAAAAATATGAAAATCGATTTAAATTTTATGGGATATGTGTCGGAACTTATTGTATGTGTAGTCCCGACATATAATCAAGAGACGAATCAATATAACAGTTATGAGCCATTGAAAACCATTACAGTAGGCCTTCAAGGGAAAACAGGTCAAGCGATAGATGCACACATATATCGACAAAATAAACAATATGATACAATTCCATCGACGTGGGTGTACACGATACCCTTTTGTCTATCCTCTTTACAAACCCAACCATCAGGGTATAAACGATTTAACGGAAAGAATGGAAAGGAAATGTTGAGCCTCGAAAGAGGAGACCACAAATCAGAGAGTGTCGTGTACATATTTGCGAAAACGTATCGATTCATCGAGATGAATCATTGATTTTATAATGTTCCACAATCATCTTGACAATTTTGTTGATGGTGACTATAGAAACACAAAACAGTTTGCTGAGCATATTCTTTGTAATTTGTTTCATGGACAATTGTTGACAAGCGTACATGATGACCCCTCCGGTAATCGCGGAAGGGGTTTTACAATCCATGACGTGACCAACATTCATGTCGTTGTTTATGGTTTTTGAAAGTTTAACGAGTTTTATGTGAGTTTTTTTGTCGTCAATGTGCAATAAATTACAAAATCGTGTGATGAGGTCGTTGCTGTCCGTTGCTTCGAATACATAATCGCACGCACGAATATCACTTTGGGGTGCATTCCATTGGGTCTGCAGTAAAATGTCATGCATGTTGTCCATAAAAATTTTGGTCGTTTTGTTGATCGTGGGTACGGGTACATTCGTCATCAGTGATATTTCCTTGATAGAACGGGAGACATTCATGTTTTTACAAGCATATAAAATGCAACACGCAATTAATCCTTTACGTATGACACCTCTCGATAACTTTCTCTTGGATAATTCTTTATAATAATATTTTGCTTGTTCCACCACATTGTTCGATAAATGTCCATTTTCGGAAGCCATTTTGCTGATATGTTCATATACATGATAACGACTGCGCTCGACATAGTTCATCGATGACTGATTGTGTAATTTTTGCATGAACCGATATCGTGTGTTTGTGGACTGAATGACGGTACTCATTGAACTTTTCCGCAAAAGGGGGTTGATCGGGACACCACATCGGGTAGGGTCAACTGCTTTTCGGTTGGAATCGGCACCACACGATGTCCATTCGGCGGTTTCGTCCATTATGTCGCTTTCGAGAACAAAACCGCAACGTGTGCACACGATGGTCCCGTGAGTAGAGTCCTCGCATATCGAATTGCGTGAACCACACGTCGTACACGACTTAATTTCGTACACCGATCGTTCTGGTTCAATATCGTCCTTGTTTTGAATGTCGTGCAATTGTTGCCATATGATGTCAAGATTAGTCATTTATTAAAAAAACAATGAGAAGTCCTTTAAGTGTGTTTTTTTCTCCGTCCATTGTAAGATGAACTTTTATGACAAAATTTATAGGAAAGAAAGCGACGAGATTTCAACCGATTTTTACGACAAGATGAACGTCGATTGTTTGCACAATCAAATAATTAAACAAGTGAAATATGAAACCGGTGTAAATATATCGAAACAAAGCGATATGGAGGTGCTTCATGTGATGAACAACATGTTTAATTTGCACGGCGCCGCGCGTATCGAGGACCCGAAGGGTAAAGGACAAGTCATCATGGACTTGAACTACAAAGTGATACGGGAATGTACCGACAACATCAAATCGGGTATCCTAATGTATGCTCAATATATAAAAGACGCGAGCACGTTACCAACCCCATTAGATAGAGGACAAATAACAACATCGGACCGGAGCATGGAGTTGACCAAATCATTCTTATAGAATCGCTGTCATCCCACGCATGGTTTCGAACGGGGCATCCACACACACCAAGTACAAACAAAATGAAAAGATGGCCGTGAACAACCACCGATTCATATACATTATATATATAATAACGGATCAATAAATATTTTTTTGATTTGTTTACATATCTTCTACGTTTTTGAACTTCAATTTCACAAAAAAGTTTTTGCCGTGTTTTGTATATTTGGTGTTCGCTTGAACATACTCGAGTAGGTCGTTTTTCGTGGGAGCTTGAGCGTTCAACGTATTTCTCCACCACATTTTGCATAATTCATACATGTCTTGGATGGACACCCGATCCGCTTCGCTGGCGGTAAGTTCGAAGTTATCGTCCAAAAAGGACATGTAAGCGTCCGATTTTTTCTTGTAATCCTTGGACGCATTCAAAACGCTTTGAGGTTCGACGACACCCTGTTTTGTGTACACTTTTAAGCGCTCGATCAACATCCACATAAATGCTTCTTTCCATTTTTCAAATTTTGTAGTCAGTTTCCTATCCTTATGAAACTCGTTCGGGTTGTTCGGATTTGGTGCGTCAACAAAACTCGACATGTGTTTCACAACACGAATACGTCTCCATGTTCCATAATCCCACCCCTTGATAGTAGGCATTTTATTACATAACATGACGAGTTTGAATTGCGGTTTGAAAGGGGTCGGTTTGCTAAAAAGTCCTCTGGAATAGATTTTATCACCCCCCGTATATTCCTTCATGGCCCCCGTGTAAATGACATCATTATCATTGGGTTCTTGCATGCTTGCGAATCGCTTGCGCATGACGTCTTGTAATTCGGGTGTACATGCATTGGAGTTCGCCCTGTCCCGAGTCAAAAGTGTGGTTGAAAACTTGCCCGTATACTCCGGACCGAACGCGGTTTCGAATAACTCAACGGTTGTAGACTTTCCGTTGGATCCTCCACCGGTCCAAATTTGAAACGTTTGTTCGTCGGTTGAACCACCCAAGAAGGTGGCAAATATGGTCAACACATATTCGCGCAATTTTTGATCCGGATGCACCTTTTCGAAGAAATCGTTAATCTCATGAATCACCTTATCATCATGAGAAAAGGTGAGGTAGTCGATACCGGTAGATTTCGATACAAAATCGTCCGGGTTACCGTCCCTAAATTCGAGTCGTCCAATATCATATATACCGTTGTTAAACCCAATCAGATTTACATCACTATCCAAACTATGTTCAAAATGAGGATCAAAAAACAAACGCGAGCATTCTCGCAAAACACCGGTTTTGAAACTGTTATCCTTCACGTTATATGCCAACTTCATACACTTGTCGTATTTGGATTTGTGCTCTTTCACCACATTGGGGTCCGTATGAACCATATTCCGTTTATGTGTATTCGCTAATTTTGAAAACTCGACGGACAGATCGGTCGACATGATATTCATAAGTAACCATCCACCGGGCATTTCGTGCCATCGATGGTTGTCAAAGTAATACCAATCATTCGTTCGTTTGGGGTTTATACATCGAAACTTATCTTGATACTTACAATGTAGTATATTTGCAATGTCGTAATGGGCACCGCAATTCACACTCGATTCGATACAATGACTGGTGATTTCTAACAAATAACTATCGTACTCGGTTGGATTGTCCGACCGTGCCCAGTAAATTAAACTATTGATTTTCAAGCCTTGTTCGGTTTTAAATCGACCCCATTGTTTCTGACACACGCCATCTTTGTATTTGGTCGACGTCTTACTCCAATTCTCCCACAAGTCCAAATAGGACACATTGATATTTCTTAAACACATCCCGACGCGAATCCAGTCGGGTTCATTTTCACACCTCTCCATTTTCAAAAAAGTTAGCAAACGAGTCACTTGGGCCCTCTCCGAGGAGATATCATCCATTGTCGTCAGTTCATCCGAATCGTATGATGGACGCGTACACGCCTCGTCTTTCTTTAGAATCGCGTCTCCGTTTTCGGTCAATACGTTACATTGTTTCTCGTGTATGCTGAAAAAACGTGGTCGTATGTCGTGATCGACGACGGATATGAAATCCTCCGTATTTCTCACATATTTAGAACATTCATACCCAACTCGGTCACCTTGTTTAACAGTGCCATATATCATCCAATTCGTGGAAACGATTCCGCTGTCGATGAGGTCATTCACGGATTGAATTCCTTTCAAATGATCAATCATCCGATTATGTATGACATTTCGTTTGGCTTGCTCGTGTATATGCGTGTGAATTCGTTTGCATACCACCACGTTTGTAAACATGACATGGAATCCGTCCTTAACATGATCCTCTTTTTGTCGGGGAGCCGGTTTTTCAAAAATATAGGCATCTAAATTGGGTTCATGGACATATTTCTGTATAATTGATCGATATTCTGCGATCAAATTATACACATCCGTATGTGTGTATATACGGGTTGTCCCAAGTTGAATGTCCGTCTTGATGTCAATGTCAATTAATACCGGAGAATGTTCCGTTTGTGTCTCCGTCAACCCAATCCCCAATCTTGATTGATTTGATTTAAATTGATCATATACCCTCGTATATATATCCCAAAACGCCTCATAATCAGTGATGCTCCAAGAGCCCTTTAACGGAAAATACATTCCGGTATGTGTGCATCTCTCGTCTTGTTGCGTTTTGTTATTTTTCAAAAAGAATATGAGTTCATTTATGACAGACATCGACAGATACTTGTCATATACAAACAATAAACTTTTAAGTACATTTGGCTGCTATGTAATATTTTTTCCCACTTATATTAGCACTTGTAAGTCGTTGAAAATCGTAAACGTGATATAGATTGCTTTTTCTCCCAAAATATCCTTAAAATCCTTGAACATGTCCAGAATGAATCGTAGTTGGTCTATTTTGTGTGTAATAATCGACCCATACACTTCATATCGTACTAAAATGAAATTTTCGTATATGTCCTGCATTTCGAGATCGCCACGCTCGTACGTTATCAAATCCCATACTCGACAAATGGATTCGTACATTCGTGCTATGATGCGGTCCACTCGGATTTCACGTAAAATCAGGGTGGTAATCTTCCCGGAGATGTAGCCGGCGTGGCTTTCACACAAGGCATCAATCTCAAAGATGAATTGATTATGGACAGACGTAGTGGCATCCCATTCGGTGTACCTACAATCGATGACCAATTTCGGAACATTTCGTAAATCAAAGTCCAACCGTTGATCTTCGTCGGGTAAATCGACTTTGTACGGATTATCGAACAAATTTCGTTCTATGAGCGCATTTATACTTTGCATACTTGAACCAAACGTGTACGAATGTTGTTTCCATTGTATGTATTCTGATTTTGGTATCAGATGTATTGGTTCCAACGTGAGCATGTCATTCGTATTGTAACATTTAAGATATCGTTCAAAAAATTCTACCGTCTTGATTTTCTTGATCAACTCTTTTTTTGTTTTGATTAGTTTGAAGTCTATATCGAGGTGAGTAGATAACAAGTTTAGCTCGTTTCGTTTCAACTTGTACATATGGAAATCCACTTGTATATATATATAATGATGGAATGTTTTTTTAAATATTTGAAGATAAACATGACTTATGACAAATCTGACATTTTAAATCGTTCGATATAAGCCAATTATCGATACACTTCCGATGAAACTCATGGGTGCATGGTAGTCGTTTTATCACCGTGTTTTTGTTCATGTGTTTCGAGCATATTTCGCATTTGCCTTTAATGTTGGTCGATTTGTATTCATATCCGATGTTTGTGGGCAATTTCCGATGTTTTTGAATAATATTCGATACGAGATTGTGTAAATAGATATCTTTAGACGACGCATCTTGGTTTGTCTTTATGTATTCATGAAAGTCGATGGCTATATTCTTCAAGTCTTTCACGTTAGTTGATTTGAAGTTGAGGTCCATACTGAAATAGAATCATGTATTTTTTGTTTTACTTAAACTCACATTCGCTTTGTTAATATTTGAATCATGATGTAAATCACGCCAAAAACAATTGAATGTAAAATAGTTCGGTCCGTTATCCAATTCTTAAGAATGGATTGCGTCGCCGTGTATGTGGATGGATGAGAGAGTAAATAAAATAGCGTGCTGTACAACACCGCATCCACGATGTGATCTTTGTCTCTATTTTGAATGGTTGGTTTAGAGAGTTTCATATACCATATTAAAACCATATTATTTAACGAAGAGTGTGCAGAAACCCACACAATCACGAGATAAACCACAAATTGTTCCAATAAGAAGGATGCATATTCTTTTACTTAAAGCAAACCCGTAGATTATGTATAAACAAATATGGATTTCAATGGAATCTCTATTTTTTTGCACAAGTATGAAAATGAACTCCAAAAGAGGATCGATATGGACAAATATATGACACATACACATCCTCCTACACGGACGACGGTTCCGAATTGTTTGTTTTGTGCCAAATTTGGCAATGTGTTTGCGACAAACATCACATCGTGTCAAAACGTGTTTCAATTTATAAAAAATATTGAATAATAAATAGTAAGCTCGGCGAACATGTGTGGAATTTCTGTACTTAAGAAACAACCCAGTAAAACAAGTATTAACAGTTACATTCGGTACCGTGGGCCCGACGAACACGTATCCGTCGACCACAATCGCATGACGTTCACCTTTGATAGATTGGCGATAAACGATGTTAACAACGGTAGTCAGCCATTCACGGATGAAACAACGAATTCGATTTTCGTGTGTAATGGTGAAATATACAATTCAACCAATATCGAATGTATGTATCAAATCGCATGCGAATCCCGTTCGGATTGCGAGCCGGTGTTTCGGACCATACTTAAAATTGTAAAGTCAAATATCGTTAACGACATTGTGTTACGTTTGACATCGATGTGCAAAACCTTGGATGGAGACTTTGCCTTCGTCTTTGCGAATCCGAAATATGTTGTCGTATGTAGGGACCCTATCGGGGTGCGTCCGTTATTCGTTGCGAAGCATGGTTCAGAAATTATCGGTTTCGCCTCCGAAGCGAAAGCTTTCAAAGAGATGGAATGTAAATCCGAATTGCATATTGAACAATTTCCACCGGGTCATGTGTGGATTTTGAACACACATGACAATTCGATAATTGAAAAGATAAATTATAATCCGTTAACGTACCCGTTGCATGTTCCCCTTGATAATGTTATCGAAGTTATCAACCAAAGCGGAGATATGCAATCGTTTGAACAGTTGATACGTAAATATACCAACCACATACATACTCTTTTATATAAGGCGGTTGAAAAGCGAATCACGACAAGCGACCAACCGGTGGCGTTCTTTTTATCAGGCGGGTTAGACTCGTCTATCATTGCAGCGATCGGGGCGAAGGTTATGGCACCAAAAAGAATCACATGTTATTCGGTGGGTACAAAAGGGGCCTCCTCCCCCGATTTGATCGCGGCGACGAAAGTCGCTGAACACATTGGAGCGGAGCATATCGTTCTTGAATTTGATGTGTCGCAAGCTATTGAAGAAATCTCAAACGTTATTTATCATTTAGAGTCTTACGATTGTACCACGATACGTGCGTCGGTACCCATGTTTTTGCTATCGAAACACGTAGCCATGTTGAATCGACACAAAGTCATTTTGTCCGGGGAAGGAGCGGACGAGTTATTCGGTGGATATTTATATTTCCATAACGCACCCACAGTGGACGAATTTCAATACGAAACCATTTCACTTCTTAAAAATGTACATCAATTCGATGTGTTACGTGCAGATCGATGTGTGTCGGGAAATGGGTTAGAATTGCGTGTGCCATTTTTCGACAAGAAACTCATCGAGTATGTTTGTAATATCCCTCCCATAATGAAGACATGTAATGACGGAACCATCGAAAAAAAACTGTTACGTGATTCGTTTGTAGACTATTTACCTCGTGATATTTTGTATCGCCAAAAAAATGGAATGAGCGACGCGGTGGGGTTCTCATGGGTTGACCATTTGAAAAATCATTCGGACACATTAACCACATTGACTCCAGTTCCATCCACGTTACCAAACCAACCCACGTCTAAAGAAGAGACATGGTACCGGTCCATTTTTATTGATTTGTTCGGTAATAAGTTCGGTAACTTGGTATCGCATTTATCGATATGGCGACCCAAATGGACGGATGTTTTGGACCCGAGTGCTCGAAAATTACCAAGTTTTATGAGCCAATAAATAACCCAAAAAGGATAACAAAATAATGTAAATTAAACAATTTGAGGTGGATGCGTTTCTTTTCTTCATGGCGATAAAAAAACCGGCCATGTGTCCAAAAATGAAAACGGATTCACGAATGTAATGGTCCTCCCCCTGAAACAACGCCCCGATAAATTCAAAAAAATTTAGAGAATCGTCCATGATTTAATTATATAATAGATGAACACATATTAGATTGGATGTAATGGATTTAGAGATTACTCTCTGCTATAATCATAATAGCTAATGACAACGTTGATTTCGTCATCATATCCGTACGATTTGGATGAATTCACGCCCTATAAAATGTATGAGGATGACGATGAGTTTTTAAAACTTGTTGCGGATTTTAAAGTTGTGAAACTGTTGATTCCGAGGACCATCACAAGCGCCGCTGTACATAATATATTGGCATATCGATGCCTCAAATGTTGTAATGACGTTTCCAGCAGTTTCACCTTATATGATGTCGTGTCGGAGGAAAATAAGTACTTGGAGTTGATGCGATCCGTATTGAACCTTGGAAATGTTCGACAAGACCGCACACGGACGGGCACAATGTCGTTGTTTGGAAGTTGTCTACAATTCTCGTTACGCAACAACGCCATTCCCGTGTTGACGACCAAACGACTGTTTTTTAGGGGGGTTGTCGAGGAGTTATTGTGGTTTATTCGTGGGTCGACCAACTCGAATGAACTTTCTGAAAAGAATGTTACCATTTGGGACAAGAACGGTTCACTCGATAATTTAAAACGGCTCGGTTTTAGTGAACGTTCTCAAGGTGAACTTGGGCCGATATATGGATATCAATGGAGGAACTGGAACGGCGACCAATTACTCGACTTGATTCGGAACATAAAGGATAATCCATTTGACAGGAGACACATATTAAGTGCCTGGAATCGAAACGATATCCCACAAATGGCATTACCGCCCTGTCACATCATGTGTCAATTTTATGTGTCCACAACGAAGCATCTATCGTGTGTTATGTACCAACGTTCGGCGGACATGTTTCTAGGGGTTCCGTTCAATATCGCGAGTTATGCGCTCCTCACGTATATCATCGCCAATTTAACAAATTTGAAACCGGACCGATTGGTTATTAATTTTGGGGACTACCATGTGTATTCGAACCATGTAACGGCCGTCGAAGAGCAACTATCGCGCGCTCAAATGCACAATTTTCCAACGATACATGTGGGTCCGTTGTTATCCATTGATAACCTGAACGTCGATGAATTCAAACTGACGGATTATCATTATCAGCCCAGTATACATGCAGATATGTCACTTTGATTTTTTCATACGCAACGACTTGCACTTACTCCGACCCGGTTTTAACACCAACACACATCTCATTTTTTTACCTTTGTGCATCGCCTTTGTGCATCCAATTTCGTTTTTCCCCACACTGCATTTGGCTCGAAATTGTTCGTAAAATTGCCTCATCTCTTTATACCCCTTGAGATTGTTCTCGAATCGCAATTTTTTTTTTGTTTTAATGTTGATATGATTGTGTACATGGAACAACCATTTCGACAACGATTCTCGACTCTTGAACACATCAACGGTAAGCTTCAAACAATCCGATTGTATGACCGTCACATAATTATCCCTGCACGTGCCGCACGGTAACACAAATTGCACGTTTTTGAAAAACTGAAAAAAGGCATCTTTATTGTGTTTTGAGGGTTCGTAATTCAATGTAATACAATGCAAAAACAACCATGCAGCAGGTCCCCATATTCCCGATTGAAAGCCATTCAACGAGTCCATTATGATTTAGGTGTACATAATATTTTGTTTTTGAATAACGGTATTCTTTTGAATCCAAACGCTAGATTTGGCATCATAACTGAATCCATAAAACCGATATGAAAATTGCGTTGACGTCTCCCCCTCGTTGAATTGTAACATATAATGATTCAGATGTGATTTCAGCGGGACGTGTACCACTTCTCGTGTATGCGATATCATAATGGTGGACCCACGTTTGACATACGCGACCTCTTGATAATATGGTAATTGGTGCTTTCCACTGATTGTTTTGTTCGTATGTTTACCATTGACACCGCAATATGCAACGGAAAGTGGATACTTAAAAAACCCGTTTTTTCGCATATAAAACAGCACATAATCATCATGCGGTTTGGTCGTAAATCTGAAGGACTCCTGCATGTATTTCGAAGGCATGCGAACGTGGATAACTTCATAGCAAAGTTGATAGGGGGTATCTGGAAGGAGGTTTGTAATTGCGACGGTTTGAAATGAACTAGTCACTTTTTTGTGAAAGATGTCATTTGTTGGGTTAAGGATATCGACCCGGCAACCGATATTGTAAGTGTAATCTAATGCCAAATTCAATGTATCGTCATATCGAATGATTTGGACGTCAACATGCTCCGAGTGCACACTTTTCGGTATCATCACGAGTTCCCCGCACGGTTGTGAGGGTAATTTTTCATAAAAGAAATGTCTTTTCAAACTTTTGACAATCGTTGGTGTTTCAACAAACAGTTCCAAAGTGTTGATATCATTGTCAATTTCATATAAATCGAGAACATCGTATACATGATACGTATAGATAGCACTTTTTTTGTCGACAGAAAAATGCACGTTTTCCCATCTGAAATAGTCATATGGATGTGATGATTTTAGAACGATGGTCATTTTTTGAATTTCAAAATTAGAGCGAAAATAAATATTTTTTATTTGGTGTCCATTCGTTAATTTCGTCGGATGATTAGTGATGCAAACGCAATTATGAATGATACGTTCCAATGTGGATAGATGTTTACGGATGTGTTGACTTTGATTTCCTAACGCGTCCGTCTCGTAAACTTCGATTGTGTAGACCGTGTTCTCATTCAAATCGTCCACCACATATTCCCGTCCATCAGGGCTTTTCAAATCGAACCGTTCGTACGAATTCACGAAAATATGTTTTGTGTGCATATTGTTGTCGAACAATATCGTGATGTGATTTAGCGCTGCTATGTATTTGAAATCAGACATGGTTATGGTTGTCTTGCACATTTGCACAACATCATCAAATCTGAAAGTGGAGCGAGTGGGGTCCGATGAACTTTCGGTGAATTCTACGGTTGGAGTTATGAGACTATTATGACACAGGTCGGTCACCTCGCATTGTATCAAAAACATATATTGGGAGAGTTTTGTAATTTTGGAGTCAGTTACGGTTATGTTCTTTTGATCAAAACGAACCGCTTCGAATTGATTATCAAAAACATCGTCGTTCGTTTGGATCGTGATCGAATAGGTCCCGTTCGTTATCGCCCTCTGCCATTCCACTATTTCGAATGTGCGCCGTTTGGTCTTAAACTTTACCATTGGAATATATTTCAAAACAACATTTTCATTTTCTTTGATGGAATAATATACATTGTATTGCGTGTTTGTCGTCAACGTATACAATTGTATCGTGCAAGAATACATGTTGTCGGAATAATGAAAGTCGGTGGTGGAAGCGTTTTGGTTTTCAACGTGTATTTCTAGACCTGAACCCGTGTTGTTTTTGGCGTAAATTCTGCACACCATTGTGCATCGTTGACACGACAGATGTTCAATAATAAAACTATTACGGTTGTAATCCAGTTCGAGCTGGGTTTCGTTCACGACCCAACAAGCGACACGGTCCACAAGGGTCCCGATGTTGACCAAGGATGGTTTATGAGTTTGTACAAACCGATATGGCTCGGCGATTTGTTGAGCTTTTAAACTCGTGACTCCAATCATTATAATATAAAGTAACTTAAAAAAAGGAGAGTACCATGTAACCCTACACTTAAAGACGAACGCGACAAATAGGTAATGAAATGAATGCGTTTCTCTTGAGTCATGCAGTGACAGATTCCACCCACGCAACTCATTTGAGTCTCGTAGGTGGAAAATACAATATCCGAACACCAGATGATGTCACCCTATTCTTTGCATTGTATGCTTCATGCGCCCATGACTTGTTTTTAATTGAGCGCGTTTTGTACCCGAGTCGTTTTTTCGTAGATTTGGACTCTTGTAACGTTACCAATGCAACGTTACAAACAATTTGCAATAGTTTAAACATTGGGGCGTTCGAAATTTATGTGAATTCGGAAAACGCCCGTAACTTTCATGTGATTTTTCGTGAATATATAATTGAAACTCCCATTCAAGCGAAGCTAAAGTGTGCGGAAATGGGTTTATTCAATGTCAACGTGCGACAATCTATAGATACATCCGTGTATCATACCGGACTACGGATGGTTGGTTCAAAGAAAGGATATGGGAAAAGTCCAATCTATGTGCCAATCGACAAACATTCAATGCTTTGCATGCGGGATTTGTACAGTGCAAGCATTCATCACGATCCGATGAAAGCCACGTTGTTTAAACCACAACGGACCCTTAAAACCGCACGAGTACATACGAATTGTCAAACGAACGAGGCATTCGATTTTTCGCTGATAAACACTCAATATTCACATATTGTGCCATCGAAAATTATTTTGTTGAATGAAAATGTGGTGATTTTGAACACAAACATACGATGGTGTTCCAACATTAACGACCATCACAAATCAAATACGATCTCGTTTGTGATAAATCGACGTAAAAAAGAGTGTCATCAAATTTGCCATTGTCGATGTTCGCATCGAACGTGTTCAACTTTTCGGAGCAAAATTATTAAAATAAAGGTGATCGATTTCTACAAAATAGAAAAATCGATCGTATAATGGCATATAAAAAGGAAGGTGGTGTATATGTGGTACACATTTAGATGCAATTCTTTGTTTTACACGACGCTTTTGCATTACGAAAAACATGGCCCATGTTTTCGACTACACGCATGCGTTTTCCAATTTACGGGTTTCAAATAGACAGCTATTTCATTTTCGACGAACTCGAATTACACTATGTGATGACCAATGATGTCATCCGTTACGAATGTGTTGTACGATACGTGGACACGCATGTGTCCGCCATTATGGAAAATCGATACGAATTCGACAACGCCACCATGTTATGGTTTCCCATTGTGGATGTCGTCGAATGTGTGTTTGAAAAGCAGTGTCGAATTTTAGTCATGTCTCAGATCAAAAATCATTTTTACACGATAACACCGTGCAACGTGCAAAAATATTCTCAACGATGCACGCCAATAACGCAACTTCACGTGCATCGTTACGCATGTAAATTGCGTTTACGAATTTTTTTCAATAAATGGAAGCAATGGTTTTATAATCCCGACAATGTGAATGGGTATATGCGTCAATTAAAATCTAAATATGGATGGTTGTCTTCTTAAAAACGATAAATGGTTTAAATATATATTTTTCATTAAATACAATCATCGATGGTTAGCATCGAGTCTAAATGTGAAATTAATAATAAAGGTACAGTGTGCATGGATTATCACTGCATTAAGCAGCCGGAACGCATCCTCAATGTCGACTTACATTTGTATCAATTGCAGACGATACAAAAAATGATCGAATTGGAAACGAATGCTTCGATGGTTAGCACGGAAACGACCCTCACTACCGAAATGGGTGTGTTGGCAAATCGTGTGGGTAGCGGGAAGTCGCTATGTGTGCTAGGAATGATTGCACATACCATGATGTTGAATCAAACACATCACATCGATAGAATGTATGAAAATATCGGATACATCACGAATAATCGGACATTCACACCAATATGCGCAAAAAATTTGATAGTGGTACCAAACCATATCGTGAAACCGATATGGACGTCATACATACAAAACTTCACCAACTTTTCGTTTACAATCGTACGAAAGGGGATGTTTCCCATCGATTGGAAAGTTATCAAAGACTTTGACATTGTTCTGTGTAGTGCCACACATTATAACATATTCATGAAATCATGTCCGTTGTATTGGAGTCGTGTCATCTTCGACGAAGCGGACTCCATCAACATATCCGCGTGTTCGCAACCGATATCAAGGTTTGTTTGGTTTGTAACCTCGTCATTGAATAATTTGCTATTTTGCGATGGATATTATTGGAAAATCGAAAACTCTGTGATTACTAGAATGGTTACCACTGGCATCAATAAAACTGGATACATTAAGAATGTGTTCAAATGTTTGGAGCAAGTGGATGACCGTAAAGTTCTCGAATGTATTATCGTAAAAATGAGCGATGAATATATTAATTCATTTTTTGAATTAGCACCAATTCATAAAAATGTCATTGTTTGTCAAACCCCCTATTATCTCAAAATATTGCATGATATAGTTCCCGACAAAGTGGTTGATATATTGCACGGAAACGACTTGGAGTACGCTTTGCAATTACTCGGATTCCCGGTTGATTGTAAGGAAAATATAATCTCATTTGTTTCTAGAAACTTGAAAGTCAAAAAGATTAATTTGGAAAAGAAAATGACATACTTACAACAACTTGAATATGAAGATGACACCGAAGAGCAACTCAAACGAAATCGATTGAATAAAGTGTACGCAAATATCAAGGAAGTTGATAAAAAAATTGAAAAAATTAGAGTCCTGATTGGTTCAGTTGACATCGATGATATTCAACACATATGCCCCATTTGCTATGAGAGCTCGAAAACCAACTTTATCATTCACACATGTTGTTTGAATGTTTTTTGCGACATTTGCGAAGTCGAAATATTGAAAAACGGAATGACCACATGTCCATTGTGTAGAAGTAAATTAACAACCCATAATATCGTTAAAACGACGAACAATGTGCACATGTACAAATCCGATATACTACGAAACATGTTGTTCAACAACGTTACAGATAAAAAGATTGTTGTTTTTTATAAACGCGATGCGAGCATTGCCCCCATCTTATCTCAATTGGTTTCCGCGTATAAAATATTGAATGGTAACAACCAAACCATCTTGAAAACCCTCGAATGGTTTGAACAAAACGGGAACAACGTACTTTTTGTGAATGTCGAGCTATATGGGTGTGGGTTAAATTTGTTGAAAACGACGGACATCATATTTTTTCAAAAAATGTCTACTGAGCTAGAAAATCAACTTATAGGAAGAGCGTATCGAATAGGTAGATTAAAACAAGATACGTTGTACATACATCGTCTCTTACATCAAGAAGAATGAAGTGTTTTTTTTGTAAAAAAAGAACTCATTTGAGTTTTAAATGTAAGTTTTGTGTTCAGGAATATTGTGTGAGTTGCATCCAATATGAAACTCATAAATGCAACGAAATTGAAAAAATGAAAGAACATCACGTGCTAGCGTTGAACAATCGATTACAAAATGAAAAAACAACCGATATCAAGCTTAAAAAAATATAAATCTTAACAAATCTTGTCGGGGCGGTCGCTTCATTTGTCGTTTACATGTAATACTCCGTCCCCTATTAGAGTTGACCCTTCGTTTTTTTATGTTACTTATTGTAATAGTGCATATCATGTTTGAAAATCACCTTCTTATACTCGGCTTGTTGTTGTTTGTCATAATGACTTTGAATAAAACCATTTTCCCGTGTGTTTACTTCAATCAACATGGACACATAAATATCGGGTTTAATAAACCATACAATACATTGGAAGTGCACGCGGCCATTCGGTTGGAACAACAATACGTGTGTACCTGTCAGAAACCAAGAAAACACTTTCCACAAATTGTTCGTATTTATCATGATTGGTTTGGCAAGCGGGTGGTCTACACTGCATGTGGATTTTCACTAAAACATTGTGGAAAACAAGTGACCAACATCCCGGATCATGAGGATCAGTTGCGATGCATATTCAACAACTTTGTACGTAGTAAACTGCTTCATTTAGACCTTTTACCCAAAAATATTTGCATTAAAAATGACAATACCATTTGTGTGATTGATTTTGATATTGTATGGTTTTTGGACAACACAAATCCTCCACTCGAAACCAAAAAACAAAAAAATTTTATTAAAAAACACTCTCGCACAAAAGCGAATCTCTTTCCGAACATTGAATACAATTATATTCATAACCGTCCTCAACATTTATGGAACGCTGATTTCACGCGTGATTTTATGGAATCGGATATCGGGTCAAAAGGACCACACAACTTCAATTGTGTGGATATTTGCTTTATATGTGTGTACCAACTGTCTAATTTCAAAATGAAAAAAACAACCGACATCAAGATTAAAAGCATATAAATCGAATTAAGATTATATCCAACTTGTAACCTAACGAATTCGAGACCTTCATGCAGGTTTGTACTTTTTTTGACCTTTTAACATGCCATCCGAGTTGCGCACCCATCGATTGTTCGACACCCATTCACACGTTGTACATCGATTTCAATTTTTTATTACGTCTCGTGTTTTCACGATGTGTATTTGAAAACAAGAAAAAAGAAGAAATGGATGAAGTTATAATATGTGATACCCTCAAGTACACTCTCACCCTAATTAACAAAACAATCAAACCAACCTCTTCGGTCGTCATTTCGATGGATGGGCCGGTACCAAACGTCAATTTGTGTAAAATGCGTGAGGGATTGTACAAAAACGTGTACGACACGTATCAAGAAACGTGCATAAAACAACAAAACGACCCACTATATCGTGGAAACATAGGGGGTGAGTATATGCACGCGTTTGTAGGAGGGACATCCTTCATGCAAAAAATAGTAAACCGATTGCATAGCATGATAAACTTGAATGTGTTTCAAAATCGTAACGTTATCATATCTGCGAGTGACGAAGTTGGTGAAGGTGCCATCAAAATTTTGCAACATGTGCGCGGGAATATGCATGAAAATCATAAAATATGCATTTACGGAATGGATGACAAAAAAACCATGATGTGTTTGTCGAATGCGATTACGGATGTTTTTTTTTGCAATGACATGGACCATGACGTGGTGAATATCGGAGATGCGATTGTTCAATGGTTGATGGACAACAAATTGTATGAAAAATATATGTATGATAAAATACAAATATCAAACGACCTTGTTTTTATTTTCATGTTATGTGGGAATGATGTGGCACCTTCCATCGAGTTTTTGAGAATAAGAGACCAGGGTTGGAAATACTTAATTCGCACGTACGTGACATGTGGTGTACCTATCATCAACGCGCGAGATGCATCAATTATTTGGGATAATTTGATACACTTCATAAATGAACTATCTAAACTGGAGAATGTAGGACTACGAAAGAAATATAACAAATTATTACAACGGAAATTGTATGGGAAATCAAAACCCATTGGTCATGAAACACAAATACAAATGTATCATGACGAGTATTTAATTAATACCCACCATCCATTGCATGATCAATATTGTAGTATATTTGAATATATCGATTTCAGAAAACCTCCGCATGTTTGGAAACCGATGTATTATCAAATTTTATTTATTGGTCCATCCGATATCAATAATATCAAGTTTTTTTGTTCTGATTATTTAGACTCATTATTGTGGTGTTGGGAATATTACAAGTATGGACATGTGGCTTCTTGGTCTTACAAATACCCGCACACGGTTGCACCTACGCTTTCTGATTTTGGAAGATATTTCAACGAGTTTCGTTATTTGCCACGTACGTACAACGTCGACATATTAAACGGTCCGTTATCTCCGATTGCTCAATTAATATGCATATTGCCTCGAACGATGAATCATTTGCTACCCACTTGTTTACGAAGCGACATATTGAGTCCCAGTTCCTTGTTATCAATTCACTACCCCACCAACGAGCTTGAAATCGAATTTAGTTTATTTACGGCGAGCAAAATACGTTACGCGGTCCCCAAATTGCCACCATATCACTTGATTCACATTCAACACGTTTGTGATGCACGTCTCTCAAATTTCACGACGAGCGAATTAGAAAGAAACATGTATAAACCATTCGTACCGCCTTCGTGTTATCGTCTAATTTAAATTTGGTCGTAAAGTATATATGTACACAAACATAACCGAATGTCCAACAAAAGACCTCCGTGAACACGTTCGCAAATTGGGGGTTTCAAAAATCAACTTGAACCGAATGACCCGGTCTGAATGTGTAACTCTTTTAAAACGAAATGGGGTGTTATGTATCGACCTTTCCAAACCCACATCCCGTTCCAGATCGATCCCGTCCGTCGCCTTCACGAATCCGACCTACGAAGATGCGGACACTCGTGGTGCGATAGATGTTATCGTGACCGATATTCAAGATACGGCAATGACACGGATTGACACTTTCGAATCCGGAACGGACCGTTTCAATGATGCGCGTTATTCTAATTTAACCGTATCCCGTAACATACATGTGCAAGACAAACTGTTCATCAACAACCGTGACGTACAGTCCGAGATACAAAGCATCCTCGATCTGAAAACAGAACTTTCCAAAGATATCATTAATATTCAGGTTCAACTTAACAAACTTCAGAATGATTTTCAAATTGCACAAAATCGCAATCTTAGTATTTACAACATCGCAAGTGAAATTGCGTATCATTTCGCACCGGACAGCTTGCAACCTTCCAATTTGATTGAATTGGTCGCTTCGAGCTTCGCCGGTCGACTTGAGGATGACATTGTCGATTTGGAAACGAGTTTCACCGTGAAGTTACAACCCATCGTCAATCGCGCTGACAATGATTTCATCATCCGATTCAAATTACCATTTCCCGCCACTTTCACACGCATTAAATACATCCCCGCGTCGATCGTGATTGGGTTGGATTATGATCCCATTACAAATCGTATCGGGGCATACACCACAAACGCGGTCGCTTTTATTGACGATACCGAGCCCGAAGTTTTGAAAATTAGAACACCCTCTTTTTTTACGCACTCTTTCCCGAGAATTTTCAAAATTCATGCCAGCATCCGATACTTTGGAAGTTTTGGAGGTAATTTGATTTCACCTGCTCGATTTAGTGAATTATATTCATCCACTATAACCACGAACGACACCACTGGAACAAACACATGCAACTTACAGTGGAACGTGCTCGGTAAACGCGTTGAACTCTTCGGAAATTGTCATATCACCCATGTTTCAACGGCTAGCAAACAGTTGGACATCGACCTTCCGCTATCGTACGACCCATCCGGTGGCATGGAGATTGTAGGAATTTGCATCATAAACCAAAACATAAATGCGTGGCTCGGTAATTATTCGTTTTGTTTCATAAGTGGTAACATCCCCGACAAATTGTCGTTTTACTATAGTAATCAGTTTTTACCGGAAAATGATTACTTGCTTCTTTTTCACATCGTTTACTTTCGGGTGATGACCAATGTCATTCAAAATTTGACATTCGATAAACTTTATGTCGCCACGGGACAAGTGGTGAACGTGACATGGACGACAAACAATAATATGAACTCGTACTATTTCGACAATACATTCTCGTTAACCACGCCATGGGAATTACAGGAAAGCGATTATGGTCCGGTATCCGGGTCTCAAAAGAATTGGTATATGCCGATTCGCATTCCGACCGACTCACCAACCGGGAATATTCGTGTGAATATGAGTTTCTTTGGCGTGGAGTATCAAGTACAACAAGATTGTATCATCGATATGATGGCCCCGTCCCAACTCGCTATTGTTCCGGTGTTAAATGCCCAAAATCCGCAAAACTCGATCGATGTGTCCATCTCCACTCTCGTGGATGACACAACCATCGCAAACGAAGTGCATGTGTTTGCGAAACGAATGAACGGGTACGGTGCGAATTCTATCGTGGATGCGTCCGCGAACATCGTTGATTTTACCATCGACTCCCCGCTGACGACGATCACGTTGAGTAATTTGAAAGATGACGTCGATTATTCGATTCATGTTCACACGATCGACGCCCTTTTTCAAGAAGCCCAATTTCAACACGCATCCTTGGTGAGGACCACCTCGTATTCGACCCCCACATTGTATCACTCTGCGTTCCACATGTCGGTGGTTACCACCCCCGAGTTTTATCACGAGAGTCCACATTATTCGACTTCGACATCGAACATCTTGGACGTGTTTTTTGCATATGATGGATACATGAACAGTCGATATCCCGTTTCGAATCATTTGCTTGTGACCAACGACGAATTTGTCGACACGGATTCGCTTCATACATTCCTAACATCGAACGTTACCACCTACGATGATCAAGTATACACGGTCGGCGGGGATTCGAGTTTTTATTTGAATAATTATTACGATAGTTTCGTGTTCGTACCAAGCGAAAACGACGTTCAACCGGGGGACATCGTGGGAAATATACATAGTTTTGTTACCGTATCCGACGTGATAAATGAAGGTAATTTAGATATATCGAACGTGTCGATGACCTTGTCCAAAATTACCTTTTCAGGAAATTTAATGGACGTCGTTTGGATTAAAATAAATGATCCGATCGTGTTCCGCACACGGGCGTCCGTTCATACGCTCGAATATGTCCAAACGATGTACGATGTGGTGAGAACGGTGGATACGTCGGTAACACAACCATTTATTAACTCACAATTCCCGGATCAATGCATACGATTGAATGACATCACGTATCCGTTAGATTCGGAACTGTTACATGTCAACATCGTCGACATTCGTTATGCGTTTACGGGGAACATACCGGATATCGAGTTCATGACGAGCAATTTAGCGAACGTGACCGCAAGGGCGGTGTTACATGTATATTCGGCAACCTCGTCCGCCGTTTCATCGATCCAACATCAAATTTTGGTGAACACGATTGTTAAGATTTCAAATCATAATAATTTGTACTATATTAACAATTTGTGGGATTTCAACGTCATTGTCACCACGCAATTCCCTCATAATCAATTTAACGTGAATGGCACCGATATTAGAACCAAATTGAAGTTGGTTTCGTTCGATGATATTGAGTCCGAAATGGAGGTGTATTTGTTGGTCTTGGATGATTATAACGTGTCATACACAATGGCCCCATATAAGAGCACCATGCCCCGAAGTGGCGTATTTCGCTTTACCGCAAGCACACTTTTTCAAACGAAAACAATTACCATTGTGTTCGATTCCCATCAGACGGTCGATTTTACCATTGAAACGACCAGCAACAGTTTTGACATCATTCAAGCCAACGTGGTATCTTTCAATCCTCTCGGTGATATACCGTATGTGTTGACCGCCACCGTTTTCGATATTTCATCATTGACCTTGCAAAATGAGATATCCTTCGCATCCACACAACTCATGCCTTATTTATCGAATCAAACATTCGACACATTTGTGACATACCTAATCCCAAACATGAAACACTCCTCAAAGTATATGGTACAATATGAAATGAAAGACCTTTTCGACAATGTGACCACCAAACCGCCAGTGTTCGTATGTACCCAAATTTTACCGGACATCCAAATCGATTCCATCCAACAATCGGGTGCACGCATTCGCATCCAAGCATCCATGCAAAACAAAAATTTCATCACCGGAAAAGTGAATTGGTTCGTGAGTGTTCATCATTCGACCGATGTTATCGAAAAGAGTCCAATTCGATACGCGTCATACATGGATTTGGATGTTTCGTTCGATTCGTTTTCGTCTTCTCAATCCCCCTTATGGGATGCGTCATCCGTATTTGTTCGGGTGCATTTTACATTCGACACGTTCGACGATGAAATCCATCATGATGTGATTCCCGTCACATTTTTTGGAATCTTACACAACGAACTCGAAGCGGTGAGTTCGTATGCGAACCTTGACACCGTCTTACGATTTCAATTTGAAAGTTTGGAGACCGTATCCGTCGTCGAATTCCAAAATCAAATCGCCAACATGTATCTCATTATCACCGATTTGATTGATTTCGAAGAAACGACGATCTCGTTGTCGAGTACGAATTACATCCTTGATTTCGTACCACCAACGATTGAGCCCGGTCATGAGAATTGTCATCATGACCATCATGTGATTGATGAAAACATCCGGTTTGTCGTTCAAGTTCAACCGTTGTCTCAGTTTGTTTTGGACCCGATCCCTTCGGGGTACATACAACTGAAAATGTGTACCGAGATCAATTCCAATATTGTCGACAGTTATAGTAACGTGTATCAATGTTTGCTTGATCAAACATCCGTTCAAAGTTTGACCAGTCGTACCACTCAAATGTCAAATGGGGTTTGGTTTTTGAACATTTCCGATGTGGCGGACGACACACCGATCCCGAAAACGTACACCATTACGTCGTTAGTGGACCCATCGATTTTCATTGAACAACGAACCATTTTTACACCGTATCCCGTCATCGATCCCAAAGTAACATCCGTTAGTAGTGTGGATAGTGACATCGTCGGTACCGTCTTCCAATTTGTGTGGAACGACATATTTTATTCACAAACCGACTTACTATTTTACCCCCGAATGTCATCAAATAGCGTGTATTACCGGATGGTTGTTGTTCAATTACACGACGCGATTGTATTCGACCCGATTTTGCCCTTGTACATGGGGACCATAGAAGAAGATACCAATCATATCACATTGACATATGAACCGTTAACATCCAACTCGGTGAATTTCACATCTACGGGTGCCATATTATTCCATAGTGATTCACAATACACGGGCAACGTTTTACTGGTGAATGTGGTCGACGACAAGGATTTTGAGGATACGTCGTCTCCGGTCGTGATGAGTGTCGATATAAGTGCATTTGATGTAAACCATGACATATTCAAAATTCATGTGGAAGACGCACTTCATCAACCATCCACCTTCTATCATCCCGATGTCATCTTGGGAAATATTAAAACGTCATCCGTCTCCTATTACTTGAATGTGTACACCAACATGATCGATTTTCAATTTCAAGTGACAAGCTTTGTGTCCATTCCGACGTACGGAAACTATTTGTTGAATTTCCACGTGTATGGCATATTCGATAATGAAACCACCTTGTTGACATCGTTAGCCGTGGAATATCAGAACGGACAATCGGGCCCGGTTTCGTTGCGTTGTGAACACACACATGCGTATTATGTCATACAATGTGAGATTCAAAAGGCAAGTTCATCCAAGGTACACATCATAGGCGACGTGCACGTACCTTTAAATCAACTTGATTCATACGACAAACATCATCGCGATCAACTATCGATTTCGACATCCAATGTCACCTTATCCGATGAAACCGGTTTGTATGTGCTTGCTTTCTTTTACATCGATATGGGGAAGATTGGTCGGACGGAAACCGGGATAATGAATTTCTTGATCCAATTGGATGATACCACTGAAAACTTGAAGGTGCATCGCGACGCGATCCGATACGTTCACGTATTGGGAGGTGGTTCCTTCACAAGCATTCAAAACGCGCACTTGGATTTGATGATATCTTCAGATGTCGACCCGAGACACATGAACATCTATTCCAAAACCTACGTCGCATTTGCGTTGTTGCAATTCACGCAAACGAGTAACGCTACAATTCAATCCACGCTTTACAATTTAATCGTGGGTTCAGAAAATATGGAGTACGTTTCAGTCAACTTGGATTCGGAGGCGTTGCAAGGTCAATCATTGACCGGTATCTCGTTCATGAGTGCGTTTAATATGTTGTCCACCACCATAAGTAACACGAACGGTACGTTGATGTCCTTACAAACTGGAATCAATTTGTTTAACACCTTGAAAAATACGTATTGAGTTCACCTAAAGAAAATATATGATGATAGTAACATGCACGGTCCATCGATCACTGATTTCACCCCTACAAATCACACAAACGCTTGCATATGTCTAATTGACATCGTTCGTTTCTCCAAATGGTGTTCGGAACATAGTCCGGTGGAAATATTCGAAACTATGACACAATATAATTTATTTTTATCAAACATGATTGAAAAATACACAGATATCGACAAGGTGGAAATGGTAGGAGATTCCGTTTTGATCATGGGTGGATTTCGAAACAAAGAGTGTATTAGTCACAATGTCCATAATATGCTCCATTTTGCAATCGAACTAATTGAGAATGTGGACAAAATACGTGAATTGTTTTCAGATGATAACTCAATTCGAGTTGGTGTCCATACGGGGGATATATACAGCGGGTTTATTCTTAATCCGACGAAATTTCAGTTGTTTGGAAATTCAATAAATGTCGCCAGTCGCTTAGAATCGATTTCGCTCCCGGGAACATTTCGGGTATCAGAATGTGCATTCTCTCATTTGAAAGACCATCACCGAACTCCGAGAATCATGGACGTTGTCGGGAAACCTACAACATCCTTATTAAAGGGGGTGGGTTCGGTCGAAAATCGATTGGGTTGTGTTTTGATGAATAAGTATTTGATTGCCGATGATGATGTAACAACCAATGAGATTTTGGTGCGTATTTGTGAAAGACGCTTGAATGTAAAGACGAAAAGCACTTGGACTGTGGTACAAACGTTCTCCGCTTTGAAGGAAAACAAGTACGACGTTTGTATGTTGGATGTATGCATGGACATGGATGTGCTTGAATATTTACATGAATTCAGAAGATGGGAGAACACATACCGTGTCAATAAACAACATATTGTTTTAATGACAACTGTTGCCGACGATAAACATTATGTAAAACTCCATGAGAATTACAATGACTTAGTGAATGGGTTTTTGGACAAAAACAATATGTACAAGATGTCTTTTCAAACATTCGACATGAGTTCACTCAATCAATTTAGAATCAAACCAAAATCAAAAATCAATTTAACTAATTCTGTTTAAATCAATTGAAACTTTACCCATACGCATTTCAAGATTGCTCCATATGGTGAGATTCTTGTGATATCGTTTTATTAAATACCGATACAATGGCATGTTAACATCACGCAAACATTCGATGAGCGGTTTTACGAAAATTGAATTGAATAATAGTGTGTCTGATGGAATTTCATTTTTTTTAATTTTTACCACACCTTCTTCATGTATCGCTGTCGCAAAATACAAATGAGTGTGCCAATCACGCAAGATGTGACCGATATCCGCTAATTTCATCAATAATACCAGAAGCATACTTGATCGATCATCGTTCCCTTCTTGGATACTTCCCACAACGACCTTCTGTCTCGCTAGGTCCGTATATGCAATGAGTTTTCTAAACAAGGTTTCATCGTATGCGATACGGTTTTCGTTTAATATTTTTACGCCCGTCACGATGTGATGAATTTCATTATAAGACGAACTCGAACACATACTACTTGTTTCGTCGTCCACGTCATCTTCGTACACATCGGGACAACCATCGTCGGTTACTCGTTTAATGCTACCGTTCGAGTGACCTCGATGGTCAAGGTCATGACACACTAAAGAAACATAAAAGGTAAACTCTTGTAATTCAGTTAGGGTGTTCCTCAATTTGGGATACCTTGACAACAAACACGCTCCCATTTGGAAAACGTCTAATATGTGCTTTTGATTGTGGAAAGAGAGGTTTTTGTCGTACCCTTCATAAAGTTGTCCGAACAAAATATCGTATTGAGGTGTCCATGTGATCGAAGTGTAATGGTCGAATATATGTCGGATTTGTTGTACCCAACTGGTCTTATCTGCGATACGAAGGTGCTCATTATAACTAAATGAAGGGAATCGTTTAAATATCCATTGTAATCGAGATATCATTGTTACTGTCAATTACAATAAGACTAAGGTTTTTTTTATGTACATAAAAACGTAGCAATATTCAATTTAGTAAACAAATGTATGGCACATAATGTAAAAATGAAAGAAACATAGATATTGTAATAGTACGAGTAACGTTTTGCATTCGATTTTAGTCCTGAATAATACATCGGATCTCGCATAAAGTCTTGTGAATGTCGTCCACACGATGCGTTTGTGTACTGAGAGACGACACACGATTGGGGTTTTTTCGCATTGTTGACCAATTTGGTGTTGTTTTGTAAAAGAATGTATCCCAAAAAACAGAAAACCATGATGTCATACCTTATTGTAAAATCTCGATTGCGGTACAAAAGCAAGGGGTACGCAAAAAACGCGAGGAGTTGAACCCATTGATGTACGAATATTATCACATATGTGGATAGTTTAGTGGATGTGCACGGCTCCAATCCCGTCAGCAAGAACGCCATAAATATCCAAAAACAACGGGTATCCATTATTATATTCAAAATATTTTTTGAAATGTAAAAACATGGATGATGTCAAATGTGAAACGCAACACGTTAAAATAAGGATGCTGTATTTATTGTAAATGTACGAGTAAAACGCGATGTTCTTTTTGAATCCCAAATAATACATCGGATCTTGCATCATATCCGTCGCAGGTCTTCCACACGCATTGTTCGTATATTGGGATACGACACACGTTTGCGGATTACGTGAAACGTGCTGAATTAGATTGGAGTTGTTTTGTATTTGAATATATCCCAACACACAACACACCACGAAATGATACAAGAAGGGTGTGTGTTTCTCAAAAGCATATTGAACATACAAATCATATGGATATTCAAAAAGAAGCTCGATTTGGATCCATTGATGAAGGAGTATGATTACATACACCAGCGGATTCCTCGATGCACATGTGTCTAACATGGTCATTAACAAAGAAAGGTATATTGAAATTTGTGAAAACATAGATACAATAGTAACGCATTAAATATTTCATCGTATTTTCAGTACTCTTTCTACCATGCTCATGCACGAAAAAATCAATAAAAACATATTTATCGTATTCATCGTTTTCGAGAATCGATGTGGATTTCGTTTTAACCCAATGTAATACATGGGGTCTTGCATTAAATCCGACTCGGGTCTTTTGCAATCTGTATTGGTGTATTTGGATATCACACACGTTTGAGTTGTGGTATCGACGTTTTGATAAGAAAGGTAGGTCATGCTCGTCACCATGAGGATGTCATAGATAATAGGACATGGTAGTGGAAATGGTTTACCCATGCAATATTCACGAATTCGAGCGATTGGATAACAGACGAGATATATCAATAATAACCATTGATGAAACCACATGAGGAAGTACGTCGTCCAATTTCTCGAATGACACGTATCCATCAAGGTGAGTAAGAAAGCGACGCACATTGAAATGGATAAGATGTTCATTTTGAACTCCAACATAGTACCATGTATAAACATAAAAATAGTTGGCTTTAGAATCACGCGTCGTGTGACGTCAATTTATATTGGTGGTAATTTAAAACATGTCCAGTTCAAACGTGATAACCAAACAGGTATTATTCATCGAAAGAGCCGGTTTGAGTACCAAATCTACTTTTAATATATTGGATGCAGAAGGATATCTTGCGGAGTCGGACTACAATATTCGCATATCGGAAGGAGAGTCGAACAACTCTTCGCTCGAAGTTTCAGGACATATCGTTGCGGACAAGTTTCGTGGAAGAAGCGACCTTCGTCTTAAAAGTAATGTGGTTGATATTAAAAACGCGTTAGAAACTATTAAAAAATTGACTGGAAAAGCGTACAATTTGAAAAGCGACACGACACTATCATATGGGTTTATCGCGCAAGATGTCCAACAAGTTCTTCCACAAATGGTCGGACAAGATATCGATGGGACGCTAATGCTTTCATACATGGAATTTATTCCGTTTATCATTGAATCAATAAAAGAACTCGATGTCAAAATTGATAAAATAAAGACCGTCTTAGAAAAGCTTGCGTTATAACCAAAAAACTTCTATGGCTGCATATAACAGATGGGGACATACGTTTTGACCGATGACGTTAATCTTTCAACAGAATCCCTTGAGTTTTCATCCAGAAATCCAATCAATCAACAAGTATATATATGTTTGAAACCCAGGTTTACTAGTAGTTTAATTGACAATATATCATCTATAGACGGAAATACATATGGTTTATTCGTGGATAGCAACACCGACGACCTTAGCAATACATGTTTGACAAATTCGTTTATTACCACCCCAATGATATACACATCAAATATAAATAGCTTGACAGACATCTTATATTTAAACAATAACGTATCCATATCTGACCATGGAGTCATATCAGCAAATACCATTCACCTCACAAATGTTAAAACGGTACCTGATATGAACCCCCAGGAACTGGTCACCAAATATACGTTACTGGACCATTTGTCTAGCAACTATTTTGATAAATCGTACACTACTGAAAATGTGATTACCAATGACACCTTTGGAGATACCGTCGAGTTGTACAATCTAACAAATGTAGCCGACGTGACCTCTCAAATTGACCACTATTTAAACGGAGGTAGTATGCAGCTCACTGATTATGTCACGTATGCAAATGTAGCGAACGTGCATCAGTCCTTACATGTGGCGAACGTATCGATGGTGAACCAAATGATTTCGAATTACGTGGACGACTATGATTTCTCGTCCTATGTAACCTACGACACTGTAAATGGAGTGATGGATTCGTACGTGTTGAACAGAAGCATACCCAATACCACCCAAGTGAATCAATTGATTGTGAGTGCCATTAGTGGTGTTCCCACCGCAAATGTGGACGGTTTCGTAACCGAAAGTGTGGTCGAAGGAAAGCTAGACACGATACGGGACGATATCGCAAACGTGGAAGCGAACCTATCCGCAACCGAACAGATGTTTTACAGCAAGGCAAACATAGATGCGCTCTTTGTAAGCCGTTCGTATTTCGATGCGCAAATTTCGAATTTGTCAAGCACGGACGATGGTGATGTGAATATGCAAGCACAACTGTTAGCATTATCGAATGATGTCAATGCGCTTGAAAATACAACTTACACCAAAACATTCATTCAATCTAATTTTGCGACGATCGCGGGCATGAATGACGCGATTCAAAACGTGACGGTGGATCAAACACAAATGAATGCTACCATTTCCGCAGCGTTGGTCCCATATTCGTCGACCGTTCAAATGGAACTCGAATTGACGGGGTACGCGAAAATCGGGGACGTCCTTAACGAGTCCACTGTGGATTCGAAAATTGCATTGGCAACCATCGATGTGGTTTCACAATCCGACGTTACGACCACCTTGAATAATTCGTTGTCCGCGTACTCTACGTTAGTCCAAACAAGTTCATCGATAAGTAATGCGCTGAACACGTTCGAAAACGTCACCTTATCTCAAGCCTTGGATGCATTTCCGACGAAATCGCATGTGTCTTCGGAGATCGCGTCGTCGATGAGTACCGTGAACGACACCATTTCGTCCCATATTTATAACGATTCGTTACATGGAGGACAATTGTTCAACAAGCTTGGCGAATATCTCACAACGCCTGCGATTGACAATTACATGAATGCGAACGATGTCATCTCGAACATGCAATCGGCTACCCTGACATTAACCAACAAATTCGATGAATACGTCACTCAAGATACGTTATCGAATGAGTATTATTCCGCCGCCGAGTTGTTCACAAACGTCGATGCCAAACTTCCATTGTGGTTGACACAAAACGATTTCATCACCAAACAAGAAATAGAAAGTCTTTTTCCAAATACGGTGACGGAGAATGAAATGAAGATGTATGTGCTCGAAACCGTACTTGATAATGTCCAAAATATGAATCATGGATTGACATCGGACGGAAACGTCACCCCTCAATTTTTGGTGACTCATGATTATTTACAAAAAATGGACATTCAACGGCTTATCAACGATTCGATTCGGTTATACGGATCCGGTAACGTAACGGTACCGTATCTTCAAGAAAATTATGTGTCCACCGACATGTGGTTCAATTGGTTGCACTCCTCCGGGGGAAGTTCATCCGCCTCTGTGGATACATCTACCATTCAAAATATGATAAATAACTCGCTTGTCAATGTTCCTACACGTTCTGAACTCACGAGTTCTTACGTGACGATTTCGGGTTTAGCGGTAGAAGTGGAGAACATTTTACAAGGGTCCACCTCGGACGGTCTTTCGGTCCCCACTATTCAGTCGATGATCAACACGACCCTCCTAAATTATTCCACGACTTCGCAGCTGTCCTCCACTTACGTGACGATATCCACGGTACACGAATTATTAGCCAACTCGTCTTCCACGGATGTACAATCACGTATTGATTCGTCGTTGGCCGACAGTGGCTTTATCACGCATCCACAACTGACGGCGAACTTGTCGTCGTACGTAACCCAAGAGAACATGTCGGAAAACTTGACTCATTTACAAGCAAATATACAACGGGATTACGTACAGGAGCACGACCTTCCGCTCAAAGTGAACGATATCGTGTCGTCCAATATCGAGCAATACTTGAACACCGTCGATATTTGGAACACGTACATTTCGACCCATTTTCAATCGAACGTGACGGACATGATCAATGGATCCTATGCGAATGTTAATATTTCTGAACTGGAAAATGATTTCGTCACTCATTCAAACCTCCACGACGTGGTGGGTCAACTTATCAGTTCGACGTACGCGAATGTGGATATCGATAATCTTAAAAATACCTTTGTTACATTATCGGCGTACGACGACCAGCTTTTGGATCTTTTACAAACATCGCCATCGACCATCGTTGATCCGTTGAAAAATCACTTTGTTTCCATTGATACGTGGCAAGATCACTTGACTACGCATGCGAACATCGACACGTTGAAAAATATGTTTGTGTCCATGGACGATTGGATGGGAGGACCGGACGCACCGGTTGTAAATATGTATAATTATCAAGTTTCATCCATTTTGAAAGCCGTCGATTATACGAATACCGAACGGGACATGTGTAACGTGATGTCAGCGGACGAATCGTTCGTGCGTTTTCAGTTTAACGACACCTCCCGCACGCTTGACAACCATATCGTACAGGTGGGTGACCGAATCTTGATAAGGAACGCGAATGTTTCCACTTATAATGGAATTTTCGACGTGAATGCTGTCGATACCATCGTCGCGAACATCGTTCAGTGCGTACGTTCCGATGATTTTGCCGATGATGCAAACATTAACAATTCGATGATTTTTGTAAAATCACCCCACGACGCAAGCATGAACAACACCTCGTTTTTATCGCACGCCATAAATGCAAATGTCGAATTCATTCAATTGACCTATTCCAATTTCGGAAATATGGCATATCAAGACGCCACAAACGTTCATATCACGGGAGGCGTGGTGGACGTTTCCGATTTGACTGTGGGTAATGTGAACGCGAACGATTCCAATCAAATCCAAATTCAGTTACGAGACAATACTACCGATTCGAAGTTTGTGGTTCGCGCTAAAAACATTGAAACGGACGAACAACATGCGGTTTTCCAAGTGGATGGCGAGGGCACGGTTAGTTCGTATCAATTTTACTCCTTGTCTGACCGAAGATTAAAACAGAACGACGCAATCATTTCCAATCCGATGCTTTTAGTAAACAAGCTGCACGGTAAAACGTTCGAATGGATTGACGAATCAAGGAACGTAAATGGACCGAGTTATGGGTTTATTGCGCAAGAGGTACGTGAGAACTTTCCATCCCTGGTCACCGAAACGTTGAACGACAATTTAGCGGTTGATTATTCTAAAATTGTGGCTATTTTGGTTGAAGCGGTGAAAGAACTACATGCGCATATGGAGCATGCCGGATTGATTACTGATCATAATAATGTACAAACGGCTTCGAATGTTGCGTCGTATATTCCAACGGGTAACGTGCACCATACACCCACACCTTCTTTGACGACTGAACAAAGCAATGTAAGAACGAACATCATTGGATTGGGTGGATTGAATGCTGGTTCCGTTTGGGTACAGTTGGCATCGAACGACAACGATTTGATTAGCATGAGCGAAATGTTTGGTACCGATAATGATTATGCGATGTTTACGAACCATGGTAATAACACATTGGATGATGTGAACTTACAAATCGATATGAAAGTGTTGGTCAAGAATTCAAACCTTCCAAAATATAACGGCGTGTACGACATTAAAAACATTCAAGTCGGTTTACATGGAACATTCTCGATTTGCTCCAGAAGTTCTTCCTTCATCACCCCGGAAAATATTAAACAAACGCTTGTGTTTGTTCAATCGAATTCCAATTTAGTGAACGTGGGTACATCGAATAATGCTAAATCATTCATTTGCATCGAGCCGGCAAAGTATGACGAGTCCTTTACATTGAACGCGTCCAACATCGAATTTAGTAGCATTCACAATAATCTCCAATCCATGTCTCAACAAGACTCTAGCGACGTTAACATAACCGGGGGGTCCATCGTGCTGGATTCCATTTCTACGAGAACCATCCATGCCGCATCGCATGAATTAGCGGTTCATTTGAACGGGAACACCAGCAACGATAAGTTCGAAATCAACAACGGAACGGAAGTGGTGTTCTCTGTCGATGGGGCCGGTGTCATGTCCGCACACGATTTTTTCCAACCTTCCGATTCACGTCTCAAAAAGAACGACGTTACCATCAGTAACGCGTTACAACTAGTTCAAAAGCTAAGAGGTGTTACGTTCGATTGGAACGAGGACTCCAGAATCGGTACTCCACACACACAATATGGGTTTATCGCGCAAGAGGTGGGGCTTCATTTCCCCAGTTTGGTGCATAAACGCGCCGATGGGTATCTTGCCGTCGACTACTCTAAAGTTGTATCCATTTTAGTTCAAGCTGTTAAAGAATTAGGAAACAATGTAAATTTGTAAATATGTTGCGTCGTTTTGACACAAATCGCATTACTTTCATACACAATGCCAAGTACAAACTCGTTCAACGGATTAAAACCCCGTATGATTTTTAGTGGGTAAATATCATACGGGGGCTGCAGCTTTGCGATACAAAGCCTATTTTTGTAAATATAAATGATAATGTCTTCGTTCGACGTGAATGTTATCAATGGACATGTGGTGTTTATCGATACCGAACTCAAGTATGCATTGGATTCGATTTCGATCTGATACAACACATATGCGTACCCGTACAACATCATCATTTCCATCGCATAAACATCCATAATCAACACCGACATTCCATACGAATCACCGATCGCGTATGATTTAACAACATACTTGTTTATTTTTGACAAGTAAAATACATCGATTATGATGTGTCTCTCAAAATTATGTTCCGAATCGAACATGGAAGATGACCAGGCATCAGGATATATCGTGAGGTAATCCCCTTTCCAATTTAACATGAAAATGTCTAGTATGTTCGCGTTCAGATTTACTGTTTGTTCAGTTTGGACGTCGTCGGGTGTTTTGATCACTTTGGTCAATGTGGTCCCGTGTATCAATATCATTGCCCATCGATTCATTTGTGGATAAATCTCGACATCAAACGCGGTTATTTTCGTGCATTTATCTTTCAAAGAGAGTTCGTGTATTTTTTGCAAGCCAATTTCGTTCAATGTATATATTTCGTTCCGTTGATTTATGAATGCAAATATATTGTATTTTTCCTTATACGCCAAAACACCTCCGAACCTTCGAATGACCCCATCGCAGTCCTCAATCGTAATCTCATACGCATTCGGTTTCCTGATTTGCACCACGTGCTTGTATATTCGTTTGAGTGCTTCCGATGGACTCGTCGGTCGAATTCGTGTGGGTTCCGATTGATTGTTCAACAATTCCTTGAGTTCTAGCCATTTTTGGTGTCGATACGATGGACATTGTCGTCGAAACATTCGCCCTTCTTTTGGAGTCGCACGTATCTTTCACACAATGATCGCCACACACCGACATATACCAATTATTGATTATTGTCTTTAGGTGATTCTTTTTCAAAAATATCGTCCATTCGCAACGGTGACCCTTCAGTCGTTTTCGTTGACCCTTCAGTCGTTTTCGTTGACAACGCGTCGGTTGCTAAGGTTACGATCTTTTGAACAAGATTTGATTTCGATCCGCTTGAGTTTGGTATACTAGAGTTCGGTCTGCTCGAGTTGAAAATGGATTCTGTTCCGTAGCGAAAGTAGTTTTTAGGTTTATCAACCAACACGTATACACACAGGGTTAACACCAACCCCCATATGATGACATTCAAACAAAATTGAAGTTGATCTAATTTCATTTAATATTACCAAATAAATTTAATCACTTTAAGACGACTCTCAAGTTTGGTAAGCAACTACCTACATACACACACCAAACTATGACGGTTATTACCATTATTGATTGTGAAACCACTGGTCTTCCTCGCAAAGGGTTCGATGCGAGAGTTATTGAACTCGCGGTTGAATCGTGGTTTGTCGATTGCGATAATAAGGAAACATTGATTGAATGTTGGAGTTCCTTGATACGCCCTTCGGATTTTGAAATTAAAAATTCCCACATTCATGGTATTACTCATGAGCATGCGTATCGATTTGGACATGATTTGGAACAGGTGTTGTCCCGATTCTACAACACTCTTCAAACAACCGATGTTTTAGTCGCACACAATTTAAAATTTGATGTTGAAATGATATTATCCGAGTTTAAACACTTTCCACGATTCGATACCACTCGCATTCCCCAACCCACCGACCAAACGTCGAGTGGTAATACTATCAAATTGTATTGTACGATGATCGAAGCGACCTTGGTTCTGAAAACATCCAAATGGCCGAAACTTGTTGAATTACACAAGCGTTTGCATTCGAACGAGACCAACCCGGTACAAACGCATCGTGCGATGGACGATGTGAAGTTATGTCGTGAGTGTTATTTCAAATTAACAAACCAATAAATCAATCTGATATATATCCACAATTCCATTGTTTAAAATAATCCATCGATAATGTACATGTTCATGTGAAAATCAAGTAAGTACTATCACCTTAAGAGTATAGCAAGTATAGGTACAACAACCATTCAAAATGTTTACATCACTTCGAGATTTTATATATGGTCGTCGTATTTGTTTCCAAAATTATGAAATGTATAAATGTGTGTTGGAAGATGAATGGACACGAAAGATAAGATGTATTTTCCAAGATCATGCGAAAATCGTTTGGTGCTCAAATTATGAGGACCTAATTAGGAACATTTACAAATTGTATCATATCGGAGTTCCTTTTCATAATCATACTCACGCATACGATGTACTGCATTTCGGGGTATGTCTTTTGGTACGATGCGAAAACGTGTTCAACAACATGTCTCCCATTCAAAGGTTCACGTTTTGTATTGCTCTTCTTTGTCATGACATTGACCATATGGGGTTTACGAATGCCGACCTCGAAAACACTTCACGCGGAAAACACCGTTCTCTATCAAACCACAGCTTATCGTCGTATTGTTCAGATGATGCATACAACGAAATACATCATATTGAGATTTCACAAGAATTATTCATTAAACATAAGATTTCGTTCGATCAAAATTTATTTTCCATTCTTGTTTCACATACGGATCTACGGAAACAAGAATCATTTGTGGAACAATCGACAAATAATGATTTTTTTGATGTGACGAAATATCTTACGCTTCTTATGAAAATGGCAGATATAGGTCACGTTTTTCGACCGTGGAGGATCCATTTACATTTTGTAAATGCCATGAACAAAGAGAGAACCATTCCGTTGCTTCCCCGCATGTTACCCGACGATACCATTGAGTTCAACCAACGGTTTGTATTGCCCTTGTTGGTGTTGATAGAAAAATATAACAAAAACCTACACACGGAGTTGAGAGTTTACTATGGTGCGAACATTAACCGGTGGAATTCGGTAAAAACGTTCATGGATATGACCAATTAGTTGGTTTATTGTATTTTATTTAAATTCCCAATTATTATTTGAGGTTGGGTGGTTGAATTTTGAAGCCAAAAGTTTAGATACACTTCATCGCTTGATGGATTCGAACATGAAGAGGCAAACTGACTCCAATTAGGAACGGTAAACACCAGCTTGGTACGTTTCACATCCGCGTATGCTTCGATGGATACGTCGTTACGTGTAAATTTCTTCCCTTGCGAAACCACTTTCATTCGAAAATATTTCGGGAAATTTTCTCCATTTTTGAGTTCAAAGGCTCCTGAAGAGATCGTTGTCACCATATCCGAATTGAAGATGATGCTTCCTTCGGATGGCGTTCGTATTAAACCATAACTATAAAAGTCCATGTAATAACCGTCATCGTCGGTGGCTCGGGTGCTAGTCGGTGTTTGGACGGTCAATGACATTCCGCCATGCCATGTGGCATCGGCGTGCGCAGGCATCGCACTACCATACTCGAATTCGTACGTATCACCCACGTTTTCATCTTTGATAGATATCGGTATATTAGAACGAACATATGTTGACGTGTTCGTTTCAGAAATAATTACATACGTATTATTATCATACAACGTATGTTTCAACGCGTTGGTGGTCAATGGCTCCATCGAGATAAACGCGGATTTATCAATAACGGGAACGGGAGCCACAAACGGGCTTTGACTAGGCCACGCGCGCGTATATCCCGTAATTTTCCGGAATTGTCCTATCGTTGCCACCACATTGGTACCCTTCACCGACCATGCGTTGACATATACCTCATCCGAAGATGGGTTTGAACAACTACCCAACTTACTAACGTTTGGAATGGTATATATTTTGTCCGTTCGATACTCATCGGTAAACGCCTCCAAACGAATATCATTTTTGACAAATTGTTTGCCTTCGGAGACCACCGTGGCGCGGTAATAAGGTGCGTACATTCCGCCATAAGTGGAAGCCGTATTCAACTGCTCTTTGTGAAAGGTAATTGTATCGGATGTCACGGTGCGTATCGAATGATTGTACATGTATTCATTGCCCGATTTCGGTTGATAGGCGGTATATTTGTAGAAATCCATATAATAACCGGCATCGCCTCCCCGTCTCGGTGCGGAGCTGTGTGCCACGTTTGTCCCAAAGGTCAAACCGCCATGCCAGCTCATTGGTACTCCCGAAGTATACCCTCTTCCTTCCAAATAAAATTCGTACACGTCCCCCACATTGGCTAAATCGATGACCATACCTGTACGTATTTCGATTTCTGTAGAGGTACTTCCAGCCGCGACTTCGATAATTGTGTCATTTGACGACATCGTTTTGGTACCCACGTTATTGTACACCGAAGTGAGAGGATTGGACAAAAGGTCGTATTCGTTGAAGAAAGGACCACTTCCGACACGTCTCACGTTCTGCAACACCAAATTGGAGGTGGTCCAAACGTTCAACTCCAAGAATCGGGTGATGGGGTCCGATAGCGTTTGAAGACTAGACACGGTCCACGTTCTGATCGTGCGGTCCTCGTCCGTGAACGCTTCCAGCATGACAACATTGTCGGTAGTCATTTTTATCGTGTAATATGGCGAAACGACGGAGGGCTCCGACGGGTTGGTGTTGTACGACAAATTCGCGTAATAGGTTCGACTCAAGTTAAATCCACCGTTCCACGGTTGGTTTAGGTCGACCCCGTGTAGCTCGAATTGGTACTCCACGCCTTCCACCAATTCGAATGGTACGTGCGTTTTCACGAACAACGTATCGCCTCTCGCCAACGTCTTTTGGAGCGTGGTAACATCGGTCACGGTTTTGGGGTCCGAAGTCGCCGACGTCAATTGATACACGTACGCCAACCCGTTCGCCGAGTCGATGGCGGTGTTGTCCACCAATATTGGTATCGTACTCGTATGGGTGATGGACTCTCCGATCGGGAGTGTGTACGCGATCCGCCATTCACTCAAACCCACATACGTGGTTGTGTTGCTTGCGTGTCGATCGACTGTGATTTTGAATTTGGTGGTGGTCACGGTATCGAACGCGATGGTAATTTCTTCGTTGTAAATTGCGTTCGTAAACCCTACCGCCGAAGGGTTGGATACCGCCACATATTGGGTTCCGTCCCAATACTCGATCGCGATGAGACCGGCGTAATGTGAGGCACTGGGTACGTTCCAAAATGTCATGGAATTCGCGGATTTTGTGGTCGTGAATTCGTACACGGCCTTTATTTGTGTCACATTCCATGGTCCATGCCACGCTCTACTCCAATTCCCAATAGTATCAGTGAACAAATGCGCCACGTTTCGACCCGACACCCACCCCCCTATGGAATGGACACGGTCGCCATTGGATAAGGTTTGGACATATCCCATTTCGGGTTCGGTGGTTGTGGTGGTGTATGTTCTGTTTTCTCCGTCGATGGGCGTTATCGGACCGTTCGCGGGAGACAGGTGTGATGTCACCAAGCTATATTCGGACGCGGTGAACGAGTACAAACGCAATTCTTGTAATTTCATGTACTCCGCACTCGTACGCCATGTATGTACAAAACGCATCACCATGTATCTTCCCTTTAATTGAAAGCTCGATACATCGAACTCGTGGTATCCGTTTGACTCGTTTGTAGTTTCATAGTTTAATGGGTATTTGTATGTGGGATCGTTGGTTGGATCCCCAAACTCGGTGGCCTGCATTTCCATTTCCGTTCCGTTGCGCATGTAAATATGTCGATCCGGTGTTTGTGTGCCTAACACGTAGTCCCAACTAAATCCGTCCGCTTGATTCGCGGCCCCGCTGTTCGTTAAAACCGCATCGATTTCCGTTGTGGATTCGAACATTTTAATCTTAAAGTCGGTTGGCATTTCATTGCGGTTATTTCGATTTTGCCACATACGCAGGTGTGTAATGTGAGTACTGACACTTAAATCAAATACAAACCAAGCACCGTTCGTAAACGCATCAGCACTGTAGTCACCGAAATTTCCGGTTGTATAATGATAGGTTTTATTGAACAAATATTTTGCGGGACCGCGCTGATTGCTAACGACCTGGCCCCCGTAATAGGAACTTTGTCGATAAACGAATTGCGTGATGCTGGGATCGTCGGCGTTGGCGTGTGTGGGAGACACCAAATTAGACGAACCGAGATTGGGACTCCCCCCTTTTTGCATGACGTTCAATATTTCGGCGTCGGTCAACACGGTACCGGACGCGAACGTGTGTTGGTACAAACCGACCGTCGATTGCGTGTTGGTGACTTGAATACTCGACTCGTCCT
>Ga0209713_10000076_pt1 | contig 57295 bp, 33 predicted proteins | sample ArcOceMetagenome_3_FD_187444 | JGI IMG/M metagenome (GOLD analysis project Ga0209713, IMG submission 187444) | Marine eukaryotic phytoplankton communities from Arctic Ocean - Arctic Ocean- Svalbard ARC20M Metagenome (SPAdes) (version 2) | ecosystem: Environmental > Aquatic > Marine > Oceanic...
GATTGCTCTAGATTGCTCCTAGATAGGGTGACATTGCTTGGAAGTAGGACTGACGCGGCGCACTCAAGGTGCGCGGTGCGGACCCCTCGACACCACTGAAAGTGAAGGTGCTGGACGGTGCGGGCCTCGGCCCGCAACCACGGTGCCGGTGCGGGCGCTCCGCGCCGCGCCGAGCCTAGGTGCACGGTGCGCACCTTCATTGTGTGTGGCATGGGGCACAGCCCGCGTTTCATAAATGACTACTTCTGAGCGAACCTGGTTCTCACGTGCGTAGCACGTAGTCAAGTTCGCGCGTAGCGCGCCGAAAAATCGACGTTTTCTCCTTGAAGAAGGCCTTTTTGAGCGCAAATCGTCGTCACCGTTCCGCGCCGCTAGGGGTACAGCCAAAAGCTTAGAGGAAACGTTTCAAGCCGCAAACCACCGCATGCATGACCTTCGTAGTAACGCTTTTGTGGCGGATCTGGTCGGAGTTTCCTGCCAGGTGGCGGCATGAAGCCCGTCCCAATGAGCGCGGGGACGACGCGCAAGGTCCCGCCGCAGGGCTACCTGATGTCGACGCCGCCGGCGGTGAAGCCGCGGCGCCTCTACTCCGCGAGCAGCACGCCGGGCTCGGCGCAGAAGACGCCGCAGCGGCTCTCGGTGGGGGGCCACGCCCACCTCCGGCTGCCGCCGCCGGCCCCACCGGGCGCGTGCGCCTGCTGGCACGGCAAGCAGGCGCCGCCATCCGCCTCGATGCGCGTCGCCTGGCAACCGCCGTCCCCGTACCTCGAGGACCTCACGAAGACCCTCGTCATCGCTCCGCCCATCCGCCGCAAGCTGCAGCTCGTGCAGACGGTCCGGCTGAAGGCGGGGGCTCCCTCGCCGTACGAGCCGCCGCGAGAGACGTCGTCACGCGCCAGAAACTACCTCCGAGCGCAGCTGCAGGCCGAGCTGGACGAGCGCCACGACCGCATCTTGTGGGAGCGTGAGGCAGCCATCGCCGCCTCGGAGCTGGGGATGGACGTGCACACGTACCATTCGCTGCTGTCGATGCAGCATCGCGATATCACGCCGGAGGATTACGAGGTGCACCGCGCCGCGGGTGCTAGTGGGGACCGGGGTGGGGTGGGGTTGGCATCGGCTGGCAGCCGCACCCTTGGAATCCGTGACCCCCCCCTCACCGTCCCCCGCCACCCCTCCCTGCCCACGTCCGCCTCGACCCCAAGTCCCCGTCCCGGCCACGTGGCCACGTCTCTCGTCGTCGCGTCCCTCTCCCGGCGTGCTCTCCTCACCTCTCGCCCCTCACAATGTGTGGCAGGTGCTGACGACGCTCGACTCGTCGCTCAAACCGAAGACGCTTTCCAAGTCGGTCATGGACGAGCGCATGCCCGCGTGGACGGTTCCCGCGCGGAAGTCCTCGCGTCGCTCCCTGCAGAAGGAGTTTGACCTGGCCGGCCCAGATGGCGAGGCGGCGGCGGTGGTGGCAGATCAGGACGACGAGGACGACGAGGACGATGAGGAGGAGCCGACCTGCTCGATCTGCCTGTGCGAGCTGCTGGCGGGCGAGGTGGTGCGCACGTTGCCGTGCAAGCACTCCTTCCACGCGCAGTGCATCGAGACGTGGCTCACCGAGAACTCGCATTGCTGCCCCGCCGACGGGCTGCCCGTGCTGCCCGACGAGGAGCGAGGCTAGCGTCCCACCGCCTGGAGATGTGGGCGCCCTCGCTGCGGGCTCGATTTCTTTTACTGCGCGACGCTGCGCTCAAGTAGGCAGGTGCGAGAGAGAGAGAGGTGCAGCTAGGCTAGGGAGAGGATCGTGCACAGCTTTGAAAGTTTTGCTAACGGCTAATACTGAATTCAGGATATCCACTCTTGTTTAAGCTGTTTACCGTTCATATATCTCTCTTGGCGTTCGCTTTTTGCCGCCTTTAGCGTAATATTCACATCACGATTCGTCGCTGCAACTGTTGAATCGGAATCTCTTGATTGATTTCAGTCATCATTCCGACGCTCAAGCTATTCGGCAAGATGGGTGGCAAACCTTCTAAGTCCGAGCCCGCGGAGCCGGAGCTCGAGAACCCCGAGCTCACCAAGAGCCAGAAGGTGTCCGCGACGCTGGTTGCCGGGAAGGAGGCGGCCGCGAAGGGGCTGGGCGCAGCCGCCGCTAGCGTGGGCAGTGTGTTCGACAAGGGCAAGCCCAAAGCCCAGGCGGCTTGGGGCTGGACCAAGCAGGGCGCGGCCGACAGCTACGACGCGACGCGCATCTTCTTCAGCGACGGCCTTGGGTCGACGGCGGAGATGGCGGTCTGCGAGGCAAAGTTCCGCACGGCGCGCAGCCGCCTGCAGGCCGACAAGAAGGACTTTGGCGAGCGCATCCTGGAGTCGCTCGTCGCCGAGTGCGGTGACGCGCTCGCGTCCCCGAAGGGCGGCCGGTGCGTGGGGTGCCTGCGCGACGGCTCGGACGCGCTGCAGCTGTACACCGAGGCGCAGGCCAAGTTCAAGGAGCACGAGGAGGCGATGGCCGCCGCTCGCAAGGAGTACGAGGAGGTGCGCGCACCGCGCCGTGCCCCGTCGCCGAACCCTGCACCATGTGCAAAGTCAGAGCCCCTCCTCGCTAGTCGCTCCATGCCTACATGCGCCCCCCCGCCACTCACATCACCCACTCCAATCTCGAATCTCGTCGTCGCAGCTCAAGGTGAAGGTCAAGGCCACCTGGAAGGTGGACGCGGTGTCCGACTGGGTCAACAAGAAGTCGGACGCCGCGGTCGAGACCTACCGCGAGCTATCGATCCGTAAGTCGAGCCCCAAGAAGGCCGACGACGGGGCGGCCGCCCCTGAGAAGAAGCAATCGTGGTTCGGCGTGCCAGGTGCCGGCACCAAGGACCTCGCGTCGGCCTCTGAGGCGCCCGCGGCAGAGACGGGCGCGTAAAGCCTTGGGATCGGCCGGGCGCGCACCTGGGCCTCGACCAGGGAGCGAGAAACAGACGAGAGAGAGAGAGAGCGGAGAGCGGAGGAGCGGAGAGCGGAGGAGCGGAGAGCGGAGGAGCGGAGTGCGGCAGCCCGCAGGAAGGCGGGCAGGCCGGAACCATGAGTGAGGGTTGCGATGTGCAAGACTGAAGGACGTGTGTCATGTTGCAGAAGGTGTGCGCGCGTTTGTGATCTGCACTGAAATGCAGTGGCTGCTTCGTGGTTCAACCCCTCGACGGCATTCTTTGGCCTCTCGCATTCATGCAATGTGGCTGCTCCACGCGTTCATCGGTCTGGCTCTCGCCGCCCTCGGCGGTGAGACGGCCTGGCGCTACCGCCGCTCGCTTCACGCTCGCGACGGACGATTCACCACCACGCTTTCGTCCGGCCGGCGCCTCGAATACACTCTGTGGCCACCGGAGGCAGCAGACAAGCTGCAGCAGCGCTCTGTAATCGTGCATCTGCACGGAATGGTTGCCAGCGGCGACGATGTCCAGCTGATGGTCAACGCCAGCACTGACCCAGCTGCCATCGAGCAGCTGCGGTCACGCGTTGCCATCATTGGTATCGACCGCCCAGGCTTCGGTGGCAGTGATTCGGTTGCCAACGGCCGCACCACACTCTCCGACGTCGCTGCCGACGTTGAAGATCTAATTGGAGCGCTTGGTGTGGAGCAGTGGGGCGTCGTCGGCTTCTCGGCTGGCGGGCCAGTTGCGCTAGCGCTGGCCGCAAGGTCGCCAAAGGGGTTGAGGCGACTCGTCACTGTGGCCTCGCCGTGGTGGTGGGCTGGCGATGCACCGAGCGACATGCCACAGCAGCCATGGGCTGACCTGGCGGCGGCTGTTCACTGGCCGTTTCACAAGGTGCTCTCCTACGTGATCGGACCCCGGCTGCTCTCACGCTTTGTGACGACGCCAAGGCTCGCGGAATCGCTCGGCACCTCCATGTCGCGCTACTACGCGCGTGGCGCCTGGGCAGGTGCGTGGGAAGCCACCCAACTTCGACGAGGCGCGCCCTTCCAGCTGCGTGACATTGCCGGACGCTCACACATTGTGGCCAGCATTTTCCAGGGCACTGCCGATGCAACGGTGACGCCGGACCATGGGCACCGCCTTGCCAGCGGGCTTCCGCAGGCCGAGCTTCACTTGGTCGACGGTGCCGATCATTTCACGATTGCGCGTGCCGCACACAAAATCTTTGCGGCCGCTGCGTGACGCGCGCCGGCTGGGTGGGAGCGATACGGACAGCCGTGGGGTGCGGCGGTGAGCACGCAGCTCACCGAGCGCAGTCGAGACGAGAGAGTTGTACAGCGCGAGAAGTCGATCGTTCGTGAGCAGCGACTGAGGTGTGTTAAGGTACTAGGATGCTCAGATAAGTAGACAGTACTGGCTACTGCACACGGTGCCGGGAGGGGCACACACAAGACCGCATCACAACGCATCGCCACACAACCCACCCAAGAGCGTTCCCGAAACTGATAGGCTGGCCCACGAGTGGGATGAGGGCGAGAGGACCCCACTCATGGTCGAGACCTTGCGCCGCTTCAGCGTGAGAGGCAGTGGGCCCAGCGGCCGCTGGTGCGGTCGCGTGAGCACGAGCCCGAGCGCCTCAGTCTCCTGCGAGAGGTGGCGGACCCCCTCCCCGCCGGCGCGCTCGCCCTCGTCCTCCGCTCCCCAGTCGGCGCGATGGCAACGGCGCTCGAGGCGCCCTGGCGTGCCCAGCGGCGTCGGTGGTGGCGGGGGCGGGTGCTGGCCTGTGGGCAAGGCTTCGCTCTCGGGCAGCGCAATCGGGCGAAGCCGCAGCCGCTTTGCCGGCGACTCGATGCTGCTCGAGTTGCTCGGCGAGTCGGGCCGCGCTGACGACACGGCCATTTGGAAGTCGCAAAGCGAGTCGGCGAGGCCCTCGACGCTGCTGCAGCACGCGCCGAGCGAGGTCGTCCGGGCCGAGAGCGACGCGAGGCTGGAATCGCAGCTGCATGCGCCGGCGGGTTCGGCCTGCGGAAGAGCCTCTCGATCACGCTTGAGCAGTTCGCCCACACGTGTTTCGCCGTGGCACGAGTCATGCAGCGAGTCCATGGACGCGTCGAGGCTTCTGCGCGCGCTCGCCGACAGGTGGTCCACCTCGGTCTCGTAAGGCTGGCCCTCGCATGAGTCTTCCTCACTCGACGCCGTCTCCCATGCGATGCCGGCGGCCGTGCGGGCGGAGAAGGGCGAGCGCGGCGAGCCCTCGTGTTCGTGCCATCCTCCCCAAGCCTCGCACCCGCCGTCTCTCCAAGCGACGGGGAGCTGCTGGGACGAGCAGGGGCGGGACATGCCCTGAAGTATAGTCTTGCGCGATCTACTTTGGGAACGGCGAGGTAGAGGGGGGGTTGCACTGCTGTCGCGTTGCCGGTGCCTCAGGCCAAGTCAAGTGAGCGGGCGGCCTATCGTTGGGAGAGGTGCCTCTTGGCTTAGACAGAAAAGAGACAAAAAAAGTTAAAAAAATGTTTGAATACAAAATACGACCTAATTTTTCAGCCTAATTGCGTTGTAACGAGCTTCAGCGCCCGGAGCTTTGTTGCGGTCTGTTGCCATGGTCGACGACGCAACTGACGTTGAGGAGCTCGTCGCTCGAGACGCGGGCGCCGAGTCGCTCCTGCTGATGGCCAAGTCCAGCAGCTTCGTCGTCGAGGGCCAGGGCTGCGCCGTCGTCCTTGTGCACAGGCTTGGCAGCGGCGCCGCTGGGTGCGAGGTCGACTTCACGACCAAGGGCCTCGGGCACGCGAACTTCTCGCAGATTAGCGGCACGCTAGCTTTCGCCGCCGGCGAGAGCGAGCAGCGCATCCGCATACCGCTCGTCAACGACACCCTGTGGGAGCCGATGGAGCGCTTCCTCGTGACGCTGACGGCGGCGCGCGGCGCGGCGCTCGGGCAGGTCAACGAGACGCTCGTGCACATTGTCGACGACGAGACGTACCCCGCGAACCTGCCCCACGACGCCAGCGAGTGGCACCTGCTCTACGCGTTCTGGCGCGAGCGCTGGCGCCACCGCTGGCCAAAGCCGATCAAGGCGATGCTGTTCAAGACGTACGACTCGGCGCACAACCTCTTCGGCACGTACTTCCCGGTGATCTGCGTCGAGATCGTGGTCGTGCGCCGGTCGAACGCGACGCTCGCCGCCCTCGGCGGCCTGTACGCGCTCTCGTCGCTGCTCAACTGGTACTGCGCGTACAAGTTCCAGGACCTGCGCGGCAACTCGGGCACGCGCAAGGACTGGCGCAACTGGCTGATCAAGCGCTTCGTGTGGCTCGGCGAGGAGCGCCACCTGCAGGTCGACCCGATGCGCTGGTTCCACACGGTGTCCAACGACGTCGACGAGGCGGTCAAGAAGTGCTGGCACGAGCACTACATCCTCGCAAACTCGGTGGTGGACATCGTACTGCAGCTCGGCTTCGGCGCAGCCATCCTTGGCTGGATCGCGATCGCGCCGCTCCTCTTCGTCATCCCGACGCTCCTCGTGGTGCTCTGGTGCGCGTGGCACACGCTGGTGCGGCGGCTCGACAGGCGGTACGACGCGGAGGACACGTGGATGCACTACGTGATGGACCACGCCACCAACTGGATGCTCACGATGACCAACGAGATGCGCGACGAGAGCTCGGTCGAGTTCGAGAAGCGCAACGGCCGGTTCTACAAGGCCCACCGCAAGGCGCGCTTCCTCGAGCTGCACATGGTGGAGGCGCCGCAGCTCGCCTCCGAGATCGGGCTCGCGCTGATCGTCGTCGGCGGCGCCATGATGTTCCAGAAGTGCACGCGCGAGATCGCCGAGACGGGCTCGTGCGCGTCGTCGGGCATGACCTACTCCATCTTCTTCACCAACATCAAGGTCTACCAGCGCGTCGGCAAGAAGGCGATCGCCTTCTGCCGGAGCACCATCAAGATCACGCGTGGCCTGTCGGCACTCCGCCGCGTCACCGACACGATCAACATACCGCTCGGCATCGAGCACCACATGGACCCGCCGCCGACCGACGACGACCTTGCCTCCGTCCAGGAGAAGAAGACCAAGGGCGGTCTGCTGACCCCGCGACACGGGACCAAGGGCGGCAAGGAGCGTGCCGCGAAGCGGGCGGCCACGGTGGCGCCTGGGCCGGGGAGCGACAGGCCGACCGCCGCCACCGACGAGGCGGCGCCGAAGGTCTCGCACCGGGACGGACTGACCAGGGCGCTGACGCAGATCCGGCTGGAGGACGTCTTCTTCGCATTTGAAGCGTACCCCTCCAACAAGGCGGTGGCGGTGCTGCGCGGCGTGACGGCCGAGTTCGAACTGGGCAAGCTGCACATGCTCAGGGCGACCGCCCCGGAGACCGAGACCGCGGAGGTCGTCTCCTCGACCCTCTCGACGCTCCTCAGGATCTGCGCCGGCCACCTCGCGCCCACCGCCGGCACCGTCCTCACCCCCGGCTACCTCAAGGTGCGGTACGTGCCGCAGGAGCCGCTCATCTTCAACTCGACGCTCATGAAGAACCTCGTGCCCACCTCGACGCAGACCAAGTGCAGCGACGAGCAGATCTGGACCCTCGCCCACGCCGTCGGCCTCTCCGACCACCTGGTGGGGCAGCCGGACTACCGCCTCGGCTCGGGCGGGCTCGGCATCAAGCTGGTCGACCGCCAGCTGGTCTGCATCATGCGCGCGATGCTGTGCGACCCCGACGTGCTGCTCCTGTGCAAGCCGGGCGCCTCGATGAAGCCCGCGCACTCGGCGAGGCTGTACAGGGTCCTGGCCGCGTGGGTGGACGGCGGCGGGCTCGACGGCGTGACGGGCGCCGCCGCCAAGGGCCCTGGCGCGGCGGATTCGAAGGGCGCGAAGGCGGGGGGCGCCGCTGCGTTGGGCGACGAGGAGCTGGTGAGGCGCGTCGCGCAGCGCAAGCTGCGCACGGTCATCTGCTCGACGGACGAGTCAATGGTGCTGCCGGATCCGAGCAACTGTTCGCTTGCGGGTACCTACGTGGCGAAGACGCTCGAGATCGGGCAGAGCACCGGCAAGAGCAACTGGAGGGAGCTCAAGTCGGTGTGGAAGGCGAGCAACTGAGCTATTCGGGCAGACCTGCCTGGATTCGGATCGTTGTGAACAGAGCTTCTCTCTGTCGCATGCATGCGCATGCATGAGTGTTTGAGATTACATTCAAGCTTTCTGCCTGGGCGCAGGCTGCGACATTTCCCGCCGCGGGCGGCTGAGCGCCCCAGCGGGCGGCTGGCGGTCCTCTGGCTCGCTGCTGGCTCGCTGGCCGTCGTGCCTGTGCTGAAGACTTTAGAGCGCATTCCGCACAATCTACTGATTTCTTAAGCTCAGCCGGCGGGGGAGGACAAACCACCCAGAAGTCTGCCTATTGAAGACTTCCTATCGTCCCCCCATTTAGCCACGGGACCGGCATGTCGGCCATCGGCGAGGCTACCCAGAAGGACGCCGCCGCCGCTGCCGCCGCTGCCGATGAGCCACCGCCACGCGACTGGTGGGCGGCGTTTCGCACGCTGCTCCGCTTTGGCATCTGGAGACCTCGTCAGCCGCCGTGGGACGAGCGCTGGGTTGGCCACTGGGTGCAGTCGGCGCTCGAGAAGGACAAGTTCGAGGAGATGATGAAGAGCAACAGCGTGCCTTGGGCGGCGCGCAAGGTCGCGATGGTGCTCAAGTCCGAGTACCAGTTCGAACTGGTGGCGGAGGATGGGCTGAAGGTGCGCGAGAAGTTGCCCAACGGCTGGTCGGAGTGGCGCGTGTTCAGCGAGGGCCGCACCTTCACCGCGTCGTTGCTCGGGCTCAACGTCGTGGGCATCTATACATTCTGCGACCCGCGCTTTCCAGGCAAGGCGGTGAGCAACAATACTGAGAGCATCAAGGGGTCCAAGGACCACAGGACGACCCTCGTCTTCTCGTTTGACGAGGCGCAGGACGCGCTGAGCATCGAGACGGTGCAGGAGGAGCCAGCTCCAATCGGCTACATGAAGACCTTCAGGCGCAGGAGGTGAAGGGAGTCTTCTCTACATGTCTGTGTCGATTTGAAGCAGTAGTATTTTTTTGTTAGTTTTCCCAAGTTCTATCTTTTAAAATTCAGGTCCCATATCGAGATGCCCTCTATTTTTGCTCGCAGCGCCGCCAAGGTGCCGCTCATACGCAATCTTGCCCAGTCGCCTGATCGCTGATGACCTCACACCCACCCACCGACGTGAGTGGGGCGCAGGCATCCGCCCCAACAGGCTGAATACGACCTCCCACAGGCTTGCTGCGCTCACAAGCATTCCTCGTGCGTGCGCTTGCCCAGCGAGATGCCGCACAGGCCGGAGGTGAGGGCGGCCACGTCGGCGTCGGACGGCTTGCCGCCTCGACGAACGGCTTGCTTGCCATCGGCGGGCGCCGGCGGTGGCGCCTCGGGTGGCGCGCCGCGAGAGACAGGCGGGCTCCACCCGCCGTCGGCGTCGGCCGGCGTCCAGGAGTGTGCCGCGCTGTGGGCCTCCCCATGCGTCGCCATGCCCTGCGGGCTCTCAGACGGGCCCGCCGACGGCGAGCCACCGCTGCGCGGCCGCGGACGCTGCAAGTCGCCCGACTTGCAGCGACGGGCACTGCCTGGTGCGCCGGGTGTCGGCGGAACCACCGGGGCCATCGCGCGCCATGGGGTGACCGCGGGCAAAGTGTGCGCCTGCGATGCAACGACGACAACATCCACGGGCTTTGAGCGTCGGCGAGGGCATGCAGAGGAGCACGCATGGCGGGCATGCACAGGCGACGAGAGGGGACGCGGCTCACCGGGAGGGCATGCACGGCCGCTGGACTGCTCGGCGCCACCGGTGGGCACTCGTCGCCCTCCAGCCCCTCGCGTGACGAGTTGAGGTCAAGCCCGTCGGCGCCGGCCGCGGCGTCGGCAGCCGAGGAGGCGGGTGCACACGGCGACGCGTCCTTGAGAAAGAGCCGGCGCGGTCGGAGCTGCGGCTGCGCGCCGTCCCCCGTGCCCTCCTCGGGCAGCTGGGTCTGGCTGGCTGTGCGCGCTTTCTGACTGCACGTCAAGCACTGCTCGAGGTTGAAGGCCTGCTCGCTGGGGTCGGCGCCGAGACGGAGCTTCTTGACGAAGGAGGACGAGGCGCGCAGGCACGTCTGGCAGACCTGGTGCCGCCTGTAGGCGCTGGGCGCAGCTGCCGACGACGAGGCCATGTCGTACACCTCCAAGCACAATCGCGCGGGTTCACCCGCCGATGCAAATCCAAAACATGGCGTGAGCTCGTATGCGCTAGGCTCTTGTGACGACAACGGCCAGCCTACGCGCTCGCACCATGTCGAAGAAGTCACTCTCGCTGCCTCCGACACCCACTCGCTTCATGCGCATCCATGCGTGCTCCGACGACGACGACTGGGAGCACCGGGCGTCGAGCGGCGACGGCTGCCAGTCGTTGTCGGTGCCTCCCTCTCCCGCCCGCCGCTGGCCCTTTGGCTCGAGCTCTTCGACACCTGCGAGCGCCACCGACGACGCGGCCGTGGCGCCGTATCCGCCCCCACCAGCGGTCGAGACGCTGCCTCCGCTCGACTTCAGTGGGGTGGCACCGCTCAGCCCGGGCGTGATCAACGAGCGGACCAGCCCATCTGCCGCCGGGGCCGACATGATCGACAGGATGTTTGAGCTGAATTGCTCGGCGAGGGAGTTGGGACTACAGCCCACCACCGCTGCCACCGCGCCGCCCACGCCACCGCCGCCGGTGCTGCTGCCCAGCGAGGCCGATGAGGACGACCGACGAGAACCACACACGTGTGCGAGTCCGGAGTTGCTTGCAGTGTAGGTTCCTAGCAGGAAGTGCGGAAGCAATTTTTCACTAAACGTTTGCAGTGCACGCGCGCGCGCGCGCACACACACACACACACACATCCCGACTCTGCTCATTTCTCGGCGTCAGTGCGGGAGCATCATCACAGGCCGCTGGCGCTGTTGTCCTCAAGCTTCGGCATGTTTTCCGGGAGCTCGAGTAGCGACGAGCAGTCCTCCGCGCTTTTATCGGCGGCGTGGATGAGGATGCACGGCTTCCCGCGGGCGACAAAGACGTTGGCAAGCGCTCCCGACAGGCTGCTGCCATACGCACCGATGAACCCGGCGGCGCCCAGGCACATGGTCTGGTCGACCGCCGCGCCGAGCTCCCGATGGAGGTCCTCGCCGCCGATGCTGTTCGTGAACAGTCGCCCCGTGTCCGGCCACTCGTCTGGGATGGGCCGCAAGCCCGTCGCCACGTAGATGTTTGGCGTGCCAGTCATATTCCACTCATCGAGCGCGGTGTGGGCGGCGTCCATGTAGCAGTCCAGATTGAAGCATTTCTCCTCCTCCTCGGCGGAGCTTCCCTTGAACGTTTGCCAGTCGTCCTCGATCCGCGCGTGGATGCACACGTCGACTTTCTCGTCCGACCCCATGCCATCGCGGACGCGCTCCACGGCCTTTGCGACCAGGGGGCCGTAAGTCTTGGTCGCATGCGTCCACTTCAGGAACTTTGTCCGGTCGTCCAGAACGCGGTTTTTGTCGTCATCGTCCTCCCCAGTACCGTCTTTGAAGACGGATCCAAACCAGAAGTTCACGAGTTCGAGCGTGACCGAGGGAGACTTGCCACACAGCTTGCTTCGCGTCTTGCGAATCTCCTTGACGGCCTCGTCCCAGGACTGGAAACGGGGCCCCCGCTTGCCCTGCCGTGCAAGCGAGACGGCGTCGCTCTGGCTTGCTTTCCTCGCAAGCTTGGCGTCCGCAATCGCGACGCCGGCGGCGTTTAGAAACCGCTTCTTCTGCTGCTGCTGCTGCTGCTGCTGCTGCTGCTGCTGCTGCTGCTGCTGCTGCTGCTGCTGCTGCTGCTGCTGCTGCTGCTGCTGCTGCTGCTGCTGCTGCTCGACGTCGAAGTCAAACTCGGTCAAGTTTGCATCGGCAGTGGCGGCCTTGAACCGGTCGAAGGGCGCGCCAAACTCATGCAGAGCATCCACGTTCCAGAACTCTGAGAAGTTCACAGGGTAGCCACCGTGATCGTAGGTCGTGTCGCCCTCGAGGGGAACCTTCGCAACGGAGAAGGTCGCGTCCACTTTCTCCGCCAGTATGGCGAGCGTGAGAAACGTCAGCCGCTGGTTTGTCAGGCCTCCTCCAAGCGAGGGCAGGTGCAGATTCAGCGGGCACCCACCCTTCGTTTTGGCCTGCTTTGCGCCTTTGTTGAGCATCTCGTGCTACAGGGCGCCGTTGTTGCCACCTCCCTCCGTCGCGTGCTCCCATGAGCTCGCGTTCTCCGATGAGCCCGCGTTCTCCTTCGCTTCGTACGTCTGGACCGACTTGGAGTGCAGCAAGCGGTCGACCGTGAGCTCGCCCAGGAATGCCGGTGCCTCTGCGGTCAGCTTCTTCACCATTTCGTCATAGTTCCAGACGATATCGCGCAGCTTCACAGGGTGCTCACGATCAGACTCGGAGCTGACCTTGACGCCCTCGTAGCGATCGCCCTCTTCGTAGAGCTCGGTGTAGTTGGCAGTGTTCGGGTCGGCGCCCAGGAACTGGAATGCCCACCGCACGCGATCTTTCGTATGATCGACCAGCTCCTGATACGTCACCTTGAGAGTGTCCACGCCACGCTGGTCGAGCCAATGCTTGGTCTGATCGCCGTACTGCCGGTCGAGGTGGAGCTGATTTGCCATCTCGTCCACATCGAGTTTGAACCCACCCTTGGCCCCCTGCTGCTGCTCAGACACGTACCGTGTGACGCGGTCCTCCCGGTCCACGATGATCACCTTGAAGTTGTACTCTTTCAGGAACTTGGCGAACCCCTCTGCGCGCGAGTAGGCCTGCGCCCGGGAGACATTGGTATGGTTCACTGCCCAGTACGGCTCAAACAGGTCAATGTCGCCCTGAGAGTGGTACCATTTAAAGCCCTCGACCTGTGCGTGCTTCTTGGTCCGGAACTGCTTCGCATCGTCAAGCGAGTCCTTGCGGAGCATATTCTCGTCGCCAAACGCGACCTGCCTGTACCACTTGCTCAGATCTGACGCGGTGCGCTCACTCAGCAGCTCGCCATAGCAGCTGATGTTCGGGTGCACATTGAGCATGTCCTTCAGCCAGCCGGCTCCAGAGTGCGGACGACCGATGACAATGAACCTGCTCTGCGTTGACGGGTGGGTCGGCGCGTCCTTCGGCACCGACCACCAGCCGCCCCACTGGGTCATGTCGGCGTTGTCGTTGAGCGACTTGTGCTCCTCGCGCGGGTCAGCGAGTGGATCGGCCTGCGGCAAAAGGGGCGCGGCGAGCGCGAGGCTGCTGGAAACCAGAGCCAGCATGGCTGGACGCGCTGCTTGCCAAAATTGGCCGTCGAGCCGTGAGGGGCACGAGACATTGGTTTACAAAAACTGCCTAAGAAAAACTGCGGGTCTGACATTCGCACCGCACCCCGCGCGCGGACCACGACCATGAGTCATCTTGGCTGCCCTGGCACGGCTGAACTATGGCCCCGCGACAGAGGACGGCGAGCGGCTGGCGGATGGCGTCGAGGGTGACGAGCGGACTCCCGGGCACCACCAGCAGGTCGGCATCCATACCCTCGCACACGCTGCCCGTCACGTGCTCGACGCCGCACGCCTGCGCGGCGACCGAGGTCGCGCAGCGCAGGGCGTCCGCGTTGCTCATCTCGGCGCAGCCCGCGAGCACCGGCAGCGCATCGGCCAGCTGGTGATGGAGCAGATTAGGGATTGCGCCGGCGTCGCTCGACGCGACCAGCCGCACGCCGGCGCGGTGACATGCGCGTAGAGCGGGCGCCATCGCGCTGCGCAGCCCGTCGTTGCGCGCCCACCCAGCATGCACCGTCGGGCAGACGAAGATGCCGCGCGACGCAATCAGCTCAACCGCCGCGGGCTCGAAGCAGCCCCACTGGCCGTGCCGGTTCACCCACGAGCAGTGCTCGATCGTCGAGACGCCCGCCTGCGCAGCGGCCTGGATGCCCTGCACGCCGTGCGCGTGCGCCGCCACCGGCGCGCCGCCCGCTGCCTGCACCACCACCTCGAGCTCACGTTGGCTGAAGACGGCCTCCGCTGGGTTCGTGCCCGGCGTGCGCACTCCGCCCGTCGCCATCACCTTGACCACGTCGACGCGGCTCTTGAGCTGCCGCGCAACGACGTCGCGGATCGCCGCCTCGCCGCTCACCTCGCCACCCCACTGGTGGCAGTGGCCGCGCACCTTCGTGAGTGGCTGACCCGCGCACAGCAGGCGCGGGCCGATGCACGCACGCTGCTGGATGAGGGCCCTCAGCGCGAGCGCGCCTCCCTTGCCACCGAGGTCGCGGGCGGTCGTGATGCCGTGCGCGACCATGCTGGCAGCGCGCACCTGCATGCGGCGCGTCAGCTCATCGCTCGAGAGGCTGGGCTGTGAGTGCAGCGGGTGCGCCGGGTCAAACTCGAGGTGGATGTGCGCGTCGATGAGCCCAGGCATGATGGCGGCGTCTCCGAAGTGGTGGACGGGCAGTGCCGCGTGGGCCTCTGGCAGCTGGCTCCAGAGGCCGACCCACACGATCTTGCCGCAGTCCGACGCCACGCACATTGGCTCGCCGCCCGGGTCCTCCATACACACGTCCGACTGGCCGTCCCACACACGCTGCGCCGTGAGCACGACGCCCTGCACTGGCTGCAGCGGCAGCGCCGCCGCCGTCTCGCACTCGACGCAGTCCTCCGGAGCGTCGCGTGTGGCGTCTGGAGCGGCAGCAGACTTCTCCTTGCGTCTGAAGAAGGACATGGTGGAGGCTCGGTGGCCTTCGAAGCCAGTAGCGAGCCGAGTAGACTCGATCGAGAAGCTAGGATCCAGGATTTCCTATATCTAACTTTGCCCGCAAGTTGTGCATTCAATTTTTTGCAATAGCGGAACGCGTGCTAGCAATCCTACGCAAGGAGCTCTCGCGACGACCCGGTCCACCCAGCGTATCTCCTATTAAACGGATGGCGATCCCCACGATCGACCTCGGCGCCTTCTCCGCCGGCTCCGCTGCCGAGCGCGAGACGATCGCCGGCGCCTTTGACGAGGCCTTCAGAACGGTGGGCTTCTGCAGCCTGAGCAACTACCAGCACCTGCTACCGGAGGAGGCGGTCACGGCTCTTCGCACGCAGGGCGGGGCCTTCTTTGCGCTGCCAGCCGCCGAGAAGGAGAAGAGCTACGTCGACGGCGTGTGCGGCTATCTTGGCCCAGGCGCCGAGAACGTGGCGGCAACGGCCGGCGCGCCCTCGGCAGAACCGGACCAGGTCGAGTCGCTCAACATCCCGGCGTACCAGGATCCTCCTTGGCGAGCGGCGGCAGCCGAGGCCGAGTGCCCGTGGGCCAAGGAGTCGTGGCTGCCCGCATCGGCCGTCTTTGCCGACGCGGCGCTGGCCTACTTTGGCGGCGTGACCAGGGTGATGACTGAGCTGATGCGCCTCGCCGAGCTCTCGCTGGCGCTGCCTCCGGGTCACTTTGACGCCTCCTACGAACGACCTGGCACGCTGCTGCGCATCGCGTGGTATCCGCCACCGGCAGAGGAGGGCAACGCGACGGCAGCGGCGGCGGACACGGAGCGACAGCAGCTCTATGGCGCGCACACAGACTTCGATGGCTTCACGCTGCTGCAGCGAGGCGAGGAGGCGGCGGGCGGCGGGCTGCAGATCTGGAGCGGCGGCGAGTGGATCACCGTCGGTGCCGCGCCCCGCACGCTGACGATCAACATCGGCGACCTGCTTGCACGGTGGACGAACGATCGGTGGCGCAGCACCAAGCATCGCGTGATGCGCCCCGCCGCTTCTCAGCAGCAGCTGCCGGAAGCGTCGTCGTCGTCGCCACCGCCGCGTGGCCGTCTCTCGCTCGTCTACTTCACCGGGCCTCACCCGGACACGCTGGTCGAGTGTTTGCCCTCCGTCAAGTGCCAGCCAAGCGACGGCCCGCCGAGGTACGCTCCGATCACGGCGTACGAGCATGTGCTGGCCAAGATGCAAAAGGCGACAGAGGAGGCGCGCGCCGGCTAGATCCGTCAGCTGAGGTGAAGCGTGGGCCACACCGCTTTTCATTTGAGTTATGTTTAGACACCCATAGAGGGCGCTATTTTCATCGTGCGGCGCAGAATCCTCGCTCGAGTGTCATGTAATGAGTTCGCCGCGGCTTCGCCTGCGCAGTTTCGGCGCTGCCCGTCGCGCCGTCGCCGCCGCCACCCATAGATTCATGTGCAGATGCGGTAGCGCACGCTGCCACCGGCCTGCTTGGCGGCGAGGTCGGCCTGCAGCCGGCCGCAGTGCTGCAGCAGCAGCAGGAACGTCTTGGTGCGCGAGCCGAGCCCCAGCTTGCCCGCGAGCTCCTCCTGCGTCACATAGTCGACGCCCTCCTCGCCGAAGAACTTGTCGTTGACGCACTCCTGCACCGTCTCGAGGTACTCGTTCAGCTTGTGCAGCGGCGCATTGAGCGAGCCGCGCAGGTACGACGGCGCCAGCTCGAATTCCGCCTGGCCGAGAGGCGGCATGATGGGGAAGAGCGTATCCTCGAGCGTGTCCGCAGCCGCGGGTGGGGGCGGCGGCGGCGGCGGCGGCGGCGGCGGTGGCGGTGGTGTCGGCGTCGATGGCAGCAGCTGCGGTGGCGGCGGTTGCCGACTCTGCAGCAAAGACGACGACGACGACGACGACGCGAGAGCCGCGGCGGCGCGCGAGGGCGCAAGCAGGTAGGACGGAGCGGGTGCGGCGGGTGGCGGGCTCATCAGTGACGGCGATCCCAGCTCGGCGCCCACGGAAGGCTGCATTGGAGCGCCGGCAGGCGGCACGTCCCGTGAGAGGGCTTGCTGCGGAGCGAGCGCGCGAGGAGGCGAAAGGCTGACCAGTAGGTCAGGCTCCAGATTGCCTCCTGCAGCCGGCTGCGTCGCAGCCGCCTTCGGCGCGTCCACTGGCGGGCGGGCATCGCCGACGGCTGCCGCCGCGGCGTGTCCGAGCTGCATCATCGCGGGCGGTGAGGCGAGCATGCCACCCGCAGAGCCGGGCAACTTCGCGTCGGCCTTGACAACAACGGGCGCAGGCACAGGCGAGTCAAAGCTGATGAGCCTCTCCTCCTCCGCAGGGGCGGGCGCCGCCACGGACGAGGGTGCGACACTGCACGGGGTCGCGACCGCGGCGGGAGCAGCAGCCGCTGCCGCGTTCACAGCCTGCATGCCGGCGGAAGAGATGCCGAGCATGGCGAGGTTGACGCTTGGAGACGGAGGCATCAGATCCGGGACGGGCTCGACAGCGTCGTGGCTTGCATCCACCGGAGACGCCGCTTCGACGGCCTGGTCGGGCGAGCGTGCGGGCGGCGGCATGGCTGGCGAGGGTGGAGCGACATATCCGTATGCGGACAAGCTCGCTTCGGTGCTCTCGAGCATGGAGAGGTTGAGCGCGTGCATCGCTTGGAGCGCACGCTTGGTGGCAGCGAGTCGGCTGGTGGTCGGGCCAACGTTGCTGACGTCGCCGAGCTGCTTTCGCAGAGCTTGCACGGGCCGCTCGAGCGCGGTCAGGGAGCCTCTCGCCGGTGCCGTACGCTCGGTCGTTCCGTTGAGCAGCACTTCGCAGTCCTCGTCGAGCTGCTGGCAGTGCGACGCCAGCCGGGCGAAAAGGGTCGCCTCCATCGGTGGTTCAAACTTTCAGGTCCACGACGAGAGTGTCCGCTCGCTCGCCGTCCACTGCGTTTCCCCGCCCGACGCTCCGCTCCGAAGAGACTGGGTCTGCTGAGACGCGACGGAGGCCCCAGGCCAGCCGCCATCGCCTCGGCGATGCCCTCGCCGCTCGTTCGAGTGTGCTAAAGCCCTAGCTCACTGCCCTCGGACATGGTTGGTCCATGGATGGATGGACCGAGCGCGCGCTGGCTAAAAGCCTTAGACTAAACCGTTTGACGTGGCGTCCGCATGCAACTCATTTTCCGTCTGTGTTACCGACGGCGCACCATACTCTAAACCCTCGGCTCGCGAGCGCGGACCCAGCTTTGAGTGGGTGCGCCCTGTGCGCGGGGGCCTCAGACGGCCGCCTAGAAGTCGGCGAACGGCTTCATCACGTCGCCGGCGTACGGCTTGATGATGCCCGTGAGCGCCGGCACGGAGCCCGGCACCTTGGCCTCGGAGATGAAGCCGAAGAGGCCGATCATGGCGAGGCGGCCGTTGTTCACCTCGATGTTGAGCTTCTTCGCCTTCTGCTCGTCCGACAGCTTCTTGGTGAAGCCGAACGGATCGAAGAGGTTGAGCGGCACCGGGTGCGGGATCTCCTTGAAGGTCGGGAAGTAGCCCGGCTTGCCACCGCGCATGTAGTGCTTCTGGCCGTCGGCCTCGAGCACGTACTGGCTCTCCGACCAGAACTCGAAGAAGCCGATGATCGAGATGATCTGGAACTTGGCGATCTCCGGGATCGCGTCCCACACGGCGGGCGCCGAGAGGCCCTCGAAGCTCGAGTAGTCCGGCAGCGTGGTCGACAGCTTCCACGGCCAGTGGATGCCGTTCTCGTGGATGATGTACCCAACGAAGCCGGCCATGGCCACGCGCCCGTGCTTCATCTCAGCGTGGCGCAGCCACCCGATGGTCGCATCGTTGCCCTGCTCCCAGAACTCCGCGTCGGCCAGGCTGAGCGGGTCGAAGTAGCCAAGCACCGGGTTCTGCGTGCTGGCCAGCGACTCGAGGCCGGGCTTGTCCAGCATGGACACGGCGCGAGCCGGCTGCGGGCACGAGAGAGCATTAGGCGTGATGTGAGCAAACAAACGACCGTGTGGTGCAGTGCGACAGTGGTGTCGTGCGCACCTGCACGGCCTTGCCGACGAGTGGCGTCGGCGCGAAGGAGAAGGGCGACTGGAACAGTGACAGCATTATGTGTGTCGAGGATGGGAGAATATCGATCGGACACCGGCCCGACACCCCCTGGAATGAATCGCGGAAGAGGAGGAGGGGGAGAACCACCGGTAGCGGGTCGCCGGGTTCTTTTCTTTGCGTTAAAAAAGCCTACACCTCAGATCACCACGTTGACCGAGTTGGTGGCGAGGACGACGGTGTGGTGCGCACCGCACGCCACCTCGCGCACGAAGAGCGCCTCGGGCAGCTTCGCCTTGCGCGGCACGCCGCGCGGGTTGGGCAGCGCCGCCGCGGACGCCGACGGCGCGGCGGCGGGCGCCGAGGTGGCGGGCAGCCCGCTCGGCACGTCGGGGAAGCCGCCCGTGGCCGAGGAGAGCGGGTCGGAGGGCGATGCCGCCGCGGCCGCCGCGGCCGCCGCGGCCGCCGCGGCCGAGGCAACGGGCGTGTCGGCGGGGCCGCGCGTCGCGGCGGCGGCGCCCGGCGGCGCCGTCCACCCGAGCTGGCCGTAGCTGTCGTCGCCGCACGTGAGCAGCTCGCCGGTGCTCGTCACAAAGGCCGAGTGCGCGGCGCCGGCGTCGAGCGCGACGATCGACGGCTGGTCGAGCAGCGCGGCGACGCCCTGCGGCCGCGCCGTCGCGCGGCACGCGCCGAGCCCGAGCTGGCCGGCGCCGCCCTCGCCCCAGGCAAAGACGACGCCCTCGCGCGTCACGGCGAGCGAGTGCATCGCGCCCGCGCCGAGCACGACCACCGCCTCGCGCGCCAGTGCCTCGACGTGCTGCGGCGTGTGCGCGTCGCGGCAGCTCTCGAGGCCGAGCTGGCCGTGGCCGCCGGCGCCCCACGAGAAGAGCAGCCCCTCGCGCGTGCGCGCCAGGCAGTGGCGCCAGCCGAGCGCGAGCGTCGTGACGGCCGCGCCGCCGAAGGCGCGCCTCGGCAGCGCGCACGGCTCGGGCACCGGGTGCACCGGCCGCCCCGTGCCGCCGCGCCCGTTGGTGGCGCGGCCCCACGTGAGCACCTCGCCCTGCTGCGTGAGCGCCGCCGTCATGTACTCGCCGCACGCGACCTCGGCGAGGCGGCCGCGGCCGTCGAGCGCGCGGAGGTGGCGCGGCTCGAGCACGTGCGCCTCGCCCTTGCGCGTCGTCGCCGACGCCGCGGTGGGCGGGTGGCCGAGCTGGCCGTGCACGTTCCTGCCCCACGTGAACGCGCGGCCGGGCGCCGCCAGCGCAAACGAGTGGTTGCGCCCGCCCACCGCGCGGAGCACGTGCTGCTGCCGCGACTGCAGCCCGGCGACGACCGTCGGCACCGCGCACATGCCCACCGCCTTGGCGCTGCTGCCGCCGCCGGCCCGCGTGCGTCCGAGCTGGCCGCCGGAGCCGGCGCCCCACGTGTACAGCTCACCCGACGAGCTGACGGCCATCGAGTGGTAGAGGCCGCAGCCGACGCTGACGATGCCGTTCTGCAGGTCGCTCAGCGCGGTCACGCAGCGCGGGTCCGCCAGCAGCGCCGCCTTGACCGGGTCCTGCTCCTTGTCGGGCGCTTCCGCCGCTGCCGTGGTTGTTGTTGATGATGATGATGACGCAGGTGGAGGACGGCCGCACTCGCCGTTGTCGTTGCGGCCGAGGCTGAAGACCCACGCGCTCTCCGCGGAGACGGTCGTCGGTCCCAGCGGGTCCTTCCTGTCGGACATTTCTGTGCTCAATGCTAGATCTTGTGCAGGTAGGTGGTGAGCGTGCGCTGTGAAGCTTTGTTGCGGTGATCCTACTCCCCCCGTTCGCGGGAGCAAGCGCCTTGGTGTGTAGCCTAGGTCGTGTCCACTAAACATACACACCTCTTCACGAAAGAAAAAAATTACACACAACTATGAATTACCGCGAGCGACAGTCTAAACGAATAGAGTTTTACTGTACGGCTTCTACTGTACGGATTGCGATGACACGCGCGGCGCTGACAAGCATCCCGCTCTACACGTCCCTCGTGGCGTGCGCGCTCGCCTTCACGCCGGCGGCGCCGCACCAGCGTGCCAGGCCGCGCACGCTGCCGATCCACGCGCAGATGCAGCCGGGCCTGGGCGGCATGTTCGAGGAGGCCAAGGCGAGGCTGTGGCGGGCGGCGCAGGAGGGTGCCGGGCAGACGGAGCTCGACCGGCTGCCCAGCGAGGGCAAGCCGGAGCCGGTGGTGCCGCTGGGCGACGCCAGCACGCTGCCCGACAGCTTCGAGGACTCGATCCGGGTCGCGGTGGACGCGTGCAAGGAGGCGCTGCTCGACGGCCCCAACCGGCTGGTCGTCGAGTTCGACACGGCGGCCGGCGACGAGACGTACAACATGCTATCGCGCACCAACAAGTTCGTGCAGCCCTTCCTGCCGCTGTTCTCCGCCTCGCTCGCGCCGCCGACGGCCGACGGCGAGGGCGTCGCGCTGAGCGCTCTGCCCAAGCTGCAGGTGCTCTTCCCCGACGAGGGCACCGCGGCGTACGCCAAGAACAACTGGCAGCTGCCGCCGAACACGGTGGTCGGCTCGATGGCGCGCGCCAAGCTCGTGGAGGACCTCGACGCGCTGCTGCTCGTCAACCCGTGCGCGACCGAGGTGCCGGCCGTGCAGCGCTTCATCACCGAGATGGACGAGATGGCGCCGGACACGCCGTTCGTCCTCTTCAACCCGCAGCTGATCAACATGCAGTCGACGGGCTACGGCCTCGTCGGGCGCGACCTGCGCAACATGGTGCAGTCGTCGTTCCTGCAGAGCTTCGTGCTCAAGTCGTACCCGACGGGCGCCATCTACCGGGTCTACCCCGAGGGCTACTCGGTGTGGCGCGAGGACGCCGAGGCCGAGGGCGGCTACGTGCTCACGTACAACGCCATCACCCGGCCGAGCGGCGACGACATCGAGGAGCTCCTGATCGCGGAGGACGCCGACGCCGACGGCGAGGGCGGCGACCCGTTCGACGGGCTGGCCAAGTTCATCAAGGGCTTCCAGTCGTTGTAGGGTGCGTGCGTGTGTGTGTGTTAGCTCTGCCCTTCGTTGAACCTCGAGCGGGGCCCCCGGTCCGCGCGTCGCGGCCGCGGGCGCGCGCACGGCGACCCTAAGGGCGGGACGAGAGCCAGAGCTCTCGTGTGAGCCGACAGTCGCATTCATCACGGCGAGCCCCGTGTCGGCTTCGAGGCGGCACGTCCACGATGGCTGGGGCTATTGTAGCGTCGCACGCGTACCTGAGTGCCGCCTTCCATCCCCTCGTCGCCCGCCTGGCCCCACCCGCGCGGCCCGCGGCTGTGGGGCGGCCGAGAGTGAGGGCGGCGCCGGTCGCACAATTTGAGCCGCCGAACGTGCTGCAGCTCGAGGCGATCCGGAGCATGCAAAGGGCGACGCTCGTGCTCGCGAGCGCGGGCACCGGCAAGACGCGCGTGCTGCGGGCGCGCATCGCGTACCTCCTGCTCAGCGAGCGTGTGCCGAGCAAGCGAATCCTGACCGTCGCCTTCTCCCAGCATGCAGTCGAGCAGCTGCGCACGCGCGTGAGCGCGCTGACGGGCTCGACGAAGGGGATGTGGCTGGGCACGATCCACTCCATCTGCGCGCGGATGGTGCGGGAGCACCACGAGCGCCTGTCGCTCCCGCGCAATTTTGAGGTGCTGGCCGAGAACGACCTGACGCAGATGGTCGCGATGCTCATTCGGCGGCACCAGTCCGCGCTCGGCGTGCAGTCGAGCGGCGGCGGCGCGTCGGCGGTGTTGCAGCAGATTCTCCTGTGGAAGGAGAGGGGCGTGCGACCGGCCGACGTGCGCGCGTCCGAGACGTCTGCCAACTCGGCCCTCGCCGCGGCCATCTACCCCGAGTACCAGATGGCGCTCAAGCGGCGCAACGCGCTCGACCACCCCGACCTGACGCTCTGCGCGCTGCGCCTCTTCCAGCAGCACCCGACGGTGCTGCGCGCCTACCGCGAGCAGTTCGACCACATCCTGTGCGACGAGCTGCAGGACACCTCCGCCGTGCAGTACGAGTGGCTGCGCGTGCTGGCTTCGGCGCCGACCGCGGCGACGACCGCGCGGATGCCGCGCCTCTTCTGCGCGGCCGACGACGACCAGGCGATCTACGGCTGGCGCGGCGCGGAGCGCACCAACGTGCTCCGGCTGCAGCAGGACTTCCCGTCGCTCGAGGTCATCCGCTTCGCCCGCTCGTACCGCTGCTCGCCGCACGTGCTCGGCGCGGCGCAGGCGCTGCTCTCGCGCGCCGGCCCGCTCGTCTCCAAGACGTGCTTCAGCCAGAAGTCGGCGGCGCACTCGCCGCGCGTGCTGCTGCGCGGCTTCTGGGACTCGCAGGAGGAGCTCAAGTGGATCTCGGCGCAGATCACCGAGCGCCACGGCGCGGGCGAGCGGTGGGCGCAGATGGCGGTGCTCGTGCGCTCGGCCGAGCAGGCGCGCTCCATCGCGGCGCACCTGCGCGCGGCGGGCTTCCCCGTCACCTCGCAGGCGGGCAACAGCCGGCCGTGGACCGAGGCGGCCGAGGTGCAGGCGTCGGTCGCGTCGCTGCGGCTGGTGCGCTCGACGGCCGACGACGACGCGGCGGCGCAGCTGCTGTGCCGGTGGGGCGGGCTGAGCGAGCTCGACGTGCAGAGGCTGGCGCGGCAGGCGCGCGTCGAGCAGCACTCGCTCGTGCACGAGGCGCACGTGGCGCTGCACGAGGGGCGCCTCGAGCCGCACGTCGCGCCCAAGGTTAAGCTGCTGCTCGGCCACTTTGCGAGCTGGCAGGACGCCGCGCGCCGCGCGCGCAGCGGCGCGACGAGCGGCGGGGCCGACGCGGCGGGCGCGGCGCAGTCGGTGCTGGTGGCGGTGCTCAACGGCGTGCACGGCGCGTACGCGCCGCGCAGCGACGAGGACGGCGCGCACCGCAAGCAGCTGCTCGAGCTCGCGTCGCGCTGCGAGTCGCTGCAGCAGCTGCTGACGCACTTTCGGAAGCGCGGCAGCGCGCCCGCGCCGCACCCGCTGCGCAGCGCGGCCGACGCGGCGGCGGGGGCGAGCGGCGCGGCGGCGGCGGCGGCGGCGGAGGTGGCGGCGGGGGCGGAGGAGATGCTGCAGGACGGGTGTGTGAGCGTGATGACGGTGCACCGCTCCAAGGGCCTCGAGTGGGACACGGTCTTCCTGCCTGGGTGGGAGGAGGGCACGTTCCCGGTGCGGCAGAAGCGGGGCGAGGAGGAGGAGGAGTGGCGGCTCGCGTACGTCGCGCTCACGCGCTGCCGCGCCCTCGCCGCCATCACCTTTGCCAACCGGCGCATGACGGCGGGCCGCTGGGTGACGCAGTCGCCGTCGTCGTTCCTCGAGGTTCTCCCCTCCAACCACCTCGTCTCCTTCGCGCCCAACCGCGCGCAGCCCTACTACCGCGGCGTCTCGGGCTTCCGCGCGACCAACGGTGGGTTCTTCCGCCGCCGCGGCAAGGCGGGAGGAGCGCCGCAGACGGCCGGCCCCGCGGCGGCGGGAGGCGCGGCGCGAATGGACGACCCGTCGGGGCTGCGTGAGCGCCTCTCCGCCTTTGTGTCGAAGCCCGAGCAGCTGCAGGCACAGCGGCCGCCCCAGCGGCCGATGCCGCAGCCGCAGCAGCGGCCCGCGCCGCAGCAGTGGCGGCGATGGCCCACGCCGCCGCCGCCGCTGCCGCCGCCGCTGTCGCCGTCGCCGCCGCCGCCGCCGCCGCCACGGCAGCCGCTCTGGGTGGTTGAGCAGCTGCCGACCGGAGAGGCGACGGCGAGGCGCGTGGCACCGGCGGACCCGGACCCGACGACAGCGTTTGCCCTGTCGGCGCTCGACGCGCTGACGAAGAGAGCGACGGATGCGGCGGCGCTCGAGGCCGTGCCTCTGCACGCCGCGGAGAAGGCGGCCGCCACGCGGGCCGCCTCGGAGGCGGCGGCGTTGCGAGCGGCCAAGATGGTCTTCGAATACGAATGGCGCAGCGACAACCACGACGCCGCCGGGGACAGCGGCGACGAGCTCGAGTTTGTCTGGAAGGGGGCGCTCGCCTACCAGGAGGACGACGAAGAGCTTGAGTTCGTCTGGCGAGGAGAGCACCTTGGTGGTCCTCCCTCGTCGGATCGCTTCTCGCCATGAGATCTGGCCCCCGTGAGGGGTGCTGGCATCATGTAAATTTGTGTGGTAATCACACCACACCGATTCCGTTAGAAGAGTACTCCAGTTAGATATTCCCCGCTCCCGCCGCGCCCCGGCCCGAGTGGGCACGAGACACGACAACACGCTAACTCCCTCTCCTTCCTCTCCGCGGTCCGGGCGAAAATCGGCGCTACGTCCGCGAGCGTCTCCAGGAGGGGTCGAGGCCTTCTACGAGGACATGCCGAACAGGCCCATCGCCGACTGCATGATCGACTGGTCCTCCTCAGCCGCCATGGTGGCGACGAGGAGCAGCGTGAGAATGCCCATCCCGGCAAACGCGCCGCCGACCAGCACCCAGTTCCGCCCGCCCTTTGAGCGGCGGTCCTTGGACGACTCCTTGTCGTAGTAGTCGTGCCAGTCGCCGCCATCGGGCGCCTTCTCGAAGTCGTACTCGAGGTCGGATGGGTTTCCGCGGCCGCCCTTGCCCCGCTGGCGCACCTCGCTCCTGGTCTCGTCCTTGTAGCCTCCCTTGGGCGGCGGCGGCGCCTTCGGCGGCGCCTTCTGTGACGGTGGCTCGTCCTCCTCCTCGTTCTGCAGCAGCAGCTTGCGCACGTCCCATAGCATCTGCTTCTTCTCCGCCCCACCCGCCTTTTTCCAGTCCTTCTGCACCTCCGGGAGGTCCTCCTTGGGCACCTGCTTCATCAGCTCCTTCCACTCGGCCTCGAGCTCCTTTGGGGTCGGCTGCCACGCCTCAAACTCCTCCGCCTCCTTCTCCTGCTCCTCCGAGAGGTAGTCGTACACCTCGACCAGCACGTTCCACTGCTCCTCGGGCGGCTTGCCCTCCAGCTCCGTCTCGAGCCTGGCAATGTCGTCCTCGGAGCAGAACTCCTGGATCTCCTGCCACAGGTTCTGCAGGCCCTCCTCGCCGGGGTATTCGGGCAGGCCCTCCTCGCCCTCCTCCTCGCCCTCCTCGTCGTCGTCGGCCACGCCCGACGGACCCCCCTGGCCCCGACCCACGCCCTCCTCGTCGTCCTCCTCGTCGTCCTCGCCGTCCTCGGGGTTTTGCAGGTACTCGAGCACGTCGAGGAGGATGTGGCCCCTGTCCTGCAGGTCCTTGGCCTCCTTGAGCTCGCTGTCCAGGTCGTTCAGGAACTTCTCGTACCCATCCTCGCTGGTGTACTCCTGTGACGCCAGCTCCTTGATCTCGTCCATCATCTGATCGATCTCCTCCTCCGTGAAGGGCGGCTCCTCCTCGCCCTCCTCCTCATCGCCCTCCTCGCCCTCCTCGCCCTCCTCGTCGGGCCTCGGGATGTCCTCGATGGTCGGGTCGTCGAGGCTGGCGGGTGCACAGGTGGCGGACATGTCGTCCTCGAGCGAGGCCTCCGTGCGCGGAATTGTAAGGTGTTGGCACGCGCGATTCCGGCGCGTACGTGGCGCAGCGATCCGATTGCTCGCGCACGAAGTTTGGTAGGGTGATGTTCTCCCCCACCGCTGCGGCTAGATAGAGAGCGGTAGCTGCGGCTAGATCAGAACGCATCATATGCTGATCAAATAGCGACTTTTAATCAAAAACTACGATACAGAACTTAGGTTGTTCGGCAGAGTTACTGCGTGCGCCGGCCTCGAGGGCTCGAGCTCCGAGGAGGACGATGAGGGCGCGGAGGAGACGGAAGCGGCACCTGCACCCAGCAAGGGCAAGGGCAAGGCGAAGGCGTGACGCGATCCGCCTCTTTTGCCGGGGCTGCCTGGCCACGCGTGGGTCCTGGACATGGCCTGGCCTTGCGTCTACTGGTTACCAGTGTTGACGATTCATGTTATAGTAGCACATACAACGCGTGAACCTCGTGCTGTCACAGCAGCGGGTTAGTCTTGCGACGACGGCGTTGCCGCCGGATGTTCATTTGTTGACAGCAGCAACTGAGCGCGCAGCAGCCGGCCACCAGGACGAGCAGAAGCATGAGTGGAAGTGAGCGAGACACGAAGACCGCAGAAATAGAGTGGCCGCCGCGCCCGCAAGGCAACGGGCCGGAGGGCGTGCAAAGCGCGAAGCGGACGCTGTTCGCAAAGGCTTGAAACCTGTCGGCGAAGGACGACGCCAGTGTGCAGCTGCCGTGATAGTGGCAGAGGAGCGCCTGGTTGCGCTCCTGCGAGTTGAGTCCTGCCTCCTTCATCGCGTCCAAGCCGTAGTGCGCCATCGTTCTCGGGACGCGACGGCACGACTGGCGCGACAATCTTTAGACGCTGCAGGCTGCCCATATGCCATGCGCACGCAGTTATGGCATTACACGATTGCGAATACTAACTAGTGTTATCGGCAGCCATGAAGCTCCGCCCTCTGCGCCAGCCCAAGGAGAAGAAGCCGCGGTCGCGGCCCGAATCCCAGCGGATGGTCGTCGGTGTCTCGCTCGTTGGCATCGTGTGCATCGGCCGTCAGATACTCAGCGTCACCGATCCTGCGCCCATATCCGACCTGGCCGCGGTGCAGACCAGCGTGGACGAGCCCACGACGCCGAGTCTGCAGGACGGGCCTGCGCAGGAGGAAGACCTCGGCGTGATTCTCGACAACCTGATCGCCGATTTCGAGCTCACGGCCGAGACGCTGCAGTGCAGCAACTATGCCGGGCCGATGTTCTTGCCATACAACCCGGGCGGCAAGATCAAGAGAACCAAGCCGATGAAGGCTGCGCGCATGCCGGACGACCTGGCCTCGCAGTCCACGCTCCACCCGACGCAGTGGCCGCTCCGGCCGTTCTCGCTCCACGACCTGCGCCTGCTGCCCGGCACGCGCTTCCACACGGCCGAGGCGACCAACGTGGCCTTCCTGCGCCTGCTCGACCCGGACCGGCTGCTCTTCCTCTTCCGTCAGCGCGCGGGCAAGCCACAGCCCAAGCCCGACCTCAAGCCGTATGGAGGCTGGGAGAGCCACGGCCACGTGCTGCGCGGTGAGTTCGTCGGCCACTATCTGATGGCGGCCGCGACGGCGGCGGCGGCGACGGGCGACGTCGAGCTGCGCACGCGCGCCGAGTACTGCGTCTCGGTGCTTGCGGAGGTGCAGGAGACCGACGGCTACCTGAGCGCCTTCTCGTCGGAGGAGTTTGGGCAGACCGAGAAGTTCTCGTCGCGCAACCCCGCGGTGCCGTACTACGTGATGCACAAGCTGCTCGCCGGGCTGCTGTCGCTGCACGAGCTGTGGGGCCACGCGCCGGCGCTGCAGGTGGCGGTGCGCCTCGCGACGCACCTGCTGGGGCGCGTGCACGCGATGCTGCGCGACGGCGGCCTCGAGCGGTGGCGCGTCTTCGTGAACCAGGAGGTGGGCGGCACGAGCGAGGCGCTGGTCGACCTCGCGACGGCGACGGGCGACTCGCAGTGGCTGCAGCTCGCGGCGCTCTTCGAGCGGCCGTGCTTCGTGCGCCCGCTCGCGTACGCCGGCATGGCGCGCGCCGAGGGCGCGACGCCGTCCGCGGCGCTCGCCGGCATGCACGCGAACACGCACCTGCCGCAGATCCTCGGCACGATGGCGCGGTACGAGGCGACGGGCGAGGCGCCGCTGCGCGCGGCGGCCGAGCAGTTCTGGCGCGAGCTGCACACGGGGCACCAGTTCGTCACGGGCGGCTCGACGACGGGCGAGGTGTGGCTCGAGCCGCAGCGGCTCGGCGACGCGGTGACGCACCAGCACCGCACCAACTACTGGGCGCACGACCAGCACGAGACGTGCGTCTCGCACAACTCGATGCGCGTCTCGCGGCGGCTGCTGCAGTGGGGCGCGCCGCGGCGGCGCGAGGGCGAGGCGCACCTGGTGGCGCACGCCGAGTACTACGAGCGCGCGCTCCTCAACGCCGTGCTCGGCACGCAGCGTGGCACGGTGCCCGGCGCCATGTCGTACATGTACCCGATGGGCTCGGGGGTGAGCAAGCAGGGCATCCCCAACGCGCCGCAGGGGCACCACTGGTCGGATGCCGAGCACCACTTCTGGTGCTGCCAGGGCTCGGGCGTCGAGTCGTTTGCGAGGCTCGCAGACTCGATCTTCTGGCGATACGACCCCACCGCCGCCGCTGGGACCGCCGCCAACCTCGCCGCCAATGTCGCGGCCAATGCCGACGCCTCCTCCTCCGCCGCCTCCGCCTCTATACCCACGCCCTCCTCGGCGTCCCGTCAGCTCTTTGTGCTGCAGCTGGTGTCGGCGCGCCTCAACTGGCGCGAGCAGGGCTGCACGGTCGAGCTGCGCGCCGAGCCGCCCGGCACCACGCACGCCGGCCAGCCGCTGCGCTGCCAGCTGCGCGTGGCGTGCAGACCCGCCTCCGAGCGGCCCGTGGCCGCGACGGCGCGCGCCTCGCCGCTCACGCTCTGGCTGCGGGTGCCGCGCTGGGCGAAGCGGCCCGAGGCGCGCGCCGAGGGGGCGCTGCGCACGCTGCAGCCGCCCGTCGCGGGGCGCCTCATGCCGCTCCGCTTCTCGCCCGCCGCGGGTGCGGCGGCGGGGGCGGCGACCTTCGGCGCGGTCGAGCTGGTGCTGTCGGCGGAGGTGACGTGGGAGCCAATCACGGACGCGCGGCCGCAGATGCGCGCGCTGCTGCACGCGCCGCTCTACGGGCCTCTCGTGCTCTCCGCGCTCACGCTGGGCGAGCGCGCGCTTCCCGCCGCGTCGCAGCTCGTGCCGGTGCCCGCGTCGGCGCGTGCGCAGCTCTTCTCTCTCGCGGTGACGCCGCCGCGCGCCGAGGGCGAGGCGGCCGCCGCAGCGGCGGTGGCCGCGGCGGCGCCGGGCTGCCTCGTGACGCGATGGAATCACGTGTGGGTGCTCAACGCCGACCGCACGCGCAGCTTCGTGCGGGGGCCGTCGGCAGCGTGCCTCGCCGCCGCCTCGCCGATCGAGGACGGCCTCGACGGGTACGCCAAGCGCGGCGGCGGCGACGCGTCGCCGCTGTACGCGCTCGACTCCGCCGCCTCCTCTGCCGCGTGCGAGCTCGACGGCTGCCTGCCCGACGGCCGCAGCCCGTTTGGCAACGGCACCCTCTACCTGATGCACAACGGCACCGCCGCCGAGGTGCCGCTCGCGGCGGCGCCGCCCGTCGTGCCGGCGACGCGGCGCGGCGGCACCGACGCCGCCAACGCCGCGACGTGGCGCGTCTACCCGGCGAGGGGCGGCGCAGTCGACGGCGCTGCTGCCGACGCCGTGCACCTCGAGGCCTTCGACCGGCCGGGACAGCTCCTCTCGATCGACGCCGACGAGCGCCTGAAGCTGCTCGCGGCGCCGCCGGGCGACACGCCGCCGCTCGCGACGCAGGCGTGGCGCAAGCTACCCGGCGCGGGCGGCCGCGTGCGCCTCGCGAGCGTCGGTCGGCCCGGCACCTTTTTGACGCTCGCCCGCCTCGGCGGCGGCGGTGCGTCGCGGCTCTTTGTGCATGGGCCGCCCGCGGTCGCGTCGCGGCAGTGGCGGCTCGGCGTCGGCGCGGAGGCCGACGCCGCCGAGCTCGAGCTGGCGCCCTCCTTTGCGGAGTACAGCCCCGCGTCGTTCTGGTCGCTGCCGCCCGCCGGCACAGCCGCGCCCACCTCCACGCAGACGAGGGAGCCGCGCACGGGCTTCCTCTTCATGCCGCTCAACGACCTGGTCGACGAGCACTACACGGTCTACACGTGCAGGTACAACACGACGCGAGGGCTGCCAGGCTACTGCCTGTGACGTGTTAGTTTGTGTGTTTGATACACTGAAGTGTTTTAGACCTTAGAGTCCTCCTGTCTCGGAGGTCTATACACTTTGCTGCGCAAAGCGCGGTATCCCGCCGAGCCTCGCTGGTCGCTGTCGCTGATTCTCCCTCGCGGGTAGTCACGCCTGGAATGGTCGTGCCAGCGGCGCGGCCTCGGCCTGCAGCGTGCGCAGTATGCGCTCCGTCTTGCGCTCGAAGAGGGCGATCTGCGCCTTGGCGCCCTCGGTGCGCGCCGAGCCGGGCCGGCTCCCCCGCGGCGACGATCGCGGCGTCAGGTGCACGCCGACCCCGCCGGAGGAGGGCGGCGCGGGCGAGGAGCGCTGCGAGAGCATCGCCTCGACGGCGTCGGCGGGCAGCGCGCCGACGATGAGCTGCTCGGTGGTGTACACCCCTCCCGCCTGCGCGTCGACGGAGAAGAGGTCGGTCGGCACCTCGCGCAGCTCCGCTATTGAGCCCTCGACGGAGATCACGCCGGGGCCCGGCCCGTGGGGCTGCGGCCGCGCCGGCGGCAGCCGCGGCGAGGCCGAGGAGGGGCGCGCGGCGGCGCGGCGGGCGGCGGCGCCCTTGCCGCCGCGGCTCGCGCTCGACGGCCGCGAGCGCGGCGTCGTCGACGAGGGCGGCATCGGGTAGGGGATGGCCAGGAGCTGCTGCACGGCGATGGGCGGCCCGCCGGGCGGCGCGCGGTGCTCGAGCTTGGCGATGATCTGGCGCAGCTCGCCGTGCGACGCCTTGGTGCGCTGCACGAGCCGCACCTCGTCCTGCACCTGCGCGAGGCGCGCCTGCTCGTGCGACGCCGTCTCGGCGAGCTCGCTGCGCAGCCCGCGCTCGGCGCCCTGCACCGCCGCGGTGACCTCGCGCGCCAGCTCGCGCAGCTCGTGCTGCAGCGACGCCGACGTGCCGTGCTGCTGCTCGCTCGCGCTCGCCGCCGCCCTCGCCTGCTCGTCGAGCCTCGCCGCGAGCGCCTCGACGGCCTCGACGGCGCGGCTCGAGCCCGCCGCGACCGCCTCGAGCTGCGCGCGCGCCGCCTTGCCCTGCACCGCCGCCTGCACCGCCTCCATCGTGCCGCGCAGCGAGCTCGCGATCTCCTCGCGCAGCCGCGCGCTCGTCGCCTCGGCCTCCTGCCGCGCGTGCTCTCTCGCCGCCTGCAGCTCGTCGATCATCGGCCGCGCCGCCGTCTGCACGCCCTCGTGCAGGCCCTCGAGGCCGTCGCCGAAGAGCCACTCGAGCATCTCGCGCCGCCGCCTCGCCTCGATCAGCTTGCCCCAGCCACGGAAGCTCGCGCCGAGCAGCGACAGCTTCGCGAGCGCGAGGCGCTTCTTCGCCTGCCGCGCGCGCCCCGCCTCGAACCAGCCGCGCGCGTAGCGGGCCCCCATGGTCGCGCCGCGCCGCATCAGCTGCGCGCGCAGCACCGCGTCGCGCTCGTCGCGCACGCGGCGCGTCTCCTGCGCCCACGCGCCCATGCACTGGTAGAGCGTCGAGTGCAGCCACTTGGTGACGGCGCGGCTCTGGCCGGCGATCCGGCTCGACACCTCGCGCTGCACGAAGCGCTTCCAGCCGAGGAAGACCTTCGCCTTGCCGTGGTGCGCCCACTTGACGACGAAGCTGCGGCTGACGCGCTCCTGGTAGATGTGCCGCTTCCACGTCTGCATCACGTGGTTGAGCCAGAAGTCCTCGCGCGACCCAAAGTACATGCGCAGCTTGCCCGTGCGCTCCTCCTTCTCCGCACTGTGCGCGTCGCGCCACGCCACGAGCACCTGCTGCTGCAGGCGGGTCTCGCCGCCGCGCATCATGCTGGCCGCGCGCTTCATCTGCGATTTCTTCTCGTCGAGCATCGCCCTGATCGCGTGCAGGCACTTGCGGCACGGCTTCAGCTTCATGTCGGCGAGGATCGAGCGATGCCACGCCTTCCGGTCGACGTACGACTTCTTCCACGCCACGAACGTCTTGTTGACGGCCTCGTTGCGCCACATGTTGACCTGCTTGCGCATCGCCTGCAGCTTCGACTTGTGCAGCTCGTTCATCGTCATGTCGACCTTCTCGGAGAGGCGGACCAGCGTCTGGAGCAGGACGCGCAGCAGCTGCTCCAGCCGCGGATCGAGCGGCGCGAGGCCGAGGATCTCGCCAAAGTCGATCTCGCCGGAGCCGCCCTTGTCGAAGCGCTTGAGCAGCGTGCCCCAGCTCACCTGCGAGGCCATGCCCGGACACCAGAGGTGGTTCATGCCGCGGTCCCAGTCATCCTGGTTGACCTTGCCCGGCGAACCAAAGTCGAGCATCGTCAGCATCGTGACGAGGAAGGAGAAGCTCGGCTCGTCGGCCCGGCCATCGCCGCCGACGCTGCCCGAGCGGCCCTGCACGCGCCACATTAGGCTGGCTTGGGCTGTCGGAGCTGTTGGCTCCGGCTCTCAAACAACAGCTTGGTTGGAGTTTGCAGGGTGATGTGTCTTCGGCCGGAGGCCGGGCGCACAGACAGGGAGACAGAATTTTGGACACACCAACTGTGGGTGCATCGACGGCGCTACCGTCTATGGGTCACAAGGCGCGGAGCGCCGCGCCGGAGGCGTTGGCCGGAGGCGTTGGCCGGAGGCGTTGGCCGGAGGCGTTGGCCGGAGGCGTTGGCCGGAGGCGTTGGCCGGAGGCGTTGGCCGGAGGTCGGGCCCGGAGGGCCGCGCGGAGCGCCCGCCGGAGGCGGAAATTTTTTGGGGAGATTTTAAATAGGATTAGATTTTGGAGGGTTGGTGATAGTAGAGGGAATTGATGATTTGGAGGTTGTGGTAATGAAAATTGGAGAGAAAGTGATGGATTTTGAGGAAGGATGAAATGTTGGGTGTGAGGAGTGAATGAATGTGAGGGAATTTGAGTGTGGAAAGTGAAGGTTTGAATGATGTTGAGTGTGGAGTGGTGTAGATGGATGAGGTGATGTGGGATTGAGTGGATTGTGGGGTGTGTTGTTTTGTTGGGACCCTGGCTCCGCAACCAACGCCTGGTCTCCGAGCTGGCTGGCAGCGCGAGTCGTCGAAGACGCTCGAGGCGCTCGACCAGGGTGCTACACGCCACAAATACTGAGTTACGTTGTTAGCCCGACGGTGTCCTGCCAGTGGAGCGCATGATCAGCATCATCTCATATCAGAGCGCAGAAAGCGTACAAGCACCGCAGCCTGCTCGGGCGCGCATCTCGGGCGCAACGAGCGCCGCGTGAGCTTTTGATTTCGAGACGTCTCATCGGGGGACGCGTGGTGGCGTCCCGACCTCGCCTTGACTTTCCAGACGCCTAATGATTCTCATTTTGCTGGCGCACGCGTGGGTGGCCCCCGCTTCCCATCAGCTCTCAGCCCGCCAGCCGCAGGCCAGGGTCGCGGCCTCGATGCTGCTCCGTGCAGACCCGCAGGCTACACTCACGCGGGTGTGGTCGCACGGCTGGCTGTCTTGGGCCCGACTGTTTTCTCTGCACACGCACCATCGCGACGAGGCCACTGCACCAGCGAGGCGTGTCGTTGATGCGGTGCCGCACATTCTTTGCGAGGAGGCGGAACGAGCGCCGGCACTCGGCGAGGTGGACGCGCAGGGCGGCGCGCTCGGCGACGGGCGCGTGTCGCATGCCGATGCTGCTGCAGTACCACTCAGCATTCGTCTACCCTCGGTCGAAACGGTCAACGACAAAATTAGCGAGGACGACCCCGCGGCGCACTGGCTTCGCCAGCTCCGAGAGGATCGGCTGGCTGCGGCGACCGACGCGGCCACCACGAAGGAGCAGACGCATGCCGCACTCGACAGGCGCTGGGCGGAGCGCCATGAGACTCATCCCAAATTGCAGGAGGGGGACGCCCACCGCGCCAACGACACCCCAGACGCGGAGGCTGCCCCGCCGGCGTCCGCGCCGGCGTCCCCGCCGGCGTCCCCGGAGTGGCGTGCGCTGCTCGCTGCGCGCGAGGCGCGCGAGGCGCGCGAGGCGCGCGAGCGCCTGTCCACCCAGCGCGTCGAGGCGCCCGGCGTTCGAGTGACTCCGGGAGCAGCACCAGCTGCGACAAGCACCGCCGTGTCAGCGGCGGCGGCGGCGGCGGCAGCGGCGCGTGCGCCGCCGCTCTCGCGCAAGGAGACCCACAAGGAGTGGGCGGCGCGGCTGTCAGCGATGGGCGGCGACGTGCGGCTCGCTACGGCGACGCCGGCGGTGGTGGAGCTGCCTGCGGTGGTGGAGGTGGCACCCGCGGCTGTGGGGTCTGCGGCAGCGGCGGCAGCTGCAGCAGCGGCGTTGGCCGAGGCGGAGGAGGTGGAGGAGGTGGAGGAGGCAGCGGCCGAGGTGGCGGCGGCGGACGCGGAGGTTGAAGCGGCGGCGGCAGAGGTGGCGGCAGCCTCGGCAGAGGTGGCGGCGGCAGAGGTGGCGGCAGCCTCGGCAGAGGTGGCGGCAGCCTCGGCAGAGGTGGCGGCAGCCTCGGCAGAGGTGGCGGCGGCCTCGGCAGAGGTGGCGGCGGCAGAGGTGGCGGCGGCCGAGGCGATGGCCACGGCGCCGGAGGCGGCGGTGGAGGAGACAGTCGCCGGGGCGGCAAGTCAGGCGCACGGAGTGTCGCCGATGGCGGGGCGGTGGTTCGACGCAGCGGGGTTGGAGGACGCAATGATCGACGGCGCAACGACGGAGGGCGCACGGAGGGTAGCGATGGAGTACGCCGCGCTGGTAGCAGAGATGGCCGCAGCGCCGGACCCGGCCATGGCGGTGAAGGCGGCGGCACCGGCGGTGGTGGAGGTGCCACTGCCGTCGCCGCCAGCACCACCGCCACCTCTGTCCTTCCAGCAGTGGGCGGAGGAGCGGGCGGCTTCCTACCGCGTGGCCAACTCCGCCAACTCTCGCTCGACGCTGTCCGGCCTCGAGCGTGGCGGCAGCCTGGGCGGCCGCAACAAGACACCGCAGGCGGAGCTGGTGCTAGCGGCGGCAGCGGCAGCAGCGGCAGCGTTACAGGAGCAGATTGAGCAGGTCGAGGCGCAGCAGCTGCAGCCGCCGCAGCCGCCGGCAGTGCCATCGACGGCAACGATCGCGCCGCCCACCACGAAGCTCCGAGCGCGCTGAGCGAGTTGAGGTGTTTGATCGACGGACCACAAGCCCGACACCGCGCGCATGCACCCCCTTCCGAGGTAACATATAGCTCGTTTGTATTGCTATGAATTGCTCTTGAGCCGCTAGGACTGGTACTTTAGAACGTACTTTTCGCGGTTCTGCCTGTGTGTGAGGGCGGCGTTCTTGTTGTGTGTGGCCAACACGGCGCGCTGGGCTTTGGTTTTGCGCGTCCGACCTTGCCTCTCTACCGCCCTTACTTGCGCGCACACATATGACGACGTACATCCTCGGCGGCGTCGCCCTATCGGGCGCCGCGCTGGTACTACTACCTGCGCAACGGCGCTAGCAGCGACGCTACATCCACAGACGGAGAGAGCAGCCTCGTGCCGCATCTCAAGACGCCGGCGGAGCTCAAGGGCATGCTCGCAAAAGGCGGGAAGGCCGTCGTCTACCTGACGGCATCCTGGTGAGGCGGTTGCAATCCGGGCAAGTTCGCCAGCACGTTCTCGGATGACGAGTTCGAGGGCAAGGCGCTCTTCGCGACGGGCGACTTCGACTCACTGAAAACCCCCGAGTACTCGACAGGCTACGTCCCCACCATCCTGCTCCTTGAGGATGGCAAGGTCGTCGACAAGTTCTCGGGCAACGACTACAAGAGGATCCTCGCGTTCATCGGTTGAGGAAGAGCTAGCAGGACCTCACCCGGCCAGGTCGTCGCATATGACGCCCGCTGCCAAAAGCCACGCTCAGCTGGCGGGTGGCGAGGCCGAGACGAGCAGACGGCTTGTGCCTGGTGAAAAGTGACTTTGGTGCTCTGCTATTGCAGTGCATTATTAGACACTTAACGCGGTTATATAAGCCACCGAACCTTGTCAGCATTCCAGCGCGGCCAGTCGCGCAGTCGGTCAGTCTGACAGCGGCCCGGAGGCGTGCGTCGCCTCGGCCTGCTTCCGGAGACGTGTAGACAGGTTCCTTTTCTAGAGGTTCCACGGCAGGTTGGCGTGGCCGAAGACCTTGAGCTGGAAGAAGAGGCTCGCCGCCCAGTCGCCAAACCAGATGAGCAGGGCCAGCACCTTGTCGCCGATCTTGAGCCTTGAGGCCAGGCTTGAGGCCGAAGTAGGTCTCGCGCGGGTCTCGCGCCTCTGGATAGTACTCACCGAAGACTCCCGGGCCCACGTAGTTGGGCGTGTCCGAAGTGACGGTGGTGGTGGCTTGGTTATAGCTGTAACATGTTCTGACTCTCACCTTTCCCGCTGAACGCCCTTTGTTCTCACTCGGCGGCCTCGGCCCCGGCCTTCGGCACGCTCGCCGCGGCCGCGCCGTGGGTGTGCAGCGAACGGCTCAGGCGTGCCTGCAGCGCGACGATGCGATCGTGCAGCACCTGAGCATCGGGGCTCAGGGCCTGCGCCTCGAAGTCGTCGTCGGTCGGCATGCCATGCGGCTGGAGGCGGGGCGGCGTGGCTGCCCCGTCGAGGGGAACCTCCGCCTCGCCTGCCGTCGTGTCCACCTGTGGCTCCGGCTCCGGCCCCGGCTCCGGCCCCGGCTCCGGCCCCGGCTCCGGCTCCGGCTCCAGCTCCAACTCGTTCTCCGGCTGCGGCTGCGGCTGCGGCTGCGGCTGCGGCTGCGGCTGCGGCTGCGGCTGCGGCTGCGGCTGCGGCTCCAACTCGTCCTCCGGCTCCGGCTCCGGCTCCGGCTCCGGCTCCAGCTCCAACTCGTCCTCCGGCTCCGGCTCCGGCTCCGGCTCCGGCTCCGGCTCCGGCTCCGGCTCCGGCTCCGGCTCCACCTCGTCCTCCGGCTCCAACTGCGCCTCTTCCTCCGGCACCTCCTCCACCTCCAGCTGCGCCTCGGCCTCGGCCTCGGCCTCCGCCTGCACCTCCAACTCCGCCGCCGCCTCCTCCTCTGGCTCCGCCTGCACCTGAGCCTCCGCCGCCTCTGCCGCCGCCGCCGCCTCCGCCTCCACCTGCGCCAGCGCCAGCGACATCGCCTCCGCCTCCGCCTCCGCCTGCGCATAGCCTGGCGAGGCCGCCTCGTCGACGTGCGCGGCCGCGTCGGCCTGCAGCTCGAAGGGGGGGCTGTCCGTCGTCTCGACGTGGTGGACGACTCGGCCCGGACACGTCGGCGGCGGCGCGCGCGCAGCGGTGCGCGGCGCCGACACGGACGGGCTGGGGTGCAGCGAAAAGGAGAAGGCGGTCTGCGCGAAGTCGTCCTCGCCCCAGGCTGCGGGCGAGGCGCGCGCCGCCGCCTCCACCGAGCCCTTCTCGGCCGAGGACGCCGACAGCCGCGTCACCACATTCGGCGGTGGGCTGGCGGTGCTCGGGAAGGCGAGCGGAGCGGCGTGCGCGGGGGTCGGCGGCGGCGCCGACGCGACGGTCGCGGCGGCGGCGGCGGCGGCGGCGGCGGCGGCGGAGTCGGCCGTCGTGTAGATCTGCTCGAGGGCGTCGCGCTGCTCCTCGTACGCCTGCTGCTGCCGGCCCATCGCCTCGTCGAGCGCGCGCAGCGTGCCTCCGCCCGCCGCCGGCGCCGCCTGCGCCGCCGGCTGCACCAGCGCCACCAACGGCGTCGGCGGCGGCGCTGCGGGCTGCAGGAGCGCGGCAAACTCGGCGACCTCGGCCGCCGCTTGCTGCGTCGCCGCCTCGACACCCGCCCAGCCCGGCGTCGCCAGGAGGGGGCCTGGGCCTGGGCCGAGGTCGACCTCCGCCTCCGACGCCGCGGTCGGCGGCACGTCCGCCGTTGCGCCGCGGCTGCCGTTGCGCCACGGCCCGACCGCCGCCTCGGCCTCGGCCTCGGCCGCCGCCGCCGTCGCCGCCAGCCGCTTGAGCTCGGCTTCCGCCGCCTTGAGCCCGGCCGCCTCCTTCGCACGGCCCGCACCGCTGCGCACGGCCGACGTCGACGTCGGCCGCTCCGTCGCCGGGGAGCGGCCGCGGCGGAGCGGCGCGCTGCCTGCGCGGTGCGTGGCGCGGGGAGTGGCGACGCGCCCCGCGCGGCCACCGCTGCTGCCGCTGCCGCTGCCGCTGCCGCTGCCACTGACGGGGCTGCTCCTGCCGCTGCTGCTGCCACCGGTGCCAGCGCCGCCGTCGGCGACGCGCTGGGCGCCGCCGCTGGTGAGCCCCGCCAGCGGCCCGCCGCGGCGCGCCGCGCCGGCGGGCGTCGTGTGCGCGGTGCGATGCATCGGCAGCGGGCGCGGCGTGCCGCCGCCGAAGGGCGCGGGCGCGAGCAGCTCGTGCTGCAGCGACTGGATCTGCGCGAGGGCGTCGGCGGCGTCGACGGTGGTGGCGCCGGTGCGCGACGGGTCGGCGCGCAGCGGCAGCGCGGGGTCGCGCCGCGCGCCCCTCTTCTTGCCGTTGCCGCCCTTGGCCGCGTGCGCGTGCGCGAGCGCGTCGGCGCCGAGCGCCTGCATGCTCGCCTGCGCCTCGGCGACGGCGGCGTCGCTCTCGAGGCGGAGCTGCACCGCCGTGCTCGAGCGCAGCTCGATCGACTCGGCCTGCGCCGCGCCGAGCGCCGCCTCCTTCGCGCCGAGCGCCGCCTGCGCGTTCTGCAGCTGCGTCGCGTGGCGCGCCGCCGCCGAGCGCAGCTGATGCAGCTCGGCGCGTCGCTCGGCGTCGGTGGCGCGCAGCTGCTCGAGCGCCTTCGCCCGCTCGGCGGCGGCCGCCTTCTCCGAGTCGAGCTCCGCCGAGAGCTGCCCCTCCTTGGCGCGCGACGCGGCGAGCGCGTGCTGCGCGTGCTCGAGCATCTTGCGCAGCGACGCCGCCACCTCGTACGCCGCGCGCAGCCGCTCGCCGCGGTCGGCCGAGGTCTGCTGCAGCTGCTGCGACGTCTTGTGCAGCGCCTGCTGCGTCGTGTCGAGCAGCGCCTGCCGCTCGTCGAGCGCCGCCTTGAGCGACGCGGCGCGCGCCTGCTGCTGCTGCGCCTCGACGGTGCGCGCCACCCGCATCTCGGCGACGCCCTCCTTGAGCTTGGCCGCCTCGGCCACCCGCTCCTCGCGCTCGTGGTGCATGCCCTGCAGCTCCTTGTGGCGGCGCGCCAGCTCGGCGCTCGCGCGCTGCGCCTCGACGCGCGCCTCCGCCACCGCCAGCGCGAGCCCCTCCGCCTCGCCCCTCGCCTCCTTCAGCTGCGCGCGCCCCTTGTCCGCCTCGGCCGCCAGCTCGGCCGCCTGCGTCTGCAGCGCCTCGTAGTCGTTGGCGGCGGCGCCGTTGGCGGCGCGCGCCTGCTCGAGCAGCTCGGAGCGCGAGTCGCGCGCGAGCTCGGCCTTGACCGCGCGCGTGCGCGCCGCGCGCGCGCACACGAGCACCCAGCCGGCCACCGCGCCGCGCCGCAGCCGCCGCGCGCGCTTGGCGGCGAGCCCGCGCGACGCGGCGGCGGCGAGCCGCAGCTGGGCCGCGCGCACGGCGCCGCGCTTGAGCCGCGCCATCCCGCGCCGCTGCGCCGTGCGCCGCGCGAGCCGCCGGCACGCCGCGCGCACCGCCAGCGCGTCGGCGCGCGCCTCGAGGTTGTCGCCCCACCGCGCGAGGGCCGCGCCGAGGGTGACGAACGCCTCGCGCCGCCCCTCGCGCGCCCGGTCGCGCGCCTCGCGCAGCAGCCCCGCCCAGCCGCGGAAGACGCGCCGCTGCAGCCGCCGGAAGCAGAAGGTCAGCGCGCGCGCGGCGCCGCGCCGCTGCCGCCGCCCCGCGTGCAGCGTGCGCGCCCACTGGCCGAGCGCCGCCGCCTGCCGCCACCGGCCGATGGTCGCCGTCGCGCCGAGGCGTCGCTTGGCCGCGCCGCGCCGCGCCGCGCGCGCGCGCCTCCACCGGCGCAGCGCCGCGCGCAGCGGCAGCGCCGCCGCCGCCGCGCTGGCCGCCGCCGCCGCGACGACGCCGCGGGTCTCGGCCCACCGCGCCCATGCCTCGAGCGCCGCCGCGCGCCGCGCCGCGTCGCCCTCGACGACCGACGTCGCCCGGAGCGCCGCGCACGCGCGCGCCGCGCGCGCCAGCGCGCGCCAGCAGCGCAGCGCCCTCCGCGCGTGGTGGCGCCGCATCTGCCACACCGCCTCGTCGCGCCGCTCCGCCGCGGCGCCGCGCGGCGCCGCCCACCGCCGCCAGCGACGGAGCGCCGCGACGCCGTCGCGCCGGCCGCGCTGCTGCGGCGCGCACCACGCCTCGAGCGCGGCGCGCGCCGTCGGCCGCTTGAGCGCGGCGTGCGCCAGGAAGGCGCGCCACGCCGCCCACACGCACGCCAGCAGCGCCACGCCGCGCCGCACCGCGAGGCCGTGCACCGCCCGGCGGCGCGTCCTCTCCCGCTCCGCGTGCGCGCGAAGGCCGCGCCACACCGCCGCGCACAGCGCGCGCGCGTCCTGCTCGAGCGCGCGGCGGCCGAGGCGGCCGGCGACGCACCACTGCCGCAGCCCGCGCAGGCAGCTCCGCAGCAGCCGATCGGCGTCGCGTCGCGCGCTCCGCCGCGCCGCGCGCGACGCGAGCAGCGCCCCTCGCCAGGCGCGCCAGTGCGCGTGCGGCACGCCCTGCGCCCACGCGATCCGATTCGCGAGAGGCGGCACCGGCACCGGCACCGACGAGGCCGCGGCGGCGCCGCCGCCAGGCGCGGTGCCACCGGCCATGCTGCGGCGCAGCGAGGCCTGGCGCGAGGCGCGCTGGCGGAGCAGGAGCAGCCACTTGCGCAGCAGCGCGCGTCGCGCGAGCGCCGCGCTTCTAGCCTGCAGCCGCTCCGACTGAGCGAGCCGTTCGAGATTGGCACGAAGCTCGTCCGCCTGGCGCCGCTCCTGCGCCGCCTCCTCCTCTGCGCTCTGCGCACTGATCGCCACGCTCTCGGCGTGCTGCTTTTGCTCGGTCAGCTGCATATACGCCTCCTCCGCCGCCGCCTCGGCCTCGCTGCGTGCCGCGCGCTCCTGCTGCAGCGACGCATGCATGCTGCCCAGCTCGCGCTCTGCGACGTCCACATTCTCCTCGTTGGTCCTCTGGAAGGCCGCCAGCCGGTCCATCAGCGCCAGGTTGACCGCCTTCAGCTCCTCCTCCGCAGCCGAGCTGTCGCTTACGTGCGACTCGAGCTCCTCGAGGCGCGCCAGCAGCGCCTCCACCTGCGACGCGCTCGCCGCGGCACTGCCCGGCGGCGGCCCTGAGGGGCGCCGCCCACCAGGGCCAGCGCCCCAAGGTGCGCCACGACGGATCGCGCTGGCGGAGCTGCTCCGGCCGGTCGCTGCCGCCATCGGCGCGACACCACGCACATTAGTCGCCGAGCAGCTCCTCGCAACCTGCGGTCTGTCTGCAGCGGCAGCTGCGGGTGGCAGCTCCCGCTTCCGCGCGGGTGCAGACCCGGCTGGCGGGTGCGCGACGCGGCGAGACTCGCGCGTCCAGCCGTCATTGGGCTCCTCCTGCTGCTGCGGGAGCCTGTCCGCCAGCGAGAGGCGCACAGCAGCCATCCCGCCCTCGGCCATCATGCGCAGCAGTTAGCGCGCGCTCAAGGCACGGCTTGGTCTTTTGCTCGGCCTTCTTGCGGTGGTTTGCATACGACGGCGAAGGACGTTGCAGTGAACAGGTTAGACCGCCTAGCAACCCGACGGAGACAGAAGACATAGGCACGTTGCGCTGGGTTTACGAGACGTGCGACACATGACTGGATGAGAGCTATGCGCATCTTGCCGGTGTGCTGACGACCAGTTCAACCCAAGGCATACCAGCACGGCGACGTCGGAAAGCACGACTTCGTTCAAGAAAGGCTTGAGGCGACAACGCGTGCATCGTTTTGCATTCGCGCCAAGCCCAATGATCCTCAGGCTCCGCCGACGCCGCGCCTCCTGCTCCGGCCTGCTGCTCGCCCTCTCGCTCGCTCGCTTGACGCCGAGCGCCGCTCGGTGTGGCCGTCCCGAGCTGATCCCAGAGGGCGAGAGAGCTCAATTGAGCTGCAGCGTGCTCGACATGGCCAATCGGGCGCCTTTGCAGGCGGGCTGCCTTCCCTGCGTGCAGGGCAGCGAGCTTCGCGACTCGCAATGCGTGGCGTGTCTGATCCGGAGCGGCAAGCCCTTCTTTGTGGGTCGCCCCTCTATGGGCTGTGAGGTTGAGGCAGGGTGCCTGGCGACCGTACAGCCCGTGCCACGCATGGGCAGCAAGCAATTCAACCGGTCGTTCACGGTCGGCACCGGCCACTTCGACACTTTGCAGAACGAGTGCCAGCACATTGCGGGGGTCGTGAGCCAGGGCCCGCTCGACATTGCCGAGTTCGGATACTGCTACGCGCAGGCAGTCAATGCCTCGGACGTGAGCGTGCGGCTCGGCGGCGGCTACAAAGCGGAGGTGCCGCTGCGTGAGCCAGCGGATGCGTGCATGAAGCACTCGTCGCACCAGAAGGCGGATGCGCTGATACGAAAGGCCGGGCACTACCCGCGCCTCATCCTGGGCCCGAACGTGCTCCAACCGTGGCTCGAGCCGGCGCCCGAGGGCAGTGACCGGGACGGGCTGCCGTGGCTCGCCGCGCTAGGCGGAAAGACGGTGCTCATCGTGACGCCATTCGTCACGTCCTTCCGGTCGCAACTCGCAAAGGGCAACGTCGCGATCTGGAGCGACATCGCCGAGCGCGTGCTGCCGAGCTCCATCCGCGAGTTCAAGCTCGTTAAGCCCCCGATCAACCTGGCACACGGCGTCAACGGGAAGCTGGAGCACACGAACTGGCAACCGGCGTTTCGCGAATTGGTTCGTCGCGTCGAGGCTGCCGGCTCTTTTGACGTGGCGCTTCTCAGCTGCGGAGGCTTGGGCATGCTGCTGGGAGCTCACTTGCGAGCGACAGGCAGGTCGGCGATCTACATGGGCGGCGCCCTGCAGACTTGGTTCGGCGTGCTTGGAGGTCGATGGATCAAGAGCCTGAGCAGTGCACTCAAGGTTTACACGCGCAGGGGCAACTTTACTCGGCCGAGCATGGCCAACGGTGAGAAGCCGCATTACGCGCGGTCCGTGGAGGGCAGCGCATATTGGCGCTGACAAGCTGTTTGTCCGGGAAGACGGGTGCAGGAGCCAGGGGTGTGTTTCACACTCTGAGACCACGTGGCTCAAGGCTCGCGTGTCTCAGGTGGGCCCCTCGTCGCATCAGTGTTCAGTGAGCTTCGGACGATGTACCAAAGGGTTTAAAATTGATTTTTCAAGCTTCGGATAAAACAAAAAGAAGGGAAGACTCACCTCACTCAAGCAGACGCGATGCCCTGTGATCGCCAGCGCCAGCGATGTCTTCCATCGCTGCCTCGATCTTACCCAGGGTCTGGATCACCGCGTCTGCCACCGACTGGATGCCAACAGACAGTGACGACGCTGGCTGCAGCGCCGTCGTCGGCAATACTCTCCTCCGTGATGGTGGCCGTTCCTCAGTCTCTCTCTCGAACTCTCCTGAACTCTCCTCAACACCCGTGTCATCCCCCGAACTCTCTTCCTCCGAGCCCGTGTCTACGGCCTCCCCGGAGCCCGAGCCCGCGTCTGCAGGAAATACGAATGGCGTCGGCTCTGGCGTCGGCACTGGCGTCGGCACTGGCGTCGGCTTCGGCGTCGGCTTCGGCGTCGGCTTCGGCGTCGGCTTTGGCGTCGGCTTTGGCGTCGGCTTTGGCGTCGGCTTTGGCGTCGGCTTTGGCGTCGGCTTTGGCGTCGGCTTTGGCGTCGGCATTGGCAACGGCATTGGCAGCGGAACTAGCTTGGGCAACAGAGGCTTCGGAAGCGACGGCAGCAAGGCGTGTAGCAATGGCTTGCGCGGTGGCGTCGGCTTTGGCGTCGGCATTGGCGTCGGCTTTGGCGTCGGCTTTGGCGTCGGCATTGGCAGCGGCTCTAGCGCGTCCTCGCCAGACCCAACGTCTCCAACCTCCTCCTCTTCTCCCGAGGTCTCCTCTCCCGAGCTGGAGACGTCGAACCCGATGTCCCTTATCCCAGAGCCCTCCTCGCCTTTTGCAACCGCCACCCAGTGCTCCCAATTTCCTGAGCTCTCCTCTCCAGAGCTCTCCTCTCCGGAAGTCTCCTCTCCGGAGGTCTCCGCTCCCGAGCTGGAGTCGTCGAACCCGATGTCGCTTATCCCAGAGCCCTCCTCGCCTTTTGCGACCGCCGCCCAGTGTTCCCAATCTCCTGAGCTCTCCTCTCCCGAGCTCTCCTCTCCGGAGGTCTCCTCTCCCACATCCTCTCCCACATCCTCTCCCACATCAGCTGGAATCACACCGACTACCGGGCCTGATGGCACTTGCGGTGGCGGCTGGTTCCTGAGCGCATACGTCAGCCAGAACATGTGGTTCCAGTACCACATCGCGGAATATTGGTATGCTGTCCACCAAAAGGACATGGCCGTCGCGTTGAACGGCTTGGGCGAGAGCAACGGCATGAGCGGAGGAAGAGGCATTGGCGAGGGCACCGGCGAAGGCACCGGCAAAGGCATCGGCAAAGGCATCGGCGAAGGCCAAAGCGGGACTGTTGCACTACTGTTCAAGAAGCTCGTCGCATTCTTGGTGGCACTGCTGTTCGCCAGGGGATGCCACTGCCAGTTGGGCTTCTTCGGCGCCCACTTGGGCTTCGGCGCCCACTTGGGCGTCGGCGCCCATTTGGGCGTCTTCGGTTGCCACTTGGGCTTCGGCTTCCACTTGGGCACCGGATCAGTGCTGTTCATGAACTGTATCGAGTCATCAGCAGTAGTGCCGTTGACGAACTGGGTCGAGTTATCAGCAGCACTGCCGTTGACGAACTGCCTCGCAGCATCTGCGGCCTCGTGCATCGCCTTGAACCACGACTTCGTAGCGTCGTGCTTCACGTCGAAGTAGTGCTGCGTGGCATTGCGCTTCTTCTCCCAATACGACTTCGTGGCGTTGTGCTTCACGTCGAAGTAATGCTGTGTTTCGCCGTGCTTCACGTCCCAGTAATGCTGCGTCCTGTTGTGCTTCTCGTCGAAGTAGTTCTGTGTGACATTGTGCTTCGCGTCGAAGTACGAATGCGTGGCATTGTGCTTCTCGTCGAAGTAATACTGCGTGGCGTTGTGCTTGACGCCCATCAGATAATCGGGGTCCACGTTTTGTGCGCGAAGCTGCCAATTCGTCTCCTCGTCGCTGGGCTGCTGGAGAACGGCAGGCTCCGAGGCATGCTTCCCCAGGTCAGCTCCGGTGAGGCGCTTGCTGAACCTTGAAGTCCAGTCCCTGACTGGATGCTGGTCCGTTGCAACACTCTCGACAACGTTGCTGGGCCCCGGGGTCGAGTCGCCCACGGCAGGCGGGTTTGCGGTGGCTGGCCAGCTTTCCAGGAAGGCCGGCGCCGCGTCGGGGAGTAGCTGCTCGACGGGCCTTGCCGTATGAGCCGGCAAGACCACCGCCAGCCAGAGGCCCGGCATGGTCCTCGGCCCGGCGGAGACGCCAAAAAAGGCAGCCAAGCTGGTGTACTGCTGGCTTTAGGCGCCGGCCCCGTGAGGAACGGCAATCGAACCAGTAAAAGACAGTTTCAAGAAGGTTCTCCCTGTACGCTGGCACCTCCAGTCTGCTAGGAGGTCAGCGGCGCTTACCTGAACTTCTGTCCAAGTGCAACGCGTGACCGATCTGCTCCGAGCCCAGCGTCCCGTCGACCGCCCGCGCCATTGCCACCCGGGCATCGTCCGCCTCTGCCGCCCGAAGGCACGCCTGGACGGCGCTCTCCAGATCGCTCGCAGCCACCTCGGGCGGCGCGACCGACGCCGACGGCCGAGACGCGGCCGCGTAGCCATCCTTGCGCACGACCGACATGCAGGCGGGCCCGCCGCCTCCTCGGCGTCGCTTCTGCAGCTCGTCCTCGTCGTCCTGCGCCTTGGCGGCCGCGCGAGTGGCCAAGGCGGCCGCAGCTGCGTCGGCAGCGACCTTCTTCGACTCGTCGCGCGGCTCGAAGAACTGGAAGCAGAAGGTGCACACCTTGACCGTGTCGTACCGGTTCTGCACAATCTTGAAGCGCGGCGAGTTGACCATCGCCCGGTCGCCCCAGCTCGCGCGCAGCTGCGCGATGTGCGCGTAGTACGTGATGCCGGGCAGCTGGGAGAACGTGTGCTCGCACAGCGCGCAGCGCACCGGCGCCTTCTGCAGCCCCAGCTTGATGCGCGCCTCCGCTGCCTGCCTGCTCGCGTCCTCCTCGTGGCCCCGCGTCGCCAGCACCATCGCGCGCGTTGCGTCGTCCGACACGTGACCGGAGCGGCGCTGCAGTCGCGGTGACGGCTTCGCCGCCCGCGGCGTCGTGGGCGCGCTGCCCGCGCTCCGCGGAGGCCGCGCACTGCTGCCGCCGCCCTTGCCGCCGCCGTCCCGCCCATACATGCGCTTCAGCCGCGCCGACTGCTCGTCGAGAGCGTCTTGCGACGCGCGCTGCGTCGCCTGCCGCGCCGCGTCGAGCTCCGTGCGTCCGGCCGCCAGCTCGTGCCGCCAGTCCGAGCCCTGCGACGACGGCTTCCCCCGGCGGGCGGCCTTCTGCGCGGCGACCACCTCGCCGAGCCGCTGCTGCTCTGCCGTCCGGTCGGCATCCTTCTCAAACTCGCGCTGCTGCAGCTTCCACGCGCGGTCCTGCGCCTCCTCCATCTTGCGCTGCTCGGCCAGCACCTCTGCTTCCGCGCGCTCCTCGAGCATTTGGTTGAGCGCCTCCTCGCGGTCCGCCAGCACGCTGCTCCTCTGCATCGAGTTGCGCACGTGCGCCTGCGAGGTGCGGGCGAGGCTCACCGACCGCCTCGACACCTCCGGCGAGCCCGCCCACGCCATCTGCCGTCGCTTGTTGTCCTCTTGCACTAGCGACGCGCCCTCGTCGTAGACTCGCCCGTAGAAAGCCAGCTTCTGCCAGAGCACGTCCAGCTCCGTCGCTGGCTTGGCTGGCGCGGTCGCGGGGCGAGCGGTCAGCCGCCGGATCACGCTCTTCTCCGTCTCTCGATCGGGTGACGTCTTGGATGGCGACGTCGAAGGTGGCTTCTCGTCGCACTGGGGCGTGCTGGGAGGCCGCCGTTGGACACGAGGCGTTGCTCGAGGTGCGCTGTCTCGGCGCGAGGTGTGCTGTGGCGGCTGCTGGTAGCGGCGGTCCCTGAGGAGCTGCACGCGCGTCTTGAGGTCGTCCTCGAGGTCGAGCGGTTGCGTGAAGCCCCCGTATATGCTGAAGGCGTGCGCCTGGTGAACGGCCGAGCGGTCGATCGGCATGAGGAAAATTAGGATGTTGTTCAGAGCAAGCGTTAGGTGAATTGCGTCAGCACAACGAGAGGCATGCAGCCTGCATGCACGGAATACGAGTTCTCAATATGGGTGTAAACAGCGTAAACAGGGGTGCACACCACCAAACAGAGTTTGTTACAAAACATCTAGTTTTCAGGGTTGGCTAGCGTTTTTAGGCACAACACCAAACGCATGCACAATGCAGCACCGGCATCGCCGCGGACTTCTGGACTTCTATCCACGTCGCCAATCTTGCGCCGAGTTAGCACATGGAGGGCTGGGTCCACAAGGAGTCGCGCCACCTCTCGCAGTGGCGGCCGCGCTACCTAATTCTCTCCACCACCAAGGACGGTGGCCCGTACCGGTGCGAGCTGTGCACGTACCCAAAGACATCATTGCTTACGGGCTCGGCGCCCAAGCCGTCGGAGAGAATCCCTCTCACGGCATTCGCATCCGTCGAGCCCGACGCCGCGCCTTCCCGGCCGCACTCCTTCATCGTGCGCCTCGCTGGCCGCGAGTTTCGCTTCTCGTGCGAGAGCGCGGATGCCAGGGACGGCTGGGTCGAGGCGATCGGACGGCTCAAGCCGCAGCTCAGCCAAGGCGAGGCGGACGACGTCGCTGCCGCACGATTCGAAGGCGCGACTGGCTCGAGACGGCTGAGCACCGCGAGCATGCGCGCCGACGACGACTACGAGATCGCGGCAGAGTCTCTGCGGAGCGTGGAGCCGATCGAGTATTTGGCGCTGGTCGCGGCGGGGCTCGACGAGCTGGCGGCGCGCGAGATCGAGCGGCGGCTGGGTCTGCCGGCGGACGCCGTGACGCCGGTGCCGCCTCCGCCGCCGAAGGACCAGTGGAGCAGCAGCGCGCTGAAGACTGGCGTGACGTCCATCTTCCCGGGCGGCGCTGGCGTCGCCAAGCTGCGGTTCTCGCTGCCCGCACCCAAGGACGACGAGGCGGTGCGCGCGCAGATCGATGCGCTGCGGCGGCTGCCGATGGTGCAGGCGCTGTTCGCGCCGCTCGTCATCGCCACCAACATCGCGCGCGACGAGACGGGCGTCGCGCAGGTGGAGCACGCCGTCGTGGCGTCGACGCGCTGGGGCGCCGCGCTCCGCACCTGGCGGATGGTCGCCGGGCGGCCCGACGTCTTCCGGCCGTCGTTCCGCTGCTCATGCGTGCGCGACGGCCAGCACGCGTACGGCTCGCTCGACGTCGCGGCGGCGACGGGCGGCGGCGTCCACGAGACCTTCAGGTGGCGCGTCGACCTGACGGGCTTCGACGTGGAGGTGTGCGTGCTGCTGCTGCAGTCGCAGCTCGTGGCGGGGCTGACGCTCTCGACTGGCGCGCTGCTGCACAAGAACCGGCTGCCGCCCGAGCCGCGGCCGCTGCTGCCGCTCTGCAACGTCAGCGTGCGGCTGCGCTGCTCGACGGCGTGGGCGATGCTCCAGCTGGCGGCGCCAAAGCCGGGCGACGTGCTGCTCGACCCGATGGCGGGCGTCGGCACCATCCCGATCGAGGCGGCCGCGCGATGGGGCGACGTCTTCGCGCTCGCCGGCGACGCCGAGCGCGCCTCCCTCGACCAGGCCGCCGTCAACGCGAGGTGGGTCGCGGGCGCCACGCGCGCGGCGGCGGCGAAGCCGCTCGCGCAGCTGCCGCTGAGCGGCGGCGGCGCGCTGCCGGCGTGGCACGCCCTCGACCGCCGCTACCCGAGGCCGCCCGGCGGCGGCGGCGTCGGCGTGTGCGAGTGGGACGCGACGCAGCTGCCGCTGCGCACGGCGAGCGTCGACGTGGTGGTGGTCGACCTGCCGTTTGGGATGGTGTGCAAGGTGAAGCACGGCGTGCGCCACCTCTATCCGCTCGCGACGCGCGAGATGGCGCGCGTGATGCGCCCCGGGGGGCGGCTCGTGATGCTCTCGCCGTCGAAGCAGCTGATGGCGTCGTGCCTGCAGCAGCAGGCGGCGCTGTGGGAGGCGCAGCGCACCATCGACGTCAACTGCGGCGGCGCCATCGCGTGCGTCACTCTGTGGCAGCGCACCGCGGAGCCCGCGCCTGCAGCGCCGGTCCCGGTCGACACGAAAGCCGGCGGCAAGGTGGCGAAGGATGGAGCCGGCGTGACAGCTTCGAAGCTGGTGTCGCAGCTGTCCTTCTGGGATCGTGTCTTTGTGTGCCGGTGGTGCTAGCCTTTTAGATTACTGGTGTGCGACGCGTCCGCGTTGTGCAGACTACAACTACAATTCGAACAAAACTGATTAGTCACGAGCGGAGCATGCCGTTCGCGTTCGGTCCTCTCGCTGATCGTCGGACCTCTCCCGAGGACGTCAACCTCTTGCTCTCAGCTGTCTGGTTCCTCCTCAACACGTTCGTCCGCGTCAGCCCGCTGATGGTCTGGGCCGTCTACTGCACGATGCTTGTCATTAACTGCTTCCTCGCCATCAAGTGGCTCCAAGCTCGCTACTGGTGCGTTGCAGTGCTGCCCATCCTCATTGTGCTTCAGGTCGTCCTTCTTCTGCAGCAGGCGCCGCCGGCCCTCCCTGAGCTGGCAACCACGGTGAAGGCAAACTGGGCCGCCATGAAGCTGCTTTGCGGCTGACTTCTAACTGGGCTCAAGCGAGCGTAGGTGCGGGAAAGGCTTGCAGACAAGTGCACCTCCGCTTGCCGCGCAGGGCCATGATCGTGTGTGTCTGCTTCGAGTCCCGCGCCCGTGGACACACGGTTCACACTCGAGGCGCGCGAGTGATCGTGTGACGTACTGATCGAGAATCACTTTCTTACAACGTTACCCGCTCATCATTTTACTCACATGCCATCAGCGATCAGCTCGACGCGGAAGGGGCTCTGCAGGCGCTGCGCCCTCCGCACAAACTGCTCGACGCCGACGGTGCCAGAGCCGGTGAAGAGCGCCTTCAGCACGCCGTCCACGTCGCGCTGCGTCGCGCCGAGCTTGACGAGCTTCACCTCGACCTCGTCGGGGGAGAGGGCGCCGTCGCCGTCGCCCGCCGTGTCGAGGCTCTGGTAGACCTTGCGCCACGCGGCCGCGTCGAGCGTCTCGAGCGCGTCGCGTGCGGCGAGCTTGTACAGCTCGTGGTAGGTCACCGCGGCGAAGCACAGCGCGAGGATGTCGGCGAGGGTCTTGCGCTCCTGCACGAGCGTCGTGCCAAAGTGGATGAGCTCGCATGCGTCCTCGCCGTAGATGTGCACGCCCACCACGTGGTGCGGCGCCGCACGCGTCACGACCAGCTTGAGGCTCGGCCCGGTCAGCGGCTGGCCTTGCTCACAATCGCCGTCGCCGTCGTCGCGCCGCGAGCACGGCACGAGGTACTCGCCCTCCAAGCTGGTCCCAACCGTGTGGACGTGGCCACGGATCGACTCGGAGTAGCGGCCAATGCCCTCGATGACCTCGAGGTTGTGGGGCGGCTGCCCCGCTGCCTCGGCCGTCAGGCCGACGAAGGCGACCTCCGGCAGCGTCCAGATGCCAATCGGGTAGCGCGCCGCGTTGGCAAGCAGCGCCGCGGGCGAGTAGTCCTCGGGCGCCTCCTCCTGCTCCGCCACCGCCGGCCGACAGAACATGGCGTCGACGGCCGCCTCGGCCTGCGCGATGCCGGTCGACGCGAGCTGCGGCGCGCCGATGACGTCGCCCGCGGCGAAGACGCCCGCGTAGCTCGTCTCGAGCGACGAGTCGACCTCGACGTCGCCGTTGCGCTTCGTGCCGACGCCCAGCGCGTCGAGCGACAGCCCGCTCGTCACGGCGCTGCGCCCCGTCGCCGTCAGCACGAGGTCGGCCGTCAGCGCCTCGCGCGGCTCCTTGCTCTGGCTCTCGACGACGGACAGCTGGAGCCCCTGCCGCCCCACCTGCTTCCGGCTCGTGCCGAGCAGCCCGACCTGGTCGGCGCCGGCGATCTCGCTCTCGAAGAGCAGCTCCACCCCCGCCGCCTGCAGGTCCGCCTGCAGCACATAGCCGACCTCGCGGTCGATGCCCACGCGGCTGAGCGACTTTGGCAGGTCGGGCGAACGGATCACCATCGTCACCTTTGCGCCGAGCTCGGCGAAGATGCGTGCAAACTCGATGGCGATGATGCCGCCGCCGACCACGACGACCTCGCGCGGCAGAAACGTCAGCCCTCGGATCGAGTCCGAGTCATGGACTCGCACGTGTCCGCCCACGTCCAAGCCGTACCAGCCGTTGAGCGAAGGCAGGCGGACGGCCTTGGACCCAGTGGCGAGCAGCACGTTGTCCGCGCGGAGCTCGATCACGCTGGCCTTGGCGCGAGGCTGCTGGAACTCAACCGCCACAGTGCAGCGACCAGGCTCACCGTCGTCGGGAGTGGTGCACATCGTACCCACGCCTCGCAGGTGTGGCACACGACTGACACTGAGGGCCTTCGCGTTGTTGTCGCCCGATTTGCGCATGATCTGCTCGACGAAGCCACTCAGCTGGTTCCAGATCGCTGCGTCGTTGATGCCCATGGACTTTAGCACGTTCACATCCAGCCGAAGCGCCGAGTCACGCAGGGCCTTGGAGTACAGGCCGGTCGGACCCGTGAACTGGAAGAGGCGTGGCGGAGTCGCGTCGATCAGGATCGACGTGCGCCCGAGCGCGGCTGCCCGCAGCGCGGCAGTGACGCCCACTGGCCCGCCGCCGACCACGACGAGGTCGTACTGCTGCCGCAGCATGCTCGGCACGCTCGTGCGTCGCACACGCGCTGGAGGGCTCGTGCCCAGGAGCAGCGCGTGTGGGATCAGTGTGATCAAGCTGAGCATCTAGCGAGAACACACACTGGAGCGTTTGCTTAGTGCCGAAACACCAGAGCTACACAACACTGGTCTCCCACCTAGTTTTGCATGCGCCGCAAGTTCTGCATACTCGCGCGTCACGTAAAAACTGGGAATCACGGCGAGAGCTCTGCTTAAACAGCTTATAATACACTCAATACTAAAGGGCGGCCGAGCCGCGCCGCTCAGTCCACGGCGTAGGCGGCCCGGCCCTGCCAGATGGCCATGACGCCAAAGTGGGCGACGCTGCTGTTTGCCCACTTGATCGAGCGCAGCTTGGTGCTCATGTTGACCACGGGCGGCGTGCGGAGCCCCTCCTCCTTGGCGCCGTACTGGCAGGGCGGCAGCCACAGGTACTCCTCCTCGTCCTGCGGCTTGGCCGAGTGGCCCGCCATCGCGGTGACGCGGCAGTACTCCTCGCCCGTGTCGGCGTTGAGCAGCACGCCGCCGAGGCACGCGGGCGAGTGGCAGTGGAAGCCGAGCATGAGGAACTGGATCGGGCGCGAGCCGTTGTTCTTGCCCCATTCGTCGCAGCCAACCGAGCCTCCACATTGCGCGCCGTACAGCGTCACCATGTCGGCGACGGTGAAGTTGCTCGTGATCGTGTGCACGGCCTGCTCGGGCGGCGTGCCCTCGGGCGCCTTCGGCACCGAGTACTCGATGTGGCCGAACTGCCACTCGACGTGGTACGTCTCTCGCGGCGGCGTCGTGACGCCGGCCTCGTCCTCGTAGTAGAAGCGCCACCGGAAGTAGACCTCGTCGACGAGCGGAGGGATCGGCTGCTCGGCGTCGAGCAGGAATCGCTTCGTGCTGTTGGGGTCGAGCCCGCCGCAGCAGTTCATGCCGCCGTCGTACAGGTTGAGGTCGCACGTCGGGTTGTGGTCCTTGACCAGCTCGCTGCGCGGCTCTCCGATGCAGCCCGCGTCGAAGCGGCGGCCGTTGATGTAGCCCGTCGGTGCGCGGCAGACGCACGAGCCGCCGCCGGGCACGTCGGCGCAACTCGTGGCCGACGACGGCACCGCCGGCTTGTTGAACGTGGCGATCCATCGCGGCGTTCCGGGCTGGACGGAGCAGCCGGCGGGCAGGGAGGCGTCGGCCGAGACGGTGATGTTCTGCAGATCGGCGCTCTTGAGCTGCTCGGCCGCCGCAGCGAAGCACTCGTCCGCGTCGGGGATGGTCGAGTTGTAGGTGCACGGCGTCGCGTCGCGCACGAGGTGATGGTCGAAGGTCTTGATCATGCGCGAGCCGCACGGGCACTCGAGCAGCCCCGACCACTCGGCACCCTTCCACGCGTTCTGCCTGCGGGGCAGCGGGCACGCCTCGCCGCACCGCTCACCCGACCCGTCGGGGTTGCGCGTGTTGATCTGCATCGGGTTGAAGACGAAGTGCGTGGGCGACTCGAGCGCAACGCCGAAGCCGTTGGCGAGCGCGTGGTACGTCTGCCGATGCTCATTCCCATTGTGCTCCGAGAAGGCGTGGTTGGTCGGCCACTTGCCCGAGCCCTTGCCGTTGTCCTTGAAGACGTGCTGCGGCCCGCCGTGGCCATAGGGCCCGGGCGCCTCGGTGGGATTCCTCGGGCGCACCTCGAGATCGGCGCCCTTGCCCTTGAGGTACGAGACGTAGTGGTGGTTGTACGACTCGTAGCAGGGCACGCTGACGTGGCCCGAGGGCGTGTCGCGCCAGATGTCGACCTCCCAGCCAGTGATGAAGATGGTCTTGTTGTCGAACTTCTGAACGACGTCCGCGGGCAGCTCCACCGGCGGGAGCCCGCCGCCGGGCCAGACCACCTGCGAGTACTGCGAGACAATCTTGGGCGAGTCGACCTCAAAATAAGCGCCGCGGAAGCCGTAGCCGGCCTCGTTGAACTTTGGCTCGAGCGGATTCGAGACGGCGTAGTGCACGCCAGTGTTCAGCTGCTGCTGAGTCGTCGAGGGCGGCGCGAAGCCGAGCGTGGCGGTGGTGGAGAGCATTGCCGCGTGACGCGCTCCGCGGCTCGAGGCGGGTTCATGGGCTCGGCCCCGCCGAGCATAAGCCGGCAAACTGCGGTGTTGTACACCCCCGGTCGGACCTCTGCCGGGCTGATGTCAAAAAGCACGTGGGGGAGGCGGTTCCCCACCGATTGCTCCCAGAGCACAAGCGCAAGATAGAACATCTACCTATCATGTGTGCACCTGTCCGTGGTTCTGGTCTTTAGTTAGACCCGATATTGGTTTGCCTGTCGGTCGGCGCTTCGCATGAAGGCCTGTGCGAAGATGCCAAGGCTCTCACCGAGCACGATGAGCCCACAGTCAGCCAGGCAGAGCAGCCAAATGCGCAGCCGCACCGAGAACTCCATAGCAGGTGAGGCATCCCCGCCAAGTCCGTACGGTGCGGGCTGCTGGTAGACGAGCCAGACGACGTTGGTGGGGCACGTGTCGCAGCCGGGCAGGCCGTAGTCGAAGTCTTCGAACGACACGATCGTACTGGTGATGTCGTCGTAGCATGATGTCGGGCAAGGTGAGTTGAATTGCTCTGATGCGATACGAAACGTCTCCGTGAGGACGTTCTGAGGCGAGAGCAGCAAGAAGGACGCGAGGCCAAACAGCATTGCGATCGAGCAGGAGAACGCACCGTTGCGTAGCACCGGCTGCCGGTACGCGTTGCCCAGCGTGAACGCGAAGGCTGCGGCAAGGAACGGCAGGTAGACGGCCGCAAACATGACCGTCGCCTCCCAGCAGTCCGAGATGAACCACCAGTCGTCCGTGTCGACGATCGACTGCGGCCAGCGCACGTACCCCTCGGTGTTGGACATCAGCTTCAGCTGCGCGACAAAGAAGGTGAAGTTGATCACCTGCACGCACAGCACGCTGCCGACCGTCTGCGCGCCGAGCAGGCTCGACGTGGGGCGACGAGGGTGGAGCCGCGGCAGTGGGCGCGACAGCGACATGAAGGCTGAGATGCAAATCGTCGTGAGCGAGTCGATGCAGATGTAGAAGGCGAGGCTAGGGATCGACGTGTAGAAGAAGGCGGCGAGCTTGAGCACGGAGAAGAACTGCCCGTAGACGATCAGGAACTTGTACGACGCGACCGCGTTGGCCAGCGTCGCACGGCCCTCGCGCAGAAGCGTCACGCACGCGCCCACCGACTTGGTGTTCGTCGTGAACGGCGAGACGACCGACGCCTCGGCTTCGGAAAGAGCGAGGCCCGCGTGTGCGGCGCGCAGCGCGCCGCAGTCGTTGCCGCCGTCGCCCGTCATCAGGCAGATGAGGCCGCGGTCCATGTGCATCTGCACGACGCTCACCTTGTCCGCAGGCGAGCAACGCGCCACCAGCCGCACGCTCGGCAGCAGCCGTTCCATCGCCCCGCTCGCGCGCAGCGCCTCAAGCGCCTCGCTGCCGCTCACCGCGAGCTCGATGGGTGCCTCTGCCCACGCCGCTGCTTGGACATCCACGCCTTCCACCGCGGTGGGCAGCGCCGTCGCTCCGGCGGCAGCGGCATCGGCCGCCGTGAGCGCCAGGCCCTCTTCGCCCTGCGGCGACGGCGCCACCTTGGAGACCGCTGCCGCCGGGCTGGAGCGCGGCCAGTGCTCGTCCTGCGGCGGCGTGGAAGCCAAGACCTCCTCGAGCTGCGCCGTCGTCAGCGTGACTCCGGAGTCGACGCCCGTCTCCCGCCAAACCACCGCCGGTATAGCTGCCTTGGCGTCCTTCTCGACGCTGGCGAGAAAGACGCGGCTGTGCGGCGTGGCGAGCATACCGCAGCGGCGAGCAATGTACTCGGCGCAGTGCGCGTTGTCGCCGGTGATCATGATCGGGCGCACGTCGCCGCCCTTGAGCTCCTCGATGGCAGCGGCGGTGTCGGGCTTGAGCTCGTTGCGGAAGAGCAGCAGCGCGCCAAACGTCAGGCCGCGCTCCACCTTCTCACGCGTCAGCTCCGCGATCTTCGCGTCTCCGATCCCGTCGGGCAGCCTCTTGCTCGCGAGGCCAAGGACGTAGCAGCCCTCGAGCGCGCTCGCGGCCGCCCTCTCGGCGTGGTCGGCGGGAAGGCTGGCCCTGTCGCACCTGCTTGCGACCGCCTCGGGCGCGCCCTTGCAGAACACGTGGAGCCCGCCGGTGGCGGTGTCGCGCACCACCACCGACATTGTCATCGTCGCGTGCGAGAACTCGAAGCGGCGCAGCACGCGCAGCACCTCCACCTGCGGCTGCGGCTGCGGGGTGCTGGAGGCGGCAATGCGACGCTCGACGGCGTCGGCGCCCGCGAGCTGCCAGCCCGAAGCACGAAGCATCTCGACCTCCACCTGCAGCCCCACGAGCCGATCGCCCAGCGTGCTCACCGCATGGCAAGCGGCCATGGCACGCATCACCGCCTCGGGAACGACGCCGCCCTTGTCGTCGTCGGCCGTGGTGGCAGATTCAAGTGAAGAGCCGCACAGCTGCGGAAGCCACTGCGCCTTGCCTCCGCTGACTTTGGCGCATCGTAGCCCGCAGAAGTCGAGGCCCTCCTTGGTGAGCGTGCCGGTCTTGTCGAAGGCGGCGAGGCGCACCTTGCCGCAGATGGCGATCCGCTTGGGGTCGATGCTGAAGATGCCTGCGGCGCCGAGCCGGCGCGCCGCAAACGACTGCCCCGCGACGAGCGAGAGGGGCAGCAGCGGCGTGAGGATCTGCGACAGCGTGAAGAGGCCGTAGCTCAGCGTGGCGGGGAAAGTGTACGTCGCCGAGGAGTACTCGTCCATCAGGAAGATGGCGATCGAGAAGCAGAGCGCGCCGTAGCCGATCAGGATCGCCACCACGACCGGCAGCTCCTCGTCGTACTTGAAGACGAGGCGCACC
>Ga0209713_10000077_pt1 | contig 57009 bp, 55 predicted proteins | sample ArcOceMetagenome_3_FD_187444 | JGI IMG/M metagenome (GOLD analysis project Ga0209713, IMG submission 187444) | Marine eukaryotic phytoplankton communities from Arctic Ocean - Arctic Ocean- Svalbard ARC20M Metagenome (SPAdes) (version 2) | ecosystem: Environmental > Aquatic > Marine > Oceanic...
TTGACTCAGGCGTTTTATAGCGTAATGGAACCACATTGATCCTTCTCGAACTCAATAGTGAAACGTTACAGCGGTGAAGATACTAAAAGAGAGGTCTTTTGGGAAAATAACACAATGTCTGAGTTTTTCTAAAAAAACTTAATTTTATTTATATATGAGTTCTTACGCAATTGTTCAGGCAAGCGGTCGTCAGTTATGGATCGAAGAACATCGTTTCTATGATTTAAATAAGTTAACATTACAGGCTGGTGACACGTTTTTGCTTAATCAAATTTTGTTAGTTAAACAAAACGATGTTTTAGAGATTGGAAAACCACTTGTAAAGGGAAAGTACATGATTGAAGCTGTCGTTTTAAGACATATCTCAGGTTCCAAAATCCGTGTATATAAGATGCGTCCAAAGAAGAAGACACGTAAGACATTTGGTTCACGTCCTAAGTTAACACGCGTTTATATTAATTCGATTCGTCGTATTTCAACATCCGCATCTGTATGTTATGCATAGAAAATTGTTTAATATAGTTTATTAATATATGGTTAGAGTAAAAAGAGGTAACGTAGCTCGCGCTCGTCGCAAAAAAATTCTTAAATTTGCAAAAGGGTTTCAAGGGGCACATTCACGACTATTTCGAACAGCAAATCAGCAAGTAATGAAAGCACTCGTGTATTCATATGTTGGACGAAAGAGAAAAAAACGTGATTTTAGAAAATTGTGGTTATGTCGAGTTAATGCTGCGGCTAGACTGGAAGGTTTAACTTATAGCAAATTAAAAAATCGTTTAAAACAAAATTCAATTGATTTAAATGTAAAAATGTTAGCGCAGATTGCTTTATTGGATCGACAAACATTTTCATCAATAGTTAGTCAAATTTAGTTTTTCATTAATCAGAATTTTTAAATTTTAATTTTTAGTAATTATGGCACACAAAAAAGGTAGTGGAAGTACGAAAAATGGTCGTGATTCAAATTCACAAAGATTAGGTGTTAAAGTTTATGGAAATCAGCCTGTTAAAGCAGGCGGTATCGTCGTTCGTCAACGTGGTCTTTCCTTTCGTCCAGGACGTTCAATAGGAGTTGGAAAAGATTATACATTATTTGCATTAGAGTCAGGGACGGTAGAATTTACAAGCGATAAAAATTGTAAGTATGTACATGTTCGTTAGATATATTGGAATCATCAATTAATAGTATTTGAAATATATTAATTGATGATTTTTTAAGTTTCTCTTTAATCACGTAATAATGTTCTTAAAGAGCCAATTGTACCAGTTAACAATAAGGGGAATGTTACAGTTCCAGCCGCATATGTTGAGGCGACGAGACCAGATATAAATGATAAACAACGCCCCGTAATTATAAACGCTTTGGTTTGAGGAAAACACCAATATATGATTTTTCTTACTAGCCAACTAACACCGCCTGAGTAAGTTAAACCATAATAGACTTCGCTAGATAGACCAACTGACTGCACCACAACACCACTCCAGGGTAACCATTTAACAATTATAGTCGAGACCCCGGATTCAACAACTTTTTCTTTAACATACGGCACAAGTGCTCTTTCAGTTACTTCTCCTAAGACATAAGCCATGTTACTAACCTCCCGTAAAAGCTGAAACTATAAGTGGAAGTACCTTAGAATCTTTATAGTACCATCCAATTATGAACCCAAGAATCACAGATGAACAGGCAGCTGTTGTAGACATTTTTGTATCTGTCCGTCGATTATTCTTAAAATCCTTGCTTTTTAAATTGCGTGTAAAAGTCATAGTTTATATTTAAAATAAATAAATTAAATTTTATAGACTTAATTAATTAAATCTACAATATTAATTATAACCTAATAAAAAAAATTCTAACATAAAAAATAAAAAAAATTCTGACATAAAAGGAAGTTCATCTGAATATATTATAAACATAACTTCTGGTTTTTTTTCAAGTGATTTTTAAAATTTCCAAAATCTTTTTAACCTTGACGATAAAGGAGTTGCAGAATACTGCAATTATATGATCCCACTAATAAATAAACTAAATTATAGCATTAGTTTAATTTAATTATAAACGTTAACAAGATAAAGTGCTATATTTTATAGAAAATTTTATAAAGTCTCTTACACGGTTTTTCAACTAGAACTTCACGACGATATTTCCCCGAACATAAAAATCTCATAATAAAATTTAAATTAAATTACTGGCACTTAACTAACCGTGCGCCTATAAAAACCGTTAAAACGAATTTAATCGTTCTAACGGTTTTTATCGTTTAATTTAATTCTATAAAGGATTTACCTTTAGATTGAATAAATTAGTAACGCTCACCTTCAGGCTTTTGTGCTGGTGCGTAAGCTTCAATAGTGTATTGAAGACGACGACCTTCCATTTCTTGACGAACAAGGCGGAAACCAGGCTCGTAAGCAGGACGCTGAACGATGAATGAAAGTACACAAGATTCAATACCACGTGTGTTATCGAAACATGCTAGCTTTACGTAGTAGTTTGGCTTAGCCTTCTTACACATGTTAAGCTCGAAAAGTACTGCAGCTGGATCTTTAATATCGAATAGAGGAAGACCCCACATTTCCCAGTAGTTGTTACGAGGGTGCGGATCATCTGTGTATTCTACAGAGATAGCCCAGTTCTTTGTAAGAGCATATTGAATTTGCTTTGTGATTTGCTCATCAGTTAGGTCAGGTAGGAAAGAGAAAGCTCCTTGAGTTAGTTTCATTATATTACTCCTTTAATGAATTTATAATAATTTGCAATGGTTTAGCTATAAAGCCGCATCTCTGCGACTTTAAATTAAAACGTAAATCTATTGATTAACGACTTGCTGTTGCTGTTTCAACGAAGTCAGCAGTATCTGTAGAAGCGTAGTTGAATGTAATATCTTTCCATAGATCTAACGCTGTCTGTAGAGGACCACATGACTTAGCTGCATCTCTCAGAATTTGAGGACCTTCAGCAATGTAATCACGACCTTCGTTACGTGCTAAAACCATACACTCAAGTGCAACACGGTTAGCTGTTGCTCCAGCTTGAATACCATCCGGGTGACCAATTGTACCACCACCGAACTGAAGAATTACATCATCACCAAGGTAATCGATTAATTGGTGCATTTGACCACAGTGGATACCACCAGAAGCTACTGGTACACACTTACGTAGTGAAGCCCAATCTTGTGCGAAGAATAAACCTTGAGGAAGGTTAATCTCAGTTTTGAAGTCTAGAAGAGTGTTGTAGAAACCTTTAATCATTAGAGGATCACCTTCTAGCTTACCAACTACAGTACCTGCGTGGATGTGGTCAACACCAGCCATACGCATCCACTTACAGATTACACGGAAGTTCATACCGTGGTTCTTCTGACGTGAGTAAGTTGAGTTACCAGCACGGTGAAGGTGAAGAAGAATATCGTTATCACGTGCATGCTTACCCATTGTTTGGATTGCAGTATAACCAATTACAAGGTCAATCATAACAATAACTGAACCTAGTTGTACAGCGAAATCAGCACGCTCGTACATATCTTCCATAGTAGAAGCAGTAGCGTTTAGGTAGTGACCTTTAACTTCACCACTTAGTGCAGCTGCATGGTTAACACCTTCCATTGAGTAAAGGAAACGCTCTCTGTAACGCATGAATGGCTGAGAGTTAATGTTCTCATCATCCTTAAGGAAGTCAAGACCACCTTTAAGACCTTCGAATACTACACGACCGTAGTTCTTACCTGAAAGACCTAGCTTAGGCTTAACAGTAGCACCTAGCATAGGACGACCAAACTTATCCATACGCTCACGCTCTACAACTAGACCTGTAGCTGGACCTTGGTAAGTCTTTAGTAGTGCAACTGGGAAACGCATATCTTCTAGACGAAGTGCCTTAACAGCTTTGAAACCGAATACGTTACCAATAATTGAAGCAGTTAGGTTAGCAAGTGAACCTTCTTCAAATAGGTCTAAATCATAAGCGATATATACGAAGTATGTATCAGGTGAACTTGGAACCGGGTCAACACGGTAAGCCTTAGCACGGTAAAGGTCACAAGCAGTTAAAAGGTCAGTCCAAACAACTGTCCAAGTAGCTGTTGATGATTCACCTGCAATTGCAGCACCTGCTTCTACGGGGTCAACTCCAGGTTGTGGAGTACAACGGAATAATGCTAGGATATCTGTATCCTTAACAGCGTAATCTGGATCCCAGTAACCCATTTTTGCGTATGGGATTACACCAGATTCGTAACGTTCACTTTTGATTCGAGTACGTGATTCCACGGCTTGAGACATGACAACCTCCTTATTTTAAGAATTATACTTAACAGATTGCTATATTTTATATATATATAAATATCTATAAAAGGCAATATAGAATTTTTATTCTTTGATAATAATTTATCACTAAGTTTTATAAGTAAATATCACGTTTTATTTATTTTTTACATAAGTATTACTAATGAGTGCGGATAAGATTTCAAAATGAACTAGAAGTCCACCTGAATTTAATAAATTTTTAAATTTTCGAAATGGCTGAGAGTCTTCCCTATGATGAAGCTATGCAAGCTTATGAATTATGTAAACGTACACAAAAATTTATTTATGAATTTGTTTACATGATGGATTAACTAGAAAAAGCGTCGCTTAAACGATAATTTTGTTGCTGACATGTTATTATGTAAATAGAATTGAACATTGGTCAGAAATTTGAAGAATAATTTTACCAGATTTGGAGATTGAATCGTGATAAAGAATATAATAGTGAAGAAATTCTCAAAATAGATAATGAAAAATTAATTGAATCAAAGGGTTTCTCAACTATAACTTCACGCTTATTCACTGATTGTGACGTTTTTGAACCAGACCCTAGCTTGAGAGAGGATTATGAGCTACCGGAAATTGAGTTGAAAAATTGCGTGAAAAAAACTTTATCGGAAATAAAATATCGTTATCCTTAATAAGTAAAAAATAAAAAAAAACTTTATGTTTACTTTTATTACTTCATATATACATAAAGTAAGGTTTTCATCGCTGATAAGTAGTATAAAAAAAACTCAAATTTTGCGATAACTCTAATTGTAAAAATAATAATAAAGTACCAAAACTTAATTTAGTGCCATTTAATATTTTATAAAATTAAATTGATTTAGTCTCTGAAACTGATAAGAATATTCATTAGATACAGGTATGGATAAAAAACATCTAATTTTTACTAAACACTTATTAAATATTAACTGCCAGGATCCAGATTTGAACTGGAGACACGAGGATTTTCAATCCACTGCTCTACCAACTGAGCTATCCCGGCGTTTCAAGATACTTATTTATATAGACTAAGTTAATCGATTATGTTACTTTTGACAAGTCTAAAATTTAAATTTTTTCTAACAAATAAATTTTTCCCCTAAATGGCAATTGTTAAACAATTTTCCTTTAATACCCTCCTACGACGTCTTGCAAATTTAAAATTTGCTATTATCTTGTTGTTTTTAATCGGCTTTTCGATTGCTTTAGGTACTTTTATTGAACAAGACCAAAGCCTAATTTTTTATAAAACAAATTATCCAGATACTAACCCGATTTTTGGGTTTATAGATTGGCAATTTATTGTCCGTTTCACATTGAATAAAATTTATACGTCTTATTGGTTTCTCTTTATATTATTAATATTTGCTGCATCGTTAATCTCATGTACTTTTACCACTCAATTACCGGTTGTTAAAAAATTTAAGCTTTGGCAATTTAGGAAATATTTTAAGCAATTTGAACAAATAGGTTCAATTAATTTTATTAAACGGTCATCTAATAATCTATCTTACGGATTTTACAGAAAAAAATATCATTTATTTCGTCAAAATAAACAAAATTATGCCTATTCTGGATTGTTCGGTCGAATTGGTCCAATTTGTGTGCATTTTAGTATTTTATTTTTAATTATTGGTTCGACGTGGAGTGCCTTTAATGGATACACAGCACAAGAAATAATACCGCGCGGTGAAATTTTTCATATCCAAAATTTACTAAAGTCTGGAAATAAAAGTTATATACCGCAAGATTTTTCTTGGCGTATAAATGACTTTTGGATTACATATACGGAGGAATTAAAGACAAATCAATTTTATTCTGATTTGTCATTAATTGATAATCGGGGATTTGAGCTAAAACGTAAAACTATTTTTGTTAACGAGCCATTTATCTATAAGGATATTACACTGTATCAAACTGATTGGGATATTCTTGGTGTAAAAGTTAAAATTGATGATAATTTATTAGCACAGGTACCATTAAAAAAAGTTAATACTAATGGACGAAATTTTTGGATTGGTACAATTCCAGTTGAAATAATTAACAATAAAATGACTCGTTATATTGTTGTAGTTAATAATTTATTTGGTAATTTATTTTTATACGATGAAAAAGGAAAATTAGTTCACGAATGCTTATTAGGTCAAGATGTTAAAACAAACCCAAACAATACTATTAAATTTGTTGAATTTTTAACGACGACTGGTCTGCAAATTAAAACAGATTCAGGTATACCTTTAGTTTATTTTTCATTTTTACTACTAATGATTAGTGTATTTATAAGTTATATTTCTTATTCCCAAATTTGGGAAGTTGGAATTAGTAATACTTCTTTAGTGGGCGGAAAATCAAATCGAGCTGTTTTATTTTTTCAGGAAGAACTACAACGTTTATTGCAAAACTCGAAAGTATAAAAAATTATTTTTAATAAATATTTTGTATAAAATATGATCAAAGTCGTACTTTCAAATGTATATTATTAGTTAAATTGGATAAAATTTTGTTAATAATTCTTAAAAGTAACTTAAAACACTGTAAATATGAAACGTTGGTTTTTTGCTTTTTTAGCAGCTAGCATATTTTTGACTTCACCTATCGCGGCTTCTGCTGATGTGAGTGGGTTAGTACCTTGTAAAGACTCTGCCGTTTTTAAAAAACGTCTTGATGGAAGTGTTAAAAAACTTACAGCAAGATTAGATAAATATGAACCAGAAACACCAGCATATTTAGCAATACAAGAGCAAATTGATAAAACACAAGCCCGTTTTACTAAATATGGGCAACAAGGTTTATTATGTGGAGCTGATGGTTTACCTCATCTAATTGCTGATGGCCGTTCAAGTCATGCGGGTGAGTTTATATTACCGGGAATTGGATTTTTATATACGACTGGTTGGATTGGCTGGGCTGGACGAAGCTATCTTCAGTATACTAAAAAAACCGATAAACCTAATGAGAATGAAATTATTATTAATGTGCCGGTTGCACTTGGTATGATGGCATCTGGGTTTTTATGGCCACTATCAGCTTGGAATGAATTAATTGCGGGTGACCTTCTTGTATCTGGTGACGAAGTGACAGTATCACCACGTTAATTTATTTATTTAATACTTTAATAGAAAGTTTATTATGGACCAAAATTTACTGAAATATCTTTCAACTGCACCGGTTTTATTGACTGTTTGGATGAGTATCACGGCGGGTTTATTAATTGAATTGCAGCGATTTGCTCCTGATACATTATCGCTTTAATTTATCTTTTTCTTTAAACGTATAAAAGGTTCATTTTTGTTCTACCATACGTTATTTATCTATAAATCTATAGTTTGAACGAAACTAGAAAATAGAGACATTAGATATTATTTTTGAACTAAAGTCGTTTTTCATCTCGCTCTGATTACGACTTTGGTTTTAAATTTATTAGGCCGTAAAAAGCTCAGGATTGTAATTCGAAAATTTAATGGATTATATTCATTTATCACTCATTTTAACTGTAGGTTTTACTGCAGTCGTCACATTATGTAATTGGTCAGAACTCTCACCTCTTGAACGAGTATTATTCCCGTTGTGAGTCTTCGGGATGTGTTTGCCCAATTTTTAAATAGTTTGTTTGAATTAAGTAAATTAAGAATCGCAAATGGTTAATTCGGATTTATTAAATGCTAATAGAGAAGATTTATTTCTACGCTTACATTACAAATTACGTTCAACATTAAAAAATAAAGGAAACTTTTTACTTGGTACTGACGTTTTACGTAATAGTGTAAGAAGTAATTTATTTAAAATTGTAACTTTAAATATAGAAGCCAAATTTTTAAGTTTATTGGAGAATAATTTTGATACATTTGATGATCGAAAAGTTTTGTTTGAGTTGATAAAAATCTCTACCGAAGATTTTTTAACTTCATCTTACGGTTCTTACCTACAGGTTAACCAAAAAGTTTTCACACGATCATTTTATGTAAAATATTTATTAGAAAAATCCGCTGTACTCATAAAACTACCATTTTGTACTGTATCTTCTTCCGAGACAAAATTTTTTCGTTCAACATTTGACCCAATCTACAATAAAGCCTCAGACCAATTTTTAGAAGCATTAATCGATAATTTAATTGTAGAGATAAGTAATTGCGTAATGCAAATTATCATTACTGAATTTTCACTTATTTATAATATCCGCCAAGTTTTATACAAATCTAAATTTTTATCTTTAAGAAATATTGAAAGATTTAAGAACAATTTAGCATGGCAAAATCGACTAAACCTTTATGTAAATTATCCAAAAAATCTATACAATAGCCAATATGGAATCTGGATAATTCGTTTAAAGGGTATTTATTATCGAGTTATTTATGCAAATCGTTCTGCCAAGTTAGTTGAATTACGTAAAACGGCACTCTTAACAATTACATTAGTTGAATTTCAAGATTTTGCAATTACACGTATTGAAGAAATTTTATATCTCATTGGTGATAGGTTTCGTTATACTTTAACTGTAACAATCGGACAATTTATTGGTTTAATTTGGCGTGGTATAATCGACAGTTTAAAAAAATGATTTTGCGATTACCAATGTATGACGAAATATGGTAATATTTTATTGGAGATCTTAAAATTTTTTTAGTATTTTTAGTTATAACATAATATTATGGGTACCCTTATTGGCTATATCTTATTGTTAGTATTAATGTTCAGTTTAGCCGCTGGAATTTACTTTGGTTTAAAAACCGTGCGGTTAATTTAATTTAAATGATTATTAATTTCTACAGGTATTTCAAAAATATCTGTAGAATGAACAAACAGTTATTTAAATAACTTTATTATTTTTTTGTATTTAGTATTATGGATTATACTGAACCTACCATAAACGAACAATCCTTTAGATCCTATATTATTGGATCTCGACGATTAAATAACTTATTTTTAGCATTCTCTGCTAGTTTAGGCGGAATTGGGTTCTTTTTAACAGGTTTATCGAGTTATTTTCAAATAAATTTATTAATATTCTCAAACACAAGCGAAATTGCATTTTTACCACAAGGAATTGTGCTATTATTTTACGGCACTGTTGGGTCAATTTTAGCGATTTACTTATGGTTAACAGTGTGGTGGGATATTGGATTTGGTTATAATGAATATAATCAAATTTCAAACGAAATTATACTTTATCGTAAAGGATATCCAGGAAAAAATCGTGAATTGAAATTGAGATTTCTTTTCAATGAAGTCAAATCAATTAAAATGAAAATTGAAGAAGGTTTAAATCCGAAACGACTTTTATTACTCTGCTTAAAAGATGGTCGAGAAATTCCATTGAGTGGTGTTGATCGTCCTATCAGTCTTACTAAGATTGAGCAAGAAGCTGTAAAATTAGCGCAATATTTAGATGTTTATCTCGAAACAGAATAAAAATTTATTAATGGGCGAATGACGGGACTCGAACCCGCGAATGCTGGAACCACAACCCAGTGCCTTAACCACTTGGCTACACTCGCCATATATCTACATAAATAATACCATAAAACCTTTAATCGTTATTGCATTAACCTAACCCTTTTTATTTTCCCTTTTTATCCATACACTTAAACGTAAGAGCTCTCAATTTGTGATTACTCACAATGATCAACTTTTAAAGATTTTATTAATTGATGCTGATCTTACATTTTGCCAAACCGTGCAAGCACAATTATCAGTTTTAGGCTATGTAGTTACGATATCTACCAATAGTGAAGAAGCACTAATTATTTTAAACGAAACCCAGCCTGATCTTGTTATATTCGATGTTATGTTACCCAACACACACGGTTATAAAATTTGTAAAGAATTACAGCAACATACTAGTCTCCCATTAATTCAACTAACGGCTTTAAATGGTATCACTGACCGTATTTTAAGTTTTGAGTTAGGCATAGATGATTATATTGTTAAACCTGTTACAATTCAAGAATTAAATATCAGAATTCGTACGGTACTAACCCGATTTTATAAAAATACAAAATTTCAACCGTCACAAACTATAACAAAACTGAAAGTTGGTCATCTAACCATGGATAAATTAAATAAATATATCCTGAAAGATAAGAAACGTATCGAACTCACTGAGCTAGAATTTAATTTATTAAATTTACTCATACGAATGCCTGGTGTATTTTTGGCACGTACAACAATTTTAAATGAAATATGGGGTTATATGCCAGAACGTGATATTGATACACGGCTAGTTGATGTTTATATTTCTAGGTTACGAGCAAAAATTGAAGACGATTCAAATAAACCAGATTTAATAATAACTGGTCGGGGAATAGGCTATATGTTTCGAAATATATAAAATTTACTGCTTAATTATTTAATCAGCATAGTATAAGTATTCCAAATGTTGAATCTAAACACAGATGTTTACCAATACCTACTACCAAATTTATTAGAAATTCAACGCGCAAGTTTTTGTTGGTTTTTAGAAAAAGGGCTGATTCAAGAATTTGAAGATTTTCCATTAATACGGGATTATTTAGGAGATCTTGAATTAAACCTATCAACTAAATTCTACAAAATTAAAAAACCAAAATACACATTAGAAGAATCAAAACGACGTGATGTTTCTTATTGTGTCCAAATTTATATTATTGCTCATTTAAAGATACGCCTAGAAACAAGCAAAGCCGAAGTTTTTCTAGGTGATATACCATTAATGACTAATGAAGGTACATTTTTAGTTAATGGTATTGAACGAGTAATAATTAACCAAATTGTTCGTAGCCCTGGGATTTACTATAAAAGTGAAATAGATAGACAAGGCTCACGTACTTATATTGCAAGTTTGATATCAAATCGTGGAACATGGATTAAATTAGAAATTGATAGTGAAAATTTCATTCAAGTAAAAATTGATAAAGCTCGTAATTTGTCAGCGTATACATTTTTACGCGCATTAGATTTAGACGACGGAACGATTTTTACGAATTTAGATCATCCTGAATATTTCAAAAGTATGGTCACGGATGGTGAACAGTTGACAACTGACAGCGCATTATTAGAAGTCCATAATAATGTACGTCCAGACGAGCCAGCGACAGTCAAGCGAGGTAAGCAATTATTATATTCAAAATTTTTTGATCCAAAGCGCTATGATTTAGGATACGTTGGGCGTTATAAATTAAATCAAACGTTAGAAATTGATATTGCCGAAAATGTCCGTATTTTAACTTCACGCGATGTTTTACAAATTATCAATAAACTTATTAATTTTAGAATTTCGTCAACTTTAGAAGATGATATTGATCATTTAGGGAATCGGAGAATTCGTTCTGTTGGCGAATTACTACAAAACCAAATTCGAATAGGCCTTAACCGTCTAGAACGTACAATTCGTGAACGAATAGCTATTTGCCAGCTACAGTCGATGAGCGTTAAAGTTCTAGTTAATCCGAAACCTTTATTAGCGTCTATTCGTGAATTTTTTGGATCTAGTCCATTATCACAATTTATGGACCAAACAAATCCGTTGGCTGAACTAACTCACAAGAGACGTATTTCAGTTTTAGGTCCTGGTGGTATAACACGTGATCGTGCAGGTTTCGCAATTCGTGATATACATCCAAGTCAATATGGTCGAATTTGTCCTGTAGAGACACCTGAAGGTCCAAACGCTGGATTAATCGGTTCCTTATCTACCTATGGGCGAATTAATTCGTACGGATTTATTGAGACCCCATTTTATAAAGTAGTAGAAGGGAAAGTTTTAAAAAATTTATTTCCAATTTACCTAGATGCTATAAATGAAGATAAGTTTCGTTTAGCAGCGGGAGATCTTTTAACTGATGACCAAGGTTATATTCTGAACACTAAAGTTCCCGTAAGACATAAACAAGAATTAATTAATGTAATACCAGAAGAAATCGATTATGTTGCTGTTTCACCAATACAAGTTGTTTCGCTAGCCGCTTCATTAATTCCGTTTTTAGAGCATGATGATGCGAACCGAGCATTAATGGGTTCTAATATGCAACGGCAATCTGTTCCGCTTTTGTATTCTGAAGCACCTCTAGTAGGAACAGGCTTAGAAGGACAAACAGCCCGTGATTCAGGTATGACAACTTTAAGCATTAATTGCGGTAAAGTAACTAATATAATAAATGGTAATATTCTTATTCAAGATAAAAATGGAACAATATTTAAATATTTATTAACAAAATATCGTCGTTCTAACCAAGAAACTTGTATAAATCAAAAACCTATTGTTTGGGTAAATGAAAAAATCTTCATGGGCCAGGTTATTGCTGATGGTGCGTCAACTGAGGGAGGTGAATTAGCAGTTGGTCAAAATATTTTAATTGCCTATACACCATGGGAAGGATATAATTACGAAGATGCATTTATTATAAATGAACGATTAATCTATCATGATTTATATACCTCGATCCATATCGAAAAATTTGAAATTGAAGTTCGACAAACAAAACTTGGATTAGAAGAAATAACAAAAGCTTTACCTAATGCAAGTGAACAATCACTTCGAAATTTAGATGAAAACGGAATTATTAATTTAGGCGCTTGGGTTGAATCAGGTGATATTCTTGTTGGAAAACTAACACCAAAAGGAGAATCTGATTATCCACCTGAAAGTAAATTACTACGTGCAATTTTTGGTGAAAAATCCCAAGATGTCAAAAATACATCATTAAAAATTCACCATGGGACCTGTGGTCGTGTAATTGATATTAAACTTTTTTCACGTAGCAATAAAGATGAATTACCCCCTGGAACACAACAATTAATTAAAGTATATATCGCACAAATGCGAAAAATACAAATTGGTGACAAAATGGCTGGTCGTCATGGAAATAAAGGAATTATATCCAAAATCTTACCACGCCAAGATATGCCTTATCTTCCAGATGGAACTCCAGTTGATATGATTCTAAACCCCTTGGGTGTTCCTTCACGTATGAATGTTGGCCAACTTTATGAGTGTCTCCTTGGACTAGCTGCCGACCAGTTTAATACCCGATTTAAGGTAATTCCATTTGATGAAATGCATGGTGCTGAGGCATCACGTGCCTTAATTAATGAAAAACTATCAAAAGCCGCACTAACAAAAAAATGGTTATTTTCAAGCGGACATCCAGGTAAAATGGTACTGACAGATGGACGAACTGGTCAAAAATTTGAGAACCCTATTACAGTTGGGCATTCGTACATTCTTAAATTAGTTCATCTGGTGGATGATAAAATTCATGCCCGCTCCACTGGCCCATATTCGTTAGTTACTCAACAGCCTCTAGGTGGTAGAGCACAACAAGGTGGTCAACGTTTAGGTGAAATGGAAGTATGGGCATTGGAAGCATTTGGTGCCGCGTATACACTGCAAGAACTTCTTACAATAAAATCAGATGATATGCAGGGCCGTAATGAGACATTAAATGCGATTGTTAAAGGCCAACCAATTCCTAGACCAGGTACCCCTGAGTCTTTTAAAGTTTTAATGCGTGAGTTACAAGCTTTATGTTTAGATATTGCTGCCTATACGGTATCAGATACAGGAATTGATTCATTTGAGAATGAAATTAATTTAATGACTGAATTTAAAGGTAGTATAGAAACTCGAACATTGAATTCGAATACAGTAATTAACTAAATTAGAAATGCATTTAAGTCAATTATTATGGAGAAATCGTTTGATTATGTAAAGATTAATTTAGCATCGCCCGACCGAATAAGATCATGGGGGAGGCGAATTTTACCAAATGGGCAGTCAGTTGGGGAAGTAACAAAACCTGAAACAATAAATTACAGAACACTTAAACCAGAAATGAATGGTTTATTTTGTGAACGTATTTTTGGCCCAGTTAATGATTGGGAATGTCATTGTGGAAAATATAAAAGAGTTCGTTACCGAGGAATTGTATGTGAACGTTGTGGAGTTGAAGTTATTGAATCCAAAGTCCGACGACATCGTATGGGATTTATTGAATTAGCTTCACCAATTACACATGTATGGTACGTTAAAGCTAGGCCAAGTAAAATTGCGTTATTATTAGATTTATCATTAAAAGAAATCGAACAAATTATTTATTTTAATGCTTATGTTATTACTAATCCACGTAATGCCAATAATCTAGTTTATAAACAACTCTTAACTGAAAACGACTGGATTGCTCTAGATTATGAAAATGATGAGTCAGCACCGGTTGAAATAGCAATGGGCGCTGAGGCTATAAAAAAATTATTACAACAGATTGATCTTGAACATGAATCAAAAAACATTCGTAATCAACTACCGTATGTTAAGCGACCAGAACGGGATAAATTAATTAAGAAACTTCGAATTGTTGACCAATTACTTGCCTCAAATTGCGATCCAGCATGGATGGTTCTAGATATTATTCCTGTTTTACCTCCTGATTTAAGGCCGATGGTACAACTAGATGGTGGACGTTTCGCAACATCAGATTTAAATGACTTATATAGGCGTGTCATTAATCGAAATAATCGATTATCCCGGTTCCAAGAAATTATGGCACCAGAGCTTATTATACGTAATGAAAAACGGATGTTACAAGAAGCAGTTGATGCACTCATCGATAATGGACGACGTGGTAAAGCAGTAGTTGGTTTAAACAATCGACCGTTAAAATCATTGTCAGATATTATTGAAGGAAAACAAGGACGTTTTCGTCAAAATTTATTAGGTAAACGAGTTGATTATTCCGGGCGTTCAGTAATTATTGTCGGACCTGAATTAAAGTTAAATCAGTGCGGCTTACCAAGGGAAATGGCGATCGAATTATTCCAACCATTCGTTATTCATCGTTTAATTTATGACGGGTTAGTAAATAATATTAAAGCGGCTAAAAATATTATACAAAGTAACGAAACATTAGCATGGGATATTCTAGGTCAAGTAATGGAAGGACATCCAATTTTTCTAAATCGTGCACCAACACTACATCGATTAGGAATTCAAGCGTTTGAACCAATTTTAGTAGAAGGACGAGCAATTAAACTACATCCGCTAGTTTGTCCAGCTTTTAATGCCGATTTTGATGGAGATCAAATGGCAGTACACATTCCCCTTTGTTTAGAAGCGCAGACAGAAGCACGTTTATTAATGCTAGCACCAAATAATTTTTTATCGCCTGCAACAGGGGACCCAATTCTAACACCAGGTCAAGATATGGTTCTTGGTTGTTATTATTTAACTACTAATAACCCATCTCAACAGGTAAATAACGAACCTTATTTTTCTGATTTTGACGATGTTTTACTGGCTTACCAACAAGATCAAATTAGCTTACATACATTTGTATGGGTTCGTTATAATGGGCAAATTGAAGATGAAGAGAAGCTTAATTTTACACAAATCCAACTTCCGAACCGCACTTTACAAGTTACAAATAGTGTACAAATTAAAAACAATAAATTTGACGATAAGCCAATAAAATATATACGTACAACACCCGGAAGAATCTTTCTTAACGAAGCTTTTCAATGATCCATTGCTATTTTTTATTAGTAAATCTCAAACTAACGAATGACACTAAATCAAGAAAAAAGGATAAATTTTCGTTTCAACAATGGAGTTATAAATAAACGACAGCTAAATGATTTAATGTATTATGCTTTTCATAATTACGGTATTGTTAAATCTACAATCATTGCGGATAAAGTTAAAAATTTAACATTTCATTACGCAACTAAATCTGGAATTTCACTAAGCATTGAAGATTTACGTGTTCCCCAAAAAAAACGCACACTAATCGGTCTAACTAATAGTGAAGTTGAAAGTACAGATCAAAATTACGGTATTGGAAATATTACAAATGTCGAACGATTCCAGAAAGTTATTGATATTTGGAATAATGCTAGTAATTTCTTAAAGGAAGAAGTTGTAACATACTTTCGAGAAAGTGATCCACTTAATCCACTGTACGTAATGGCATTTTCCGGGGCACGTGGAAATATATCACAAGTTAGACAATTAGTTGGTATGCGAGGATTAATGGCCGACCCGCAAGGTCAAATTATTGACTTACCGATTAAAAGTAATTTTCGTGAAGGTTTAACAGTAACCGAATATATTATTTCGTCTTACGGAGCAAGAAAAGGCTTAGTGGATACGGCACTTAGAACTGCCGATTCCGGTTATTTAACACGACGCCTAGTTGATGTAGCACAAGATATTATTGTCCGGGATGAAGATTGCCAAACCCAAGATGGACTCCACAAGAATGAATTAATTAATGAAACAACACCAAATCTATCCTTAAAAGATAGGGTAATAGGGCGACTTTTAGCTGTTCCAATAACTCAAACAAAGAATAACCAAATTATACCGGCAAACACCAATCTAACAGCACAATTAATTAATGGATTAGATGAAGCTGATTTAGAACAACTAAGAGTTCGATCACCTTTAACATGTACATCAATCCGTTCTATTTGTCGAAATTGCTACGGTTGGCATTTAGCGTATTCAAAAATAGTAGATTTAGGCGAAGCAATCGGAATAATAGCAGCACAGTCTATCGGCGAACCAGGTACACAGCTAACAATGCGAACATTTCATACTGGCGGTGTATTTTCGGGAGATTTAACACGCCAAATACGAGCTCCGTTCCAAGGTTTACTTTCATACAAAATGTTAGGAGATGCAAATCTTACACGTACATTACATGGTGAACGAAGTTTTTTAATCGGAAAAAATATAATATTATTCGTTGAGAATAATAAAGGTACTCGTAGTAAACTTAAACTTGCAAACGGCGCAACACTACTGTCTAATACAAACCAAAAAGTTTATACCGACCAAATTGTTGCTGAAATAAAGAAAGAAACAAATCTTATATTAGAAGAGGATAGCAAAACCGTTTATACGAATGTAGCAGGTGAAGTATTTTTTCAAGATATTGATGTTGAAGAAAAATTAGATAAACAGGGTAGTCTAATCCGTAAAAATTTAAATGCTGGCTTAATTTGGGTTTTACATGGTGAACGCTATTCTCTACCGCGTTCGTCAGAGTTAGTTGGAAAATTAGGCAAAAAAACAAGAAATGGTTCAATTATTGCTCGTAAAAAAATACGCAATACATACCCAGGAATTGTAAAATTAGATCATTCGACAAAAAAAGAGGAAATCCGCATTTTAAATTTTTCTTTAGTCTTACAAAATGCCATAATTTCCTCGACTATCCAAAATAACGCATCTGACTTCGATGTTTTAAAACTTGATAATAAACAACAATTTTGTTTAGAAGTTCAACCTAACGAAACTTTATATAACGGCCAGACAATTGCTGTATTAAACGACAATAGCTATACAACAGAGACAGGAGGAATTGTAACATATAACCTTGATCAAAAATTTAAAACAAAAAAACGGAAAGGTGTCAGTAAAATGTTCTCGGGATCACTATATTGGATACCTGAAGAAACTCATTATATAAAGAATGAAATTTCTTTTGAAACGCAAAAAACATATAATGGAATTTTTATTTCGAAAGGAACAGAACTTCTTTCGACAAAATTTTCGAAACTTTCTGGTCTTCTTCAATTTAATTTAGCAACACAAGAATTAACAATTAAACCAGGCGAGCTACTTAAAATTTTAACTGCGCAATTTGCGGGGTTAGAAAAAACTAATGGCTTTGTTAAACCGGGTGAAATAATTATTGATAATATCATTGCTCAAAAATTAAGTTATGTAGAATTTATTAACATTAATAATGTTGAATATGTTTTAGTACGACCTGTTCAAAGATACCGTGTACCACGTGAAAAAGGATTTGTTTTAAACCATAATTTTTTTCCCGCGATTGATAAACAAAATCTAAAAATTAAAACCGTTAAAAAGATTTTTCATAAAAACTGGGAATGCATTAAATCAGATGAACCCGTAGAATTATTAAAAACGTCATTAGTTATCGATTTAAATGGTATAGAACCAAAATGCCAAGCAAAATTTGAAGTATTAAACAAAAGTAACAATAATTATAAGTTACAAATTTCATTATACGAAGTTCTTACGATTGACGATATCGCAATAAATTATCAGGTTCATAATCTCAAAACTACCGTTAAATTATTAACTTCGAATAATCAATATGTAAATCGTCATACTGATTTAGCACAACTTGAAATTTTCTTACCGGCAAGCGGTATACTTGCGTCAATGAATAGTAGCATCGCAAGTGCAAAAGAAATCCTAATTTTACAAGATAAAGATATTCGACCAATTCACTATAATTCAAAAACAGATAAGCTTAATGTTAAAGTCGGAGATTTAATTAGAGCTGGAAGCTTATTAGGAAAAGGTATTAAATCCGGCTATTCAGGCCAAGTTTATAAAATTATTGAAAACGTAATTTATATTCGATTAGGAAGACCTTATTTAATTTCAGAAGGTGCTGTATTAGAGGTTAAATCTGGTTCATTGGTTCAAAGATTAGACAAATTAGCTACGCTAATTTATGAAAAATTAAAAACGGTTGATATTGTACAAGGTTTACCAAAAGTTGAAGAAATTCTTGAGGCTAGAAAAATTAAAAATCCAGCTATTTTAGCTCCTCATGAGGGTTATGTGAATTTACGAAATTCACAAATCACAATAACAAGTGACAAAGGTCCAGTTACAACATTTACAATCGAGGCGCGAACAAAAGTTAGATTTTCAAATGGTGACTACGTTAAGCTGGTTGAACCCTTAACTGATGGACCAATTAGTCCGCACCTCAAACTTGAAACATTATTTCAGTATTACCATTTTTTAGAAAAGTTACCAAATAATATTGCTTGTCGTTATAGTTTTCGTGAACTTCAATTATTCTTAGTAAATGAAGTACAACGGACTTACTTATCGCAAGGTGTACAAATTGCTGATAAACACGTCGAGATTATAGTTAAGCAAATGACATCGAAAGTCCGTATTGATGATAGCGGAGATACAACCTTACTACCTGGTGAATTATTAAATCTTTATCAAGTTGAAACAATAACTAAAGCAACCTTAGCTGTTGATGAACAAACACCATTTTATACCCCTTTATTATTAGGAATAACAAAAGCCTCACTTAACAGTGATAGTTTTATCTCAGCTGCGAGTTTTCAGGAAACAACACGTGTATTAACTGAAGCCGCGATCGAAGGTAAAAAAGATTGGCTTCATGGCTTAAAAGAAAATGTAATTATCGGTCGATTAATTCCAGCTGGTACTGGATTTAAATACTATCAACAATTAGATAACGAAAAAGTTAAACGAAATCAGTTAGATACAATAATTCAAAGTCGGATCGGAGGGATAAAAGATAGTGTTCTACAGTCACGTTTTAACCGTGTTGGAGAATAAATAAGACAAGCTCTTGGATTTTTTTGAAAAATATAGTAGATTATAAACGGTTTCGAATACACTAATAATTAAATGACAATATAAAATTATATGGCCCGTTATACTGGAGCAAGACTTCGAGTAACACGAAGATTGGGTGATTTACCAGGACTTACTAGTAAAAAAGGAAATAAAACAGCACGACCTGGTCAACACGGTGCTGAACAAAAAAAATTAACACAATATGCGATTCGATTAGAAGAGAAACAAAAAATTCGCTTTAATTACGGTATAAGCGAAAAGCAATTAATGAATTATATTAAACAGGCAAAAAAACTTAAAGGTGCAACGGGAACAATCCTTTTACAACTTTTAGAAATGAGATTAGATAATCTTGTATTTCGTCTTGGCTTAGCTCCAACAATTGCTGCAGCACGCCAATTGGTTAGTCATGGTCATATTACTGTAAATCAACTTTCGGTATCGATAGCAAGTTATCAATGTCAACCTGGTGATAAATTAGCAGTTAAAGATAATGCAGCTTCAAAAAAATTAGTAAATACTTATTTAGAATCACCTGCTCTTTCTAATATTCCCCAAAATTTAGATTTTGATAAAAAGAATTTAACTGCTAAAGTTTTAGGTGTAATCGATCGTGAATGGGTAGCTTTAAAACTAAACGAGCTTTTTGTAATCGAGTATTATTCACGAAAAATTTAAGAAAGGTATTATTCAAATTGATATTTTGGATAAAGTAAATCAATATTTACAAACAGTTATTTAGTAAAAATACATATACAAGTGATATGACAGTAGTAACATTAGGCGAATTATTAGATGCAGGTGTACATTTTGGACATCAAGCAAGTCGATGGAATCCAAAGATGTTTCCATATATTTATGCGGAACAAAATGGAATCCATGTAATTGATTTAGTACAAACATCGCGTTTATTAACTTATGCATATAAATATGTGCAAAAAAATTCACGCGAAAATAAAACATTTTTATTTATCGGTACTAAACGTCAAGCTGCGAATATAATTGCAGAAGAAGCAGAAAGATGTGGAGCAGCTTATGTCAACAATCGTTGGTTAGGCGGTATGTTAACCAATTGGTCAACCGTACAAAATCGTGTAAGTTATCTTAAAGAACTTGATGTAAAAGAAGAGAATAACGAATTTGATTTATTGCCGAAAAAAGAAGCTGCCCTATTAAGACGTGAACACGATAAGTTACGTCAAAATTTAGGTGGGATGAAAAAAATGGTACAAATTCCAGATATCGTTGTTGTTATTGATCCAAAACGCGAAAATACAGCGATTTTAGAGTGTCGAAAATTAGGAATTCCGATTATTTCAGTTATTGATACAAATTGTGATCCAAATCTTGTTGATATTCCAATTCCAGCAAATGATGATGCAGTAAAATCGATAAAATTAGTATTATCAAAATTAGCTGATGGAATCATTTCAGGTCGGAATTTAGCTAATTAAATCTAAAAAACTATACAAAATAATATTTTGTATAGTTTTTTTTTATTTAAACCGTTTAATGGATAATAGGTATAATTAATTATAAGCAATAAGAAAAAATTTGCATCACTCAAGTCGAGTTATATATATTTATGTTTTTCTCGTTAGCTGCTGTTGAAGTAGGTACACATTTATATTGGTCATTCGCTGGTTTTACAGTGCATGGTCAAGTTTTAATAGTAACATGGTTAGTTATAGCCACTATACTAGCTATTGCTATTATCGGGTCTTCAAACCTGGAACAAATCCCAAAGGGATTACAAAATTTTGTTGAATCGGTCTTTGAATACGTCGCTGGAATCGCCAAAGATCAGATTGGTGAATATGAATACAGACCATGGGTTCCATACATTGGAACTCTGTTTTTATTTATTTTCGTTGCGAATTGGTACGGTGCATTAGTCCCGTGGAAATTAATTGAATTACCAGAAGGTGAATTAGCAGCTCCTACAAACGATATTAATACTACTGTCGCATTATCTTTATTAACTTCTCTAAGTTATTTTTATGCCGGCTTAAGTAAAAAAGGTTTAGGTTTCTTTGCTAGATACATCTCACCAACTCCAATTTTTTTACCGATCAATATTTTAGAGGATTTTACAAAACCTCTATCACTTAGCTTCCGTCTATTTGGTAATATCTTAGCAGATGAAATTGTTGTTTCAGTTTTATGCTTACTTGTACCGTTATTTATTCCACTTCCTGTTATGGTACTGGGTATTTTTGCAAGTTCAGTTCAAGCTTTAGTATTTTCAACACTTTCAGCTGCATACATTGGTGAATCACTAGAATAGTAATTTTCCATTAAGGTGTTTGCAAGCAAATTTAAACAAATAGAAATTTGTTAATTTTGTATAAATAAAAATTAAATCAAAAATAAAACGATTATGAACCCTATTATTTCAGCTGCTTCAGTTATCGCTGCCGGATTAGCAATTGGTCTAGCTGCTATTGGTCCTGGTATTGGTCAAGGTACTGCAGCAGCACAAGCTGTTGAAGGTCTAGCACGTCAACCAGAAGCAGAAGGTAAAATTCGTGGTACTCTTCTTCTATCACTAGCATTCATGGAGTCACTAACAATTTATGGACTTGTAGTTGCACTTTGTTTATTATTCGCAAACCCATTCGCTGGTTAATCTAGCTAAAGCGCTTAGTAGTATGCTAAGCGCTATTTTAAGCAAATCTAATTTTTTCTAGATTTACTAATCGTAAATTTTTTATAAAAAGCGAACTATATATGAACAACCTTCTAATGCCATTAGCACAAATGTTAGCTATGTCTGAAGGAGCAGGTGGATTATTTGACTTTAATGCAACGTTGCCGTTAATGGCTATCCAATTTGTTTTACTTACAACTGTTTTAACATTTGTTTACTACAAACCTGTAGGAAAACTTTTAGAAGAACGTGAAACATTAATTAGTGGCAATTTAGCAACTGCATCTGAACGCTTACTAAAAGCAGATGAATTGTATCAGCAATATGATGAGCAACTAAAAGATGCTCGAAAAAATGCTCAAACTATTATTTCTGAAGCGGAAAAAGAAGCAAAGCAGGTTGTAGCAGAAGAAATTAACCAAGCTCGTAAAGATGCTGCAAGTTTAATTGATAAAACAAATCGTGAACTTGAAACACAAAAAACATCAGCTTTGGAAAAACTAGATTCACAAATTGATGAATTAAGTGACCTAATAAAAGGAAAATTATTAGGTAAAGAAGCAGTGCTTTAAGTATTTTTTAATAAAAACTTCGGAATAACAGATGGATTTATTTAATCAAACGTTAAACGGTTTTTCTACACATTTAGCTGTTTCGTTTAATCCTGATATCTTTGAGAGTAATATTATTAATATTTCTCTTCTACTGGGCGGTATTATCTATTTAGGTAGTAACGCACTGTCAGAAAGTTTATCAGAGCGTCAAGAAAAAATCGTAGGTGCTATCCAAGAAGCTGAAGAGCGTTTAACGCAAGCAGATGCTCGCCTTGCTGAAAGTGAAAAACAGCTAGAGCAGGCACAATTGGTTATTAGCTCGATTAAAACAGACGCCGAAACTACAGCTGTTAACGTTAAAAGTGGTATTTTAACGGATGGAAAAGCCGAGATTGAGCGGTTAACAGCAGCTGCGAAATCACAAATTAGTACAATTGAAGCTAAAGTTCGTAAACAAATTTCAGAGTATGTTGTCACGCTAGCTCTTAAACGCGTTACTCTACAATTAGAGGGGAAAATAAATTCAACTCTACAACAACAAATTCTTGATAGAAATATTTCTAAACTGGGAGATTAAATTATGTCAGCTGTTGTAAGTAAAGTTGCAGAACCGTACGCAGAAGCACTTCTAGGTTTAGCAAAAGCAAATGATACTCTAAAAGAAACGACTAATGACATGAACATTGTTCTTCAGTTTTTAGCCAATTCGAGTGATCTAAAGAAATTTTTAGCTAATCCGATCGTTACTAGAGAAGCAAAGAAAAATATCGTTAAAGATATTTTAGGTGAACAAATTGCGTCAAATACATTAAAGTTTTTACTGTTATTAATTGATCGTAATCGTATTGCACTACTTGATGGTGTTGCACAGCGCTATCTAGAACTATCGTATAAACAAGAATCAATTGAAGTTGCGAAAGTAATATCGTCGGTTAAATTATCAGGGCAACAACAACAAAACCTTGCAGAAAAATTGAAAACAATTACTGGTGCAAAGCAAATTAAACTTGCACTTAAAGTTGATCCAAACTTAATTGGTGGCTTTACAGTTGAAATCGGATCACAATATATTGATACAAGTATCCGTGGTCAACTACGTAAAATCAGCAATCTACTTGGTGCTTAAAATACAACTTCGAGTTTGTAAGAAACAAGTATAAATTTTATATGTTTTAATTTTTTCACTTTAGTTGAAAGGCTAAACATCAAATTACAAAAGAATTAAATTAAATTAGGCTGCAATATGATCAACATTAGACCTGACGAGATTAGTAACATTATTCGCCAACAAATCGAAAGCTACGACCAAGACGTTCAAATTGATAACGTTGGTACAGTTCTTCAGATTGGAGATGGTATCGCTCGTGTTTATGGACTAGAGCAAGTAATGGCTGGTGAACTATTAGAATTTGAAGATAGCACAATTGGTATTGCATTAAACCTTGAAAACGATAACGTTGGAGCCGTTCTAATGGGTACTGGTATTGGTATCCTTGAAGGTAGTACAGTTCGTTCTACAGGAAAAATTGCTCAGGTACCAGTAGGTGACGGATTCTTAGGACGTGTAGTTGATTCACTAGCTCGACCAATCGATGGTAAAGGTGATATTAGTTCAAATGATAGCCGATTAGTAGAATCAATGGCACCTGGTATCATTACTCGTAAATCAGTTTGTGAGCCAGTTCAAACTGGAATTACAGCAATTGATGCAATGATTCCAATTGGTCGTGGACAACGTGAGCTAATCATTGGTGATCGTCAAACAGGTAAAACATCTGTTGCGATTGATACAATTATTAACCAAAAAACAGAAGACGTTATTTGTGTTTACGTTGCTATTGGTCAAAAAGCATCATCAGTAGCTGCTGTAGTTAATGTACTAGAAGAAAAAGGTGCATTACCATATACAGTTATTGTTGCTGCAAACGCAGATGATCCAGCAACACTTCAATATATTGCTCCATATACTGGTGCTGCACTGGCTGAGTACTTTATGTATAACGGTAAGGCAACGTTAATCATCTATGATGATTTAACGAAGCAAGCTTCTGCATACCGTCAAATGTCGCTTCTTCTAAGACGTCCGCCAGGTCGTGAAGCGTACCCAGGTGACGTATTCTATCTACACTCTCGTTTATTAGAGCGAGCAGCAAAACTAAGTGATTCACTTGGTGGTGGAAGTATGACAGCATTACCGATTATTGAGACACAGGCGGGTGACGTATCAGCATACATTCCAACGAATGTAATCTCAATTACAGACGGTCAAATCTTCTTATCGGGTGATTTATTTAACTCTGGAATTCGACCTGCTATCAACGTTGGTATTTCAGTATCACGTGTAGGATCAGCTGCACAAATTAAAGCAATGAAGCAAGTAGCTGGTAAACTGAAACTAGAACTTGCACAATTTGCTGAATTAGAAGCTTTCTCTCAGTTTGCTTCTGATCTAGATCAAGCAACACAAAATCAACTTGCACAAGGTGTTCGTTTACGTGAAATGCTAAAGCAAGCACAAAATTCGCCTATTCCAGTTGAGGAGCAAGTTGCACTTATTTATGCTGGTATTAACGGATACTTCTCTGATCTAGAAGTAGGTGATGTTTTACCATTCATCAGTAAGTTACGTCCATACCTTCGTAATTCAGTTCCAACATTCGGATCGGCTATTAGAGATACACAAAAACTTAGCCCTGAAGGTGAAGAGCAATTAAAGAAAGCAATTGGTGAAGTAAAAGCAAGTATGTAATATACATTTTACTGCTATCAAATTCACAAAGATTGATTGATTCAATCTTTGTGAATTTATTTTTTAACGTATTCTGCTTGACATTAACACGATAAATTTATATCTTATAGTGGCCAAAGAGCAGCACGATGGGGTGTCGCCAAGTGGTAAGGCATCGGACTTTGACTCCGCTATTCGTAGGTTCGAACCCTACCACCCCAGATAAATGGTTTAATTTTTATTAAAAAATTGCTATATTTTTAAACATATCCTTGGTTCGATCGAACGTTTTTTAAACAATGGGTTACAAAATTTGACGTAGCAATCAAAACATGATATTTTTATATCAGAGGGCTTGTAGCTCAGTGGACTAGAGCACGTGGCTACGAACCACGGTGTCAGGGGTTCGACTCCCTTCTTGCCCAAATAAAAAAGATATTCTTTAGGCATACGATTAGCAAATCGTCTTGACAAACCTAATATTAAACAAGTACAATTGTAGAGCAGTTTATGGAGAGGTGGCAGAGTTGGTCGATTGCGTCTGATTTGAAATCAGATGAAGTGCAAGCTTCCGTGGGTTCGAATCCCACCTTCTCCGGTTTCTAGCTTTACTAATAGTAGTAAGGCTCCATTTTTGAGTCGGTTTATTTTAAAGCAGCAAAAAACACACTCAACTTATTTCTAAGTTGAGTGTGTTTTTAAGTGATACTAAAAATGTTCACCTACACTATATTAATCTAAAGGACGCATTGATAGTACTGGCTCGTTTTCACGGTTAATACCTTTTTCAAAACCAGCAGCTGCTGCTCTTGCACGACCTGCGTGCCAAAGGTGACCTACCCAGATAAAGAATCCTAGGAAGAAATGTGAACAAGTTAACCAAGAACGAGGCGAAACGTAGTTTACTGAGTTAATTTCAGTTGCTACACCACCTACTGAGTTTAATGCACCTAATGGAGCATGAGTCATATACTCAGCAGCTCGACGCTCTTGCCATGGCTGAATATCGTTACGGATTTTGTTTAAATCTAATCCATTCGGACCTCGTAACGGCTCTACCCATGGTGCACGCATATCCCAGAAACGCATTGTCTCACCACCGAAGATGATCTCACCACTTGGTGATCTCATTAGGTATTTACCTAAACCAGTAGGACCTTGCGCTGAAGCTACGTTAGCACCTAGACGCTGGTCACGTACTAAGAACGTAAAAGCTTGTGATTGTGAAGCTTCTGGACCAGTTGGACCAAAGAACTCACTTGGATACGCTGTGTTGTTATACCAAACAAATGTAGCAGCAGTTAAACCCATGATTGAAAGAGCACCAAGACTGTATGATAGGTATGCTTCACCTGACCAAACAAAAGTACGACGTGCCCAAGCAAATGGCTTAGTTAAGATGTGCCAAATACCACCAACGATACAAAGGAAGCCTAACCAAATGTGACCACCTACAAGATCCTCAAGGTTATTTACACTTAAAATCCATCCATCACCACCAAATGGTGATTTAAGAACATAACCGAAAATAATTAATGGGTTTAATGTTGGTGCAGATACAACTCGAACATCACCACCACCTGGAGCCCAAGTATCATAAAGACCACCAACAAAACAAGCTTTTGCTACAAGTAAGAAGCAGCCAATACCTAGTAAAACTAGGTGGATACCAAGAATTGTAGTCATCTTGTTCTTGTCACGCCAATCATAACCAAAGAATGGGAATGACTCTTCTAAAGTATCAGGACCAATTAATGAGTGGTAAACACCACCAAATCCTAATACAGCTGATGAAATTAGGTGTAAAACTCCAACAACGAAGAACGGGTAAGTATCAAGAATCTCACCACCAGGACCAACACCCCAACCTAATGTTGTAAGGTGAGGAATAAGGATACAACCTTGCTCGTAAAGTGGTTTTTCTGGAATATAGTGAGCTACTTCAAATAGTGTCATAGCACCACACCAGAATACCATTAGACCAGCGTGCGCAACGTGCGCACCTAAAAGCTTTCCTGAAACATTAATTAAACGTGCGTTACCAGACCACCAAGCGAATCCAGTAGATTCGATGTCGCGACCTGCAATTACTGTGTTAAAGGGCGTTTCCACGTGGCAGAACCTCCTCTGGGAAGATAAAGTTTTCATGAGGTTGATCTTGAGCTGCCATCCAAGCTCGGATACCTTCGTTTAGAAGGTTGTTTTTAGTGTAGAAAGTTTCGAATTCTGGATCTTCTGCGGCACGAAGCTCTTGTGATACGAAATCGTACGCACGTAGGTTAAGAGCTAGACCAACAATACCGATAGAACTTGTCCACATACCTGCTACAGGAACAAATAGCATGAAGAAGTGTAACCAACGCTTGTTAGAGAATGCAACACCGAAAATCTGTGACCAGAAACGGTTTGCTGTAACCATTGAGTATGTCTCTTCTGACTGTGTTGGAGTAAACGCACGGAATGTGTTTGCTGCATCACCATCTTCAAATAGTGTGTTTTCAACTGTTGCACCGTGAATCGCACATAAAAGAGCACCACCAAGGATACCAGCAACACCCATCATGTGGAACGGGTTAAGAGTCCAGTTGTGGAAACCTTGTAAGAATAGAAGGAATCGGAAAATAGCTGCTACACCAAAACTTGGAGCAAAGAACCAACTTGCTTGACCTAGAGGGTATACTAAGAATACTGTAACAAAAACAGCAATCGGGCCTGAGAATGCGATAGCGTTGTATGGACGAATACCAACTAAACGTGCAATTTCAAACTGACGTAGACAGAATCCAATTACACCGAACGAACCGTGTAGTGCAATAAATGTCCAAAGTCCACCAATTTGGAACCAACGAGTAATATCACCTTGTGCTTCAGGTCCCCATAGTAATAATAGAGAGTGACCCATACTATTTGCTGGAGTTGAAACTGCAGCTGTTAAGAAGTTACAACCTTCAAGGAATGAACTTGCTAAACCATGTGTATACCATGATGTTACAAATGTGATTCCTGTTAACCAACCACCAACTGCTAAATAAGCACATGGGAATAGAAGTAAACCTGACCAACCAACGAAAACGAATCGGTCACGTTTTAGCCAGTCATCAATAAGATCGAATACACTACGATCTTGCTTTTGTCCAATTGCGATAGTCATAATAGATTATCTTTAAAAAATTACTAAAAGTAAACTTATTCCAATTTTATCCTTAAAAATTTATAAAAACTAAAAAATCATTAAGTTTTACCTTTCTTTACAGTCTAACTATATTATAGTAGCAAAATCAAAAATATTCTATAAAACCTAGCTTAGATTATCGGTTAACTTTCCGGTTATTTTAAGCCAATTCTGTGCTTCAATGTAATTATTTGGTGCTAATCGAATTGCATTCTTCCAATAATCGCTCGCTTTATCAAACATATCTTTAGCTATTTCAAATTCTTTTTTTTCGGACGCTTTAGTTCCCTGATAATGATAAATAACGGCGATATTATTTAAAGCTTGGGGCATACGACTATTTAAATCTAACGCCTGTTGATAATATTCAAGAGCTTTTGAATAATCACCATTGTTACCATAAATTAAACCGATATTATATAGAATATAACTTCGATCATATGGATCTTCTTCTAATTTTAAGGCTTCATAATAATTTTCTAACGCCTCAGCATAGTCACCGTTTGATTGAGCTGACATACCATATCGATAATATGAAAATGCTTTTTTTTCATCTTTTGTGGCTGGTAAAACTTTAATTAGTACATCTGCTAAAACCGTAAATGTTTTATCAATAAAATTGTCGTTTTTCTGACCCATTAATTACATTTCTATTTAAATAAATTTGATATTAACAAAAATTAAGAATTGTGATTCTTACCTTTGACGATTGTCTACTAATATTTTATACTTTATGAATAAGTAAACACGTTTAGTCTTCAAGGGCTAAACAGAATTCTAAAATCAAATATACACATATTATATATTATAAGCATAGGAAGATAACATAAATACAAATGGCTAAACAAAGCATGATTCAGCGTGAAGTAAAACGCGAATACTTAATATCAAAATATGCAAATAAAAGAGAACTTTTAAAGAACAGACTTAAAAGTAATGTTTCATTTAAAGAAAAGCTAACAACATATAAAAAGTTTGAGCAAATACCACCAAATTCTGCGTCTTGTCGTCACCGTAATCGATGCTGGGTGACAGGTCGAAGCAGAGGATTTTATCGTGATTTTGGATTATCGCGCCATGTATTACGTGAAATGGCACACGAAGGCAGCATACCAGGACTTAAAAAATCAAGTTGGTAAGTAGTACAAGTTATAAATTTTAAGAATTAATTAATAATGACCCAACGAACATTACGTGGAACTAGATTAAAAAAAATTCGCACATCAGGCTTTCGTGCTCGTATGGCATCAAAAACAGGGCGTCGTGTTATTAATGCAAGACGCAAGAAAGGACGTTTAAAATTAACTGTTTAGCTAACCAAAAATAAAAATTATTAAATGATAAAACTTAGACTTAAACGATACGGAAGAAAACAAAGACCTTGTTATAGAATTGTAGCAATGGATAGTAGGGTTAAACGAGATGGTAAAGCAATTGAAGAACTAGGATTTTACAATCCATTAACTAATGAAACACACTTAAAATTCCAGAGAATTATCCATAGATTAAAACAAGGGGCACAACCAACCGATACTGTTCGTCATATCTTTGTAAAAGCAAAAGTTTTTGAACAAATGTAATTAAATATTAAACAAACAGTTTTTAAATTGGATTCAAAATTTAAGTTAAATATCTTGTGGTTAGAGACAAAACTAGGTATAGCTATCGACCAAGTACAAGGAAATGAAAAAATTCCATTGACGAATTACTTTTTTTGGCCAAAAAGTAATATTTGGGAACAGATTAAAAATGACTTAGACAGTAAACCGTGGGTATTAGTAGACGAAAAAGACGAAATACTTAACTCTATAGCGGTAATAATGAATCAATGGCAAAAGGTTGTTAAAACGAAAACGTTTACTACAACCAACTAACCAAATAATTTAGCGCAGTATACTTAGGCTTATAGCTCAGTGGATAGAGCATCAGATTCCGATTCTGGTTGCCGAGGGTTCGAATCCCTCTAAGCCTTATGAACTTTAGTTTAAAATTTTTATCGCTCTCAAAGCGAATATTAAAAAAGACAGAACTAATTAGATAAAAATAGCCGCACAAATAGGAAATATAAATGCATCTGGCTGGATTTGAACCAGCGATGTCTCTATGAGAAGCAGATTATGAGTCTGACGCCTTCGACCACTTGGCTACAGATGCATAAGATGGAGTTGGTGGGATTTGAACCCACGTCCATTCGGTTATCTATGTTTCTTTTTTCCAATAAAAAAATAAAAAATTAGATTATCTCTACAAATTGTTTCAAAACGAATTTGCGCATTAATAAAACGACGATTTCATAAAAATTATAAATTTTTACGAATAATTCAAAAAAGTTAAGCTGTTACTAATCGTGAATTAAACTTACAAATGTTGTTTGCATTTATTATAAAGGTATTATATTTTTACAAAATATAACAAAATTAACACGATAGCAAAAATGTCGAATCCAAAACAACCCCTACCTTAGTTTTTACCAAATTAAAATATAAATCCAGCTTTGTCAATTATTATTCAAGAAAGTGCTAAAAAAGCCAATAAGTATCCGTGATTTAATACGAACGAACTGGAAAACAACTTTTACTGGTGATCTTTTTGCGGTATTAGCAAATTCGTCTAAGTTTTGTATTTCTCGATCCGATGGTAGAAAATGAACGTTTTGTGTTGTAATGTCTTTACCAGCTTGGTTAGTTGAGGTATTTTCTAATTGGTCACTTAATACTGACTCTTCCCAAATTTCAAAAAAATCCTCTAAATTATGAACGTAAATTTTTGGAATCCGTGAGAAACTTGCGAGCCATGACGTTTGTTCGCGAACACCAGGATAACGGGCTACACGTCTACCAAATTTATGTACTAAATTAACAGCTTGCTCTTTAGTAAAACATACGTACGTTGACATATCGTCTGAATTTGTAAATTTTTTAACCTGGCTTTCCATTAATGTTGAATCAATTCCTGCAATCTTAGCAGCTTGAAAACGTACATCACTAAACGTTACATATCCGGAATCAGCTAAACTAAATAAATTTAAAATACCCGTGAAAAGAAGATTTCGTGGTGTGTCGCGAACTTGGACAATGTAAATTGGTACGCCTTTAAAATATTTTTCAGCTTGGTTAATCAAATTAAATGGCGACACGGTTTGTTCCAATGTTCTATAGCCATTAAACCAATTAACTGGTGATTTAACCTCTGGAAATGTAAAATGTGATTGGTTTTGTTCGATGTCAAAGACAAATCGTGAATCACCTTGTTTAACAACTTTAAATAATTGAGTCATTTCATCAAGACTTGGAATAATACGAAAATCAATATTATTAGCCTGTTCACGTAATAACTTATATGCAGAGTTTAAGCCAATACAATGAATTGATAAACCAAGTTTATTTGTCCCTTGTAAATCAGTTTTTGCTACCTCGGTTAAATAGCACTCAGCGTCAACTCGGTCAAGAAAAAATAAACCAAGTTTGTTTAATTCCCCAGCTTGACTGAGGTTTGAATTAGCAACAACAATTTCTCCACAACCATTAACGACTAAATAAATTGGAATAGATTGTAAAGCATCAGATAATGATTTTAATTTTGTTTTATAAAATTGAGACGCATTAGCTTTATTTAAAAATGCAGTTTTATAATTATTTAACGAAGACTTTTTGTCTGAAAATTGCAAAATAGACTGACGCTTGGTTAAAACCTCTTTATCTGGAGTTAACTCGTCTAATTGCTCCCAAATAATATTAAGTTTTGGTGGATAAGTGTATAATTCTTTTAAAAAATCGATAGTTTTCGATTTTTTAGTTGGAAGAGTAATACTAAGGCTTTTATATTGTTGAAATGGTAGATCAAAATTTGTTCGTTCGGTGTAATTTTTCATTTGCATGATTTGAGAAGTACAAATTATTTAATTTAAAGATAAATTATTTTATTGAAGAAAGTAAATCACGAACCTGATTTGCTAAATCTAGTATTAACAGTTATTATATATAATATAAGGGCGGTTAGCTCAGTGGTAGAGCGCCTGCCTTACAAGCAGGTGGCCATAGGTTCAAATCCTATACCGCCCATTTATTACAAAATTACACACATTAATCGGGCCCATCGTCTAAGGGATTAGGACAGGGACCTTCTAAGTCTCTAATGTAGGTTCGAATCCTACTGGGCCCATTTAATTAAGCTTTATTTGAAAATTTCCTCGAATACAGTTTGTACTTTATCCCCTGAATCAATTGACTCTAACGGATCTTTTCTTAATCGGTGTCTAAGACATAATGTAATAACATTTTCAATATCATCGACTGTAACTTCAGTACGATTATTATATGCAGCATAAGCTTTCGCAGCACGATTAGATACAATATCACCACGTAAACCATCTACATCTAGTGTTCCACAAACTTGTGAGATTTTAATACGTAAATCCATTGATAAGTTAACTTCGCTTAAACGATTTTGCGCATCAACAATTTGTTGTTTTAATGCTACTTGTGCGTCGTTATAAGCGCCTAACGTAACTTCAGGATCGGCATCAAATTTACTGCGTTCTTCAACAACTTTAACACGAGTTTCTGGATCACGAACTGTTCGAATCTCAGCATGCATACCAAAACGATCTAAAAGTTGTGGACGTAATTCACCTTCTTCTGGGTTACCAGAACCTACTAGTACAAAACGAGCTGGATGACGAATTGAAATTCCTTCACGTTCAACAGTGTTCCACCCGGAAGCAGCCGAATCTAGTAAAATATCAACTAAATGATCATCTAATAAATTTACCTCATCAACGTATAAAATACCACGATTAGCCTTGGCTAAAAGTCCAGGTTCAAAAGCTTTAATACCTTCGGTAAGCGCTTTTTCGATATCGATCGTACCACATACTCGATCTTCAGTTGCTCCTAAAGGTAGATCAACCATCGGAACTTTTTTAAATTCTGATTCTAACGTTCCATTACTTAATACAACTGATTTAACCTCTTCACTCATTAACTCAAAGTCATCTAATGAAGAATTAAATGCGTCACCTGCAACAGTTTTAATCTCAGGAAGAAGATCCGCAACAGCACGAATTGTAGTTGATTTACCCGTTCCTCTATCACCCATAATCATAACACCGCCAATACGAGGATCGATTACATTTAAAATTAAGGCAAGTTTCATTTCTTCCTGCCCAATAATTGCCGTAAATGGATAAACCGGTCGTTCTATCTTCGTTTTTACGCTAGTTTCACTTATAGTCATTTTTAATTTCTGTTAATAGCTAAATAGAAGATTCAATTAAAAAATTAACAATACGAAATGTAATTCATATTCAATAAATTAGAATGAACTCTATATTGTACGTACACACAACTATTATAACCTAATTTCTAATATAAAATTACAAACGAGCTATTAAAAAATAGAATTAAATTAAGGCTATAAAACGTTTAAATTTCATCTAGTGTTATAATTGGTATATATTAATATTTATAATTGATAACCCGCAAGCAGAATATCATGGCCCGTGTTATAGTTATCACTTCAGGAAAAGGAGGTGTAGGTAAAACGACCACAACATCTAACTTGGGAATGGCCTTAGCTCGTTTAGGTCATAACACGTTATTAATTGATGCCGACGTCGGATTACGTAATCTTGATTTATTATTAGGTCTTGAAAACCGTATAATTTATACCGGTTTTGATGTTTTAAACGAAACATGTCGATTAGAACAAGCATTAATACAAGATAAACGACAGCCCCAATTAACGTTTTTCCCATTATCTTCAAGCCAATCAAAAACTCCGATCACACAATTACAAATAAAAACACTTATCGATTTAGTTATCGACAAATATGATTTTATTTTAATTGATTGTCCAGCCGGAATCGACGAAGGATTTCAAACAGCTATTGTTTCAGCGCATGAGTCTCTAGTAATTGTAACACCAGAGGTACCTTCAATTCGTGACGCTGATAAAGTTATTGGTATTTTAGTAACTCAAGGCATTAAAAATAACAAACTTATAATTAATCGTATTCGACCAAAAATGGTCAAAAATGACGATATGATGTCGATTGAGGATGTTAAAAATATTTTAGGTATTCCGGTTTTAGGTATTGTACCAGATAGTGAGCAAGTTATCATTGCATCAAATCGAGGTGAACCATTAGTTTTAGAAGATAATTTATCTCTTCCAGGGGCGGCATTTGAAAACATTGCACGCCGTTTACTTGGTGAAGATATTGAGATACTAGATATGGAAAATATAACCTCAAAAGGTCTAGTTAAGCGAATCTTTGGCAATATCTTAAATCGAAAAAATCAAAATAGTTAATAAATCTACGATTATTTTACGACTTTTGGAATTTTACTCTAAAATCATATTTTGACTAATCCAATATTTATTGTAGCAAAAAATTGCAGAGAAACAAAAAATTCTGTTTCTCTGCTATATGTTACGCCATTCGCTTTAACTGTTGTAATGCTAAACGACCGATATTAAATAATGCCCATGAAACGGCCGCTAAAAAAGGAAGTAAAACGATTGCAAGTCTTGTATCCATGTAAATTAAAAACTAAATTATTAATTATATTAATTAATATTATACAACGTTTCTTATTGTATTGAAATCGGTCATGTTTTTTTATATGAGAAAGTTTTACAATATAGTGTAACAAGTGAAATCCTCTAAACGTTCACCATTAAAAAATATGGGATATTCTCGTAAGCGCTTTGATTAACAGCAAATTCTAATTTCGAACATTTAATAATGTCAAATTTACCATTTACTCTGGATCAATTGAAAATTTTACAAACCATCGCAATAGAGGGAAGTTTTAAAAAAGCAGCCGAAAAACTTTATATATCTCAACCAGCCGTCAGCCTTCAAATCCAAAATTTAGAGAAACAACTAAATATACCGATTTTTTATCGAGATAAACGGCGTGCACGTTTAACTGAAACTGGACAGCTACTATTAAAATATGCGGAACGAATATTAAATCTGTGTGAAGAAACGTGTCGTGGATTAGAAGAAATACAAACACTTCAATCTGGTGTTTTAATTATTGGTGCTAGTCAGACAACAGGCACCTACTTAATGCCGCGTTTAATTGGCATATTTCGACATAAGTATCCCCAAATTTCAATTGAATTACAAGTTCACTCAACACGACAAATCGCACGCGGAGTTGCAAACGGTCAAATTGATTTGGCTGTGGTAGGTGGAAAAGTACCATACGATCTAAAACCCACACTTAATATAATTTCATACGCAGAAGACGAATTAGCGTTGATTTTACCACCTTCACACCCATTTTCAACCTTAAAATATATCCAAAAAGAAGATTTGTATAGATTAAAATTTATTGCGCTGGACACAAAATCCACAATTCGTAACGTTATTGAAACAACACTTATTGATAATGGCATTGATAGCCGCCAATTTAAAATAGAAATGGAATTAAACTCTATTGAAGCAATTAAAAATGCAGTGCAATCTGGTTTAGGTGCTGCATTTGTTTCAGTTTCAGCGATCTCTAAAGAACTAGAGCTAAATATTATTCATTGGGCAAAGATTAAAGATATCACAATAAGTAGAACATTATCAATTCTTATTAATCCGAAACGTTATTATGTTAATTCTGTTAAAATTTTTAAAAATGAGATTTTAGAAATGTTTTTAGCTTCACCAACATTGAAAAATAACACAAGAATATTTTCCGACGAAAATAAATAGTTAGGAAATCTATTGACAATAGATGTAATGTTTAGTAACATATTCTTGTAGTAAGAAAAGCCCCCATCGTCTAGAGGCCTAGGACATCTCCCTTTCACGGAGGTAACGGGGATTCGAATTCCCCTGGGGGTAATAACAAGATTTAAAACTGTAATCGACTTAAACTGCCGAAAAATTAGGAGTTTTTATACTATAGTTCGCACCTACTAGTTATTTTAATATGCATTCCCTTAAGCTCCCGGCTGATAGTTTCAGCAAATACTTTAACAGTTTAACTTATTTTTATTCAAAAATAGTTAGCTGACAACGTAGTATCTAAATTGTCAGCTAAAGTCTAAATTTTGGATAACAGGATTATAAAGATGATCCTAGACCCGAATACGAGCCAAAGACAAATAAAGTTAATAATCCACCGGCAGCAAGACCACCAATTGTCGCTACCATCCAAAGTGGTACTCGTCCAGCATCACTCATACAATCTCCTTTAAATTATATTTTAAAAGTTTAATAAAACGCCGTTATTTAAACTACGTTTAGTTGAAGAAATAACTCGAAAATAATACAGCTAACACGAAAATTAAAAGTAAACCCCAAAATAATGAAGTTCGGTTTAATTCTACTGGTTGTTTATTTGGATTCGGTGCACTCATCTATAAAATCTCCTATCGTTGAATAAATTGCATTGACGTAATAGCACCAAGGAAAAACACTGTAGGTACTGCTAATGCGTGTATTGTAAGCCAACGAAAAGTGAAAATAGGGTATGCGATTGGTTGATTTGTATTGATCATTTTTACCTCGTACATTTTTGCTATTTTTATAAACCCTTCGTTAAATCTTCTAATTCCTGTTTAGCACTGAAACGATCATTTACTAATGGAATTTGTTGACGGTCCTGCGTAAAGTATTCGTTTGGTCTTGGTGTCCCAAAAACGTCATACGCTAAACCTGTACTAATGAAAAGAAAACCTGCAACAAATAATGCAGGAATAGTAATGCTGTGGATAATCCAGTAGCGAATACTTGTTATAATATCTGAAAAAGGTCTTTCTCCTGTTGAACCACCTGACACGATTCTTTCTCCTACTTTAAGTTAATTCAATTATTTTATTTCACTAAAGAAATGAAATTAGTTTTTCCATAAAATCTGACTTCTATGAAAAAAGTATAAAAATTTTTACTTTTTAATAGTAAATACCTTGAATAAAATTATAAATCGAAATTAACTCTTTTTATAGCTCTATTTAAATAATCACTAAAATTTTTAATAAAAAAAGTGTCGCAAATTTACAAACGAGTCTATAAATTATGAAGACACACAAGCAATAATTTACAAGGTCAGTTAACAAGAACTATAGTATCTGACCATAAGTATGTAAACCTTTACCAAGGAAATTTACACCAAGATAGCAAATCCAAACAACCACAAAACCAAGCGTTGCAATTAAAGCAGGCTTTTCACCTTGCCAAGATTTTGTAATTCGCGAATGTAGATACGAGGCAAATACTAACCAGGTAATTAGGGCCCAAGTTTCTTTTGGATCCCAGCTCCAGTATGAACCCCATGCTTCATTTGCCCAAACAGCACCGGCTATAATACCAATGGTTAAAAGTGGAAATCCAAAGCTAATCGTTCGATAACTTAAATTATCGATACTTTCTAAAAGTGTAAGTCTACTATCAATTGGGGTGTTCTCAATCGAATTATCATTACCCGTAAACAAATTTGGATAATCGTCAATAGATTCGGCTTTAAACAAGGCTGGTTCTGGAAAACGGTTTATTGGTGTAGTCTCACCGTAGGAACTACCTTGAATTCTAAATTGCTTCTTTTGAGTATTAATAAGAACAAGAAAAAATATGCTTAAGACTGAACCAACAAGTAAACTAGCGTAACTAAGCATCATAACAGTAACATGCATCATTAACCAATTTGATTTTAATGCAGGTACAAGAGGAGATGGTGCTTGCATTGCTTCAGGTAATGATAAGCTTGCAAAACCGGTAATAAATAACGCTATGGGTGTACTAATTGAACCGACAATTGAGACCTTGGACTGATCTTCAATAAGAACGGTTAGCGTAACAATGCCCCACGCCAAAAACATTAACGATTCGTACAGGTTACTTAATGGAAAATAACCAAATGTTAACCATCTTGAACCAAGTAGGATAACAAGGCAAACATTTGCGCAAATATTACCGTAATAACCTATTTTTGACAAAAATCTAAATTTTGAAAAAACTAAACTTGCCCAGTAAAATATGGTTACTAATAATAAATTTGCAAAAATTAAATTATCTAAAATTGATTGAATATTCATTATTTTCAATATTTAATTTAGATTACGTGATTTCATCTTGCTCAATTAATACAAAAAATAGAGCAAAACATAAACCTGGAAAAACCAGCGTAACAACAGGTGTTAAAATTGCAGGTAGAAAAGATGCTGTCATAATTCTATTGTTAAAAGTGTTCTAAAAATATAAAATCTTACTAAACATAATTTTAACATTCTATTTACATTTATTTGCCTTTTTTATATAAAAAGGTTTAATCAAATATTGAACAAGATGAAGAAACAAACACTATGCGACAGTTGTACAAAATACTAAATCTCGTTTTCAAGTTTGATTTACGAGACAACCCTAACGGTGGGATTTATAGTTTGTTGGAGGTTGCCTACTTGAAGTTAATACAAGACGACGGAACTCCTCTGACAGAGGGTGGTCACATTGCTGCGAGACGTCTTTCACGGTCATTTCCTATTATGTGTGTGATGTCCTTTTGGAAAGTTGTAGTTCAGCGGATTTTTACGCAGGCTTGCGTGATCAATTCATTGAAGCTGTGGGAAAAAGTAAGCTGGGTGAACTAAAGCCACTGCTGTTAGACGGGTCCTACGTTAGAACATATCAATATTGCTCAGAAATATTAGCTGTAAACAACGATGACCAGGATATCAGATCAATAATCGAATCCATTGGTTCAGCACACAAAGCCAACTTAAAAAGGGCTGAAGGGCTGAGCAATGAAAACGAACTAGATAGAGTAATTAGCTATTTAAAGGAGGAACTACTTTTTTGATAAAGCTTTTACTCAACGCATTGTCTATGGACAGGGTAATATGAAGAAATTAAAAACAAAAAGTTTGTTTTTGTGAAAAGCGGGTAGAGAGAATCGAACTCTCGTCATTAGCTTGGAAGGCTAAGGTTCTACCACTAAACTATACCCGCATATACTACATAATAGTAAACTAAAGTAATACTTGGGTCAAATAAACTTCAAAGTTTTATAGGTGTTAATCTTTTAAATCTTTACGGTTTTACTCTACGCAAGTGAGATCTTTTTTAGTTAAAAAACACTTACTTTAAAATTTTTAATGAAATAATTATTTCTCTTTTACTTTTAAAAGCTAATAAATTATATTATGATGTAGAGTTCATTAAAAAGGCGATATGGCCAAGTGGTAAGGCAGTGGATTGCAAATCCTCTATCCCCAGTTCGAATCTGGGTGTCGCCTTAAATTTAGCATGGGGGTATGGTGGAATGGTAGACACAACAGACTTAAAATCTGTTGACCAAATGGTCGTGAGGGTTCAAGTCCCTCTACCCCCATATCAATGCATAGAAACTAAACTATAAGAGTACACGGTTAGGGCGGAAAAATCCCTTAGTTAGCAAACGCCTTTAACCATACAAACCCATAAACGCTCCGTAATACTAAAACACGATCATTAGTAGTGGTAATATTACTAATTTGCGGACGGAGAGACTCGAACTCTCAAGGGAATACCCGCTAGAACCTAAATCTAGTGCGTCTACCAATTTCGCCACGTCCGCTATAGTTCAATACACATATTACCAAATAATTCAGTAAAACGCAACTCAACTGGATAATACTTACCTAGTTTAAACCACTGTTAGAGATAAATTTTTTAAGTTTGTAATTTATCTCTAACAAACTTTTAATAAGTCAGACCTAGACTACGCGTTGTCTCACTTCCTAAATACACCCGTACACTTAAAAAGTCAGTTGGACAAGCTGTTTCGCAACGCTTACACCCAATACAATCCTCAGCACGTGGGGCAGACGCGATTTGTCCTGCCTTACACCCATCCCAAGGTACCATTTCAAGAACATCACAAGGACATGCACGAACACATTGTGTACATCCAATACAAGTATCGTAAACTCTTACGCTATGTGACATATTTAATTATATTTTATATATTTATTTACCAAACATTATAACAGAAAAATAGCTAATTTTTGCACAAAGGAATACAAAAATATATTTTATCTAGTGCAAAAATTAACTATTTAATTTTTTCAACAATTAGCAACTAATTAGCAACTATGTAGTTACCCAATCTACATCAACATTTTCAAGAATAATTGAAGAGTTGTAAATTTGTAGAATAATAACTAAAAATACTAAAAATAGAGCCATAAAAACACCCATAACCGGTGTTGTTCCCCAACCTGGAGCTACCTTACCGTATTCTGCGTTAAGTGGGCGTAAAATTTCTCCTAATCGTGTTCGTAGTGCCATAATTTTGAGTTTGAGAGAATTAGATTATATAATACTAGTCTTTAATATTACTCATAATATACATTATAAACAATGTTTTCTTTTTCAGGACAGCTTATCTAATATTATTTTTCTATGGAAAGTGCAAAAATTTTAAGTATCTTTATTTCAGGCCTATTGTTAGGCATCACAGGTTATTCAATTTATACAGCTTTTGGACCTGCATCAAAAGAATTGCGTGATCCTTTTGAGGAGCATGAAGATTAAAAACAAAAAAATCATTCACCGTAGTGAATGATTTTTTTGTTTTTATTACATAAAACATATTATGTAAAAATTTCCTAGTTTGTTTACTTTTTAACAATTCTTGGTGGATCTCTAAAGAAAATCGCAAAGAAGATCACGACTAAAGTTCCAATTAATAAAAAAGTATATACTAATGCTTCCATAATTTAATTACTATATAGTTAAGCTTGTTTTTTATACAACACCTTGCTTCTTCGTAGTCTTATCACCAAGTTTCTGGAAAGCACCAAAATTAACTTGCTCTAAAACTTCACTACCGATACCTGCAAAAACATCTCGGAATAAAGTACGACCACCGTGCCATAAATGACCAAGGAAGAATAGTAACGCAAAGTTAGCGTGACCAAAAGTATACCAACCACGTGGACTACTTCTAAATACACCATCAGATTCTAAAGTTGTACGATCAAATTCAAAAACTTCACCTAATTGCGCTTTTCGTGCGTACTTCTTAACTGTTGGAGCATCTGTAAATACCTGACCATTTAATTTTCCACCGTAGAAGTTTGTACTAACACCAACTTGCTCAATACTATACTTTGATTCAGCACGTCTGAATGGAATATCTGCACGAACAATACCATCTTTATCAACTAAGATCACAGGGAACGTTTCGAAGAATGCTGGCATTCGTCGAACTGTTAATTCACGACCTTCTTTGTCCTGGAATACTGGGTGACCTAACCATGCTTCAGCAATACCATCACCTTTGTTCATTGGACCTGCACGGAATAGACCACCTTTTGCAGGGTTGTTACCAATATAGTCATAGAAAGCTAGCTTATCTGGAATTCGAGACCAAGCTTGGCTTAATGATAGACCTTCACCTAGTGAACTTTCAACACGACGCTCAATTTCTTGTTGGAAATAACCACTATCCCATTGGTAACGAGTTGGACCAAATAACTCAATTGGCGTAGTTGCCGCACCGTACCACATTGTACCAGAAGTAATAAATGCAGCAAAAAATACTGCTGAAATACTACTCGATAATACTGTTTCAATGTTACCCATACGAAGAGCTCGATAAAGTCTCTGTGGTGGACGAATTGTTAAATGGAAAACTCCAGCAAGAATACCTAGAATACCTGCTGCAATATGGTGTGAAGCAATACCACCTGGATTAAATGGGTTAAACCCTTCTGCACCCCATGCTGGAGCAACAGCTTGTACACGACCAGTTACACCATAAGCATCAGAAACCCAAATACCAGGACCAAATGTACCAGTTACGTGGAATGCACCAAAACCGAAACATAAAAGACTAGATAAGAATAAATGAATACCAAAAATCTTTGGAAGATCTAATGCTGGCTCACCAGTACGCGGATCTCTAAATAGTTCTAAATCCCAATATACCCAGTGCCAAATTGCTGCTAGAAAACACATTCCAGATAAAACGATGTGTGTTAAAGCAACACCTTCAAAACTCCAAATACCAGGATCTGAAACGCTTTCTCCGGTGATACTCCAACCACCCCAAGAATCAGTTACACCAAGTCTAGCCATAAACGGCATTACAAACATACCTTGTCGCCACATTGGGTTTAAAACTGGATCTGATGGGTCAAAAACTGCAAGTTCGTATAATGCCATTGATCCTGCCCATCCGGCAACAAGTGATGTATGCATAAGGTGCACAGCAATTAAACGACCTGGGTCGTTAAGTACAACTGTATGAACACGATACCAAGGTAGTGCCATAACTCTTTTCCTCCTGTCGAAAAATTTTTTACTTTCTTACTCTTAATTAAAACGAAATTTAAAAACAGAAATAACTTCTTAATTAACATTATATATTGAATTCAATATTTTAAACTGATAATTACAAAATAGAATGGTAAATCTAAAAAACCAGCCTGTTGCTAAAAACTGCACAAATTAAACGAACAAGTTTAATTGTTAGAAAACATTAGAACAAAATTTTATGATAGACAAATTAGTTATCATATGCCATAATCTAGTGTTATAATCGATTAGGTATAGTATATAATCCTCAGTAGCTCAGTGGTAGAGCGGTCGGCTGTTAACCGGTTTGTCGTAGGTTCAAATCCTACCTGGGGAGATTATAAAGTCAAAAACACAAACTAGATAGGGACGTTACCTTATTACGTCATTGTTATGTTATTATACATATATCAAAGACAAAGATAATTTCATTAAAATAAAAATTTAATGTTTGAACGTTTTACTGAAAAAGCGATTAAAGTAATAATGTTAGCTCAAGAAGAAGCTAGACGACTTGGGCATAATTTTGTAGGTACGGAACAAGTATTATTAGGGCTGATTGGTGAAGGAACAGGAATAGGACCAAAAGTTTTAAAATCAATGGGTGTAAATTTAAAAGATGCACGTGTCGAAGTTGAAAAAATTATTGGACGTGGATCAGGATTCGTCGCTGTTGAAATTCCGTTTACCCCACGTGCGAAACGAACTTTAGAACTATCTTTAGAAGAAGCACGTCAGCTCGGTCATAATTACATTGGTACTGAACATCTTCTTTTAGGTCTAATAAGTGGAGATGAAGGTGAAGGCGTAGCGGCTCGAGTTCTTGAAAACTTAGGCGTTGATCTTTCAAAAATCAGAAGCCAAATTATTCGTTCATTAGGTGATAATAAAGAAGTTGCATCTGGAAATAGCGCAAATCGTAGTAAGTCACCAACTTTAGATGAATTTGGTACTAACTTAACTCAAAAAGCACTTGATGGAAAGTTAGATCCGGTAGTTGGACGTGCAAAAGAGATTGAGCGTGTTATACAAATTCTAGGACGTCGAACAAAAAATAATCCTGTTCTAATTGGTGAACCGGGTGTTGGTAAGACGGCAATCGCTGAAGGTTTAGCACAACGAATTGCGAATCGTGATATTCCAGATACATTAGATGAGAAATTAGTAATTGCTCTAGATATTGGACTTTTAATCGCTGGAACAAAATATCGTGGTGAATTCGAGGAACGTCTTAAAAAAATTATGGACGAAGTGCGTACAGCCAACAATATTATTTTAGTAATTGATGAAGTTCATACTTTAATCGGTGCCGGTGCAGCTGAGGGTGCAATTGATGCAGCTAATATTCTAAAACCAGCATTATCACGTGGTGAATTACAATGTATTGGTGCCACAACACTTGAAGAATACCGTAAGCATATTGAAAAAGATGCTGCACTGGAACGTCGTTTTCAACCGGTAATGGTTGGTGAACCGTCAGTTGATGAAACAATTGAAATTCTTTATGGGCTTCGTGAACGTTATGAAAAGCATCATAAATTAGTTATTTCAGATGAAGCATTAACAGCAGCAGCAAAATTTGCTGATCAGTATATTGCAGATCGATTCCTACCTGATAAGGCAATTGATTTAATTGATGAAGCTGGTTCGCGAGTTCGTTTAATGAATTCTCAACTTCCAGAAGCAGCTAAGGAATTAGACAAAGAATTACGTGACATTTTAAAACAGAAAGATGAAGCTGTTCGTGGTCAAAATTTCGAGAAAGCTGGGCAATTACGTGAGCGTGAAATGGAAGTGAAAACTCAAATTCAAGCTATTGCACAAAGTAAAAAGGGAGCTTCTGAATCTTCAGATTTAACACCGACTGTAACTGAAGAAGACATCGCACAAATTGTTGCTGCATGGACAAGTATACCTGTTAATAAATTAACAAAGAGTGAATCTGAAAAGTTACTTCAAATGGAAGAAACTTTACACGGTCGAATTATCGGTCAAGATGAAGCTGTTGTTGCTGTGTCACGAGCAATAAGACGAGCACGTGTTGGTTTAAAAAATCCAGATAGACCTATTGCGAGTTTCATTTTTTCAGGTCCAACAGGTGTAGGTAAAACTGAATTAACAAAAGCTCTTGCAACTTATTTCTTTGGTTCTGAGGATGCCATGGTCCGCCTGGATATGTCAGAATACATGGAACGTCACACAGTATCTAAACTAATTGGTTCACCGCCAGGTTATGTTGGTTATAGTGAAGGTGGGCAATTAACAGAAGCAGTAAGACGACGTCCATATACTGTTGTTCTTTTTGATGAAATTGAAAAGGCACACCCTGATGTTTTTAACTTACTACTTCAAATTTTTGAAGATGGCCGTCTAACCGATTCAAAAGGTCGAACAATCGATTTTAAAAATACACTCCTTATTTTAACTTCCAATATTGGTTCAAAAGTTATTGAAAAAGGCGGTGGCGGTTTAGGCTTTGAACTTCCTGAGGATCAAACAAGTTCGCAGTATAATCGTATTCGCGCACTTGTTAATGAAGAGTTAAAGCAATACTTTAGACCAGAATTTTTAAACCGTTTAGATGAAATTATTGTGTTCCGCCAACTGACAAAAGATGAAGTTGGTGAAATTGCAGAAATTATGTTGAAAGAAGTTTTTGAACGTATTGCAATAAAAGGAATTCAATTAGAGGTTACCGATCGTTTTAAATCGCGTTTAATTGATGAAGGTTATAATCCAAGTTACGGTGCCCGACCATTGCGTCGAGCAGTAATGCGATTACTAGAGGATAGTTTAGCTGAAGAAGTACTTTCAGAAAAAATTAAAGCCGGTGATGTTGCTGTAGTCGATGTTGGCGTAGATAATAAAGTTAAAGTTTTAGTAGGTGAACAAACAGACTCGGATTCTGGTTATACAAGTGAATTAGTAGATGTTGGGTAATATTGATTTGAAAAACTTTCAAAAATATAGCTTTCTCATTTTAAAGTTAATTTGATCAAATAAAAATCTCTGAACCAAATAATTTTGGTTCAGAGATTTTTATTTGATTACACTTTTGCTAAAGCCTGAATTCTGGCTTTACATTTACGTAATTCAATTGTTGCTTCAATCTTTTCTTTTTTAGTTGTTGCTTCATCAACTAATGAAGTCATTTTTTCAAGATCAGATTGTGCTTTCGCTGCATCAATAGTACTTGACTCTTCAGCACCGTTACAAAGTACTGTAACTTTATTGTCTTCGACTTCGGCAAAGCCTTCCATTAAAACAATTGAAGTCCACTCTGTCCCAGTCTTCAGACGCATGACCCCGATGTCTAATGCTGTTAGTAAAGGCGCGTGATCAGTTAGAATACCTAATTTACCAGTACTACTAGGAAGAATTAATTCCTCTGAATCAGCGTCCCAAACAACTTTATCGGGTGTAATTACACGAACGTTTAAACTCATATTATTTTTTTAGTTTAGCTTTTCCGCTTTTTCAATTGCTTCGGCAAGGTTTCCAACTAGATAGAACGCCTGTTCAGGTAAATCATCCATGTTACCATCTAATAGTTGGTTAAATCCGTCAATTGAATCCGCTAAAGATACATATTTACCTGGTGAACCTGTAAATACCTCTGCAACAAAGAATGGCTGAGATAAGAAACGCTCAACTTTACGAGCACGAGAAACAGTTTGACGATCTTCTTCTGAAAGTTCGTCAAGTCCAAGAATTGCAATAATATCTTGAAGCTCTTTGTAACGTTGAAGTGTTGACTTGATTCGTTGTGCAGTTGCATAGTGAACCTCACCTACAATTCCTGGCTGAAGCATTGTTGATGTAGAATCTAGTGGATCTACTGCTGGGTAAATACCTTTAGAAGCTAATCCACGTGATAATACAGTAGTTGCATCTAAGTGTGCGAACGTTGTAGCTGGAGCTGGATCTGTTAAATCATCAGCAGGTACATAAACTGCTTGGATTGATGTAATCGAACCTTCTTTAGTTGAAGTGATTCGTTCTTGTAGTCCACCCATTTCTGTTGCTAATGTTGGCTGGTATCCTACAGCTGATGGCATTCGACCAAGTAGTGCTGATACTTCCGCACCTGCCTGTACAAAACGGAAGATGTTATCAATGAATAATAAAACGTCTTGCTTGTTTACATCACGGAAATATTCTGCCATTGTTAAAGCAGTTAAACCAACTCGCATACGTGCACCTGGTGGTTCGTTCATTTGACCGTAAACTAAAGCTACTTTCGATTCTGAAAGTTGTTTTTCGTTAATTACGCCTGACTCTTTCATTTCAGCATAAAGATCGTTACCTTCACGTGTACGTTCACCAACACCACCAAAAACTGAAACTCCACCGTGTGCTCGTGCGATGTTGTTAATTAGTTCCATAATAAGTACTGTTTTACCTACACCAGCACCACCAAATAAACCAATCTTTCCACCTCGACGGTATGGAGCTAGAAGGTCTACAACTTTAATACCCGTTTCAAAAACCGATGGTGTCGTATCTAGATCACTAAAAGCAGGTGCTAGACGGTGAATTGGTAAACCCGCTTCTGCATCACATGTACCCATTTCATCTACTGGCTCGCCTAAAACATTAAAAATACGACCTAAAGTTGCTACACCTACAGGTACAGTAATTGGTGAACCAGTATCTGCTACGCTTGCACCACGCTTTAGTCCGTCTGTTGATGTCATTGAAACTGCACGAACTTTGTTGTTACCAAGAAGTTGTTGAACTTCACAAGTAATACTTTTGTCATCTGCAGTAACAATTAAAGCGTCGTAAATTTTAGGTAACGCGCCGTTTGGGAATTCCACGTCTACTACAGGTCCAATAATTTGAGAAATAACGCCTGTTGCAGTTTTAGTGTCAACCATATTAAAGGTTTTTAAATAATCAATTTTAGCTAATAAACAGTGTTTCGAAAACCAGATATTTCATTCTGATTTAGTATGTAGTTTTTTTAGATGAAAGTACATAAACTATTTTTATGTATAAATTTTAATATTTAATAAAAATAGTTTACTTATGATTCTCAATTATCTAAAACCTACCGCTGCTTGCCAAACAAACGCTAGTAAAAGGAATAGTACAGGAATTGCTGGCATTACATCCACAATTGGTCGAAATGCAGCGTAAGCTTCAGGTAGATATGCTAATAAAAAATTTACATCCATGTTATTATTAATCCCTTGTAGGAAATATTACAAAATACTTACAATAGATTATACAATAGGTAGAGAAATAATTAATCGAACTTTTTCGAAAAATTTCTACTTTGAATACTCTCGATTCATAGAAAGATGTTATAAAATATACGTTAAGTATATTATAGTTTTACAGAAAGTTTACTTTCTAGCCATAAGAACTGATATTATTTAAATTATTTAAATTTAACGAGAATAATTCGCATGATTGGAATTCTTCAATTTTTCGTTGCTCTTTTAGTACTTGTATCGTTTGCATTAGTAGTTGCTGTTCCAGTTATTTTAGCAACCCCAGGTGAATGGGAAAAATCTCAAGGGATTGTTTGGAGTGGATCAGGTGTATGGTTCGCACTAGTAATTCTTACTGGAATTTTTAACGTTGTCCCTGCTTAAAATAAGTGTAATTTTTCGCGATCTTATATAACCCTTTATCAAATATCGGGTTTTTCATAATTAACCTTAATTTTTAATTTTAAAAATTAAGGTTATTTTTAGATCACTATAGCACTATCAAATGTCATACAGGTGGTAATTTCTGCTTTCAGAATAGATTTCAGCGCGTTAAATGCGGGTGTGTTAAAAAAGTCCGCCTTATTTAAGTAAAAATTAATCTCAAACTATTCATTAATATCGAGTATAATATTATTTAATTAATTAAGGTTTTTCCTCGGTACAAAGTCAATGTTTAGTTTTAGTTTAAATATCGCGTTTTATATTTTATTCGATTATAAGCAGGAAATTTGTATTTATTAACGATTCGTCGTACGTAATTACCATAAAAAAAATATTTAAACATATGATTAACTGGTCAGTTTTTGCTCAATTACTTTCGCTTGGTCTGGTCGTTCTTTCTGGACCTGCTGTTATCTTCCTTTTATATTTCAAGCAAGGTAACTTATAAATTATTAAAGAAATACATAACGTATCAATTTAATTAATTGACTCTATTCAATTAAATTGGTATGTTATGTATCATATTTTAGGCGTCCTTAGTTCAGTTGGTAGAACGTAGGTTTCCAAAACCTGATGTCGAGGGTTCAAGTCCTTCAGGGCGTGTTTATATTAAGCTTTTCTATTTTCAAAATTCTTAGTATATTATTGTTGTATTAGTTAGGAGAGGTGGCTGAGTGGTTGAAAGCTTTAGATTGCTAATCTAACGTACGTTGTAAAATGTACCGTGGGTTCGAATCCCATCCTCTCCTATATTAGAAGTTATAGTAACAATCTTTAATAACTAAAAACAAATGATATAATGTATAAAGTAAATAAATTTATTAACACTCGAAATGGATATTTTAAGTTTAGGTTGGTCATCTCTTATGGTCATGTTTAGCTTTTCACTAGCGTTAGTGGTTTGGGGCCGTAACGGTTTCTAATATATTAAAAGACATAAGTTTAAGAAATTAAAAAAAAATGGCAAAAGAAATTTTTACTGTAGCTGGAGTTATGTGGGTTTTAACATTAACTGGGTTAAGTGTTGGATTTGGATTATTAAAGATTCAAGGCGAATAAATTTGCGCAACGTATCAAATCTGAAAACTAGAGAGTTAAACCATTATTTAAATAATTTTTTGGTTCTTAAATGACGATCATTAAAAATCTTTGGATTTTAAATACGATAGCAATAAGCTTTTTCGTCTTAACTTCCGATCCTAAAACTCCATCAAATACCGGTTCTGGTTCAGTAAGTACCCAACAAAGTTCATTACGAAATCTTATATGGGGACTTATCACTTGTTTTTATATTTTAAGTTTATTAATCAGTCAATATTAATAAATTCATATTAAAAATCAGAAAGAAGTTAAAAATATGAACTCTTTCTGATTTTTATATTTTAATTGAAAAATGCTATGTTATTAAGTAGTAAATATGCTACTAACGCACCGCCTAAAGAACCAATAAAAAATCCACTTGTGAATTTTCTCCAACCTTTCGACGATTCTAAACCTTCCAACTGACCATCATCTTGAAATGACGCTAAACCATAGATTGTTAAACCAAGCGTTAAGATAAGCACTAGACCAATTGCTGAAAGTAATCCAGCAAGAAGTGCGTTTTCTGTATTTCGCATTGGTCCAAGAATATAAAATGGTCCGATTAAAAAGTATCCGTGCGCCATTCCAATCTCTAGGCCTCGCATAAGAGCTGATAACCCCTTACGATATATTGGTAAATTCCCTAAATATAATTTAGTTGCAGTCGACGTTGTTACGGGTGTAGATAGATTACCTACAAATGGGTCATTATTATACGGTTTAATAAACTCTGCCATGTGTTAACTCCTATCTAAATTTTTAGACTAATTAATCATAAGTCTATAAATAATAATTATAACCTGAAAATGAACTAAATCTACGAAATATTATCGAACTGTTTTAAAATTGATTTAAAATCGGGATGACAGGATTTGAACCTGCGACACCCTGCTCCCAAGGCAGATGCGCTACCAAGCTGCGCTACATCCCGATTAAAACATGCTATTATTTGGCTGATATTTAAGCGGGTGAGGCGATTCGAACGCCCGACATCAACCTTGGCAAGGTTGCGCTCTACCCCTGAGCTACACCCGCTTTATACATAATAAGATAATAACAAACATAATAGAAAATGTCATGTAGAAATTTATCAAATACGTGATAAATTTCTACATGACACTTTTAATATCTAACGTTCAAATAAACTAGTATTTACGTTTATATAAATTAACCAAATTTACCTGTTGTCGACGCAATTACAAATGGTGCAAATGTGAAAATGAAACCAACTGTAAAGTGGGCTAAGCCAACTAAACGTGCTTGTACAATAGATAAAGCCACAGGCTTATCACGCCAACGAACTAAGTTCGCGATCGGCGTTCTTTCATGTGCCCAAACAAGTGTTTCAATTAATTCTTGCCAATAACCACGCCATGAAATTAGGAACATAAATCCAGTTGCCCAGATTAGGTGTCCAAATAAGAACATCCAAGCCCAAACAGCTTGTGCATTCATACCCATCGGGTTATAACCATTAATTAATGGTGATGAATTTAGCCATAAATAATCACGTAACCAACCCATGATATAAGTTGATGACTCGTTAAACGCAGCAGCATTACCACCCCAAATTGTCATATGTTTCCAATGCCAGTAGAATGTTACCCAACTGATTGTGTTTAACATCCAGAACATAGCTAAATAGAATGCATCCCATGCAGAAATATCACAAGTACCACCACGGCCTGGACCGTCACACGGGAAACTATAACCGAAATCTTTCTTATCCGGCATTAACTTTGAACCACGTGCATCTAATGCACCTTTTACAAGAATTAATGTTGTTGTGTGAAGACCAAGTGCAATAGCATGGTGTACTAGGAAGTCACCAGGACCAATTGTTAAAAACAGTGAGTTTTTACCACTGTTAATAGCTTCAATCCATCCAGGTAACCAAATTTTACTACTCGCAACACTTGCAGCACTTGTAGATGATGATAATAAAATATCAAAACCATAAAGTGCTTTACCAGATGCAGCTTGAATAAACTGAGCAAATACAGGCTCAAATAAAATCTGTTTTTCTGGTGTACCGAAAGCAACACAAGTATCGTTGTGAATGTAAAGACCAAGAGTATGGAAACCTAGGAATAAACTTACCCAACTTAAATGTGAAATAATTGCTTCTTTATGTTGAAGCATTCGCGCTAAAACGTTATCTTTATTCACTTCTGGATCGTAATCACGAACAAAGAAAATTGCACCGTGAGCAAATGCACCAACCATTAAGAATCCAGCAATATATTGGTGATGTGTATAAAGAGCAGCTTGTGTAACGTAATCTTTGGCCATAAATGCATATGACGGTAAAGCATACATATGCTGAGCAACTAGTGATGTTGCAACACCTAAAGATGCTAATGCTAAACCTAATTGCATATGTAGACTATTCGTAATTGTTTCGAATAGACCACGGTGACCAGCACCTAAACGCCCTTTTGGTGGTACATGCGCATCTAAGATTTCCTTCATACTATGTCCAATACCCCAGTTTGTACGGTACATATGACCAGCAAAAATGAAGACGATTGCGATTGCTAAATGGTGATGAGCAATATCAGTTAACCACATAGACTGAGTTTGTGGATGGAATCCACCAAGGAAAGTTAAAATTGCTGTACCAGCACCTTCACTTGTTCCAAAGATATGTTGTGCAGTATCAGGGTTTTCTGAATAAACACCCCAGTTACCAGTAAAAAATGGTGTTAATCCTTCAGGGTGAGGTAACGTTGAAGTAAAGTTATCCCAACGAACGTGCTGACCACGTGACTCTGGGATAGCGATATGGATTAAGTGACCAGACCAAGCTAGTGAACTTACTCCAAAAAGGCCAGATAAATGGTGGTTTAAACGAGATTCGTTATTCTTAAACCATGCAATACCTGGACGAAACTTTGGTTGTAAATGTAACCAACCAGCAAATAAAAGTGTAGTTGATAAAACTAGTAAACCAAGTGCACCTAGATATAAATCAGTATTTGTTCTCATTCCAATTGTATACCACCAGTGATAAACACCAGAAGTTGCAATATTAACAGGGTAGGAAACCCCACCACGTGTGAATGCTTTAATAGCTGATTGTCCAAAATGTGGATCCCAAATTGCATGCGCGATTGGTTTAACTTTAAGTGGATTTAGTACCCATTGTTGAAAGTTACCTTGCCACGCAACGTGGAATAAATTACCTGACGTCCATAAAAAGATTATAGCCAGGTGGCCAAAATGGGAAGCAAAAATCTTTTGGTAAAGACTTTCTTCTGTCATCCCATCATGACTTTCAAGATCATGAGCAGTTGCAATCCCGTACCAGATTCGTCTAGTTGCGGGGTCTTGTGCAAGTGCCTGACTAAACTTAGGAAATTTAGTAGCCATAATTAATTTTCTTTATTATCGTTTTTATTTAATTAACCAACAGAAATAATTCGTGCTAAGAAGAACGACCATGTTGTACCAATACCACCGAGTAAGTAGTGGGCTAAACCAACAGCTCGACCCTGTGTGATACTTAAAGCACGTGGTTGAATCGCTGGGGCAAGTTTAAGTTTATTATGTGCCCAAACGATTGACTCAATTAATTCTTGCCAATAACCACGACCACTAAATAAGAACATAAGACTAAACGCCCAAATAAAGTGCGCGCCTAAGAAAATTAAACCATAAGCCGATAATGGAGAACCATAAGACTGAATTACCTGTGATGCTTGTGACCAAAGGAAATCACGTAGCCAACCATTGATTGTAACTGCACTAGTTGCGAAGTTACCACCAGTAATATGAGCAACTTTTCCTGAACTTGAAAGAGTTCCCCAAACATCTGATTGCATTTTCCAACTGAAGTGGAAAATTGTAACAGAAATTGAGTTGTACATCCAGAATAGACCAAGGAAAACATGATCCCATGCTGAAACTTGACAAGTACCACCACGACCTGGACCATCACAAGGGAATCTAAATCCTAGATTTACTTTATCAGGAATTAATCGTGAACTACGAGCAAATAACGTTCCTTTTAATAGAATTAATACAGTTACGTGAATTGTGAAAGCATGAATATGGTGTACCATAAAGTCTGCTGTACCTAAGCTAATTGGCATCATAGCTACTTTTCCATTAACTGCAATAATATCACCACCAAATGCATAACTAGAAGTTGCTAGCGCATTTGGAGCTGTACTACCTGGAGCTAATGTGTGAAGTGACTGAATCCATTGAGCAAAAATAGGCTGCAGCTGAATTGCTTTGTCCGAGAACGTATCCTGTGGACGACCTAATGCACGCATAGTATCGTTATGGATATATAAACCAAAACTATGTGTACCAAGGAAAATACAAACCCAGTTTAGGTGCGAAATAATAGCATCACGATGTCTTAAAACTCGATCTAATAGGTTGTTGTATGATTGTACAGGACTGTAATCACGAACCATGAAAATTGATGCGTGAGCACCAGCACCACAAACACAGAAGCCACCAATCCACATATGATGTGTAAATAAACTAAGTTGTGTTGGGTAATCAACACCGATGTAAGGATATGCAGGCATAGCATACATGTGGTGTGCAACAATAATACTTAGTGATCCCATCATAGCTAAGTTAATAGCTAATTGAGCGTGCCATGAAGTTGTTAAAATTTCAAATAGACCTTTGTGACCTTCACCCGTAAGTGGTCCTTTGTGTGCTTCTAAAATTTCCTTCATACTGTGACCAATACTCCAATTTGTGCGGTACATGTGACCAGCAAAAATGAATAAAACAGCAAGTGCTAAGTGATGGTGTGCCTGATCAGTTAACCATAAACTACCTGTGATTGGGTTTAAACCACCTTTAAAAGTTAAGAAATCAGAATATTCACTCCAGTTTAATGTAAAAAATGGAAGTAAACCTTTCTTAAAACTTGGGTATAGTTGACCCATTAGTTCTTGATTAAATAATAACTCGTGCGGTAGTGGAATCTCTTGTGGAGCTACACCAGCGTCAAGTAATTTATTAATTGGAAGACTAATATGAATTTGGTGACCTGACCAAGATAGACAACCTAAACCAAGTAATCCAGCTAAGTGATGATTCATCATTGATTCAACATTCTGGAACCATTCAAGCTTTGGAGCTGCTTTATGGTAATGGAACCAACCAGCAAAAACCATTAAAGCTGACATACCTAAAGCACCCATTGCTGTCCAATAAAGTTCAGTTTCATTAGTAATACCTGCAGCTCTCCAAAGTTCAAAGAAACCAGATGTAACTTGAATACCTGAAAAACCACCACCAACGTCACCATTTAAAATTTCCTGACCAACAACAGGCCAAACAACTTGTGCACTTTGTTTAACAGTTGTTGGGTTACTTAACCAAGCTGAATAGTTTGAAAAACGTGCGCCGTGGAAATAAGCCTGACTAATCCAAATGAAGATAAGAGCCAGTTGTCCAAAGTGCGCACTAAAAATCTTACGAGAAATATCTTCTAGGGAACTCGTTTGACTATCAAAGTCATGTGCATCAGCATGTAAGTTCCAAATCCATGTTGTTGTCTTTGGTCCTTTCGCTAATGTGCGAGAAAAATGCCCAGGCTGCGCCCATTTTTCAAATGACGTAGCCACTGGGTTTTTATCTACTACAACTCTAACTTTGCTAGCCTCTAGTTCTTTAGAGCTAATTTTCATTTTTACTCTCCTTTACTGAGACATATAAATAGGAAATCTGTAAATTTTTGTTAACCAATAATAAAAAATTGATCGAAGTCTATTAAACACTATTATATATTCCAAACTTCTAACTAGACTTTCACATAATATTACGAGACTTCTAATATAGAATTCTACTTCAATTTGCTTATTTTAGGGTATATTTTAAAAAATAAAAAAAAGGAAAGTAACAATAAAGTTACCTTCCTTTTTTCATATTAATTAAAATAGTCCTAATGTTAGAGCTTGAGTAATTGGCATCGCTGCGCCAATACCTAACCAAAATGCAGTAAAAGTACCAAATAAGAATACTAATGATGCAACTGGACGTCTAAATGGGTTCTGGAATTTATTAACATTCTCAATAAATGGAACTGTAATTAAACCAATTGGTACAGCAGCCATTGATAATACACCTAAAAGTTTATTAGGGATTACACGTAATAAGTTAAATGTTGGGAAGAAATACCACTCTGGTAAAATTTCAAGTGGTGTAGCGAATGGATCTGCACGTTCACCAAGTGGTGTTGGTTCTAAAACACCTAAACCAATACAACAAGCAATCGTACCTAAAATACATACCGGGAAGATGTATAATAAGTCGTTCGGCCAAGCAGGCTCACCGTAATAGTTGTGACCCATTCCTTTTGCTAATTTAGCACGTAATTTTGGATCTGATAAATCCGGCTTTTTTAAAATAGACATAACTAAGTTTTCTAATAATAATTAAATTTTGTATTTAAAGTGGCCCAGAAATACCTTGCTTACGAATCATAATAAAATGTGTAAGCATTAATACTACGGCAACTACTGGTAAAACAAATGTATGTGCACTGTAAAAACGTGTTAAAGTTGTTTGACCAACACTTACACCACCACGTAAAACTTGAACAAGTAAACCACCAACAATTGGTACTGCATCAGGTACACCTGTTACAATTTTACATGCCCAATATCCAACTTGATCCCATGGTAACGAATAACCAGTTACACCAAAAGATACAGTTACAGATGCTAATGCTACACCTGTTACCCAAGTTAATTCACGAGGCTTTTTAAAACCACCAGTTAAATATACACGACAAACATGTAGAATCATGTTTAATACCATCATACTTGCTGACCATCTGTGAACTGATCGAATTAACCAACCAAAGTTAACAGTTGTCATAATGTACTCAACCGATGAAAATGCTTCCGTTACAGTTGGACGATAGTAAAATGTCATTGCAAAACCAGTTGCAACTTGTACAATAAAACAAGTTAAAGTGATACCACCTAGACAGTAAAAAATATTTACATGTGGTGGTACATATTTACTTGTAATATCATCAGCAATTGCTTGAATTTCAAGACGCTCTTGAAACCAATCGTATACGTTACTCATAATTTTATTTTTAATAGAGTTTAAATTACATAGTTAGGCAACTCAGGTTATAAATCGATAAAATAACTATCGATAACTAAAATTATACTATCAAAATGGTCCAGTATAAAAAAGTTATCAAATAATTTTCATGAATCAAAAATG
>Ga0209713_10000079_pt1 | contig 55958 bp, 66 predicted proteins | sample ArcOceMetagenome_3_FD_187444 | JGI IMG/M metagenome (GOLD analysis project Ga0209713, IMG submission 187444) | Marine eukaryotic phytoplankton communities from Arctic Ocean - Arctic Ocean- Svalbard ARC20M Metagenome (SPAdes) (version 2) | ecosystem: Environmental > Aquatic > Marine > Oceanic...
CGTAGATGGCCAGTTTTATACCAAGTCGCGCGTTGCTTTGCACAACAACGACTTCAGGTGATCCATCCGCATCCACATCCAATAGGCGCGGCGCGGCGTCTTCAAAAACATCTGACTGGGGTAGCGTGATTGTAACCGTCTTGGCGTTACTGAGCTTGATCACAAGCGCCCCATGCTCAATCGCATCCCCAAGGATGCCATGCGCATAACGCGTTGTTGGATCAGTATAGGCTGCACTGGTGATCGTTTACGCAACAGCCTCGTGGGCCAGTGGCGACAAACACGCGGCCAGCAGCGCGGAGCGAATGGGGCGCAGCAACGCGCAGAACGACAGACGCCGCACCCCGTTCAACATTAGATTTGCTTTTCTGGCATCTTGACGATCAAGCCATCAAGGTCAGCTGTGACTTTCATTTGGCATGTCAGGCGTGACAGTTTCTCATCCGGCTCATATGCAAAATCCAACATGTCCGTTTCCATGTCGTCCTTTGCAGGAACCTTCTCAACCCATGCTGCATCCACATAAACGTGGCAGGTGGAACAGGCACATGCGCCGCCACAATCGGCTTCGATACCTGGGATATTGTTGTCGCGTGCACCTTCCATAACTGTCATGCCGTTGGCGACTTCAACAACGTGTTCTTTGCCACTGTGTTCGATGTAAGTGATTTTGGCCATTTCGGTCTCCTTCAAAACGTTTGAAACTGTCTACCCAGCGCCTTTGGCCAAGACCAGCCCCTTTTTCGTGGATCGCTTGATGAGCGCGTTTTAGGCACAAATCAGGGTCAAAAGTTTTAAGCACTAGGCAGCATCACAAAAACCCATTGTCAGGGTAAAAAAAAGCGCACAGGCAGAAACTATGACCAAACGAAACTTACCACTAATAGCAGTGGCACTTTGTACATTGGTCGGTTGTGACATGCCAAATATTGGCACGTCCTCCCCACGTTCGCTTCAAATCATTGGGTTCGCGCCAGATGGTTCGGCAGCCGACACCTGCTGGGGTAAAACGATTTCACCTGCGATCATCGAAACGGTCCGTTGCGAAGTACTGTTGCAACCCGCACAGGTCAGCACAGATGGACGCATTCAGCAGCCCGCCGTCTACAAAAAAGAGGACTTGCAAGAGATCGTCCAGCAACGCGCAGAAACATGGTATGAAACCGTTTGTCCAAACTTAATGACAAATGATTTTGTCGCCAACCTGCAACGCGCGCTCAGCATCCGCAGAACATACCGGAGTAAGGTGACTGGTTTGATGGACGACAAGACCCGCCGCGCCATTCGCAAGTTCCAGCAAGGCGGCTTTGAAAGTGGAAATCTAACCGTCGCATCTGCGCGGGTATTGGGGTTGGTCGCTGTCCCCCGCACCGTGGATTGACCTAACAAAAAAGGCACCCCGAAGGGTGCCTTTTCGCAATCGTTTAGATCAGATTAATCAGCAAGACTTAGCGCGACAAAACGCGGATCACCTGCACGGCGTACCAGCAACAACAGTGACTTGCGTCCTGCGTCTTTGACCTCTGCCAAACGTGTATCTAGGTCCTCGATGCTGGTTATCTTTTTCTGACCAGCTTCGGTGATCACATCACCTGCGCGAAGGCCTTTTTCATAGGCTTCAGCCGTATTATCGACATCTGTGACCACCAAACCATCTTGGTCTGCATCAAGGCTCAACTGCTCACGCAACTCATCTGTCAGGACGCTAAGCGTCAGACCCAAAACATCTTTAGTCACAGGCGCTGGTGCTTCTTCAGGTTCCACAGCAGAGGTTTGAACTGCTTTCTCTGCGTCCTCGCGACGACCCAATGTAACCTTCAAAGTGATCGATTTACCTTCACGTAAAACAATCACGCGAACAGATTCACCGACCGGGCTGTTGGCAACCGTGCGCACAAGGCCACGTGTGTCAGCGACTGGCTTGCCATCAAAGCTAACAATGATGTCGCCATCCAGCATGCCGCCTTCTTTGGCAGGACCCTCTTGAACAGAATTCACTAACGCACCTTTTGTGCTGTCCAATCCGAAACCTTCGGCCAGGTCATCAGTCAGGTCTTGGATGCGCACACCCAACCAACCACGGCGGGTTTCACCAAACTCACGCAATTGATCAACAACGCGGGTTACAACGTTGGACGCCATAGAAAACCCGATGCCGATAGAACCACCATTTGGTGACAAGATCGCTGTGTTTACGCCAATCACTTCGCCGTCCATGTTGAACAATGGGCCGCCAGAGTTGCCGCGATTGATAGCTGCATCCGTTTGGATGTAGTCGTCATATGTACCGCTAAGGGCACGGTTACGCGCTGAAACGATACCGGCCGAAACCGAAAAGCCTTGGCCCAGCGGATTGCCCATCGCGATGACCCAGTCGCCAACACGCGACACATCGCTGTTGCCAAACGGAACAAACGGCAGTGGTTGATCTGTTTCGACTTTCAGCAATGCAATGTCAGTTTTTGGGTCTGTGCCAATAACTTTCGCAGGCAATTCTTCACCAGAAAAGAACTCGATCAGGATTTCATCCGCGCCTTCAATGACGTGATTGTTGGTTACAACATATCCATCTTCAGAGATGACAAAACCTGAACCCAGAGCAGAAGACCGGCGCGAGCGTGGGCTGCCCTCACCTTTGGGGCGGTTGTTAAACAGATCTTCCAAAGGAGACCCTTCAGGCACGATGCCTTGTGGGCCTGTTGGGCGCTCAACAACAGTTGAAGTTGTGATGTTCACAACGGAAGGACTGATCTGTTCGGCCAGCGGGGCCAAGCTTTCGGGACGGGCGTTGGCCATCATTACTTGCGCAAGTACCAGCGCAGTCGTCAACAGGCCCAGCCATAGGCCACGCATTTGAATGAGAGGTTTCATTTCTTTCGACAAGGCTACCGCTTTGGGCTGCATTTATCGTCTCCTGTAAGTACGGGCCACTTCGGGCCATTTTGCGCATCAATACGCGTCAAATGCAGCCTGCATCTAGGGTATGCAGGGTACAACTTAAGACATGGTGCGCAGACGCGGTACTTTCAAGGAATTCTCAAGAAACAGTGAAGCAACGGGAGATGTATTGAAACATTTGACCCTGTTTGGCCGTATTTACAGGCTCACGCCCATTTGAAATGCGCCCCACACCAGTAGCAAACCAAACACCAAGACCAATCCGCCCATTTGGCGGCGGGAGGCTTCGGGCAAGCTGCGCAGGATCTCAAGGACCTGCTCAATGAGAGAAGGGGCCAGCACATATGCCAGCCCCTCTACTATCATGACCAAACCAATGGCCAATAAGATCAACGCAATCACTTTGACGCAGCGCCTTGATCACTCTTGAAATAGTTAAAGAATTCACTGTCAGGCGACATAACCATCGAAGTGTTTTCGCTGGTGATCGCAGTCTCATAGGCGGTCAAAGAACGATAAAATTCAAAGAACTCTTGATCCTGACCATATGCTTCCGCAAATATTTTGTTACGTGCCGCATCGGCCTCCCCTTCAGCGATACGTGCATCACGGCGCGCTTCAGATAAGATTTCCTCATACGTACGATCAGCAAGCGCTTGAACACGTTGCGCAGCCTCACGACCACGCGCACGTTCATCCGTTGCCTCACGTTCACGTTCTGCAATCATTCGCTGCAAGGTCGCAGCAAAGTTTTGCTCTGGAAGGTTGGTTTGACGAAGACGCACATCCACAATCGACAGACCCAGGGCCTTAGCACGCGAGTCAGACTGATCACGAATTTGAACCATCAATGCCGCACGCTCTGGGGATAGGATCGTGTTAGACGTCACACCCTCAGAACCCAAAACAGCACGGATTTGCGAGTCCAAAATACCGCGCAGCTGTACTTCAGCTTCACGTTCACCACCTCCACCAAGCGCTTGGCGGAACTGTTTAACGTCAGTGATACGGTACAAAACAAACGCATCGACTTCTAGACGACGATCATCGGCCGGTGTGACCTCGATCAATTCCGTTTCCATAGTCAGGATACGGTCTTCATAACGTGCAACTTCGTCCAGAAATGGAATTTTAAAGCCCAAACCAGGTTCAGTAATCTCTTGTTTGATTTGACCAAAACGCAGAACCAGCACTTTTTCGCGCTCGTCCACAATAAAGATCGATGAAAGGATACCTGCGATTGCAATAACAACGACAGGAATCAAATAGCTAGAGTTACGCATTAGTTTGACCCTCCATTTTTACGCAATTCGTTCAGAGGAAGGTAGGGAACGACACCCTGCCCACCGTCAGTGTTGTTTTCAAGAATGATCTTGTCCACATTGCCCAAGACCTTTTCCATCGTCTCAAGATAAAGGCGTTTGCGGGTTACTTCTGGGGCCGCTTGATATTCGTTCAAGACGGCCAAGAAACGGCTGGCTTCACCAACAGCGTCATTGACCACACGGGCGCGATAGCCCTCAGCAGCTTCAAGCAACTGTGCAGATTCACCACGGGCTTCCGCAGTTTTCTGGTTTGCATATGCATCCGCTTGACGCTCTAGGCGGTCGCGCTCTTGTTCAGCTGCCTGAACATCACGGAATGCATCCACAACAGAAACGGTTGTTACGTTGCCGTTGCTATCAACCATACGCACTGTTTGGCTTGGTGGATCGACCTTCTTAACGTTCACACGCAGAATGTTGATACCTGTTTGGCGGTTGTCCAAAGTAAGTTGAATCAATTCGCGCACGTCGACTTCAACGCTGGCACGGTCACGGTTCAAAATCGGAGCCAATTCTGATTCAGCTATAACTTCACGCATCGCAGCCTCAGAAATCGCAATCACTGAAGATTCCGGAGAGCGTAGCGAGAATTTGAAATCACGTGCGTTTTTGACGTTCCAAACAACTTCGAAATCGATGTCTACGATGTTTTCGTCCGTTGTCAGCATCAAGCCGTCATTGCCAGACGTCCGCGCAACACCAATTGTCTCTGTGCGGTTGGTTGTGACATCAAACACTTCGGCTTTTACCAGTGGCCAAGGGGCAAAGTTCAGACCTTCAGTACCGATGCCTGAGAATTCACCAAGGAATAATTCGATCGACTGCTGCTCTGGACGAACAGTGTAAAAGCTGGTCATTCCCCACAATACTGCAGCTGCCAAAAGGCCAAGACCAACTGTGTTGCGTGTCAATGCAGGACCGCCACCGCCACCATTGTCAGCGCCGTTGCCACCGCCAGTGCCACCACGGCCGCCCATTAGGACGCGCAGTTGCTCTTGGCCTTTTTTGACCAGCTCATCAATCTCTGGGATTTGTGGTCCATCGTTGCCTGGCTTGCGCCCGCCACCGTTATTGCCATTGTCCCCACGGTTTCCGCCGCCATTGCTGCCGCCGTTGTTACCGCCCGAATTGCCGCCGCCCCCCCAGGGGCCGCCTGTATTGCCAGCCATTTTCGCGTCATTCCTTAAATTTAGAAACTATGATCTTGTTCTATACATGTGCTTTCAGGTCAAAAAATCAAGCCATGTGTCTCTATGTTTTACGTGTCGGTGTTTTCATTGTTACTATTTCTTCGGACATTGTGGGGTGAACCGCAACCGTCCGGTCGAAATCTTCTTTTGTAGCACCCATTTTGACCGCAATACCTGCCATTTGGATCATCTCGCCTGCATTCGGCGCAACGATATGGCAGCCCAAAACAACACGCGTTGCTTGGGACACGATTAGTTTCATCATGACGCGATCAGATTTGCCCGCGAATGAGGATTGCATTGGCTTAAATGTGGTTGCATAAACTTCAATCGGTTCAATCTCAGCCGCTGCTTCTTCAGACAAACCAACGGTACCCATTTCAGGCTGCGTAAAGATCGCGGATGGGATCAAATCGTGATCGACAGGTGTTGGGTTGGCGTTGAACACAGTCTGAACAAAGGCCATGCCTTCACGGATCGCAACAGGTGTCAGGTTCACACGGTTGGTCACATCGCCAATCGCATAGATAGATGGAACACCGGTTTGGCTATACTCATCCACAACGATTTCGCCACCACGGCCCAGCACGCCGCCAGCTTCTTCAATACCCAAACCATGCGTGTTTGGTTTACGGCCCGTTGCGAACAAAACCTGATCGAAAATGGTTTCGACGCCAGTGGTCGACTTAACCCAAACCCGGCCGTCACGTTTTTCCATCTCAGCGATGTTCGTGCCCAGTTGTAGATCGATGCCTTTTTCAACCATTTGGTCCGCAATCAATGTACGCGCCTCATTGTCAAAGCCACGCAAAATTTGCTCACCACGATAATATTGCGTCACCGAAACGCCCAAACCATTCATGACGCCTGCAAATTCAGACGCGATGTAACCGCCGCCGATAATCAGCATCGTTTTTGGCAGTTCTGGCAGATCAAACAAATCATCAGACACGATACCTACATCCGCATTCGGAATGTTGGGACGTGTTGGGCAACCACCTACAGCGACCAAGATATGCTTAGCTGTCTTTTCCTCACCTGTGGACAAGACAACGGTGTGCGAGTCTTTGACAGTTGCGCGTGCATCGAATGTCTCAACGCCAGAGTTAGCAAGCAAGCGGCGATAGATGGCTTCAAGGCGATCCAATTCAGCGTGCATTGAACCTTTAAAGCGGTCCCAATTGAAATCACCCAAAGTGATATCCCAACCATATGCACCAGCTTCCGCCTCAACACCGCTATATCCTGATGCAAATACCATCAGCTTTTTTGGGACACAGCCGCGAATAACGCAGGTGCCACCGTAACGATCTTCTTCGGCCAATGCGACTTTCGCACCATGTTCACCAGCCGCAACACGGGCCGCACGTACGCCGCCAGAGCCGCCACCAATAACAAAAAGATCGTATTCAAACGCCATGGGCTTAGTCCTTATTATTAAAGATCGCTAAACAGGTTGTCTGTTTCGACGAAATCAAGACGGTCCGTTTCGGCCGTCCCCGCATTGATATCACGTATCTCGACACGGCCATCGCCGAAGCCAATCACAACTGCATCACAGATATCAATAAACAGTCCGTTTTCAACCACACCCGGCATTTGATTTATAACCATCGCCAACTGACGTGGGTTCCCAATGCGGTTCAAATGAAGGTCCAGAATATGGTTCCCCTCATCCGTGATAAACGGGCGATAGCCATTCATGCGCAGCGTCGACTGACGGCCCAAAAAATCCATAGAAATAAGGGTTTCTTCGACCAGCGCTTGAGTGGTCTGCCACCCAAATGGAATAACCTCGATTGGTAATGGAAAATTACCCAAGGATTCAACCTCTTTGCCGATGTCCGCGATAACAATCATTTGATCAGATGCCGTCGCCACGATCTTCTCTTGTAGTAATGAACCACCACCACCTTTGATCAGATTTAGGTCGCCGTCAAACTCATCTGCACCATCAATCGTGATGTCTAACCATTTGGCTTCATCCAAGGAAATAATATCAAGTCCAACTTCGCGTGCCAATTCAGCAATGTGGGTCGATGTAGGAACACCTTTAATCCGCAGGCCATCATTGCGTACGCGTTCACCCAAACAACGCACCAACCATGCAGCAGTTGATCCGCTGCCCAATCCAACGCGCATGCCGTCCTCGACGTATTGCGCAGCCCGCTTGGCAGCAACAAATTTTGCCTTGTCGATTGGTGACAATTCTCCAGCCATAGCTGCGGCTCCCCAGTTACTGCGCACCTTATATAAAAATGCTGGCTAAGGTGCGAGAAGAAAGCACCCACTTAATCCCCCACTAATACATTGTAAAAATGGGTCACGTCCGCTCTTCACTTTAAAATGTCGTTTTCGGAAAGACCTATAGGACCATCTGCCCTATTCATTGAGGAATGAGCTATGTCCTGCACTACGCCCCTGATAACGCGTCTCTTGTGATCCGCCTTGCGCTGGAACAAGTCGGTGCGCCCTATCGCTGCGCCCTCGTGGACCGTAGCCAAGCGGCCCAACGTTCTGAAGCCTACATCGCCCTGAACCCCAATGGTTTGATCCCAACATTGGAAACTGATCAGGAACCCATCTTTGAAACAGGTGCTATTCTGCTTTGGCTGGCCGATCGCCACGACGGCTTGGGCCCTGCCCCAGACAGCGTTAAGCGTGCGGATTTCCTGAAATGGTTGTTCTTCTTATCCAATACGGTGCACTCCGCCCTGCGCATTTTGTTTTATCCTGATCAATTCATTGGCGCGGACCCCATTCACCAAAGTAATTTGCGCGCAACCGCGGCGAATGCATTGGTTCGATATCACACCCAACTCGATAGCCTTGTGGCACAAGGGCACACATTGTGCGGCGGGCAAACGCCCAGCGCTTTGGATTTTTACATCGCGGCCACTCTGCGTTGGCCCGCCATCTACCCACGCGATTATGACCGCAGTTGGCACAGCTTAGCCAACTACCCAGCCCTCCACGACATGTGTCTGCGCTTGGAAACACTCGCACCCGTCCATTTATTGAGCCAAGCAGAGGGCATGAACGCAACCCCGTTCACAAACCCCGCATCACCAAACCCTCCTGAAGGAAGCCCAATCTAATGTTCCTATCCGTTTTCGAGATGTTCAAGGTTGGCATTGGGCCTTCCTCTTCCCATACAATGGGACCGATGGTGGCCGCTGCCCGTTTCCTTGACATGATGCGCGCCTCCCCGTTTGAATTTGCGGGCGTTAAGGCGTCCTTACATGGATCATTGGCTTTTACTGGCGTAGGCCACGCAACGGACCGCGCCACAATCCTTGGCCTTGCTGGGTTTCTGCCCGACACCTACGACAATGACAATGCTGATGCGATTCTCACGACCATGCGCGAGACGAACACACTCAGCCCTGCAGACCTACCAACGCTGAACTTCAACCCAAAGACTGATCTGATCTTTGATTATGACACACAGCTAGATGGCCACGCCAATGGTATGGTTTTGATGGCAACCGACAAACAAGGCGATGTGACCCTTAGCCAAGTGTTCTATTCAATAGGTGGCGGTTTCGTCATGACGGAACAGGAATTGGCCGCTGGCAAAGCTACCGATGAAGGAACCCCTGTCCCCTTTCCATTCAAATCCGCCACTGAAATGCTGAAGATGTCCAACGCCTCTGGCAAAACTATCGCCGCGATGAAGCGCAGCAATGAAGAAGCCCGTGGCGGTGCGGCCAACCTTAAGAAAGGTTCAGCGCGTTTGTGGCAAGTAATGAATGACTGTATTAACCGCGGCCTTGAAACCGATGGCATCCTACCTGGTGGCCTAAACGTAAAACGCCGCGCAAAAGGCATTCATGACGCATTGTTGGCCGAACGGGGCATGAACCAACAAGCGCCCCACACCATCAATGACTGGATGAGCGTCTACGCGATGGCCGTAAACGAGGAAAACGCAGCTGGTGGTCAAGTTGTCACCGCCCCAACAAACGGGGCTGCAGGCGTGTTGCCAGCCACTCTGCGCTATTACCTCGACCACGTACCAGGTGCATCAAAATCCCATATCGAAGATTTCCTGCTGACTGCTGCCGCAATTGGGGGTCTTGTGAAATACAACGCCTCTATCTCTGGGGCCGAAGCGGGGTGTCAGGCCGAAGTGGGGTCTGCTGCAGCCATGTCCGCTGCAGCCCTATGCGCTGTAATGGGCGGATCAGCCGAACAGGTCGAAAACGCCGCTGAAATCGCGCTTGAACATCACCTTGGTATGACCTGCGATCCCGTCAAAGGTTTGGTGCAGGTCCCTTGTATCGAACGCAACGGACTTGGCGCGATCAAAGCGGTCTCTGCCGCCTCACTTGCGCTACGTGGTGATGGCACGCATCTTGTGCCCCTGGATGCCTGCATCGAAACCATGCGCCAAACGGGCGAGGACATGTCTGCCAAATACAAAGAAACTTCTCTTGGCGGCTTGGCCGTCAACGTGCCCAACTGCTGATGAAACCCACAAACGCAACCCTCACAGGCGTATTACTGATGGCATCCGGTGCAATGATCGCGCCCGGTATCGACGTCTTCGCCAAACTGGTGCCGCATGAAATCCCTGTGGCCCAAGTGACGGCCGCGCGGTTCATCATGCAATCCAGCCTTCTGCTGCCAATCGCCGCCTACCTTGCCGTACTGCACCTCCCCAACAGACAAGAGGTGGTGTTACATCTGCTGCGCGCCACCCTGATCATGGTTGCGACAGCCCTATTCTTTACCGCCTTGCGTTCTATGCCCATCGCAGACGCAATCGCCGTGTTCTTTGTTGAGCCCTTCATCCTAACCCTTCTTGGGGCTGTGATACTGAAAGAAACCGTAGGACCGCGCAGGATCATCGCCTGCCTCATCGGCTTCATCGGCGCACTGTTTGTAATCCGCCCCAGCTTTGCCAACACAGGCGCTGTCGCATTGTTGCCGCTAGGGACTGCCGCGTGCTTTGCGGTCTACATGATACTCACACGGCAAATGGCGCAAAAGATGCATCCACTCGCGATGCAATCATACACAGCCATTGCAGCCGTGGTGCTGTCCGCCCCCGTCCTGTGGTTCGCGGATGGCTCAAACATTGCAGGCCTCGATCCTGCGTGGCCCAGCGCCTTTGCCGTTCAGATGATGATCGGTGTCGGGGTCATGGCGACCCTCGCACATCTGTTGATCGGGTTCGCAATGTCCAAAGCGCCTGCAAGCACCCTCGCCCCGTTACAATATTTAGAAATTGTGACTGCGACGATATTCGGGATCGCAATTTTCGGTGATGTGCCAACACCCACAACCCTGCTGGGCGTTGCGATCATAATATCCTCTGGCCTGTATATATTGGCACGCGAGCGTCAAAGTAGCGACACCTCCAATAACTTGTGACGCCAGATAGCAGCAATCAAGCCCTAAACAAAGACAATTCATGCGCAACCTGTACGTTGCTTTTAAAAAATACGTCGCCTAACATGATGATATGAAACAAGATAAACCCCTCCTCGGAATCCTGCTTATGCTTGGCTTTTGCGTTCTTGCCCCAATGGGTGACGCTGTTGCCAAGATCCTAGGTGAGACAGTTCCACTCGGCCAATTGCTCGTCATACGCTTCGCAGTGCAAGCGATCATCCTAATCCCGATGGTCTGGGCCACCAAGCTGGCGTGGCGCATGAGCGGTCGGGTTCTTCAACTCGCCTTCCTTAGAACGGTCCTTCATATCTTCGGCATTGGTGCGATGTATACCGCCCTACAATACCTTCCACTGGCCGATGCCGTCGCAATCGCCTTTGTCATGCCGTTCATTATGCTACTGCTTGGTAAATACGTGCTAGACGAAGAAGTAGGTGCCCGTCGTCTAATCGCCTGCAGCGTTGGCTTTGTCGGTACCCTTCTGGTCGTACAGCCCAGTTTTGCCGAAGTTGGTTGGCCAGCCCTGCTTCCATTGGTTGTCGCACTAAACTTCTCATTCTTCATGTTAATCACCCGCAAAATCGCCAAAGAAACCAATCCGATTGGACTCCAGGCTGTCAGTGGTGTCATGGCGGTTTGCATTATCGTGCCCCTTCTGGCGATCACCACAAGCTCTGGCATTGATGCGTTGACCCTGATGGCACCCTCAGCATTTGAGTGGACCATGTTATGGGCGATTGGTGCCCTTGGCACGATGGCACATCTGTTGATGACATGGTCCTTGCGGTATGCGCCCTCAGCAACCTTGGCCCCTATGCAATATTTGGAAATCCCAATTGCAACTGTCATCGGCTTTTGGGTCTTTCAGGATTTACCAAATGGAATGGCTGCCGTTGGCATCGCAATCACAGTGACCGCAGGCGTCTATATCATTTTACGCGAGCGGGCCATTTCACGTGATCAGGCATTGTCGCCAGAGCCCACGTAACATCCGCGAGCATCCGGCGGGGCAAAATGCACAACATGCCCCGCACTGACATCTTCAGCTGAACGAAACCAGTCGCACAGTTGGACGTTCCAACCTGTTCGCCCGGTGCCAAAGCCAGCCCATCAATCGGCCATTCCAAGCCAACGGAGGTACCTGTCACCTCAGCCATGGGAAATAGTGATACAATATCCCCAACTTTGGTCGGTAATTCGATCTTGGCAGGGCAATGAAACACAACTTCATGCGGGCCCAACAAAACACAAGGGCGATCCGCACGCACAACTAGGGTATGCAACGCAGCCATCTGGTGATCCACACGCCCGCCCAAGAACCCCACGCCAACGACAACTGGCGTTTCTACATTACGCAGGCATTTATCAAAGTCAGTGCTATTCTGTTCAGCAATATGGTACTGCCGCTCAACAGGAACCTGCGCCAAGACGGAGGAATTTAATGAATCAAAATCGCCGATCACGGCCTCTAATTGAATTCCCGCAGCCAGGGCCACAATTGAACCACCATCTGCTGCTATACAGGTTGGTGCGATACTGAGGGCAAGATTTAAGTCCTCAGAACCGACGTCGCCACCGCCTACAATAGTAATTGGGTTATTGCTTTGAAAAACTGACGTCATTTAGATGCAAATACACGCATTTATTGGAATTCCACCTCATTCTCACCATGAAATGATACCATAATAGGCACAGAATCAGGCCGCTTTCGCACTAGTTACCACGCTAAACAACAAGCTGCAAAAGCGCAGAGGACGTAACCAATGATGATTAACCACAAAACTTTAAAAGTATCCTATGGGACGTTTTCCTACACCTTGGAAGGCTTAGCGGTGTCTGCGCAGGCTTTGTGGCAGAGCGGATTGTAAACCGCCTAGGCCCCAAGCTTACTGTGCAAATCAGCCTTGTAGTATCAGCCCCCATTTATTTGGTCATGGCACTTGCGCCGAATTGGATCACGCTGGCCTGCGCAATCGGCCTGTCCCAATTCGCAGGGCTGACATGGAACTCGGTCTCCGTCTCCTACCGCCAACGCACAATTCCAGACGCGATGTTGGGACGGGTCAACAGCCTTTACCGCCTGCTCGCATGGGGAATGATGCCCATGGGCCTGATCCTATCAGGCCTGATCGTGCGCTACGGCGAACCGATCATCGGGCGCAGCAATGCGCTGAACCTGCCGTTTTTCACAGCGAGTGCCGGCGCTTTGATCTTGGGAATAATCGGATGGCAGGCCTTAGGCCGTGGATTTCAGTCGCGCTGATCTGGATCAGCCTGCCCCACGCCCTTGAATATCGCCTTCAATGGGAAGGCCCACAACACGCCAAGACCAAAATAAATCAAGACCTCAACCAAAGTGCTTGGGCGTTCTTCAAAGAACGACATCAGCCATACAGCCATGATGACGTAGGCTGGTAGTCCTAGCAAAAGAACCACCAAAGACCAGCGACGACGTGCTTTATAGCTAAGGGCCATCAGTCAGCAAACGGGTCAGTGACAAGGATGGTATCTTCGCGCTCTGGTGATGTGGATACCAACGCAACTGGGCATTCGATCAGCTCTTCGACACGCCGAACATATTTGATCGCCTGCGCTGGAAGCTGCGCCCAAGAGCGTGCGCCTTCAGTGCTTTCAGACCACCCATCCATTTCTTCATAGATAGGTTTGCAACGCGCCTGTGCATCCGCCGCAGTTGGCAAATAATCCAGACGTTCACCGTCCAAATCATACCCTACACAAATTTTCAGCGTCTCAAAGCCGTCCAAAACGTCCAGCTTTGTCAAACAGATCCCAGTAATGCCTGAGGTCGCACATGTCTGGCGCAACAATGCTGCATCAAACCAACCACAACGACGTTTACGCCCCGTTGTGGTGCCAAATTCATGACCGCGTTCGCCAAGGCGTTGACCATCAGCGTCTTCTAACTCAGTTGGGAAAGGCCCTTCACCCACACGGGTTGTATAGGCTTTCACAATGCCCAGCACGTAATCAATCGCTGTCGGGCCAAGGCCAACACCCGTGGCCGCCTGCCCTGCAATCACATTAGAGCTGGTGACAAACGGGTAGGTCCCAAAATCGATATCCAGCAATGCGCCCTGCGCACCTTCAAACAAAATCCGTTTACCGGCTTTGCGCTTTTCAGCCAAAACTTTCCAAACGGGTGCAGCATAAGGCAAAACCTTTGGTGCAATTTCTTGCAGCTGCGCCAACAACGCGTCGCGGTCGATTTCTTCGACCCCAAGGCCTTTGCGCAGTGGGTTGTGGTGCTGCAATGCACGATCAACACGCGCTTCCAATGTCGCTGCATCTGCCAAATCGGCAACGCGGATCGCACGGCGGCCCACTTTGTCTTCATAGGCTGGGCCAATGCCGCGACCTGTCGTACCAATCTTGGTGCCTTTTGATGCGGCTTCTTCACGCACGCGATCCAGTTCACCGTGGATCGGAAGGATCAGCGGCGTGTTTTCCGCAATCATCAAGTTTTCTGGGTTAATCACAACGCCCTGTGCTTCGACCGTCGCAATTTCTTTCATCAGGTGCCATGGGTCCAAAACAACCCCGTTGCCAATAACAGACAACTTACCGCCACGCACCACACCAGATGGCAGCGCGTGCAGTTTGTAAACCTTCCCATCAATGACCAAGGTATGCCCGGCATTATGACCACCCTGAAAACGCGCAATGACATCAGCGCGTTCAGAAAGCCAATCGACGATCTTGCCTTTTCCTTCGTCGCCCCATTGAGCTCCGACAACTACTACATTGGCCATGATGCGGTCCTTTTTTCATGCAAACCCGCGACCATATAGACGGCAGTTGGCTTGGGTGAAACCTGATTCTTGTGTTTCTATTCAATCCATGATGTTCATTTCGTCATAAAGCGATTTGAGGAATGTGTTGAAATTGGTTTGTTTTACGTTGGCTTACGGTTTTTGCACTGCTTGCAGCGACTTATAATCCGACATCATTTAATTATGTGAAATAGGTGATGACACAGGGCGAACGCCCCGTTTCACTGTTGGTTCTGGCCGGTTTGCTCCTTCTGATCGGCAAAATCATCTATTTGCGGGCCACGCTACGATCAATCGGCGGCTTTGGCATGTTGCTGGTACTCGCCCCTGTTAGGGCATTGCTATGGGTGCTCTATGATTTTCGCGTTTAGTCTCGATAACACAGGCATGAACGTGTGGCTGGGCTTATTGGCCCTCTCCCTCGTCTTGGGTGTCGGCCTTAGTTGGAGCCACGTGCGACGCGCACTGTCAGGTCAGGCCGACATGGGTGATGTCGACAGCTAGGCGCGTCAGCCAAGTGAAACAGGTTCACCGTGGGGCGTAGAAAGATACGCCTGCTCCCACGCATTACGCATCTGTGCGACATCTTGTGGCAACGCGGCCCCTATCTCAGACAAATACGCCTCTAACGTCTCAAGCCATGCGTTAAAGTAATCGTCGCCACCATTAAGGTCTTTATCCACGCCATGACGTTTCAGGGTCGCGCTAAAGCGATCCGCCCAATCAGGCCATGCAAAACGTCCTGCCTCATTTAGGTGAACCGTCAAGGCAAACAACTGCGCGTGCCACGGGGACTCGAATACGGGTTCAGGGGCGCTCATGTGGCGGCACTTAGATAGCTTTGCCACAGGTCCAAGACGACCTCGTCTTTGGGATGTTCGGGGTCTGCCCACAATTCAGACGCAGCAAAGGCAACAGCATACAGCGGTTCAGCCGCATCACCCAAACGGTGCGCACTGCTGTCAGGCAAAATATGTGTGCCTTGGATCATTACAATACGGCCTAATGCGCCAACAGCATAAGACGGCAGGCGCGTATGGCCACCATTCACATGGCGATTGCCATTAATTTTGCGGGTGCGGACCATGTCACCAACGCTATAGCCAACTGGTACATCGCTGGGACGATCCGCAGGACCACCAGAGGCCAGAACCGCAGCAACCTTATCCGCATCCATCCGCTTGGCAGTTAGATCACTTGATCCGATAGCACGGCCCTGTGCCAACTCTTCGCGGGTTAGCACCTTGGCATCCACCAACAGCCCTGCCAATCCAGCCATCCATTTCTCGTAATAAGACATGGATGCATAATCGACTGGTGGCAGGCATTCGCGGCCATGACGGCTGATGTCGATATTCCATTTGCCCAAAGCACCCGCGGCCAAGGTCACAGCCAATGCGCGCCCATGCCAGTCTGCGTGGAAAACGGGATCATCTTCAGCCTCAGGCACAATGGCACCATCGCCAAAGCGGCCCCCCATATCGTGAACGCGGCTCATGGCGCGCTCACCAATCCTGTGCCAATCATACTGTCGCGACTGATCAGGTCCATCAATGCGGCCTCGGCCATTCCATCTGTGCCCTTGGGACGTTGGGGCAAGACCAGATAACGAGTCTCAGCCGTGGAATCCCAAACGCGTACAGCCATATCGCTGGGCAAGGTCACGCCAAATTCGGCCAAAACTTTGCGCGGCTCACGCACAGCGCGGGCGCGGTAGGCATCTGATTTGTACCACGTGGGCGGAATGCCCAGCAAAGGCCACGGATAACAGCTGCACAATGTGCACACGACGATGTTGTGCACCTCGTCCGTGTTCTCAACCACAATCATATGTTCACCTTGGCGACCGTAATACCCCATCTCAGACACTACAGCGGTGGCATCCTTCAGCAATGCAGTCTTAAAAGCAGGGTCGGTCCAAGCCTTCGCAACCACATGGGCTCCGTTGCGCGGCCCAATCTTAGTCTCGTAGGTTTCAATAATTTCATCCAAGGCCGCAGGGTCAATCAACCCTTTCTGCGTTAGGATGGTTTCAAGCGCCTTCACCCGCAAAGCGGGGTCTGAGGGCAACAATGTGTGCGGGTGATCGTGATCAGCGTGGTCATGAGGCATTTCGGGATCATGGAAGGCGAATTGCGTTCTGTCCAGCGCATTAGCGTCACAAATACGGTCATTTCACATTTAGCGCTCCAGCTACACTTGCCCCGCCCCCTAAACTTGCCTAGATACCACTCAAATTGATCACACCATTGCAGGTACCTATGGAAAACGTTGTTCTTATTATCCACCTAATTCTCGCACTTGGCCTTATCGCCATCGTGTTGATGCAACGTTCTGAAGGCGGTGGCCTTGGTATGGGTGGCGGCAGTGGCGGCGCACAAGGCGGACGCTCTGCAGCGACTGCACTTGGCAAAGTCACATGGATTTTGGCCATTGGTTTTATCATCACTTCGATCTCATTGACGATTATCGCAGCACAAAAATCATCTGGCGCGTCTGTTTTGGACCGCGTAGGTGGTGCCGCACCAACTGAGAACAGCACGCCAGCCGCTTTGCCAACAGGCGAGGGCAGCCTGCTGCCACCAGCTGAAGGCGAAAACGCTCCGTTGGTCCCATCTGCTGACTAATATCTATACCTCAAGGTGACGGATTTTCCCGCAACATCATGTTGCGGGTCTCTTGCCTTATCCACCCGAATCCTGTTAGGCTTAACTCCCGTGGTACTGTGAATTTCACAGGGGTTTCTGGTGGCCTATCACACCCCAATAATACGACGGGAGAATCCTTAAATGGCGCGCTATATTTTCATTACTGGCGGTGTTGTGTCTTCGCTTGGCAAAGGCCTTGCCTCTGCTGCCCTCGGTGCGCTGCTTCAAGCCCGCGGCTTTTCCGTGCGTCTTCGCAAACTTGATCCATACTTAAACGTCGATCCGGGAACAATGTCCCCGTTTGAGCACGGCGAAGTGTTTGTGACCGACGATGGGGCAGAAACTGACCTTGATCTGGGCCACTACGAACGCTTCACTGGTGTTCCTGCGCGCAACACGGACTCTGTCAGCTCTGGCCGCATCTATTCCACAGTTTTGGAAAAAGAGCGCCGCGGTGATTATTTGGGTAAAACGATCCAAGTTGTGCCGCACGTCACCAACGAAATCAAAGAATTCTTGCACGTAGGCAATGACGAAGTTGACTTCATGTTGTGCGAAATCGGCGGGACTGTGGGCGATATCGAAGGACTGCCGTTCTTTGAAGCGATCCGCCAATTCAACCACGACCTTCCACGCGGGCAATCCATCTTTATGCACCTGACATTGCTGCCATACCTTGCAGCCTCTGGTGAATTGAAAACCAAACCAACTCAGCACTCCGTTAAGGAATTGCAATCCATCGGGATCGCACCTGACATTTTGGTCTGCCGTTCTGAACACCCAATTCCTGAAAAGGAACGCGAGAAAATTGCGCTGTTCTGTAACGTGCGCAAAGAAGCGGTTGTGGCCGCCTATGACCTTGATACCATCTATGACGCGCCACTTGCCTATCACGCTCAAGGGCTGGATCAGGCTGTGCTGGATGCCTTTGATATCTCGCCTGCCCCAAAACCTGACCTGACGGTTTGGCGCGATGTGTCTCAACGCGTGAACCAGCCAGAGGGTGAAGTGACAATCGCAATCGTTGGTAAATACACCCAACTTGAAGACGCCTATAAGTCCTTCAAAGAGGCGCTGACACATGGCGGCATGGCCAATCGCGTTAAGGTCAACGTGAAATGGGTCGACGCCGAAGTCTTTGACAAATCCGAAGACGTCGCACCACACTTAGAGGGGTTCCATGCGATCCTTGTTCCCGGTGGATTTGGTGAGCGCGGCACTGAAGGTAAAATCAAAGCGGCGCAATTTGCCCGTGAACGCAACGTCCCATATTTCGGCATCTGTCTGGGCATGCAAATGGCCGTGATCGAGGCAGCGCGCAACGTGGCAGGGATCACTTCAGCCGGTTCTGAAGAATTCGACCACGAAGCAGGCAACAAACGCTTTGAACCAGTGGTTTACCACCTCAAAGAATGGGTTCAGGGCAACGCAAAAGTCAGCCGCAAAGTCGGCGACGACAAAGGCGGCACCATGCGCCTTGGCGCCTATGACGCAACGCTTGTTGAGGGCAGCAAGGTCGCTAAAATCTACGGCACCACATCTATCGATGAACGCCACCGTCACCGCTACGAGGTTGACGTCAAATACCGCAAACAGCTTGAAGATGCGGGTATGGTGTTCTCAGGCATGTCGCCAGACGGATCTCTGCCAGAAATCATCGAATGGCCAGACCACCCATGGTTCATTGGCGTGCAGTTTCACCCAGAGCTCAAATCCAAACCCTTCGCCCCACACCCCTTGTTCAAGGACTTTGTACGGGCCGCGAAAGAAAACTCACGCTTGGTATAAACGATTAAAGGCCCGCAAGTTGCGGGCCTTTTCTACATTCAAAGACGCAGTTTAGCGCTTTGACATCTCCATCAACACATTCATCGCATCCTGCTCGCGCCCATCCGGGACAAACAGATGATCGTGGAAAAAGCCCGACACTGGATTCACGCCCATGTCATGCTTGGCCAACTCCGTCGCGATGCGGGCCATAAACCCAACGGCCTCTAGGGACGAATGAATATTCAGCGTAATCATCCGGCATGGAAATTCATACGCCACCCCCAACTGCTCTGCCTCTGACTTTAGCAAAATATAGGTGGTCCCCTCAGCCTCGCCAAAACTCATGCGCGGCACAATTCCCATCAGGTCTTGAGGGGCTTTTACGGTGGTAAAGACATATAGACCCTCAACCAGAACTGCGGACAATGAGCGGATCAACTCATCCAAATTTGTTTCGCCTGACATGTGGGTTTTCTACCTGAAACTAACGTTGAGGGACGGTATGCACGTGATGGCAAACATGTCTAGAACGAAGATACGGCGACAACAATCTGGCAATCGAAACGGCAGGTTTGCACATGACCTTGGCTAGGGCATCGTTTATCGATTGATCAACGATGCGGTCAACACAAAGCTACAGAAAATAGATGCAACTATCGGGGACACTAACCCCAAAGGGTTAGCCTATTATGAATCCATGGGATTTAGCAGCGATAAATCAGAAAATGGCAAAACCATTAAATACTAAGCGGTCAGCTCTTAACCCCAACCATAGTTAAAGCTAATGCTGATCCGCTCGTCTTCGGCCATATTCACAGGCACCTCGTGACGCAGCCAGCTTTCCCATAACAACACATCCCCCACATCAGGGGCCACGTAAAAGAAGCTGCGCATCTCGTCGCGGGCGTCTATTTTACGCACAGGCGCGGCCATCATCATGGCGGAACGGGGATCTTCAAACTTGATCGCGCTCGTTTCCGTGGGCATGTTCACATAAGTCGTGCCGCTGATCACACTGTGCGGATGAATATGGGAGGTATGCACGCCACCTTGGGGCAGAATGTTGATCCACAATGAATCCAACGTGATCTTCTTATCATCCAGATCAAAATCCAGATCTTTGACAAAAGCAGCCACGTGCTTGTCCAATACCTTGATCAAATCGGCAAAGATCGGAAAGCGCCAGCCAAGGTCTGTCAGAGAGGCGTAACTGGTATAGCCAGGAAAGCCATTCTCCTCACACCATTCTTGGCCTGCTTCATCGTCATTGGCGATGGACCAGCAAGAGTTTTCAAGTTCGTTGCGATCCACAGCCTTGCCCATTTCGGACAATTGAGCGCGGTAAAGACGGGTGACAAAGAGTGTTTTTATATCTGACATAGGGAGTGTTTATATGAGGTTAATCGGGATGGCGAGAGGGAGGCTCAGGCGCAAAAGGCCTTTTTCGCCGACCTCGACGGCTAAACATTGGCAGACGCGACTCGACAACGCAGCGCCTTGGCGAAGTTGCAGGCGGTTTAGATCGTTTTAAACATTCAGAGAGCAACCTCTATGTCAGCTATGCGGACTTAGCTGCCATACGAAAGTGGCAAATTTCGATAGTTCTGTACTAATCTGATCTTTGGCGGCATCTTTTGGGAAAGAACTAAATCCGAGTTGAACCAACTAAGTCAGGAATTCATGGTGAGCGATGCGATCAACGATTTCATTCAGATGACTGCAACCGAAGCAGTCAAGCGTCTCCGTTCTAAGGAGGTGTCTCCACTTGATCTGGTCGAAGCATCCATTCAGAGAATTGAAACTATTGATACCGAAGTTAACGCATTGCCCATACACTGTTTTGAACAAGCACGCTCACAGGCAAGGGCATTCGACGTTAGAGAACATGCGGAAAACCCAAAATCCTTATGTGGCCTGCCAATTGCAGTTAAAGACTACAACGACCTAGGCGGAGCGCTTACGACTTACGGATCGCCTATCTTTGCCGACAATGTGGTGAAAAAATCTGATGCCACGGTAAGGCAGTTGGAATGTAACGGCGCAATTGCTGTCGCTAAATCCAATGTCCCAGAATGGGCGGGCGGCCACACCTTCAACCCAGTTAATGGCTTGACGCGCAACCCCTGGGATATGCGAAAAAGTGCGGGCGGATCATCAGGCGGTTCAGCAGCGGCACTTGCCAGTGGATCGGTATGGCTTGCAACAGGTAATGATCTGGGCGGTAGTTTGCGTACACCTGCGGCATTCAATGGGATTGTCGGCTTACGCCCCGGACCAGGGCGCGTGCCTCGGGGTACACGGTTGCCGTCTATGGATACGCTTTGGGTCGAAGGCCCCATGGCCCGAAATGTTGATGACTTAGCATTGATGTTAGACGCGGGTGTTGGTCAACAGATTGATGATCCTTTATCTTTTGATCATGCGGGGTCGTCTTTCGTTGAGGCATTGCAAGAAACTGGCATGCCAAAACGCGTCGCATTCAGCCCTGACCTTTCGATTGTCTCAATGGAGAAAGAAATCGCGCAAGTCTGTCGAGGGGCGACTTCGGTGTTTGGTGATCTCGGTGCTGATGTAACGGATGACGTTCCCGATTTTACAGGCGTTCTTGAGGCCTTTCAAACACTTCGAGCAGCCCTGTTTGCAACTTTGATGGAGCCCATATTAGCACAACACCGCGACCAGATTGCGCCAGAGATAATTGGAAATATTGAGCGCGGATTGAACATTACACCATCTCAAATATTCGAAGCAGAACGCGTACGTATCGAACTTTACAAAAAGGTTATCACATTCTTCGAGACCCATGACTTTCTTATCTGTCCTGCTGCATCCATTGCCCCGTTTCCGGTTGAGCAACGATACGTAACCGAAATTGATGGTAAGCCATGCGAAACCTACATCGATTGGTTTTCTATTACCTTCGCCCTGACGATGACCGCTTGCCCCACCATAAGCGTTCCGTGCGGATTTACGACTGAGGGGTTGCCCATTGGCGTGCAGATCATGGGAAAACCCAGAGGAGAGGCCTCTCTTTTACGTGTGGCCAAGCGATTTGAACAAGCTGTCGGAATATCACCGCAGTTGCCAATTAATCCTCGAACAGGTGGCTAAATCCGTGAAGTTGAATGACGCATTGGGTCGTTTCGAGATGGCAAACTGACAAATGAAATCAGGTAGTTCTTGTTGAGACGAAGCTGATAGACGTCTTTTACGCTTTTGCAATTACAATGTGCAGTAGTGGTTACTTTGGGCTCAAAGCAGACTTTACGTTTAGTCGAACTCACCTCCGCCCAGACGCAATCGCCAGGCCATCAGTCACCGCCGTAAACACCTCCGAAAACGAGTGCTCCGCAGCTGGGAATTGCGTCTTCATCGTGTCAGACACCAGTGTCAGCAGGCTCGACCCGCCTACGTAAATCACGCGTTGTACGTCGCCCGCCTGTAGCCCTGCCAGGCGCATCGTTTCAGCCGCGCCGCCGTTCAGCGCTTTGGAGTATTCATCCAAAATCACACCCAAATCATCCGTGCCCAAATGGGCGGACAATCCGCGTTCTATCAGGCCCAGTGAAATCACCGCCTCTGCATGGCCAGAGTTGGCGGCGATCTTGCCCTGCTCCACGGCGAACGAAAGTTCATGCCCCAGCTCGTCTTCCAGAACAGAGGCCATACGCCCCAGCTTGTCCGGCTCATGCGCAAGGGTCAGCATTTCTTCAACTAAACGGCGGTTCTGTGCGGTGTAAAGAAATGGGATTTTTTCCCATGTGGCCATGTCATTGAAAATCGAATGGGGGATGGGCGATGATCCCTCGCCGATCCATTTGCGCAATGTGCCACCTTTGCCCAGCAGCGGCATGACGCGATCAATATTGATGGCACGGTCAAAATCTGTTCCGCCCACGCGCACGCCGTGGTTAGCCAATATATCAACGCCGTTTTCAACAGAGCGGAACAGCGAAAAGTCGGATGTACCGCCGCCGATATCGACGATTAGGCCCACTTCGCCTGATTGTTCCAGCGCACCACTCGCAATCGCCGCCGCCTCAGGTTCGTCCATGAACGACACCTCTTTGAACCCCGCCACGAAGTAGCAGGCGCGCAGGTCATCTTCGGCCTGCTGTTCGCGCGGATCACCCGCGCCGTGAAACACAACGGGGCGTCCCGAAATGACGTTGTCAAATGTCAGGCCCGTGTCGGCTTCTGCTCGCACCTTAACCTCGCGCAGGAATCCCGCGATGATATCAACAAAGGTTACGCGCTTGTTCATGATCTGGCGTTTCTCATGCATCAAGGTGGTGCCCAAGACGCGTTTTAACGCGCGCATAAAACGTCCGTCCAAACCGTCAAGCAGCGCTTGGTTCGCGGGTTCCCCGATCAGCGTTTTGCGGCTGTCGAAATCGAAAAAGAATGTGGTGGGCATAGTGGTTTGATCCCCTGCCAGTTTGACCAGCTTGGGTTTACCATCCACCGCGTATCCTGCCGCCGTGTTGGAGGTGCCAAAATCAATGCCCAATGTGTGGGTTTGAGTGGTCATGATACAGTCCCCGAATTGATCAAACGAATGGGGTCTCTAGAGTCACCAGCTGGGGTCGTCAATCGCGAAGTGTCTCTATCCGTTCCGTGCAATTCCTAACCAAAGGTTATTGCTCGTTTTCAAACGTTAACACGCGGCAGTGTTTAACAAATTGTTAAGTGGGGGTGTGACGGTGAACTGTACAGATTGCCCTGTGATCTGTGCAGTTTCGTGAAATCCCTTTGATCTGGGCGCAAATTGGTGCATTCAAACTGTACAGAACAGGCCCCATTCTGCACCATGCGCCCCCACAATCGCGGCGAACACCCCGTTTACCGTTGCGCCCCACCCTCACTTGGCCTCATAACCTCCTATGCTTAGTTATCAACATATATATCACGCAGGTAACCTCGCCGACGTCCACAAACATGCTCTTTTATCCAGCATATTGAGGTACTTAACGGCCAAGGACAAACCCCTCACCTACTTTGAAACCCACGCTGGTCGTGCCGTCTATGATCTGGACGCCGATGAAGCCCTCAAAACGGGTGAAGCAGCCAAAGGCGTCGGCCTTTTGCGCGACAAATTCAAGGGCACGGCGTATGGGGATGTGTTGGCGCAAACCACTGAAACGCATGGGAAACCCGCTTATCCGGGTTCCCCGCTTATCGCCGCCACGCTGTTGCGCGAGACCGACAAAATTCACCTGTGCGAATTGCATCCGGGCGAACACGCAGCGCTAGACTACGCCATGTCGCCCTACCCCGTCAGTTGTCACCAACGCGACGGCTTCGCCACCGCCCACAGCCTCCTCCCCCCGACCCCGCGCCGCGGCATGATGTTGATCGACCCAAGCTATGAAATTAAGACTGATTACGATCTGATCCCCGGCCACATCCGACGTTATGCGCGGTCCTGGAACGTGGGCATTATTGCCCTTTGGTATCCGATTTTGATGGACGGATCACACACAACTATGTTGAGAATGCTGGAAGAGGTTCATCCAGATGCAATGCGCCATGAAGTTCGTTTCACTCCTGCAAAACAAGGGCATGGCATGCTTGGATCCGGCATGTTTATTATCAACGCGCCATACGGCACAGACACCACAGCCAAACACCTGACGAAGGTTTTCGCGCCACTTTAACAAAAGGAACTAAGATGACTGCCAAAGGATATTGGATCGCTCACGCCACCGTACATGACCCTGAAACCTATGGCATTTATCGCCAAGCCAATGCGGCGCCTTTGGCCGCATTTGGTGGCAAATTCCTAGTTCGGGGTGGCGATCAGAAAAACCCTGAAGGCGCTTGGAGCCCACGCACCGTTATCATCGAATTCCCAAGCTACGCAGATGCGTTAGCGTGTTACGATAGCGAAGAATATCAAGCAGCTAAGGCCATTCGCGAACCCGTATCTGAAGCGAATATGGTAATTGTTGAAGGCTATTTGGGCTAGGCCCATTGGCGTAGCGTCTGACAAACGCTATATCGATGTTATGTTTGCAGATTTCCTTAAGCGTTTGACCGCTCCCGCCCCAACCAAATTGCCTGACCACGATGCAAGGCTAGCCTTGACCGCGTTACTTGTGCGCGTCGCGCGCACCGACGGTCAATATGACGCCGAAGAAATGTCGCGCATTGATGCAATCACCGCAGCGCGTTACGGGCTTGACCACGCCCTAAGCAAAGCACTGCGCAATGACGCCGAACAGTTAGAAACCGAAGCTCCAGATACAGTACGTTTCACCCGTGCGATCAAAGAAGCCGTTGATTATGAAGATCGCGTCGGCGTGATTGAAGCCTTGTGGCAAGTCGCCCTTGCAGATGGTGAACGCAGCCAAGAAGAAGACACAGTTTTGCGTTTGGTTGCTAACCTTTTGGGTGTATCAGACCGCGACAGCGCCCTTGCGCGTCAGCGGGTAACACCTTGATCCAAGGCGGAATTGCATCACTTGGGATGTATGACTACCCCCACACCCGCGCCGCAAACACGCTACTTTGGACTCTGATCCGTAAACAGCTTGGCCATGGCCCTGCCGAACTGACCCACGACAGCGACCCTTGGTACATTTGGCAAAGCCATGAATTAGTATTCTCTCAAACCTGTGGATTGCCGTTTCGTGCAGGTCTGCATGACAAGGTTCAGTTGATCGGCACCCCGGACTATGGACTCATTGATTGCCCTGCGGGCTATTACAACAGCGTTATTGTTGTCTCGTTAGCCTCAAACATTAGGGATCTAAAATCACTCGAAGGCCAGAGCATGGCCTATAACGAGGGGCTATCCCAATCTGGATGGGCCGCACCCCAAGCGCATCTAAAGCAAGCCAATGTCTCATTCAAAACAGGCCCTTGCACGGGCAGCCACAAAGCGTCGGCGCAAGCGGTGGCCACTAGTGGGGCAGATTTCGCAGCGATTGATGCGCTAACTTGGGAGATGTTGCGCTTCAATATGCCTGAAATAACGGACAAGCTTCGTGTGCTCGATAGAACAGTGCCAACGCCCGCTTTGCCTTACATCACATCCATGCCCCAAGACGCCGGTACGATCGCAAATGCAGTTGAGAGTGCAATTAAAGCTTTACCCACAGCGGCACGCGAAACACTACACCTCAAAGGGCTGGTTCGGCTTGCGCCAAGCGCGTATCTAGAAATGCCATTGCCAACCGCACCGTAACTGTTTCCACCGCGCAACCTCCATCTTCAAAAGGTTTCCGTCTCCGCGTTGCGTTTGTAAGTTGCGAATCTTAGGATTTTACCGCTTTATAAAGTTCTTAAAAATAACAAGGTTACTCCAAACCGTGACGCAAGCCGACCACCCAGTCATCCAGATCCAAAACCTTCACAAAGCCTACGGCAATCTGGAGGTCTTAAAGGGCGTTGATATCACCGCTAAACGTGGGGATGTTGTGTCGTTAATTGGATCATCTGGATCTGGAAAATCGACCCTTTTGCGTTGCTGCAACCTATTGGAAGACAGCCAACTGGGCGAAATTCTGTTCAAGGGCGAACCCGTCACTTGGCGCGGCACAGGCCACAATCGCCGTCCCGCGGACAACACCCAAGTTCTGCGCATTCGCACAAACCTATCCATGGTGTTCCAGCAGTTTAACCTGTGGGCGCACATGAGCATCCTTCAAAACGTGATGGAGGCTCCGCTTGCGGTTCTGAAACGCGACCGCGATGAAGTGGAGCAATCTGCGCGTCGTTATCTGGAAAAGGTTGGCATCGGTGACAAATGTGATGCCTACCCCGCCCAACTATCTGGCGGCCAGCAACAACGCGCGGCCATTGCCCGTGGACTGTGCATGGAACCAGAAGCATTGTTGTTTGACGAGCCCACCTCGGCCCTCGATCCAGAGTTGGAACAAGAGGTTATCAAGGTCATCAAGGACCTTGCCGCTGAGGGACGCACAATGATGATCGTTACTCATGATATGAAATTAGCTGCTGACGTATCGGATCACGTTGTGTTCCTTCACAAAGGGCTGATCGAAGAACAAGGCGCGCCCAAAAACCTATTTGGCGCGCCCAAATCCGAACGCCTCCAGGGGTTCCTTTCGGCAACCCAACCTGCGTAATGAAATTACAAAACCACCCAACGGGAGAACTACATATGAAAAACCTTATCCTTACGACTGCAGCTCTTGCAGTAACTGCTGGCATGGCAATGGCAGACGGCCATGCAGTTGTGCGCATGGGCACGGAGGGCGCATACCCTCCATATAACTTTATCAACGATGCTGGCGAAGTTGACGGCTTTGAACGCGAGTTGGGCGATGAGCTTTGCTTGCGCGCTGAATTGACTTGCGAGTGGGTCACAAACGAATGGGACAGCATTATCCCTAACCTCGTTTCAGGCAACTACGACACAATCATCGCTGGCATGTCCATCACTGACGAACGTGACGAAGTGATCGACTTTACACAGAACTACACACAGCCAGACCCATCCAGCTACTTGGTTGCATCAGCAGATGCAGACATCAAAGCTGGGGTCATTGCTGCACAAACTGGCACAATCCAAGCATCATTCATTGCGGCATCCGGCGCGACATTGGTTGAATTCGCAACACCAGAAGAAACAGTTGCGGCTGTTAAAAATGGTGAAGCAGATGCGGTTCTAGCAGACAACGCTTACCTTGCGCCAATCGCTGACGAAGATGGCGATCTGCAATTGCTTGATCAAAAAGAATTGATCGGTGGCGGCGTCGGCATGGGCCTACGTGAAAGCGACGGCGAACTGAAAGGCAAGTTTGACGCAGCGATCCAATCCATGAAAGACGACGGTACATTGAATGTGCTGATCGCTAAATGGGAAGTTGGCGAACAATTCTAAGTTAACCAAACGATCTGTGAAGGGGGAGGCAATGCGCTTCCTCTTTCATCTTACTAAATAAATTCAAATTCCGCCCTCAATGAGGTCTCCCCATTTTCAGTTTTTGCACAGACCCAAGCCTCTTGCCTGATTGGCAATGGATGGCCTGCTATCTGACCACCGGCAAACACATGTCGATCTATTGGTCCGTGCTTACTGTTATATTGTTGCTGGCGATCACGGCCCCCACCGCTCTTGCTTTCGGGTTTGCCGGCGCATCTGCTGCCCGTTCACGTATTGCACCCGTCTCTTGGCTTGGCCGTGGCTACATCGCCGTTGTGCGTGGCGTACCGGACATAGCCTTTTTTCTATTTTTTGTAATCGCTTTGGATCAAGTCATTGAGGCCACTCGCCACCATGTTCTTTGTCCCGACTGGGTCGAACCAATCCGCCAAGGTAGTGACTTTGTTGTTTGTCAGGCCGCAAAAATGCCACTGGGCAACGCGCCACAATGGGTCCACGAAAGTTATGGTTTCGCCGTAGCCGTATTCACCTTCGCAATTGTCTTCGGCGCATTTGCCGCCAATGTTATTCAAGGAGCGATGGGCGCTGTGCCGCGTGGCCAAATCGAAACTGGCGAAAGCTATGGCATGACATCGCGCCAAACATTTTGGCGCATTCTGGTTCCACAAATGTGGATTTATGCCTTACCAGGTCTGTCCAACCTATGGATGATTTTGATCAAAGCGACACCGTTGTTGTTTCTGCTCGGTATCCAAGACATCGTTTACTGGGCCCGTGAACTCGGCGGCATCAAGACATCCCGGTTCACTGACTACCCGCACGGTGATTGGCGCATGTGGTACTTCCTTGCCTTACTAGTTTTCTATCTCATTTTCACTCGCTTTTCTGAAATCACGCTCGAGCGCTTAATGACCCGTCTTACACGTGGCCAAGCGACCACCGCTGGTGAAGCACAGCGCAAGGCGGACACAACATGAACGCCTGTGTACAAACGGTAACGGATTATGGCTTACGGGCCGTTGGGATCGGCAAACGCTTGCTACCTCGTGAAGACTTCACATTGTGCGAACAGTTCACCCTAATCGGCTCTGGTATGATTTGGAACGTTTACTTCGGCGTCCTTGCCTTGATTGCAGGGTTCGGTTTCGCGACATTGCTGGCTCTTGGAAAAGCATCAAATATCAAGACCGTACGCAAACCATCTGAATGGTTCATTTTCCTGTTTCGCGGGTCCCCATTGTTCATCCAATTCTTCTTTGGGTACTTTCTGTTCCTGAAATTGAAAATCGTTTTCCCAATTTTTGCGCCCTTCACGGCCGCATGGTTAGGCGCTTTGGTCGTCCTATTTTTTAATACATCGGCCTACACCGCAGAAATCTTTTATGGTGCTCTGCGCTCTATTCCCAAAGGTGATGTTGAAGCTGCTGACGCATATGGCCTTTCAGGCTGGTCTCGCTTCAAACGCGTTATTTGGCCAACAATGCTACGCCTTGCATGGCCTGCCTATACGAATGAGGCGATCTTTTTGTTTCACGCAACCACTTTGGTTTTCTTCAGTGGGTTCCCTGCATGGCAACAACGCGGCGATGCGCTTTATTACGCAAGCTACTTTGCGGACAAGACGTTTAACCCCTTCATTCCATATCCGATTTTGGCTGGTTATTTCATTCTCCTAACGCTCTGCGTGATTGGCCTATTCAGTATCGTGAACCGTCGCTTGAACCGCCATCTTCCAGCAAACACACGCCAACGATTGCGCATTCGTCCCAATCTTATACGTTAAGATAAATCCAGCTTTGTGTTCGCTGAATGCAAGCTAGGAAAATCGAATTTGGGACCTGAACAATGAACTTAGCTGATCTTCAAACCTTCCGAGTCGTCGCATGTGACCTAAACGGTCAAATGCGTGGTAAGGTTGTTCCCGGTTCGTATGCTGACAAGTTACCAACCGGATCAGTCCGTCTGCCATTTTCCGCACTCGATGTTGATTTGTGGGGCACGGATATTGTCGGCAGCCCACTTGTTTTTGAAAGTGGAGATGCAGACGGAATGTTGTTCCCAACAGACCGCGCCCCTTGCCCCGTCCCTTGGCTAGAAACACCTTCCGCAATTGTTCCTGTAACGTTGAGCAATGAAGATGGAACACCTTTTGCTGGTGATCCACGGCACGCTTTGGTCCGTGTGCTGGCTGATTATGACACTCGCGGGTGGCAAGTAATTGCAGCAACTGAGATGGAATTCACGCTTGTTGATGACAAAGGCGATGCGCCCACGCCTCCAGCTGATCCACGAAATGATGTGCCCCTTGACGGTGGCGAAGTATTGTCTGTGTCTCAAATTGACGCTTTTGCTGCTTTCTTTGACGATCTTTACGCAGGGGCTGCAGCGATGGGTATTCCCGCTGAAACAGCCACGTCAGAGGCTGGCATAGGGCAATTCGAAATCACCATGCGCCATGGCCCTGCGTTAGAGGCGGCAGATAATGCGTGGCTGTTCAAATCGCTGGTGCGTGGCTTGGCCCGCAAACATGGCATGGCAGCAACATTTATGGCGAAGCCCTATTTGGATGACTCTGGAAATGGCATGCATGTCCACTTTTCGGTCTTGGATAGTGAGGGTAACAACGTCTTTGACAATGGCGGACCTGAGGGCACCGATACTATGCGCCACGCTGTTGCAGGGTGTTTGGCCGCAATGCCCGCCAGCAGTTTGATCTTTGCCCCTTTCGCAAATTCTTATGATCGTTTGGTTGATGGAGCCCACGCGCCCACAGCTGCCGCATGGGGATATGATAACCGCACCGTAGCGATCCGTATTCCAGGTGGTCCAAATGGCGCACGCCGGATCGAGCACCGCACCGCTGGTGGAGACATCAATCCCTACCTTTTGCTAAGCGCAGTATTAGGTGCAGCGATGATTGGTATCAAAGATGAATGGGAGCCAAGCGAGCCAATCGTCGGGAACGCTTATGACGTTGACGATTTACCTCGCCTCGCGGCAGATTGGACGGCTGCAACCGATATGTTTGCAAGCGATCCACTGATTTCACGTATCTTTGATCCAATGCTGATCGGCAACCTTGTGCGCTGTAAACGCCAAGAAATTGAAAAGTTTGAACAGATGCCTGCCTCAACACATTGGCGCGCCTTGCTGGAACGTGTCTAAGGACGCTTGCCGCGCACTAATCCCTTGCAGTAGGGTAAAAAAAACTAAGGTGATTTATGAAAATCGGACTACTCCAAGCGGGCCATTTTGTTCCGGAGCTGCAATCAGAACTTGGTGATTATAATGCGTTGTACACTCGCCTGTTAGCGGGACATGGGTATGATTTTGATCTGGAAACCTTCAGCGTTGTTGATATGGAATTTCCTCACAATTTGGACGATGTTGATGGCTGGCTAATCAGTGGCTCTAAGCACGGCGCTTATGAGGATCATGCGTTTATCCCCCCTCTTGAAGAATTGATCCGCGCGATACATGCATCGGGCAAGCCATTGATTGGTATATGCTTTGGTCATCAGATCATTGCCCAAGCTTTGGGCGGGACCGTCGCAAAATTTGATCACGGTTGGTCAGTTGGCCGCGTCGAGTATGACATGCAAGGTCAAACATTTGCTCTGAACGCATGGCATCAAGACCAAGTTATACAACCTCCAGAAGACGCTGAAACAGTAGGTTTCTCCTCGTTTTGCGCGCACGCTGCTTTGGCTTACGGTGATCAAATTTGGACAATGCAGCCGCATCCAGAATTCGAAAGCCCCGCGATCGATGGGCTGATCCAATACAAGAGTAGTGCAGTCGAAGTTGATCGCGTCGAATATGCCAAACGCCAATTATCTGCAGCCAACAACAATGCCGAAACTGGCAAGAAAATGGCTGACTTTTTTATGAAAGAGAGGGCCTGATGGCCACGAACTGGAATGGCACCCTGCCCGAAGCTGCGCAAGAATACCTAAAAGACCGCCGTCTAGACGAAGTAGAGTGTATTATTTCTGACCTGCCTGGCATCGCACGCGGTAAAGCGGTGCCTGCGAAGAAATTCATGCGCCAAGACTCGTTTCATTTACCAGACAGTATCTTTTACCAAACCATTACAGGCGGATGGGGTGAAGCCGCAGGCGATGAGGGATTCATCGAAAAAGACATGATTTTGCGCCCCGACATGTCCACTGCAACTGCAGCACCGTGGACCGGTGATTGGACGCTTCAAGTGATCCATGACGCCTTTGATCGCAGCGGCGAACCCGTTCCATTCTCACCGCGCAACGTCTTGAAACGCGTTGTGAAAATGTACCGCGACAAAGGTTGGGAGCCTGTCGTGGCACCTGAAATGGAATTCTTCCTTGTCGCCCGCAATATAGATCCAGCCCAAGAAATTCGTCCTATGATGGGCCGTTCCGGTCGCCCCGCGGCTGCGCGACAGGCATATTCCATGACTGCGGTGGATGAGTTCGGCCCTGTCATCGATGACATTTATGATTTCGCCGAAGCGCAAGGTTTTGAGATCGATGGTATCACGCAAGAAGGCGGTGCTGGTCAGCTTGAAATCAATCTGTTGCATGGTGATCCTGTGAAACTGGCCGACGAGGTATTTTACTTCAAACGCCTGATCCGTGAAGCTGCCTTAAGACACGATTGTTATGCAACCTTCATGGCCAAGCCGATTGCGGATGAACCTGGCTCTGCCATGCACATCCACCACTCGATCCTGGATATTGAGACAGGTAACAACATCTTCTCCGGCCCTCAGGGTGGCGAAACCGATGCTTTCTTCCACTTTATCGCGGGCCTACAAAACCACATGCCATCCGCATTAGCTGTGATGGCCCCTTATGTGAACAGCTATCGCCGATATGTGAAAGACCACGCGGCCCCCATCAATTTGGAATGGGCGCGTGACAACCGTACAACAGGTATTCGCATTCCACTCTCATCCCCCGAAGCCCGCCGCGTTGAAAACAGATTGGCTGGCATGGACTGCAACCCGTACCTTTGCATCGCTGCATCTCTAGCCTGTGGTTATTTGGGGCTGCTGGAAGAAAAGCGGCCCGACAAACAGTTTAAGGGCGATGCTTATGATGGCGCTGAGGACATCCCCCGTGTCTTGGGCGAAGCATTGGATCTGTTCGAAGAAGCAACTGGGCTACATGAAATTTTGGGTGCTGACTTTGCACGTGTTTATTCCATTGTGAAGCGTGCGGAATACGATGAATTCTTGCAAGTTATCTCCCCTTGGGAGCGCGAACATCTGTTGCTAAACGTTTAGGCCGCTAAAATGAATCTACTTGATGCCAATGACATCCAAGGGGCGTATCCTCAAAGCTGGTATGCTGCGACGACTGACGCCTTACCAGCTTACCCTCCACTTGAAGATAATATCCAGGCGGATGTTTGTGTTATAGGCGCAGGGTTTACGGGACTATCCGCAGCACTGTATTTGGCGCAAGCCGGACGAAATGTTGTTTTGATTGATGCACAGCGCGTTGGATTTGGGGCATCGGGCCGCAACGGAGGTCAATTGGGCAGTGGCCAACGGGTTGAACAACCGTACTTGGAAAAGATGTTAGGCGAAGATGATGCGCTTAAGCTTTGGGAGCTTGGCCAAGATTCAAAGGCGCTGGTCAAAGGGTTGATCAAAGAGCACAAAATTGACTGTTACTTGCGCCCCGGTGTTGCTTGGTCTGCATCGACGAAAGGTAGTGTTGATGAGCTGCATCAATATGCAGAGCATATGGATCACAAATATGGGTATGCAATTCAGCAACTCGACGCTGCAGCAATGCATCAACTCTGCCCATCTCCTGACTATTTAGGCGGCATTATAGACCGCGACGCCGGCCATTTGCACCCCCTTCGCCTCGCTGTTGGCCTTGCCAAAGCGGCCATCGCTGCGGGTGTGAGCATCTATGAAGGCACACGCGCCCAAACCATTGCTTATGGCCCACCCTGCAAGGTCACCACGCCTAACGGTCAAATTACTGCGGATCACATCATACTTGCTGCCAATGGCTATCTTGGTGGCCTTGCGCCCAAAGTGGCAGCTCGCGTTATGCCAATCAACAATTTCATTGCCGCGACTGAACCGCTTGGAGATGAGACGAAGCGGGTTCTGAAGGAGGACGTCGCAGTAGCTGACGGACGGTTTGTGGTTAACTATTTCCGCCTTAGCCATGATGGTCGCCTGTTGTTTGGTGGCGGTGAAAGTTATGGCTACAAATTCCCCAAAGACCTTGTCGCCAAAGTCCGCAAACCAATGACTGAGATATTTCCACATTTGAGTGATGTTCGCATTGATTACGCATGGGGTGGAACACTTGCAATCACGATGAAGCGCCTGCCATACCTCACTCGGCTGGCCCCCAATGTGCTTAGCGCGTCGGGTTATTCAGGACACGGCGTTGGAACGGCGACGCATGCGGGACAACTGATGGCTATGGCTATTGAAGGTGAAACAGATGGTTTTGATACGATGTCACGTATTCCAACATATCCGTTCCCGGGCGGTGCATCGTTGCGCACCTCACTGCTGAGCCTTGCAATGACTTGGTATAGTATGCGCGATCGACTTGGATTTTAGACTGTCTTTCAACGAAAAACCGAAGACTACTTCATCCATTCGCGTATCGCGGCTGTTGTTGCAGCAGGAGCATCAAGCGTCATAAAGTGACCCGCGTTTTCAAGGACGACAAGTTCAGCGAACGGGATAAGTTCTGCCATGAAGGTATGCCGTTTAACTGGGCAAATCTGGTCGTGCGCCCCGCATAAAACGAGCGTTGGAACTTTGCATTTACGCAATGTGCCCTGCTGATCACGCCTGCGTTGTAGCGCACGTGACTGGCGCACGAATGTTTCTCCACCAAGGGTCAACGCCATATCGACAACCAGCTCACAAACATCATTGCGCTGCGGACCTGGTGCAAAGTGCTGCGTTTCCAGTTTCTTGCGCATCACCTGTTCTAGACGGCCAGTGCGTACACCAACAATTTGTGGTTCACGTTCTGCAGCTACGGGTGGCGTTTCAGCGAGGGGATTGGTCCCCATTAATGCAATTCGCGTGATCCGGTCTGGGGCCCGACGCAGCAACTCCATCGCAATGATGCCGCCCATGCTTAAGCCAGCAAGAGCAAAGCGTGCCGGAAGTTGATCAAGCAGATTAGATGCAATTTCTTCAACCCGCTCACCTTGGGTGATCGGTGCAACAGTGACACATGTGTCCGCTGACAATTCCACAATTTGTGGGCCAAAGAGGCGTGCATCGCACATCATCCCTGGTAGGAAAACCAACGGTTCAGCCATGTTCGCTTACCCCATGATCGATCAGAAACTGCATCACTCTACTTGTCCGCCCAATGGACCTACCAATCGATCTCATTCGGTTTTACCCATAACTTCAAGTATTGCACGTTCGATCAACCACAAGCATGATCCATCCGAGAACCGGTGATCTGCGTCTTTGACCAATGTCAGGCGCATGTCTGGGCTGGTGGCGTGTTCTTGCAAATTCACCGCACACTCCGTGCTGACTGCGGTATCGGCGGTACCCTGAAGCATACGCACTGGAAACGGCAAATCTAACGGACTGCGCATGACCAACTGGTTGCGCCCATCCTCAATCAATCTCTTGGTTATAATGTAGGGCTCCATATGGTCAGAGGGTAATTCGATCCTCCCATCTGCCTCAATTGCAGCCTTCTGTGTGTCGCTAAACGATGCCCAATACCCGTCCTCTGTAAAATCTGGTGCCGCTGCAATCGTCACCAGCCCAGCCATACGACCACAGTGATCACGCGCAAACAATAGTGATTGCCAACCGCCCATACTAGAGCCGACCAACATAACCTTGCCCTGTGTCAAAGCATCGATTGCAGCAAAGGTATCCTCTGCCCAATCGCCTATGCATCCCGTTTCAAAGGTACCAGAACTGATGCCATGACCTGAATAATCAAAGCGCAAGAACGCCTGACCACGCGCACGGGCCCACGCCTCAAGATGAATCGCTTTCTTACCTTCCATGTCAGACTTAAGACCACCCAAGAATACCAGCCAAGGCCCCTTGCCTTCGGTGCGGTGATACCCGATGCGGCGGCCTTGTGGCGTGTTCAAATATTGTGGTTCTGACATGATTGGCACCCTGATTTTCAATGATAATGCGACACCCCGACGGTCTGACGCAATCACGAAATGTGCTCCATAAACACGAAGTCATATTTGATCGTCCCGAAGGCCTTGACCACTTGGGATGCTTTAGGCAAAAGAAGATTTAACAAAATAACCCGCAACCGGGCGTTTCGTAGGCGCCAAACTGACGAGGAGTGCCCAAATGGTGTCAGTCTCCCTTACCTTTCCCGATGGCAATACACGTGAATATAACGCGGGTGTAACAGCAGCTGCCGTTGCCGAAAGCATTTCAAAATCGCTCGCTAAAAAAGCCATCAGTGCTACGGTGAACGGCGAGCATTGGGATCTGCAGTGGCCAATCAATGAAGACACATCAATCGCCCTGCACACCATGCAAGACGAAGAGCAAGCGAACGAACTTGTCCGCCATGATCTCGCACACATCATGGCCCGCGCAGTTCAAGAGATCTGGCCAGACACCAAAGTGACAATCGGTCCTGTGATCAAAAATGGCTGGTATTATGACTTTGATCGCAAAGAGTCATTCACACCAGAAGACCTGATCGCCATCGAAAAGAAAATGAAAGAGATTATCAACAAACGCGATGCTGTGCGTACCGAAGTATGGGAGCGCGATGTAGCGATCAAATACTACGAGGATCGTGGCGAACCATATAAAGTTGAACTGATTGATGGCATCCCTGGGGATGAACCGCTGCGCATGTATTGGCATGGAGAATGGCAAGACTTATGTCGTGGCCCACACCTGCAACACACTGGTCAAGTGCCAGGTGATGGCTTCAAACTGATGTCCATTGCTGGTGCATACTGGCGAGGCGACAGCGACCGTGAAATGCTCCAACGCATCTATGGCGTGGCCTTCACTGGTAAGGAAAAGCTTAAAGCGCACCTTAACATGCTGGAAGAAGCCGCTAAACGCGACCACCGCAAGTTGGGTCGTGAAATGAACCTGTTCCACATGCAAGAAGAAGCCCCGGGCCAAGTGTTTTGGCACCCAAACGGCTGGCGCATCTATACAGAGTTACAAGACTACATGCGTCGCCGTCAGCGCGCAGGTGGCTACGTTGAGGTGAACACACCACAAGTTGTGAACCGCCAGCTGTGGGAAAAATCAGGCCACTGGGAAAGCTATCAAGAGAACATGTTCATCGTCGAAGTCGACGAGGACCATGCTCGTGATAAAACAGTCAACGCGCTGAAGCCAATGAACTGCCCATGCCACGTTCAAGTCTTCAACCAAGGCATGAAATCCTATCGCGATTTGCCTTTGCGTATGGCTGAATTTGGATCGTGCAACCGCTATGAACCTTCAGGTGCCCTACACGGCATCATGCGCGTACGAGGGTTCACCCAAGATGACGGGCATATCTTCTGTACTGAGGAGCAGATCGAAACAGAGACAAAGGTCTTTATTGAATTCTTGTCAGAGATTTATGCCGAATTGGGCTTCACCAACTGGGCCATCAAATTATCCACCCGCCCTGAAAAGCGAATTGGTTCTGATGAAATCTGGGACCAGTTGGAAACAGCACTGGGCAACGCGTGTAAGGCGGCAGGATACGAGTACGACATCCAAGAAGGCGAAGGCGCCTTTTACGGCCCTAAGCTTGAGTTCGTGCTGACCGATGCAATCGGACGTGACTGGCAGTGTGGCACATTACAAGTCGACAGCAACATGCCAGAACGCCTTGATGCATCCTATGTTGGCCAAGATGGAAACAAGCACCAGCCATTCATGTTACACCGCGCGACACTGGGATCCTTCGAACGTTTCATTGGAATTTTGATCGAAGAACACGCTGGTAAGTTGCCGTTCTGGCTGGCTCCTCGACAGGTTGTTGTGGCATCCATTATCTCAGATGCTGACGACTACGTGCACGAAATTGTTGCAACGCTGAATGCCTTAGGCGTGCGTGCAGAAGCCGACGTTCGCAATGAAAAGATCAACTACAAAGTCCGCGAGCACTCTGTGGGCAAAGTGCCTGTGATCTTAGCTATTGGCGCACGCGAAGTCGAAGAACGCACGGTGACGGTTCGCCGGCTTGGTGAGAAACAAACCTCTGTTCAGTCCTTTGATAATGTCAAAGCCGCTTTGGCGGTTGAAGCAACGCCGCCAGATCTGCGCTGACAGACAGCATGAAATCGACAAGCCCCATGTCGTAATAGGCATGGGGCTTATCTACGGCCTCTAAAATCTATGTTTTTCATGCGTAGGCTTTCACCTTACAAACCTTTAACAAACAGACACCCGCTGTAGAGTGATTAAAACACCAACCGCCGATGATACTGTCATTTAGACAGGCCAAGATAGTTAGCTTGTGCGCCCGAGGGCCAAAAAATCAAATTCCAAACACAGCCTGAACATCTTTGCTCCAACCCAGATACATCTGGTCAGCGTCCACAATCAACGGGCGCTTCATCAAGGTTGGATGCTTTGTTATCAACTCCAAGGGCGCACCTGATCGCTCCTCTTCCGACAACCCACGCCAAGTGGTCGAGCGCGTGTTCAATAATGCGTCGCCAAATTGGGCGAACGCCAATTTCATAACTTCAGCCGGCACACCATCGGCGCGAACATCAACAAGTTCAGATTTATCTAACACTTTCAGTGCTTTACGGCATGTGTCACAGTTCTTTAGGCCAAAGATTTTCATGAGATTCCCCATTGTTTCCGAACACTTAGAGTGATCTCACCCAAGTATCACGCAGTTTTTCTTGATTTAACATTCATTCGGACAAAATATAAGACTTGGGAATGGGCGGTTTTTATCGTCCAGATCACCCAAACCAAGAGAAAAGCAATTGGTTAACTATTGAACACAAGGAGACGTTAAATATGCCAAATGGTACCGTAAAATGGTTCAACACCACCAAAGGGTTTGGGTTTATTGCACCCGAAGATGGAGGAAGCGATGTATTTGTCCACATTTCCGCCGTCGAACAATCAGGGCTGACAGGCCTAAGCGATAATCAAAAAGTCAGCTTTGACCTAGTCGACGGTCGTGATGGCCGCCAAATAGCAAGTGACATCACACCACTTTAAAATAAAAATAGGCGCTGGTATTTCCCAAAGCGCCCGTTTTAAAATTCGGTTAGATGATCCTTAGATCAATCGTAAGCGAAGCCTTTTTTACCAACTTAGCAAGTAGCTTTAAGTCTAGTAACACGCTGCTACCCCAATTTACACAGTGCAGGTATCATCATTGCCTGATGATAAGACATATGTTGGTTTGGCACGCCGAAAAATACAGCACTAAAAATTGTTACCGGCTAAAGACCTGCTGGGCAAAAGTTCTCACCGTGGTGGAGATGAATTTTAGCCCCTAGGGAAGAAGCTTGTGCAGCATAACTACGGCTAGTCACTGTCACGTTTGCTGGGACAATTTGTGTCACTAAAACGGATGTATCATCATGTGCGAATGTAGGAGCTGTGCGCGCCATCAAGAGGCCACACCCGCCGCCAAAATCATTTCAAGCGCATATCTTCCCTAGTTTTAAGGCAAATGCCACTAAATATGGTCGAATATTGCCTGATGATAACAACGCAAGCCTATCTTTTTCTCGCATTTAGCGACTGCTGTTGCGCATATTAATCAGATGGTTGGTAAGAATTTTTGGACTTTCAGTGTAAATCATCGCGGGGTTATCCTGTTAAGAACCACGATTACCTGCATGCTTAATTTCCCAAAATCATCAGGCAACTCAGGCACGGACCCATTCCCCTGCAATACACCGCGGCTCATCAGTTCTGATCTCAGTCTGCGTGCTAAGTCTCCACTCGGCCCCATCAAAGGGTGGAAAGAAAGTATCGGCGTCATCCACCACTAAGTTAACTTCAGTCAGGCACAGCCGATCTGCCAATGGTAACATCGCAGTATATATCCCTGCGCCGCCCACGCCATAGGTCCGGTGATAGCCAAGCGTGGTCGCAAGCGCGAGCGCTTCGTCCACAGACGCTACGCAATGCTCTGCTGCGCATCCCTTGGACGTCACCACGATGTTCAGCCGATTTTTCAGTGGCGCATTTGGGAGGCTGTTCCACGTGTTGCGCCCCATGATCATCGCACCGCCCATAGTTTCGCGCATGAAATATTTCAAATCTTCAGGCAGATGCCATGGCATATCACCATCTTTGCCAATCACGTTTCCACGGGCGCGTGCTGCAATCAAGGTGATCATACTGCCACCTCACCCTTGATCAACGGATCAGGGTCATATCCATTGAGCTCGAAGTCCTCAAACTTGAAGTCAAATATAGATTTTACGTCCCTCTTAATACGCATCGTTGGTAAAATTTTAGGTGTGCGCGACAATTGTAATTCGACCTGATCCATATGGTTTGAGTAAACATGAGCATCACCCAAGGTATGGATAAAATCTCCAGCTTCATAACCTGTCACATGGGCCAACATTTGCAAAAGCAACGCATACGACGCGATGTTAAAAGGAACGCCCAGGAACATGTCAGCAGAGCGCTGATACAGCTTTAGGTGCATCTTTCGCCCAATAATTTTAACTTGCCACATTGTGTGACAAGGGGGCAACGCCATCTCGCCAATCTCGCCAGGGTTCCATGCTGATACGATTAAACGACGACTATCGGGAGTCGCTTTGATGTTGGCAATCAGCTCTTCAATTTGGTCAACGGAACCGCGTTCGCAAAATGCAGGAAATGCACGCCACTGTTTGCCATAAACCGGACCAAGGTCACCATTTTCATCAGCCCATTCGTCCCAAATGCGAACACCATTTTCCTTGAGATATCTGATGTTTGTATCCCCTGACAGGAACCACAAGAGTTCATGAATGATCGACTTCAGGTGCACTTTTTTCGTTGTGACCAAAGGAAAGCCATCCACCAGCGGATAGCGCATCTGCATCCCAAAATACGATGTCGTCCCTGTACCAGTGCGGTCAGTTGTGACTTCACCCAGTTCCAAAATCTCGCGCAATGCGGCGTGGTATTGTTTCATGTGGGTCTCCAGTGCTTTGGCTTTGCAATTTCGGCAAAGATACAGAATCTAATACCCTCTACCTTATCTAGCGCCACAAGTTTTTTGAACCGCTATATCCCGGAAAGAAAGTCATCTAATATCAGCTGCTTTAACAGCAAAGGACTATCAGTTTCCCTAGGAATTCAGTCGAAATTCTAAGAGGCGTCTGGTATCCTTCGGTACCCGTGATACATTGTGGTTAAACAACGCAAAGGATTGCATGATGCCTCTGAAATACCTTCATACGATGATCCGCGTCGCTAACCTTGAAAAAACGATCGCTTTTTTTGAGTTGCTCGGCATGACTGAAACTCGTCGTCACGAAAGTGAAGAAGGGCGTTTTTCACTGATTTTCATGGCTGCACCTGGGGATGAAGACTGTCCTGTAGAACTAACCTACAATTGGGACGGCGATGATGGCTTGCCGTCAGACAGTCGTCATTTTGGTCACCTGGCCTACGCAGTAGATGACATCTATGCGACCTGCCGAACTTTAATGGATAATGGGGTTACTATTAACCGTCCGCCACGCGATGGCCATATGGCGTTCGTTCGCACCCCAGACAACGTATCCATCGAATTGCTTCAAGCAGGCGACAGCTTGGCCCCTGCTGAACCATGGGCCAGCATGGAAAATTCTGGCAGTTGGTAGCCTTACCAATTAACTCAACCCATCTAGCCTGCGCACCATCATCAACGCAGGCTAGTTAAAACCTAGAAAACGACTGCATTACATGCGCAAGTGATAGTTTTTCTTGAGAGCCCCTCAATCGATCCAGCAACGGCCAAAGTCGTAAAACTCAATAAATATAACGGATTTGATCAGTCCAGTGCCGCTCAACTCGTTTCAAAGATGATGTAATCGTTTCGAGCCCTTCGTGGCCAAGGGCACCGCAAATTTACAACCCGTCAGCGTGGCGTTCAAACATTTCTGTAACGACGCTGCGTACTTAGCGGCCTTGGTCTGTCAATTTAACGCGAACTGAACGACGATCAATTTTGCATCTCTGGTGATGCATATAACCCGTTTCGACAAGTTTCTTCAGGTTATAGCTGAAGTTGCTGCTTTGATAATAACCACGGTTTTTAAGCTCTCCCGCAGTCACTTCATTATCTCCGATGTTGAGCAACAACATGGCCTGAACTGCGTTAATCTCTAAAACGCCAGCCCGTTAAAATTCATCTTTGATGACGTCCAATAACAATCGGTGCAATCGTTCAACCAACGACAGCGCCTCTAAGCAACCGCCCATAAAGCCCTTATTTTGCGCCATGCTTATGGACTGGGCCATAGGGTCTTGAATGCTCATTTATGTCTCGGACTAAATCTGCTCTCTCACTGCAAACTGAGCCAAATTCACAAATAACTCGTTAAACTCAGAAGATTAGGCCTTAATGCCCTGCATTTGCACGGAAATCTTAGCAATCATTTGTCTAAATCTTTCTGGCGCAGCAACCTGACCCGTCACCCATTGATAGAGATCTTGGTCATTTTCATCGAGCAATCGATCGTACAAAGTGATAGTCGTCTCATCCATCTTTACTAGATTTTCTGTGGCATACGCCGATAAAATAATGTCCATCTCTTTGATTCCGCGACGCATTGAACGCATAACAAGGCGCTTAATGCGGTGTTCTGGAAGCTCAGTCATTCACCATTCTCCGACATAACAAGACGTAAACGTTTTTCCAAACGCGCCATTTGTTCCGCGCGCGCAACCATATCTGCGCGCAGTTCACGTAGCTCGTTCAGAATTGCCCGCATATCAGGTGTTACTTCACCCGTATCAGGCGGTGAGTCCATGCCTTCACCTTTGCCGTTGATCAGCCACATCATCGAAACATTTAATAAGCCTGCCATCATAGATAAACGGTTCGCACGCGGTTCAGACAAATCGTCTTCCCAATTGCGCACGGTGCTTGTGCGAACACCCAATCGACGCGCAAGATCCTTTTGGGTCAGACCAGATTGCTCACGTGCTGCAGATACGCGATCCCCAAAGGTTGCAGCATCCTGACTGTACCAATCAGATGTTTCATCTTGTGGGTTCGACATATTGATATCCTTTATCGGGAACATTTCCCGTGAATGCAGCTTGATCGGTTTGATTAGCACGCCTATTGAAGTCTTATTTAAACCTATAAGGCTGAGATCACAATGAAACTGCTCTCTGATACTCTGGACCGCGTCAAACCGTCGCCAACAATTGCCGTCACAAACAAAGCTGCCGAGCTTAAAGCCGCCGGACACGATGTAATTGGCCTAGGTGCGGGAGAACCCGATTTTGACACTCCTCAGCATATTAAAGACGCAGGCATTGCCGCAATCATCTCTGGCAAAACCAAGTACACCGCAGTGGACGGAATTCCAGAGTTGAAGCAAGCAATTTGCGCCAAGTTTAAGCGCGATAACAACCTTGATTACTTACCTTCCCAAGTGTCCGTGAGTTCTGGTGGCAAACAAGTCCTTTACAACGCATTTATGGCAACCCTGAATAAAGGCGATGAAGTTATTATTCCAGCGCCCTACTGGGTTAGCTATCCAGATATGGTGCTGTTAGCGGGTGGCACACCAGTTGTAGCCGAAGCCTCTTTGCAAACCGGTTTCAAACTGACTGCCGACCAACTTGAGGCTGCGATTACGCCTAACACGAAATGGTTTCTCTTCAACTCCCCTTCCAACCCAACAGGCGCTGGATATACTTGGGACGAGTTAAAGGAACTAACGGATGTATTGATGCGCCACCCACACGTTTGGGTAATGACAGACGATATGTACGAACATCTAACCTTTGGTGACTTTCAATTCTGCACCCCAGCCGAAGTTGAACCGCGCCTGTATGACAGAACACTAACCGTAAACGGTGTGTCAAAAGCCTACGCAATGACAGGCTGGCGCATTGGGTATGCCGCGGGCCCCATTGAGTTGATCGCAGCAATGCGCAAGGTTCAATCACAAAGTACATCAAACCCATGTTCAATAAGCCAGTTCGCCGCAGTCGAAGCGCTAAACGGGTCGCACGACTTTATTGCAGAGAACAACGCCGCTTTTGTCCGTCGTCGCGATATCGTCGTCGAGATGCTAAATCAGGCCGAGGGAATAACATGCCCGACACCAGATGGCGCATTCTATGTATACCCTTCGGTTGCCGGCCTTATCGGAAAAATCACCCCTGAAGGGGTCAAAATCGTCAATGATGAAGCTTTCGCCACTGCTTTACTGAATGACACTGGTGTCGCTGTCGTTTTTGGTGAAGCATTCGGACTGTCGCCAAATTTCAGGGTTAGCTACGCTACCTCTGACGAAGCGCTAAAAGAAGCATGTGCCCGCATAATAAAATTCTGCGAAGTACTGAGATAACAGGGAAGAAGCATGTCTGGTGAATTGCCCAGCTACTATTTCTGCGTTCGTTAAAACGGAGCCGCTGTGTTCTGTGTCGACACGGAAAATCGCCAGCGGCGCATTGAGATGGATCAAATTACCATCATCGACATGCGCAACGGGGAAATCAAACCACATGGCGAGCGCAGATTATCTGAATCTCACAACGCAGTGGGTTCAATAAAAGTCGTCTGCTGATCAGCTAGACTCTGTCACGAACGCTTTACTTCTCGCAATGCATGATTTGGGCAGAACTTTGGTCCGTAAAAAGCAGATCGTTTGATGACGGGCTAAGGTTTCCGCTTAGTTAACCTGAGACACAGTTCCAACACGACCGAGGAGAACCGACCAAAAGCGCACACTGAGCAATACAGCAGCACTGGCAAGTCCCACAACCAATCCCATCCAAACGCCTACCCCCTCATATCCCAGCACAAAGCCAAAGATATATGCACATGGCATGCCAATCACCCAATAGCTAAATGCAGCCATATACATAGGCACGGTTGTATCCTGGACGCCGCGCAACAGCCCAAGTGCGATTACTTGCACCCCATCCACCAGCTGAAACAACGCAGCCATTGCCAATAAAACAACGCCAATGGCAACAATCTGATCCCGTGCGGGCTCGCCAGACTGTAAGAAAACAAGAACCAGCGGTTCAGGCCAAAGTAAGAACCCAATGCTTGTCAGCAATGCGGCAACCAAGGACATACCAAAGACGACATATGCCCCTTTTGCCAGATGGTTCCGATCACCGCGCCCAAAGGCATTGCCTGCACGAATAGTGGCCACATTGCTGATCCCAAGATGCAGCATAAACGTTATACTCGCGCATTGAAGCGCAATGCCATGTGCCGCTAAAGGAATAGTACCAAACCAGCCCATCATCACAGCTGTTGCTGCGAACAAGCCGGTCTCAGAAAGCCCAGTGAACCCGATAGGCACACCCAAGCGAAACACACGTGCCATCATTTCCCAGTCAGCCCGCCAAAACCGGACGAACAATTGGTGTTGCGGGAAGATAAAAGCTGCGTAAGAAACGACGCCGATCATTCCGACCGTGTGCGTCAAAAGTGATGCTACGGCAGCCCCCTGGATGCCCATTTCAGGTGCGCCCCATTTGCCGAAGATCAAAGCATAGTTAATCAAACCGTTGCAAACCGTTGCAAGTACAGCAATCCAGAACACAACTTGTGTGCGTTCAAGCGCCGACAAATAACTTTTAATGACCATTGCAATCAACCAAGGGAACATCCCATATCCAGTTATGCGCAAATACCGTTGTCCATCCGCAGCTACTGATGGTTCTTGCCCCATCAACAAAAACAGCGCTTCGGACCAAAACATAAATGGCATGATGACAATGGCATAAGCAATTGACAGCCACAGCCCCATCCGTGCCACGCGCCGAATGCTGATTTCGTCTTCTTCGGCGTCAAAAGTTGCCACCATTGGCATGACGGCAAAAGCGAACCCTGCCCCCATAATGAAAAGAACGAAGAAGTAGCTGGCGGCTAATGTTACCGCGGCAAGCGCATCAACACCGTACCACCCCAACATGACAGTATCTGTCACGCCAATCGTGATCTGTGCTAAGTGTCCACCGACCAATGGCAAGCCAAGGGTAGCGACTGCTTTCGCGTGAGCGGGATATGACATGATTTTTGAGCGCATGCAGCAAGCCTCAACTAGACATGCTGACAAGGCAATCCAGAAACGTGTACCCAGACAATTATTATCCTGAAGTCGGCCGCTTACTCCGCAACAGCACGCGCCTTTGGTTTGATGTACCAATACCACACACGGTAGGCCTCTAGCAGAGCCAAAGGCAGGAAGTGCACGATTGCAGACATTGGGTGTTCCCAATTATGCAGGGCCGCCCAATGCAACAAGGTCAGAACCGCAGCGCCATAGGTCCAACGTTGCAAGGTTTTCCACCACGGCCCCATAATTCGAACAAAATAATCGGTCGATTTAGCGGCTAACGGCACAAAAATTAAGAATGCAATCCACCCAGACCAAATATAAAAGTGCGAGATTTCACTAATAACGCCCGACATTGATCCCTTATCAATCACATAAAACAAGGTATGAAGCGCCGCATAGCCAAAGGAAGCGATCCCCAAGTAACGGCAATTTTTCTTAAGCCACATTGGGCCAAGCCATCTGCGGAACAACATCGCCAACGGGGTCGCCATCATTGCGAAAATTAGGATGCGCGCTGAAAACTCCCCAGTTGGGTGTACCAATTCACGGAATATGCGTAGATCATCAGATGCAAGGGCGGCCCCAAACATCAATCCACCCGGCAAAGCGAAGAGAGCCCACACCCCATATGGGTTTAAAAATGAAAGACGTGAAAGCATGTTGGACCTCATATTTTTTCTATGTTCTTATTAAAACGAAGAACATCAGCGTTTCCGCCGAAAAAACCAAAACAGTTTCAATCATGCTGCGCGCAATAGAGCGCAAACCCAAAGTCAAAGTACTTCGCCACCCAAGTCGGGAAAAACCAACTATGCAAACACATTCGCTTTCTCTCAACGGCCACGATTTCTTTGTGCGTTCTTGGGGGCAGCCACATCTTCCCAAATTGATACTGCTGCATGGCTTTCCTGAATACTCTGGCGCGTGGGATGATCTGGCACCTGAATTATCTGGAATGTTTCACTGCATTGCACCCGACCAACGTGGCTATGGCCAAAGTTGGGCACCCTCTGATGTGGGCGAGTACACGTTGTCAAAACTGGTCAGCGACATCGTCGCCTTGATCAACACCGATCTAGTGGGAGGCGGCCAAGTCGCCGTTATGGGCCATGATTGGGGTGCCAGCGTGGCCTACGGAATTGCCATGTTCCATCCCGAGCATGTGAACCGTCTTATCATTGCTAATGGCGTGCACCCAGTTCCGTTCCAAAGGGAGTTAGCCAAGGGCAGTGCTCAATCCGAAGCGTCCCAATACATCAACTTCATCAAATCCAACACATCCCCTGAAGCATTGGCCGCAGATGACTTCGCCAAAATGACCCGTCTTTTTTCAGCCAAGATGGATACCAGATGGCTGATTGGCGAACGGCTAGAGGCTTACAAGACCGAATGGGGTCGCGAAGGTCGCTTGCGTGGCATGACAAATTGGTACCGCGCTTCGCCCTTGAAGGTTGCAGATGTGGGTGTCCCCATTGACGTTTTACCAGCCTTGCCCTTGGAAAAGCTAAAGGTACACTGTGACCACCTGCTCATCTGGGGAATGAACGATACGGCATTGTTGCCACAAACAACCCAAGAGTTGGAAGACCACTGCGCCCAACTAAAGCGCGTCGAAATTGAAGACGCCGATCATTGGATTCTCCACCAAAAACCGGTCGAGGTGGCAGATACCATTATCGATTGGGTTATTGGGGATGACTTTTACATCCCCTAGTCCACCCACAATCGCGAGCGATGAAGATAGACAGAGCGGCAGTGCGCGCATAGGGTTTTCCAACACTGGGAATCAAAGGGCAGCAATATGAGCACTGCATCAAAAGCATCAAGAATTGCGTTTTGGACTATCGGGATCATCGCCCTTCTTTGGAACGCAATGGGCTGCATCAATTTCGTGCAACAACTAAGTCCTGCTGGGATCGCGACTTTACCACCAGAATATCAAAGCTACGTCGAATCGCGTCCAACATACGCGTTTATAGCATTTGGGGTATCAGTCATTGCAGGCCTAATAGGTGCCATCTTTATGTTGATGTGCCGTGGTGAGGCCACAGCACTGTTCTTGGCATCTGGCCTCGGCGCGTTCATTGCCACTATCCCTGCACTTAACGCCGGCATCCCATCCATCGTCTTAGGCAGCGCAATGTCAATCGTATTGGCAGCCATCTTTGCACTATACGCAGCCCGCACAAGCAGCTAACCAACCCACCACAATTAATCTGTGACTTTGGAGCAATGAAGCAACGATGGCGTCTTTCCCAAACTGTCATGCTCTGACATACTGCTGCTCAATCAAAATCAATAACTCCGAGCATGCCCATGTCCAGCGATCTTCTTTCCAGTTCAACAGCCAGCCCTGACGATTATGATGCGTCCTCCATCCAAATCTTGGAAGATATGGAGCACGTACGCCTGCGCCCAGGGATGTATATCGGTGGTAAAGACGATCGTGCACTGCACCACATGGTCGCAGAAATCATCGACAACTCGATGGACGAAGCTGTGGCTGGACACGCCACTTGGATCGAAGTGGAACTACACGAAAACGGCCACGTGTCTGTGCGCGACAACGGACGGGGCATTCCAACGGGGCCGCACCCCAAGGATCCTGAGAAATCAGCTCTCGAAATCATCTTCTGTACGCTGAACGCTGGTGGCAAATTCTCTGGCGACAGCTATGAAACGTCTGGCGGTTTACACGGTGTAGGCTCATCCGTTGTGAACGCCCTGTCCGATCATCTAAGGGTCGAAGTGGCACGCAACAAAGAATTGTTCGCGATGGAATTCTCGCGCGGCGTCCCACAGGGCAAACTGGCCAAAATCGGTGCCGCCCCAAATCGTCGTGGCACAGCTGTGACTTTTCACCCCGATGCCGACATCTTTGGGTCGCTAACCCTAAAACCTGCACGCCTGTTCAAAATGGCACGCTCAAAAGCATACCTGTTTTCAGGCGTGGAAATCCGCTGGAAAACATCCCAAAACGACGGCGAAACACCACAAGAGGCAAAGTTTCACTTCCCCGGCGGTTTGGCAGATTACCTGTCTGAATCCCTCAAGGGAGCCACCACATACGCCGAAGCCCCATTTGCGGGAACTGTATCCTTTGAGAAATTCAAGGTGCCAGGCAAGGTCGAGTGGGCCATCAACTGGACCCCTGCCCGCGACGGATTTATTCAGTCCTATTGCAACACTGTTCCAACGCCTGAGGGCGGCACGCATGAAGCAGGCTTTTGGGCCGCAATCCTCAAAGGGGTCAAAGCTTACGGCGAACTGGTGAACAACAAAAAAGCCAGCACAATCACACGCGAAGACCTGACCACAGGTGCGGGTGCCCTTGTGTCCTGTTTTATCCGCGAACCTGAATTCGTGGGCCAAACCAAAGACCGTCTTGCCACCGTTGATGCACAGCGCATGGTCGAAAACTCGGTTCGTGACCACTTTGATAACTGGTTGGCCGCAGACACCAAATCCGCTGGTGCGATCCTCGACTTCCTAGTGCTGCGTGCCGAAGAGCGGCTGAAACGGCGTCAAGAAAAAGAAACTTCGCGCAAGACAGCAACCGCCAAACTGCGCCTGCCTGGCAAACTGACTGACTGTTCATCCAAAACCCGCGAAGGGACCGAGTTGTTCATCGTGGAAGGGGACTCTGCGGGCGGTTCTGCCAAAATGGCACGCGATCGCAAGACCCAAGCATTGTTGCCGCTGCGTGGTAAAATCCTAAACGTTCTGGGCGCAGCCTCTTCAAAACTTGGCAGCAACGCCGAAATCTCTGACCTGACCCAAGCGCTTGGCGTCCAGTTGGGCAGCAAATTCAACGTTGATGACCTGCGCTATGACAAGATTATCATCATGACCGATGCGGACGTCGACGGCGCGCACATCGCTGCGCTGTTGATGACGTTCTTCTTTACCCAAATGCGGCCCATGATCGACGCAGGGCACCTGTACCTTGCCTGCCCACCCTTGTTCCGTATCACGCAAGGGGCCAAACGAGTCTATTGTATTGATGAAGTGGAAAAGGACAAATGGCTTGAAAAAGGGATCGGTGGTAAGGGGCGGATCGACCTGTCACGCTTTAAGGGACTGGGTGAGATGGACGCCAAGGATCTGAAAGACACAACGATGAACCCTGAAACGCGCAAGCTGATCCGTGTGACAATTGACGACGATGAACCGGGCGAAACGGATGATCTAGTTGAACGCTTGATGGGCAAAAAACCTGAGATGCGCTACCAGTACATCCAAGAGAACGCGCGGTTTGTTGAGGAATTGGATGTTTGAGTTAATAAACCCCTAATTACCAAATGCAGCAGAAAAGCTACAAATAACAAGACAAAACCTAGGCAGGCGAAAACTTGTTAAAACAAACTACAATTCAATGCAGTTGGATTATCAAATACTGAAACGAAGCGACTCTGCGAATTAGACATGGTCTTGCCGTTGTAACTTATTTCTTTTTTGGAACTTTTCTCCGCGATTTCGATAAGATTCACCATTCCACCAAGTGCAAGAATACCAAGGCATAAAGAAACAACAAAAGTTGCCGTAACAATTACGATCAAAGCGAACACGAAAGAATTTGCCTCGTTTTAGAAAATGGAACCAGCAAAAGCCCCAATTCCGAAAATCTAAGCACTTGCAACAGTTATCAACTGCTTAGATATCTCGATTACTTCATCAAATCGTTTCAAAATCATACCAGTTTGCACCATGAAAACATACAATTCACACTATTGCCTATTTATCGTTGGCTTTCAGAAAGATTGACGCGATTGCCAGCAAATGAGCTTAGATTTTCTCATCACGGCAAAGATATTTTCTTCGGCTACTATTACAGCACGATCACGATTAGCTTCAGAAATGTACCTCGCATCAATATGCCGAACAGCCCTTTCAAGAAAAAGCTCCACAACTTCATTAGTAACCGCCAGACCACGCACATTGGCCGCTTGAGTAAAAGCGTTTCTCAATCTTTGTCTACTCTGCTCTGGAGTCGCCATCTATAAATTTCCTTGCATCGAACATATCGCTTGAGTTGTTTTTGAAAAATATTGATAAAACAAATACTTAAGTATCAATCACGTTTAACAATAAGTATTCACAAGCCCCACACCGCGGGCCGTAGGCCGTTTTGCAAACTGCCCAGTGGACAGTTTCAGGCCGAAGAAGGCGATAGCCTCGGGGGTGCCAAAGACGCCCCTGCCAATGGGGGCGGTCGGGGGCGGCGAAAACGCGGGGCGTTTCCACGAAGTACCAAAACCCGGTGGGCAGGGCCACCCGCCAACCCTGAATTCAACGGCACGCGGTCATACAGCTCAACCATCTGGTCATTGATCAAACGCGCGCAGCCATTGGACTCTTCACCTGTTCCCAACTGATCGCTTGCGCAGTTCCAACAATATCGTAACATTACGAACTAAGGGACGGCACGCGCAATTCCCTTAACATGATGTGGTCCTCTAATCTGGCGCTCAGTCAAATTATGCCTATGGACTGGTTCCAAAAAGGAGGTCGCGATGACACAGTACGCTCTGACGATGTTGCTGGCTGGGATCGGCATTCCATTGCTTGCCGGCCTGAACGCAGCACTTGGCAAGTATATCGGGTCGCCCGCTACTGCTGCCGTTATCCTGTTCCTTGTGGCGCTCAGCATCAGTCTTGTCGTTATGGTCGCAACGGGAACCGAAGGGTTCAACCGATTGCTGTCCGCCCCCAAACACCTGTTTTTAGCGGGCGCATTCGTTGCGTTTTATGTGCTGACGGTAACCTACATCGCCCCACATTTTGGGGTCGGAAACGCCGTCTTCTTCGTCTTACTTGGGCAGTTGATTAGCGCGGCTGCCATCGACCACTTTGGCCTTTTCGGCGCGCAGGTTTCACCTCTTGGGTTGGCGCGCGCTTCAGGCATCGCCTTGATGGCTGCGGGTGTTTGGCTGACCCAACTCGCTTAGCTCAGCCATTTTTGCGTAACTTAGGACGCGTCCAAGCCTGACAGTTTCATCGCCTGAGCCCAGACTGCGTCTGGGACGTCAACGGGATCGCTCTCAATACGCCCTTGGCCCGGCATACGTGCGCCTTCGTCTTCGCTGATTGCTTCAGCGATACTGGCCAATCGGTCCGCAAATCCGTCAGACACACTAGGATCGATGATCATATAATATTGACCCAAGTCGTGGTGTGGCCCTTCAGGTGCCTTCAGTGGTTTCACGTCTTGGCTAAGGGTAGACCCAGTCATACCAGCAGCCAAAATTTCAGCCATCAGGCCCAGGCCCCAGCCTTTGTATCCGCCCATCGAAACCAGCGACCCGGTCAATGCGGCTTCTGGATCCGTCGTTGGATTGCCGTCGATATCCACGGCCCACCCTTCAGGAATTGAGGTGCCAGCTGCCTTAGCCATAGTAATTTTGCCCAATGCAACGGTTGTCGTGGATTGGTCAAACTGCATCGCCAATCCACCCTGCCCGTCAGGCACAGAAAACGCGATTGGGTTTGTACCGATGACTCGCGTCTTACCGCCTGGGGGGGCAACGATAGGTGATGCGTTCGTCAGGCCCAAACAAATGAACCCGGCACGTGCAACCTGTTCGGTGAAATACCCCAAGGACGTACAGGTGTGCGCATGACCAATGGCCAGCGTCGCAGTCCCAAACTGACGTGCAGCATCCAGCGCAGGTACAAGGCCATAAGCAAACGCAGGTTGTGCAAAGCCAAATTGCGCATCCACAAGAATTGCTGCTGGACGCGGGGCGGAAACCACAGGAGATACGTTCCCCTTAACACGGCCAGTGCGCAATTGCTGACAATAGCTTTCTAGATAGTACAGCCCACAAATGCGGTTGCCATGCGCCTCAGCTTTGCGCACTGCACGCGCAACCTCCGCCGCAGGGAATGCGTCTGCGCCATGTTCAAGCAGCGCCGCTAAAACAACACGTTCAATTTCATCTAGGGTGACATGTGGCATCGCGCATTCTCCATGAGTGTTTCGGTCTTTGAGTCCAAATTAAATATGAGGCTAGTTGCGTAAAACACCAGCATCTAATCGCACGATCCGGTCCATGCGAGCGGCCAATTCCAAGTTATGTGTGGCAATGACTGCTGCTAACCCCGTTGAGCGCACCAACTCCATCAACACACCAAAGACCTGATCAGAAGTTGTCGGATCAAGGTTGCCAGTTGGTTCATCCCCTAAAAGCAATCGTGGACTGTTTGCGAGGGCACGGCAAAACGCAACGCGCTGTGCTTCGCCCCCTGACAACGCCGCAGGGCGGTGATCTGCACGTTCTGCTACACCGACGCGGCCAAGCAGATCAAGCGCACGTTCATGTGCTGCTTTGCGCCCAATGCCTGCAGCAAGTTGCGGTAACACGATATTCTCAAGCGCTGTAAATTCAGGCAGCAGATGGTGGAACTGATAAACAAAACCAATGTCATCTCGGCGAAGCCCTGTGCGTTTTGTATCGTTCAAGCCATGCATGTTTTGGCCACAAAATGTGACGTCGCCAGCATCAGGTGTGTCCAATAGGCCAGCCATATGAAGCAACGTGGATTTGCCTGCACCAGACGGGGCAACCAAAGCAACAACTTCACCAGCTTTTACCGCTAGGTCCACGCCACGCAAAACCTGCACCTCATTAGGCAAACCATCATTATAGGTTTTGCTTATCCCGCTCAGTTTAAGAACCAAATCACTCATAACGCAAAGCCTCCACAGGATTCATTCGGGCCGCACGTCGCGCTGGAAAGATCGTTACGATGAATGACAAACCAAGGGACAAAGCGACAGCAGACATGACGTCTGCAAAGTGCAGCTCCGCTGGCAAAGCATAAATCCCGCGAATTGCAGGATCCCAGACACCGCCCCCCATCAACCAATTTACCGTGCTGAAAATCGGATCGATATAAATCGCGAACAAGCAGCCAAATAACACACCCAAGGCCGTACCAATGATCCCAGTGAAAGCACCACAGATGAAGAATACACGTAAAACCGAACCTTCGCTTAGACCCATAGTACGCAATATCCCAATATCGCGTCCCTTATTTTTCACCAACATAATCAAACCACTCACAATGTTCATCGCCGCAATCAAGACCAAGATAGATAGGATGACGAACATCACGTTGTCTTCAACCTCAAGCGCACGCAGGAAGCCACCAGAGGCTTCTACCCATGTGAAGGACAAAGCCCGATCACCTGCAACCGCGACAATTTCAGAGATCAAATCATCAATTTCTTCCGGATCTTCGACCATGACTTCAAGTTCAGTTGCACCACCTTCGCGATTGAAAAACGCCTGTGCATTTTCAATAGGCAAATAGGCCCGCGTACGGTCGATGTCATATCGTCCGGCGCTGAACACATAGACAACCTCATAGGCATTCACCCGTGGACTGGTCCCAAACGCAGTCTTGACGCCGTTGGGCGAGATGACCTTGATCTTGTCCCCAACGCTTGCACCCAACTCACGTGCGACGCCTGACCCAATCGCAATACCTTCGTCAAAGCGCATGATATCGCCATATGACGTTTCGGGGTTCGCAATCCGCGGGATTGTCAAAAGGTCTGCCGCAGAGATACCGTAAATCTCAATGCCAGAATTCGACTGACGCAAGTTCGCCATCGCCTGTGCACGCACCAAGGGGGCAACACGTATTACCCCATCGACGCCAGCGACACGAGCAGCCATCGCAGTGTAATCTTTGATGGTGCGATCAATTTGGCCACTGTCTAGAACCTCGCCCATATTATAAACGGTGACATGAGCATTTGACCCAAGGATCGTATCAACAAATTCAGCGCGAAATCCTGAGCGAACAGCAAGCGTCACAATCAAAGCAAATACAGCCAATGTGATGCCGACCAAACTGATAACGGTCATAACACTTACGCCACCCTCAGCGCGACGCGCACGCAGATATCGCCAGGCAATCATCCACTCGAAAGGTGCAAAGGGTTTGGGCGTATTGGCCATTTTAGGCTCTTTCTTGCTTGGTATGCTCATTTACAAACAATCTGTGTCGTTTGTACGCTGTGGTCAAGCCGTGCGTCGGCGAAATGGCCAGCGGATAACCGCTAAAAGGCTGCTCGTTGTGATCAAGCCAACTAAAAAGCCAAAACTAGCAAAGATTGCGCCCGTCAGGTTGAGCGGGACAGCAGGCTGAAACGCATCCCATGCCGCACTTGTCACATCGCCATCAGTAAAGTGGGCCACGTAATAGGCACGCATGAATGGACCAGCCTCAGCCAGTAGTTTCAAATCTTCAGTCAAAATTGCATGACTGTCAAAAATTCGTTCCATATCGGTGCGACGCCGTTCGATAAAATCTGCCCCAGTCATCTGCACCAACGCTTCAGATCGCGACAACCCCTCTGCTACTGCAGACGTGTCAAAATCAGCGACAACCTCGCTCAGGGCATCAACTGCACCACCCAAGCGTTGCGCATATTGCTGGCTGAACTCAGGAAATTGGGAGGTGCCAGCACCAACGGCCAAACCACCAGCGAGCGTGATTGCACGAACGATCATCACGGCACCTCCACTTGTTCACCTGAATTTATAGAGCGGCGTAGATTTTAGCGATCTTCTGAACAGCCAACTCTGGTGTCATTTCTTCGCTTTCACCTGTTCGGCGCGAGGTAAGTTCAACAACACCATTCTTCAAACCTCGTGGACCAACCGTTATGCGCCAAGGCAAACCAATCAGATCCATAGTCGCAAACTTGCCACCAGCACGTTCTTTGCGGTCATCATAAAGTGGCTCTAGGCTCAGGGTAGTCAGCGACTTGTACAATGCATCACAAGCTGCATCTGCCTCTTCGTCGCCTTGCTTCAAGTTAACGATACCACAGTGATATGGCG